>Ga0335085_10014152_pt1 | contig 11661 bp, 7 predicted proteins | sample Lox_Sample_45_FD_206712 | JGI IMG/M metagenome (GOLD analysis project Ga0335085, IMG submission 206712) | Soil microbial communities from Loxahatchee National Wildlife Refuge, Florida, United States - Lox_Sample_4.5 | ecosystem: Environmental > Terrestrial > Soil > Wetlands | place: USA: Florida...
ATGCAGCCGCCGCCACACCTTGCGCGAAGTGAGCTGGCCCGTGAGCACCAGATAGAGGAACGCCGCCGCGACCGGGAACAGCACACCCACGGTGCTCTTCAACAACAGTCCGGTGCCGAGGCTCGCGGCCAGCAGAAAAGCCCACAGTCGCGGACGCGGCTCGCTTTCCTCCAACACTCGCAGAAACGACCACATCGCCAGCGCCACGGTAGCGGTCAACATCACGTCGGGAATCAGGATGCGGGTGAAGAGAAACAGGCCGGCGCAAGTGGCCAGGCAGATTCCGGCGTACATTCCGGCGCGCCGCCCGAACGCCCAGGCGCCGAATGCCGCAGTCAGCCAGCAGAGCGCCATCGCGGAGAACGCCACGGGCAGCCGCGCGATCCAATCCGCGACGCCGAAGAGCTTATAGAAAATCGCGATGGTCCAATAAATCAGCGGCGCCTTTTCCAGGTAGGCCACGCCATCGAGCCGCGCCGTCACCCAGTCGCCGGAGGTCAGCATATTGCGGGCGATCTGCGCCTGCACTGCGTCCACGTCGTCCATCAGCGAGGGCGGCGAAATGATGCAGCCGAGATAGACCACGCCCGCGAACAGCAGCACGATCAGCGCAAAGGGAAGATAGCTCGGGCTGCCTGAAGGACCCGGGGTAAGGGAATCTCGTGGGGACGCCATCGTGTCGCTTTCAGAAATAGTAACATCAGACGAGAAGGCTTAAGACGGATCGAACTAACGGAGAAAGATGCCCACGTCGCTCGCTCCAGTCATTGTGCTGTTCCTGGCGGTGGCTGCCATCCCCTTCATCTATTACCTGATCGCGATCTACAGTTGCCTGCGCTTCTTCGGACGCTCGCCGCGGGCCGCCGGCAAGGACGCTGAGTTCACCCCGCCGGTGAGCATTCTGAAGCCGATCCGCGGCCTCGATCCGGACGCCTACGAGAATTTCGCCAGCTTCTGCCGCCAGGATTATCCCCAGTATGAGGTGGTATTCTGCGCCGATGAAAACGATCCGTCGCTGCCCGCGCTGGAGCGCCTGGCAAAGGATTTTCCGGAGCGGTCCATTCGCGTACTGCAAGGCGCCGGACGGCGCGCCACCAACGACAAAGTCGCCAAGCTGGCGCGCCTGGTGAGCGAAGCGCGTTACGAGCATGTGGTGATCAGCGACAGCGACGTGCGCGCGCGCTCCGATTATCTGCGGTCGGTGATCGCGCCGCTGGCCAATCCGAAAGTCGGCGCGGCGACCTGCTTCTACGTGCCGGCCGAGGACGGCAACTTGATCGACCGCCTGCAATCGGTCGGCATGATGTCCGACTTTTATCCCGGCATCGTGGTGGCCTGGCAACTCGATGGCATCAAATTCGCGCTCGGTCCGACCATCGCCACGACCCGCACGCGCCTGGAAGGATTCGGGGGCTACGCAGCCATCGAGAACCGTCCGGGTGACGATCTGCTGGTCGGACGCCTGATCGCCGATCAGGGTTACGAAGTGGAGCTGCTGCCCTACCCCATCGGGACCGTCGCCGATTTCAACTCTCTACGCGAACTGATTCACAAACGCCTGCGTTGGATCGTGGTGATGCGCCACATGCGTCCGTGGGGCCACTTCGGATTGCTGCTGACGCAGGGTCTGCCGTGGTCGCTGGCCGCCATCGCGCTGCATCCCACGATAGGAGTCGCGGCCGGATACCTCGGCGTGTACTTTGCGTTGCGCCTCATCCTCACGGGGCTGATCTACCGTGGCCTGCGCCAGCCGAATTTCTGGAAACGCGCCTGGTTGATCGCGCCCTGGGACGCGGTGGCCTTCTCCGTCTGGCTGGCCAGCTTCGCTCGGCGCAGCGTGCGTTGGCGGGGCAGCGATTACTACATTCGCGACGGCGTGCTGGTGCCCGTAGCATCGGCCACGGTGCAGCGCTAGGGCTTCCGCCTGCCAACCTGGAAGGCTGTCATCTGCCGCTCGCTATGATGGGTGCGTGCGCCGTTACGCCGTCCTGATCTTCGCCGCCGCCGTCTGTCTGGGATGGTTTTCGCCCGCCATCTCCGACACCGATTTCTGGTGGCATCTGAAGACCGGCCAGTGCCTCGTGCAGTCGCACACGCTGCCCGTTCCCGATCCGTTCGCCTACACCACCGCCTCCGCCCCGCCGGCCAATGCGGGTGAAGCGCGCGTCCGGCATTTCAACCTCACGCACGAGTGGCTGGCGCAGGCAATCTTCTTCGGCGTGTGGTCGGTTGGCGGATTTGCCGGAATGGTGTTGCTGCGCGCCATCCTGCTGGCAGGCTTCTGCGTGCTGGTCGGGCTGGTGGCGTGGCACCGCGCCGCTGGATTCTATCGTCCAATGGCGGCATCGTTCGCCGCAGCGGCGGTGGCGGCACGATTTGCGGTGGACCGGCCGTACCTGTTGACGTTTCTGTTTCTGGCGTTGGCGGTGGCGATCCTGGAATGGCGCGGACGATGGCTGTGGCTGCTGCCGCCATTGCTGCTGATCTGGGCCAACTGCCACGGTGGATATGTGCTCGGCTGGGTCGTGCTTGGCATGTACTCAGCGGAAGCGCTGCTGCTGCACTGGCGCGGCAAGCCGGCGCCGGATTCACGCGCGCTGTGGCTCGCATCGGCCGCGGCGATTCTCTTATCCGGCGCCAATCCCAACGGCTACAGTATTCCCCTGGTGCTGCTGGATTACCGCTCCAGTTTTCTGCAATCGCGACTGCTCGAATGGTCGCACCTGCCGTTGTGGCCGCTGGAGTGGCCCTCGGCGCTGTTGCTTGCCGGCGCGGCGCTGCTGATCTGGGCGCGGCGGCGCGTGCGCCTCGTCGATTGGCTGCTGTTCGGAGCCTTCGCCGCGGCCGCGCTGATGGCCTCGCGCAACGCCATCCTGATCGGACTCGTCGCACCGGTGGTGCTGGCAACGTATTTGCCGGAATGGAAACGTCCCGCACCACGCTGGGCGGATTGGGCCGCAGCCGCGGCTCTGTGCGCGGTGCTCGCCTGGGGCTCGATCGACGGCCACTTCTTCCAGTTTCGCGTCGACGGCTGGAAGTGGCCCTCCGGCGCGGCCGATTTCCTGCAGACCCACAACATCCGCGCGCCGCTCTTTAACACCTACGAATACGGCGGCTACCTGATGTGGCGGCTCTGGCCGCAGGAGCGCGTCTTCATCGACGGCCGCGCGCTGAGTGAGTCCGTCTTTCAAGACTACGCCCGCATCCTCTACAACCACGACGCCTCGGGCGGCCCGAGCGCGCAGGAACTGCTGGACCGCTACGGCGTCCAGGTGCTCGTGCTGAACGGCTTCGAATATGTCAGCGGAACGCTCTATCTGCTGGCGCCGGCGCTGGCCGATCCGCACGAGCCCATTTGGAAGCTGGTCTATAGCGACCCGCAGGCCATGGTGCTGATGCGCGATCCGCCCGCCGGAGTCGTGGCGCTGCCGCAACTTGCGGTGCTCGAACATCTGGAGTCCGCATGCGCGCTGCACATCGAGCACGAGCCGCAATATCCGCGCTGCGCCCGCTCGCTCGGACAGGTGTTTGCGCGCGTCGGCGACTCGGCCCGCGCGCGCAAATGGATCGGCATTTACCTCGCCGGTCCGCACGGACCCGACCCTGAAGCCGAGCAGGCCTACCAAAAACTCGCCGGAATGTCGCAGTAGAGGTGCTACACTAACCAACTCATGTTTGGGTGGATTGCGCAGGCTCCCTTTGTGCACAAACTGCAGAAGCGTTCCGGGCGTCTCAGTTGCGGCACGATCGCTTTGATCGCCGTGCTTGCGGCGTTTCTCTGGCAACTGGTCACCGTCACCCGCAACTACCGGGGCGACTGGACCGCGCTCTACTGCATCGGCGGAGTCATGCCGACCCCACCGGAACTGCAAGGCGCGTACCGCTTCGAAGGCAGCCGCGGCTTTGACGGCCAGTTCTACCTGATCATCGCCATGGACCCGCTGCTCCGCCGCGGCATGGATCGCTACGTCGATGAGCCGGACCTGCGCTACCGCCGCATCCTGGTGCCCGCCGTGGCCTACCTGCTGGGCTTCGGCCAACCGGCCGCAATCGTCTACAGCTACCTGCTGGTCAATCTCGGCTTCCTTTTTCTCGGTACCTGGTGGATGAGCCGCCATGCCGTGCTTTGTTCGCTGCACCCCGCGCGCGGCTGGCTGTTCCTGCTGGTCCCGGGCGTTCTCATCTCGCTCGACCGGCAGACGGTCGATATGGCACTCACCGCGCTCTGCCTCGGCGCGGCCTACGCCTGGCGCTCGAAACAACACCGGCTGCTGCTCGTTTTCCTGCCGCTGATCTGCCTCGTGCGCGAGACCGGCGTGTTGATCGCCGGCGCTTTCGTGCTGGCATTCTTAATTCGCCGCGAGCGGCGCAAAGCTGCGATCGGCGTGGCCTGCGTGGCCCCTTTCTTCGCGTGGTCGTGGTGGGTTGCTGCGCGCGTGCCGCTGACTCTCCGCGAATGGCTTCCCGAACGCCCCTACGCGTGGACCATCGACGCGCTGCTGCATCCGGCTGCGCTGCCTTTCTCGCCGGCCGTGCAGACCTTGGTGCGTTGCTTCGACCTGCTGGCACTCGCCGGATTGCTCGCCGGTATTGCGCTGAGCGTTCGGCTCTGGTTCGGCGATCGGCGCGCCAACCCGCTGGTGCTCGCGAGCGTCTTCTTCTCCGGCCTGTGCCTGTTTCTCTTCTCGCTCGATGACTGGATGCACGTTTACGATTACGGCCGGATCGCCTCGCCCATGGCGGCGTATCTGCTGATCCAGTGCCCGGCCGGTTGGCCTTTGCTGGTTCCCTCGGCGCTGATGACCTGCCGCGTGGCGGTGCAGGTGGCGCCGCAGATCTTTCACGCGGCCGGATTGGGGTCGTGAATCAGGACGCCATCGGACGGCTCGGCACGAATCAGGTGGCGCGGCGGATCGAAACCGGCGATGTCCTGATAATAGCGCTCGATTAAGCCGTGCTCGATATCCTCGATCCCATCGTGCTCGCAGAACACCACCGCGCATCCGCCGAAACCCGCGCCGGTGAGCCGCGCGCCCAAAGCCCCGGATTCGCACGCAGCATCCACCAGACGATCCAGCGCCGGACAACTCACCCGTAGCCGGTCGCGCAGGCTGGCATGCGACTCGTTCAACAGACGGCCGAAGTGGACAGCGTCGCCGCGCTCCATGTCGCAGACCGCGGCTTCGACCCGCTGCGCCTCGCTCGTGACGTGCAGGAAGGCGTCGCGCTCCAGCGGATCATCGAGTCGCTGAGCCATCTCGCCAGGGTCGTCGCCCGCGAGATGCTCCACCAGTTCGCGATACGATCGGAAGCCGAGTCGCTCGCGCGCTGCTGTCCCTGCGGTACGCCGAGCGTTGTACTCCTGCCGCCGCTGTCCCGATTTCTCGGAGGTTTCCAGGCTGTGGGCCACCAAAAATTCCCACTCGCGCGGGATTGGGATGGGCCGCAGCGACATCGGCTCGAACGCGATCAGCGATGCGCACCCGCGCCGCGAGGCCAGCACTGCCGCATGATCCATGCCGCCACCGCGCGTGCCCACGAACTGTTCGCCATCGGGCAGAATCGCCATCAGCTCTTCGAATCTTGGTTCGATGCGGTTGGCGCGCAGCAGACACAGCGCCATGGCCACCAACAGCGCCGTCGAAGAAGACAGTCCCGCGGCCGGCGGGAGGTCCGACTCAATCGACGCATCGATGCCCACTCCGGCGCCCCATCGCGCGCCGACCGTCTGTGCGGCGGCGCGCAAGTAGTTCTCCCAATCGCCCGACATGGCGCAATCCAGATGCGCGGTCCACTCGAACTCGCGATGTCCAAACGGTCCGACACTGCTGGCGCGGATCAAACGGTCAGTGCGCGGACGAAACGATACGCGCACGTGCCGGCCGATTGCCATGGGCAGCACCGGCAGCCCGTGATAGTCGATATGCTCGCCGATTAGATTGACGCGGCCCGGAACCGCCACCAAGTGGTCCATAATAGAGCTTTCGATTCATCTTACATGGCCCACGAATACGATCTCGTTCCCAAGCGCGTGCCGCATGTCGAGACGCCGTTCCGCCGCATCGCGACCGAATTTCCCGTGCCCGAGTCCCTCGCGATTCTCCGCAAGCTGCAGGAGTACGAACCGGTGGCGATGCGCGGCCAACCACCCGTGGTGTGGCACCGCGCCGAAGGCTTCCAGGTGTACGACGCCTGGGGCAACTGCTGGATCGATTGGTCGAGCGGCGTGCTGATCGCCAATGCCGGACACGGCCGCGCCGAAATCGCCCGCGCCATCGAGCAGCAGGCCGCCTCGCACCTGCTCACTAATTACTGTTTCCCGAGCGAAATTCGCGCGCGCCTCGTTGAGCGCATGGCCGGACTGCTGCCCGAACCCTTGAAGAAAATCTTTCTACTGACCACCGGATCGGAGACCGTCGAGTGCGCCATCAAGCTCTGCCGCAGCTACGGCGCAAGAGTCGGCGGGCGCAACAAGCACGTGATCGTCTCCTACGACAAGAGTTTCCATGGCCGCACGCTCGGCTCGCAGCAGGCTGGCGGAATCCCCGCGCTCAAAGACTGGATCGTCAACCTCGATCGCGGCTTCGTGCAAATTCCCTTCCCTGACGGCTACCGCACCGCCGATAGTTCCTTCGGTGGTTTCGAAGCCGCGCTGCGCGAGCACCAGGTCGAGCCCCGCGATGTGGCGGGCGTAATCCTGGAAACTTACCAGGGCGGAAGCGCCGCCTTCGCGCCAGCCGAGTATATGCGCAGGCTGCGACAGTGGTGTACCGGGCACCAGGCGCTGCTGGTGTGCGACGAAGTACAGGCCGGCTTCGGACGCACCGGCACGATGTGGGGCTTCGAGCATTACGGCGTGGTTCCCGATCTCGCTCTGTTCGGCAAAGGCATGGCCAGTTCCATGCCGATTTCCGCCGTGGCTGGGCGCCCCGACGTGATGGACCAATTCCCGGCGGGTAGCATGACTTCGACCCACACCGGCAATCCGGTCTGTTGCGCCGCGGCGCTGGCCTCGCTCGACCTCATCGAGTCCGAGAACCTCGCGGGCAATTCCGCGCGCATGGGCGCGTTACTGCATACTCTGCTCACAGAGATCGCCTCGCGTTACCCGCAGATCGGCCGCGTGGATGGCAAAGGCCTGGTGGCCGGCGTGGCCTGCGTCAAGCCCGGCACGCATGAACCGGATGCCGCGCTGGCATTCGAGTTGGTGGCGCGCTGCGTCGTAAAAGGCGTGCTGATGTTCAGCCCGGTTGGTTACGGCGGCGGAACGGTCAAGATCTGCCCGCCGCTGGTGATTCCCGAAGCAGCCGTGCGCGAGAGCGTCGCCGTCTTCGAGGAAGCGCTCGGCGAAGTGCTGCGCCAGAGAGCCGCGGCCTAGCCATGCAGCCGGAAGTGCTGGTTGTCGGCGCGGGCATGATCGTCCACGATCAGCTTCTGCCGTCTCTGTACCATATGCAGCGGCAGGGGCGCATCGGGACAATTTCGATCTGCGCGCAGCACGGCCGCAGCATCGAAACATTGCGCGCCGCTTCTGGTTTGGCCGAAGCCTTTCCGGGCCAGTCCTTCCGCGGTTACCCCGGAGCCGGCCACGCGGATCAACCGCAGCCTGAGCTGTTCCGCGAGATAATCGCTCACCTGGCGCCGGGCAACATTGTGGTGGCCGCGGTACCCGATCAGCTTCACTTCGATGTCATCATCACCGCACTACAGGCCGGCCAGCACGTCTGCGCAGTGAAGCCGCTGGTCCTGCGGCATGCGCAGGCGATGCAGATCGCCGAGGAAGCCTGGCGGCGTGGACTGGCCGTCGGGGTCGAGTACCACAAGCGCTTCGACGATCGCAGCCTCCTGGCGCGCCGCAAATATCGCGAGGGCCTGCTCGGCGAGTTCCGCCTGGGCACCGCGTGTCTGCTCGAAAAGTGGTATTACCGCGGCTCGAATTTTCAGAACTGGATGACCTGCGACAATTCCGACGCCTTCACTTACATCGGCTGCCATTACGTGGACCTGGTGCATTTCATCACCGGCCTGCTGCCCGCCGCGGTGTCGGTCTACGGCATCGCGGAGCCATTCCCGAACGGTCGCGAAGGCTACCTGTGGACGGACGCGCGCGTCATCTGGAACAACGGGGCCTGCCTCAACGTCCAGAACGCGCTGGGCTTTCCCGACGCCGCGCCCGGCACCAACACCCAAGGCCTGGTGATGTACTGCAAGGGCGCAACCGATGGCGCGCTGCTATCGCACTCCGATCAGTACCGCGGCCTGAAATATTGCTACACGCGCCAGAGCGACGCGCCCGGGGCCACCGTCTACGCCGAGCCGAGTCCGGACTATTTTCAGTACGTCGATCTCGGCGGCCCGGGACTCGTTCCCGTGGGCTACGGTTATCGCTCTGTGGAGTACATCGTGCAGGCCTGTATTCGCGTGGCCGCGGCGGGCGAACCTGCCGCACGGCAGCGCATTCTGCGCGAACTCGACGACGTCGGCTTGATGGCCACGCCGCGCAACAGCAGTTATAACGAGCGCGTCATCGAGGCGGCCCGCGAATCCATTTTGGCGGGCGGCAAAACAGTCGAGATCCGCGCGGCCGAATGAGGCTACACTAGCTTCGGAGGCCCTCATGCCTGCCATCCAAGCGTCGGCTACCAGTCAAGCCGCCCCCGTCGAAGCGGTGAAACCCGTCGCCCCGGTGTCCGCGCCTGCACGCTACCTGGCGCTCGATGCCTATCGCGGCTTCATCATGTTTGTCCTGGTGTCCGGTGGATTCGGCCTTGCGGCGCTCGCCAAAAAGCGGCCCGAGTATTCCTGGATCGCCGGCCAGTTCGACCATAAACCGTGGGAGTGGATCGCCTTCTGGGATCTCATCCAACCGGCCTTCATGTTCATGGTCGGTGTCGCCATGCCTTTCGCGTTGGCCATCCGGCAAGCCCGCGGAGAAAACTCTCGCGACCTGTTCCGTCACGTCGCCTGGCGCAGCCTGCGGCTCATCCTCATGAGCCAGGTGCTCATGTCGATCGAAACCGGACGGCTGCACTTCCAGCTCATCAACGTACTGGCGCAAATCGGCCTGACTTACTTCCTTTGTTACCTGATCATGCCGCTTCGTTTCCGTTGGCAGGCGGCCATCGCCGCGGCCCTGCTCGTCGGCCACTGGGCGCTGTTCGTGGCCTTCCCAGGCACGGAAGGTCCTTTCCTGTCGAAGACCACCAACATCGGCGCGGTCATCGACACTTACCTCTTCGGTCACATCAACCCGGGCTATTGGGCCAACCTGAATTTCGTTACCAGCACCGCCACCACTCTGTTCGGCGTGTGGACCGGCCGCCTGCTGCAAAGCCCTCACACGAACGCTTACAAAATGCGCGTGATTGCCATCGCGGCAGTGGCCTGCCTCGGAATCGGCTTCGCTATCCACCCCTGGAATCCCATCATCAAACGCATCTGCACCACGTCGTTCACCATCTACAGCACCGGCTGGGTCCTACTCATGCTGCTGGCATTCTTCTGGATCGTGGAAGTGAAGGGCTACACTCGCTGGACGTTTCCACTGATCGTCATCGGCGCCAACTCGATCTTCATCTACTCGGTGGATGAAGTGCTGCGATCGTGGCTGAACCGCGCGGTCGGTGTGTTCACTTTCAAGTTCGCGTTCCTCGGCGATTTCGCCCCGGTGGCCCAGGCCTGCGCCGTGCTGCTCACCATGTGGTACCTGTGTTACTGGCTCTACCGCCGCAAAATTTTCTTCAAACTCTGATGCAACGCCGTCGCTTCGTTCAACAACTGCTGGCCGCTGGCGCGCTCCGCAAGCTGGCCGCACAGGCCGCCCCGCCCGGTCCCGCCGTCAAACGCGTCCTGGTGATGTTCAAGTGTCACCTGGACGTCGGCTTCGTGGATACGCAAGCCCACATCATCCAGAAATATTTCGAGCAGTATTTCCCTAAGGCCATCGAGACCGCCGCGGCCATGCGCCGCGAGGGCGCCGACCGCTACATTTGGACTACTGGTTCGTGGCTGGTCTACCAGTACCTCGAACGGCCGCTCGCCGGACGCGGTCAAATGGAGGCGGCGCTCGCGGCCGGCGATCTGGCCTGGCACGCTCTGCCCTTCACCTGGCAGACCGAGTTGATGGACCGCTCGCTGATCACTGGCGCGCTGGGCCTCTCGCGTTCGCTCGATCAGCGTTTCGGCCGCACCACCACAGGCGCGAAGATGACCGACGTGCCCGGCCACACCCGCGCCCTCATCGCCCCACTCGCCGAACACGGCGTGAAGTTCCTGGACATTGGCGTCAACTCCGCCAGCACGCCACCGGATGTGCCGCCGATCTTCCTGTGGAAAGACGCTGCCGGAAACTCACTGGTGATGATGTACCACCTGCACGAATATGGCGGCGTGGTGAAAATTCCCGGATCGGATCTGGCCGTCGATGTCGAGGTCCGCGACGACAATGCCGGCCCGCACACGCTCGAGGAAATCCGCGGCATCTACGGCCGCCTTCGCAAGCAGTTTCCCAACGCCACCGTCACAGCGTCGAGCCTGGCGGGCATCGCCGATGCCATCGAACCGTACCGCGCGCGATTGCCGGTCGTGACTCAGGAAATCGGAGACACTTGGATCTACGGCGCCGCCAGCGATCCGGTGAAGGTGGCGCGCTACCTGGAGGTTTCGCGGCTACGCCGCCAATGGATCGCGCAGGGAAAGTTCCAGCCCGGCGATGCCACCGATTGCGCCTTCCTCGGCAACTTCCTGCTGGAAGTCGAGCACACCTGGGGTACCGATACCAAAACGTGGCTCGACTTCGACCACTACACGCCGCGCGACCTGGCCTCCATGCTCGGCCAGCCGAAGTACAAGGTCGTGCTGGGCAGTTGGGTGGAGAAGCGCCAGGACCTGCTGGACGCCGTCGGCCGGCTGCCCGCGCCGCTGCGCGCAGAAGCCACCGCACGCATCGAGTCGCTCAAGCCTGCCGAGCCGGCATCGGCCGGGACCGCGCACTCGGCGGGCGAAGCCATCAACACGAAGCACTTCACCATCGCGCTCGATTCGCAGACCGGCGCCATCGTGCACCTGCATTCGAAGAAAACCGGCCGCGACTGGGCAACGGCGCATCAGCCGCTCGGCCTGTTCTCCTACCAGACCCTATCGAAAGCCGATTACGACCGCTTTTTCGAGGCCTATCTGAAGAGCCACGCTGATTGGGCGCCGAAAGATTTCGGCAAGCCCAACATCGAACGCTTCGGCGCCGAGAGCCGCACGTGGCTGCCGAAATTGACCGAATGCCACTACTCCACCGACACCCGCGGTTACCGCATCGTCGCGCAACTCCGCATCGACGATCCCGCCGCCGAAGCCGCCGGTCGCGTCGCCTGGCCAAAGAAAATGTACCTGGAACTCACGCTGCCCGACGCCGAGCCGGTGGTCGAGCTTGCCTTCTCGTGGTTCAGCAAGGCCGCCAATCGCATGCCCGAAGCGCTGTGGCTGACCTTCCAGCCTTCCGTGGCCGATCCACGCGCCTGGCTGCTGGACAAATCCGGCGCGGCCGTGTCGCCGTTCGATGTGGTCGCGGGCGGCAATCGGTCGATGCACGCGGTTCTGGGCGGGCTGCGCTACCCAGGCGAAGGTTCGCTGGCGATCGAGTCTCTAGACGCACCCGTGGTAGCACTC
>Ga0335085_10014153_pt1 | contig 11661 bp, 11 predicted proteins | sample Lox_Sample_45_FD_206712 | JGI IMG/M metagenome (GOLD analysis project Ga0335085, IMG submission 206712) | Soil microbial communities from Loxahatchee National Wildlife Refuge, Florida, United States - Lox_Sample_4.5 | ecosystem: Environmental > Terrestrial > Soil > Wetlands | place: USA...
TGAGCACGACGATGTCCTGCGGCTCCGGCGCGATCGGCGTGACGATCTCGTTGCCGTCGAGATTGGTGACGATGGTCTGGCGATCCTCGTTGCCGCGCGAGTTCTTCCACAGCCAGGAGCCGGAGTCCCAATTGTCGTCGCGGCGCACGCCGGTGGTGTAGAGCACTGGCACGCCCTTGTCGTGGCACTTGTCGATCAAGGAGCGGATGTAGGGCAGCGCCGTCCAGGCGTCTTCGCCGCAGGAATTGCGCCAGCGCTTGATCGATTCCAGGATCGGCTCCGGGCGGTCGCCGCAGAACGCCCAGTTGACGTCGATCACCAAGAGCGCCGGCCGCTTGCCGAAGCCGCCGGCGGCGCCATAGCCGGAGGTGGCGAACACCGCTTTGTCGCGTTCGGTGAGAAACTTGTTCCAGATCGGTTCGGACATTGCGCTCTCCTGCGACGGATTTACGTTCAGTCTAGCAGCTTTGTTCGGAGAGATAATACCGAATCGCTCGGACCCCTCTCCATCCGAGGCATAGCGGATGGTGGGTTTCGCTGCCGCTCAAACCATCCTCCCGAGCAGCGCCGCCTCGAAGGCGCTCGAAATTGCCTGCTTGCTTTTGCCGGCCTTCGCGGCGTCGCCGATCACGGTAACGCGCTGGCCGACCCAGAACATGTGGCGGAGGCGCGCGGCGGTCGCCCGCCTGGCCCGGTAATAGAACCAGTCGCGCAGCCTGCCATTGGACAGAAGCTGTGCGATACCGGGCCAGTGCGCCGCGCCGCTGTCGAGCGCCCAGGTAGCAAGCTTGCCAAGGCCGAAACGATAGGCAGCGCCGGTCGCGATCACGACGTGGTCGAACGCCGTCAGCATCGTCAGGTCGGCGGTCACATCGATGCCGAACCGGAACACGACGCCTTTGCTCTTGCAGGCCGCCACCATGTCGTCGATGTAACGGACGAAGCTTTGGTCGTTGGCCTCGACCTCTTGGAACAGCGGCGCCTTGCCGGCATAGCGGAAGCTGCCGCCGGCGCGCGGGCTTTTTTCGAACACGGTGACCTTGTTGCCGGCGGCAGCGAGGGACGCGTAGGTCAGCCCGGCCGGACCGGCGCCGATCACGGCGATGCGCTCGCCGCGCGGCGGCTCCGCGGCGGCGAAGGTCGCTTCGCGGCCGGCCGCGCCATTGACCACGCAGCCGATGCGGGCGCCGCCGCGCATCTCGTTGATGCAGGTGTTGCAGGCAAGGCAGCGCCGGATCGGCTCGCCGCGTGCGACCTTCTCGACCCATTGCGGCTCGGCGACCAGCGTACGGCCGAGCGCGATGAAGTCGGTCTTGCCGCTGGCGACCGCGGATTCCGCCAGCGCCGGGTCGCCGAGCCGGCCGACCGCGATCACCGGCACGACGACCTCCTTTTTCACCGCGGCCGCATAGTCGAGAAACGGGCCGTCGGGCATCGCCATCGGCGGTAGCACCACCTGTGCCGACGGCAGCGAGCGGTAGTGCCCGGCGCTGATGTGCAGCGCGTCGGCGCCGGCTTGCGCCGCCCACACCGCGATCTGCCGGCCTTCGGCAAAGGGGAGGCCGCCGGGGAAAAAATCTTCGACCGAGAGCCGATAGATGACGCCGAGCTTCGGCACCGCGGCTTTCACCGCGCGCAACACTTCGAGCCCGAAGCGAGCCCGGTTTTCCAGCGAGCCGCCATATTCGTCGTCGCGGCGGTTCTCGAACGGGGCGTGGAATTGCGAAATGAGATAACCGTGCGCGGCATGGACCTCGACGCAGTCGAAGCCGGCTTTTTCCGCGCGTTGCGCTGCCGCGACATGGGCGGCGATGGTTTGCGAAATCCGCGCCTTGCTCATCGCCTCGGGAACGATGGTCTCGAACGTGGTCTCATAGACCGGATGCGGAATCGCCGACGGCGCGATCGGCGGCTCGCCGCAAATGTCGATGCGGGTGTGGCCGCCGCCGTGGCCGAGCTGGATCGAGGCCTTGGCGCCGCCGCCGTGAATTTCGCCGACCAGGCGCGTCAGGCCGGGCAGGAAGCGATCGTCGTAGATGCCGACTTCGTGGCGGCGGTGCCGGCCGCACTTTTCCGGCGACGCCATCTCGACCGTGATCATGCCGGTGCCGCCGCGCACCCGTGCCATGTAATAGGCGACCGAGTCGTCGGTGACGAAACCCTCGGCGTCCGCCGTGCGCGTGGTCATCGGCGGCATGACGATGCGGTTCTTGATTTCGACCGGCCCGATGCGGGCCGGCGTCAGCAGGATATTGGTCACAGTGTCGGTATCTCGCCGCCGTCGAGGTCGATGGTGGCGCCGTGCATCCAGGTGGCGCGCGAGGACACCAGGAACGTGATCATGTCGGCGACGTCGTCGACCTTGCCGAAGCGGGTGATGCCGAAGCCTTTGCACATTTCCTCGCGCGCCTTCTGCTCCGGCCAGCCGGTGCGGTCCATCTCGGCCTTGATGCGCCGCCACAGCCGGTCGGTCTCGACCATGCTGGGATGGATGCAATTGACCTGCACGCCGTCGCGCTTGCCGCGGTCGGCGAGGCATTTCGAGAACGCGGCGACGGCGGCATTGACCGAGCTGCCGATGGTGAATTCCTCGGTCGGCTTGCGACCGCCGGTGCCGCCGATGGCGATCAGCGAGCCGTGGCGCTCTTTCAGGAGCGGCCAGGCGGCGCGGGCGAGCCGCACATGGGCGAAGAATTTGAGCGCGTAGCCGTCTTCCCAGTCGGCATCGGTGAGATCGAAGAAATCGCCGCGCTTGGTGGCGCCAGCATTGTTGACCAGGATGTCGAGCCCGCCGAATTCGCTCTTGACCTGATCGATCAGTTTCGCCGGCGCTTCCTTGGCGCGCAGGTCGATGGTGGCGATGCCGGCGCGGCGGCCGTGCTTGCGGATGGCGGCGGCGACCTCGTCGAGCGCCTTGGCGTCGCGGCCGGTCAGCATCACGTCGCAGCCTTCGGCGGCAAGCGCGATCGCCACAGCGCGGCCGATGCCGCGGCTCGAGCCGGTTACCAGGGCGATCTTGCCCTTGAGCCCTAAGTCCATTCTGTTTCCTCCACCAAAGCTGCAGCGACCGAGAAACCCTCGAGCGCGACGAATTCCGGGATGCTTTTTAGGTTCAGCAAGTCGCGCCGGTGTTGTGCGAAAAACTCGAAGCGTGCCGCATCGTCGTGCGCCGTGGCGTTCCAGGCAAGGGCCAGGCGCTCGCGCGCAACGTTGGAGAGTGGCGGACGGCCGCCGGGCAGCCGCCGATCCTTGTAGACAACCCCGCAGCCATAGTCGGTGTCGACCGTGTAGAAGCTCACTTCATCGCGTCCCAGGACGAAATCGACGAACGCCATGTAGGTGACGCCAAGCCAGTCACCGGGCACGAATTCGGGCGCGGTCAGCGCCGCACATTCCGGATTGCAATCGTGCACGACCATGATGCCGCCGGATCGCAGCAGGGCGAAGGCGCCGGACAGATCGGTCGCCGAGCAGGCATAGGTGTGAAACGGATCGACGAACACGATGTCGTAGCACGGCGCGCCGCGGTTCGCGGCCAGGATGGCGCCGGTCAGCGCGCCGGACGTGCACGCTTCGGTGCGATAGCTGTAGGTCTGTCCGTCGTCCACGCCGTTCGGACAATTGTAGACCAGCCGCTGCGCATCCGGCACGTCGTCCATCAGCTCTGAAAAGGTCAGGCCGGTCGTCGGTGTCGATATTTCGAGGACCTCGCCGAGCGCATACTTGCGGCGCAGCAATTTGACGATGTCCATTTTGCCCAGCGGCGGCCTACGCATCGCACTCACTCAAACCCCGACTTTTTCATTGATCCCGGACGCTGGCGCCTCTAGTCAAGCCCGGATTTCGTCCGCGCTCAATCCAGGTTACGGTTGCGCGGGCAGGGGGAAGCATGAGCATCAAGGGTAAGGCCTATATCGCCGGGGCTTACGAGCATCCGACCCGGCACGCGCCGGACAAGACCGTGGCGCAGTTACACGCGGAAGTGGCGCTCGGCGCCCTCGCCGACGCCGGTCTGACGCGCGACGACGTCGACGGCTTTTTCTGCGCCGGCGACGCGCCGGGGCCGGGGCCGGCGACCATGGCCGAGTACCTCAATCTGAAGCTCCGCCACGTCGACTCGACCGAGCTCGGCGGCACCTCCTATGTGGCGCTGGCGGCGCACGCCGCCGAAGCCATCGCGCTCGGCAAGTGCGACGTGGCGTTGATCACGCTTGCCGGCCGGCCCCGCAGCGAGGGCATGGCGACCGGCACCACGCCGCGGCTGCGCGATCCGAACCAGCCCGAGGCGCCCTGGGAATTTCCTTATGGCCTGACCACGGCCAACGGCTACGCCATGTGCGCCATGCGCCACATGCACCAGTACGGTACCACCGGCGAACAGCTCGCCTGGATCAAGGTCGCCGCCTCGCACCACGCCCAGCACAATCCCAACGCCATGCTGCCGGACGTCATCAAGGTCGAGGACGTGGTCAATTCGCCGGTGATCGCCGAGCCGCTGCACCGGCTCGACTGCTGCGTCATCAGCGACGGCGGCGGCGCGCTGGTGGTGGTGCGGCCGGAGATCGCCAAGAAGCTGAAACGCCCGCCGGTGAAGATCATCGGCGCCGGCGAAACGGTGAAGCATCTCAACGGCGGCACCTTCGATCTCACCGCTTCGGGTGCGGCCAAGACCGGGCCGATCGCGTTTGCCGAGGCCGGCATCAAGCCGGCCGACATCAAATATGTCTCGATCTACGACAGCTTCACCATCACCGTGCTGATGCAGATCGAGGACCTGGGCTTTTGCGCCAAGGGCGCCGGCGGCAAGTTCGTCGCCGACGGCAATCTGATTTCCGGCGTCGGCAAGCTGCCGTTCAACACCGACGGCGGCGGGCTGTGCAACAATCATCCCTCCAATCGCGGCGGCATGACCAAGGTCATCGAGGCGGTGCGGCAGTTGCGCGGCGAGGCGCATCCCAAGGTGCAGGTGAAGAACTGCGATCTCGCTTTGGCCCAAGGCACCGGCATGCAGCTCGGCACGCGCCATTGCAGCGCCACCTTGATCATGGAACGGGAGTAGGACGATGCCCGAACGCACGATCCCGTCGCCCATCGTTTCGAGCGAGAACGAAGCGTTCTGGAACGCGGCGAAACAGGGCCGCTTCACCGTGCCGGTGTGCGCCGCTTGCGGCAAGGCGCACTGGTATCCGCGCGCGATCTGCCCGTTCTGCTCGAGCGACAAGATCGAATGGCGCACCGCCTCCGGCCGCGGCACCATCTACACCTACAGCGTCATGCGCCGCGCCAAGGAGCCGTACGCCATCGCCTACGTGACCCTGGCCGAAGGCCCGACCATGATGACCAACATCGTCGACTGCGATTTCGACAAGCTGCGCGTCGGGCAAGCGGTAACCGTGGTGTTCAAAGAAACGGAAAACGGCCCGCCGGTGCCGATGTTCAAGCCGGTGTAATCGGCTACACTGGCGCCAGACGTTAGGAGCGACTTCATGCGGTTCGGACTTTTCGGCAGCGCGACGGCTCGCCATGGCGGGCCGGACGTCGATTCCGGCCAGGGCTACAAGCAATTCGTCGACTACAACGTCGAGGCCGAAGCGCTCGGCTATCACTCGACCTTCCTGGTCGAGCATCATTTCACCGGCTTCGGCCAGGTGTCGGCGAGCCTGTCGCTGCTGACCTGGGTGGCGGCCAAGACCAAGACCTTGCGGCTCGGCACGGCGGTGCTGGTGCTGCCGTGGCACAATCCGGTGCTGCTCGCCGAGCAAGCCGCGACCATCGACCTTCTGTCGGGCGGCCGGCTCGATTTCGGCGTCGGCAAGGGCTATCGCCACAACGAGTTCGCCGGCTTCTGCGTGCCGATCGCCGAAGCCGACGCCCGCTTCAACGAATCGCTCGACGTCATCATCAAATCGTGGACCTCGAAGCAGCGCTTCTCGCACCATGGCAAGTTCTGGCAGTTCGAGGACGTCATCGTCGAGCCGCCGACGGCGCAGAAGCCGCATCCGCCGATGTGGATGGCGGCCGGCAGCCCGGATTCGATCCGCCAGGTCGCGGCACGCGGCTATAACCTCCTGCTCGACCAGTTCGCCTCGTTCGAAGCGGTCGGCGAGCGCATCGCCGTCTACAAGGCCGAGCTGGAGAAGCACGGCCGCACCTACGACCCGGCCAATGTCGGCGTCGCCCGCGCCTTCTATGTCGCCAAGGACGCCGCCGACAAGGAAGCGGCGCTGGAGCGGCGCATGGAGGCGCAGCGCCGCCTCGCCTCGGTGTCGAGCGCGCCCGGCGTGAAGAACACCGCCAGCATCATGGCCTATTCGGACACCCGCGAGGCGAGCGAAGAGAGCGCGCTCTACGGCAATCCCGACGAGATCGCGGTCAAGCTCGAGAACCTGCGCAAGCTCGGCGTCGAATATGTGCTGCTCAACGGCGGCGGCGGCCTAGTGCACGACAGTCTCGGCCGTTTCGCCCGCGAGCTGATGCCGCACTTCGCCGACGGCGCCCGGATGCGCGGCGTGGGATGAAAAATTCCGCTCATTCCCGCGTAAGCGGGAATCCAGTGGGGAGGTCAAGCGTGTCAGTGGACTTTCTGGGTCGCCGCTGTCGCGGGGACGAGCGGTTCAAATAGCCTATCCCGATGATCAACAAGATCGTGCAGACCATGGCCGAGGCGATGGCGGGCATCCGCGACGGCTCGGTCGTGCTGATCGGCGGCTTCGGCAGCATCGGCCAGCCCAACACGCTGATCGAGGGCCTGATCGAGCAGGGCGCCAAGGACCTGACCGTCGTCGCCAATAATTCCGGCGTCGGCTATGTCGGGCTTGCGGCGCTGCTCAACACCGGCCGCGTGCGCAAGATCATCTGCTCGTTCCCGCGCACCGCCGATCCGGTGGTGTTCGAGCGTCTGTGGCGCGAAGGCCGCATCGAGCTCGAATGCGTGCCGCAGGGCACCATGGCCGAGCGCATGCGCGCCGCCGGCGCCGGCATTCCGGCGTTCTACACCGCGACCGCGGTGGGCACGAAGCTCGCCGCCGGCAAGGAGGAGCGCGAGATTCACGGCCGCAAATATATCCTGGAGGAGGCGCTGCCGGGCGACCTGGCGCTGGTCGAGGCCTGGCAGGCCGACCGCTGGGGCAACCTCACCTACAATTCGTCGGCGCGCAATTTCAATCCGGTGATGGCGGCGGCGGCCAAGTTGACCGTCGCGCAGAGCCAGCACATTGTCGAATTGGGCGCGCTCGATCCGGAGAAGGTCGCGACGCCCGGCATCTACGTCGACCGCGTGCTGCACGTGCCCTACGGCGAGCCGACGGTGACCTGAAGCGACGCGACGGGAGGAAGCCATGAACGTCAAAACGGCGGTGAAGCCGATGACGCGCCGGGAAATGGCCAAGCGACTGGCCGACGACATTCCCGAAGGCTGGTACGTCAACCTCGGCATCGGCGCGCCGCTGCAGGTGGCCGACTACGTGCCGGCCGAGCGCGAGGTGGTGTTCCAGTCGGAGAACGGCGTGCTCGGCATGGGCCCGGCGCCGGCGCCCGACAAGATCAATCGCTGGCTGATCAATGCCGGCAAGCAATACATCACGCTGCGCACCGGCGGCTCCTACATGCATCACGCCGACAGTTTCGCGCTCATTCGCGGCGGCCATCTCGATCTCTGCGTGCTCGGCGCCTTCCAGGTCGCCGAGAACGGCGACATCGCCAACTGGTCGACCTCCGACAACGAGAGCGCGCCGGCGGTCGGCGGCGCCATGGATCTGGCGGCCGGCGCGCGCCGCATCTGGGTGATGATGGATCACACCACCAAGACCGGCGAGAGCCGGCTGGTTCACCGCTGCAGCTATCCGCTCACCGCACTCGCCTGCGTCAAGCGCGTCTACACCAATCTCGCCATCCTCGACGTCGCCGACGACGGCTTTGCGGTGCGCGAAATGGTCGACGGCATGACCCTCGACGAATTGCAGAAAGTCACCGACGCGCCGCTGCGCATGGCGAAAATGTAGCCCGGATGCGTGACGCGGTGTCGGGAGCCGAATGATCGCCGCGTTTGAATTTTAAAGGGCCGGGCGAAAGGCAGGCTTGGGCGGCCAGGCGTAGCGCTCGACCAGCATGATGGCGGCCACGGCCGCCATCAGGGCGATGTGGGCGACGTCGCTGGTCAGCGGCAGCAACATCAACAGCCAACAGCTGACGACGCAGGCGCCGCCGATCGCGGCGCCGAAGCGCAGGCTGGCGAATTCGGCGGCGAGCCCGAACGCCGGCAGCGGTTCGGCGGCGTGGCAGCGCCGCAGCGATGCGAGCTTGATCGGGGTCAGTTGCCAGAGCGCCGCACTGCAGGCGGCAACGGCAAAAGCGGCGCTGGCGCTGCCTGCGGCGATCCGCAACGCGATCACCAGCAGCGTCAGACCGGCCATGGCGATCAACCAGACGCCGAAATAACCGGCGACAAACAGGGCCACCGCGCGACCGCGCCGTGCGTAAAGGCTGTGGCGCCAGACATGGGCCAATGGCAGCCAGATCAGAGGCGTCATCATCGCCAGCAGCATGACGAGCCATGACAGCCCCTGCGCCGCGGTGGCGTTGGTCCAGATCGCCACCGCGAGCGAGCCGGTGCCCGCCGTCCAGTGCGACGAACACAGGCCCGGCATCAGCAACGCACTGTCGAACAGGCCGACCAGCGACCATGCCAGCGCGCTCAGCGCCGCGATCGACCAGGACGGGCCGAGCGTCATTTCGCGCAGCGCCGCGAACGCGCGTCTCATTGACCGGACATGCGGTGCACGGTGATCTGGCCGACCTTGATGTCGGCGCCGGACCCCACGCCCGAGCGCGGCACGATCTCGACGTCGAGGTTTTCGGCCTGCGCCGGATCGAGCCTCATGGCGTCGATCGCCTTGGTGATCTCGATGGTCTTGTTCAGGCCGTTGCCCGCATGGTCGCCTTCCGCGCTCGATGCCTGCGTGAGGCCGAACAGGCCGATCGAGCCGGCCTTGACGCCGGGCGTTCCGGGCGCGTCCTGCGGTCCGTGCAGATAGACGTCGAACACGCCAGAGTCCTGCGTGCCGCGGATCTTCTCCAGATGAAGGAACACGCGGTCGGGCTCGCCCGGGGTTCTCTCGTCCATCAGGGTGCGATTGAAGCTGCGCGACAGCGTCGACAGCGGGCGCGCGGCAAGCCTGATGCGGCTGCGCACCGGACTGGCTCCGAGCGCGATCTCGGTGTCGTTGGAGCCCAAAAGCTCGGTCTTTGGCGGTTGGCCATCCATGGGCCGACTCTCCGTCACTGCGTCCGCTTGCAGACGTTGCAGGCGTGGCCGCAAGGCGGCGAGCCGCATCGAACGCCTGCTCGCACCGCCCAAGGGGTCGGATATGTCATCGTAGACGTAGCCGAGCGCCGATGTCGACAGGACGTCACGGGGATTTGACGGCCGGTCGTTGCCGTCGGGACCGAACAGGGCGAACGAGCGCGTCACTGTCGGACCGTTGAGCCAGTTCGGCTCGGTCGGATTCTTGTTCTGCGCGTCGCGCGCCAGCCATACTTCCCAGAGCCGGTCGATATTGGCGTGGTGCAGCCAGAAGATCGGATCGAGCGCGGCCGTCCTCGGATCCGACATCAGGCCGCCCTGGCCGCCGACGTCACCATGCACGAGATCGTGCGGCTTCGCTTCGATCAGGCCTTCCTGCTGGCCGCCCAGCGAGAAGCGGGTGCGCGGGCCGCCGACGCCGATGCTCGGGCCCTGATCGGGATCGGTGCCGATAAAGTCGTTGTCGGCAATGCGGTCGGTAAGCTCGACGTCGTCGGGATCGACCGAGGTGCCGAACCGCGCGGCGACGTTGAGCGGATTGGACGAGCCGTCCGGCAGCGTCTGCGCCAGAAACGCGTCCGGCACATTGATGGCGTTGGGGTCGTTGGTGTTGCTGTAGTTCCAATACGGCAGCGCCCAGTCGGCGGGGCCGCCGAGCGATTGGATGACGCCGAGGACGATGTCCTCGAACGTGTGCAGGTAGGCGCGGTGCCACGGCAGGAAATACCAGGACTGATGCTGGCACTGCCGCCAATATTTGTTCTGCTCGCTCGACGGCGGCAGCGCCTCGCCCGGCGCGAGATATTGCAGGCCGGCCCATAGCTGCTGATTGAAATTGTGCATGGCGGCGAGATAGCGCCAGCTCTGCTTCTGCGCGATCGGTCGCGGCAGCATCGCCGCCACCGCCTTGGCGTACCACAGCGTCGTCGGATTCCAGGTATCGCCCAGTGACCGGATCTCTCTTCGCGTGCGCGCCATTGCCGCCCTCCCTGGTGCACGATGTGAAGATGCCGCCGCAAATTGTAGCCGGGCGGGCCGGCTTGGGCAATTCAGCTCTGCTCAGAAACCGCGTGCATGAATCCGGCGCACTGATGGCTTTCGCCACGATCGCGTCATAATCGACCGTCGGCTCGCCGCCCCTATGCGTCGACCTTCGTCAGAAATTCCAGAATACGCGCATTGGTCGGCGCTTCGGTCTGCTGCTCGACCGCGACGTCCCAATACTGCGAGCACGGCAGGCATTCTTCCAGATAGCGTGCCGCCGAGGTGGCGTGCGCGGCATCGTGGCCCGGCAGCAGCTTGATCCTGGCGTAGCTGCCGAGCGTCGACCAGCCTTCGATGGTCGCATTGAAGCCGCCCGGCGCGTACATCAAGAGCGGCGGGCCGGCGCCGACGACCTCGTAGCGCGTCGCAATGCCGTCGATGACAATCGTGGGCACGGTCTCCGCCTCTTTTATCTTTTGCTTGTCGCGACAGACAGAATGAATTCGCGGCGCCGACACTGCGTTCCTTCTCCCCGGAGGGGAGAAGGACAGGATGAGGGGGTTCGGACGCCAGAGATTCTCTCAAACTTCCGAACCCCCTCACCCCAACCCTCTCCCCTGCAGGGAGAGGGGGTTCGCTGCGATCGCGTCGCCCCCATCGCGTTTGCCTCTCTTTTCGGTCAGCCCTTGATCTGGCGGCCGGCGCGGGCGTCTGCGATCAGCGCCGTGAACGCTTCCAGCGCCGCCTTGGCGGTGTTGACGTAAGTTTCGGTCTTCGAATCGATCCACTTCTCGGCGTAGCCGATCGCGGTGTGGGCGAGCCGCACCCGGCCGTCGAGCCACGGCCCGCCGCCGAAGCCGCCGATCACCGGAATCTGCACCGCCTTGACCACGGCGGCGCCGGCGACCGGGCCGGAATTGGTGAAGTCGAGCAGCGCGGCGCCGGCCTCTTCCAAAAGCTTCGCCTCGGCGACGAGCTTCTCCGCCGCTGCGGCGCTCGCCTGCGCCTGCGGCGAGTTCTGCGCGCTGTACGGAATGCCGAACTTCACCGCCGTCTGCGGCGTCAGTCCGAATTGCGCGAACACCGGAACGCCGGCCCGCACCAGCGCCCGCACCACCTCGGGAAAATCCGCCGCCGCGTCGACCTTGATCATGTCGGCGCCGCCGTCGCGCATCAGCCGCCGCGCCGCGGCGAGCGCGTTATCGATGCCCTGCTGCACCGGGCCGAACGGCATGTCGCAGCTCACCAGCGCCCGCGTCACGCCGCGCCGCACCGCCTGGCAGCAGATCAGCATCTCGTCGAGGGTGACTTCGACCACCTCGTCGCGGCCCCACAGATTGACGCCGACGGAGTCGCCGACCGAGACGAAATCGACT
>Ga0335085_10014154_pt1 | contig 11660 bp, 13 predicted proteins | sample Lox_Sample_45_FD_206712 | JGI IMG/M metagenome (GOLD analysis project Ga0335085, IMG submission 206712) | Soil microbial communities from Loxahatchee National Wildlife Refuge, Florida, United States - Lox_Sample_4.5 | ecosystem: Environmental > Terrestrial > Soil > Wetlands | place: USA...
CCCCACCACGGAGTAGGGCATGCGGGAGAGCGTCTCCTGCGTGGTTTTCGCCGACCAGCGCCGCCCCATCAGCCGCTTCACCGCCACCACCGTGCGCTCGGCGTTGGTCACCGCCTGCCGCCGGGCCAGGGCGCCCACCAGGCGCTTGCCGTTGCGGGCCATGGCCACCACCGAGGGGGTGAGCCGGTAGCCGCTGCGGTTGGGAATGACGGTGGGCGAGCCGTCCTGCACCGTGGCGCAGACGGAGTTGGTGGTGCCCAGATCGATGCCGATGACCAGTTCGCCCAAATGATGCCTACAGCGCCTTGAGCAGCGCCTTGGCCTCCTTGTGGTCCGGGGTCTTGTGCAAAAGCGCGATCAGCTCGCTGCGCGCCCGCACCTTCATCCCCGCCCCCATCAACAGCCGGGCCAGGATCAGCCGCGCCTCCGGGTCGTCGGGGTTGAGTTGCACCGCCCGGGTGGCCCAGGTGGTGGCCGTGCGGGCGTCGTTCATCTCCAGGGCGCAGCGGGTGGCGCCCACCGCCGCCTCGAAGCAGGCGGGGTCGTTCTGCAGGGCGGCGGCGTAGCCGGCGATGGCGTCGGCGAACTTCTTCCGCTCCTCCCGCTCCTTGGCGGAGAGCAGCGCCGAGCGGGCGCGGGCCTTGGCCTGCTCCCGCTCCAGCTCCACCAGCCTGGCGGAGATCTCCTTGCGGTGCGGATCCAGCTCGCGCGCCGCCTTGAGGGTGAAGATGGCCTGGGTGCGCTCGCCGTTCTGCGCCAGCTCCGTCGCCTCCTCGTAGAGCTTGCGGGCGGCGCCGATGCGGGCGAACCCCTTGGTGCGCAGCATCCGCTCCCGCCGCTCCTTCGCCCGCCGCTCCTCCTCCGCCCGGGACAGCTCGCGCCGCTCCAGCGCCTCGGGGTGCCGGGCGGCGAGGTGCGAGCGGTGATCGCGGTCGTAGGCCGCGCGCAGGTCCTCGTCGCAGAGCACCTGGTAGGCGTTGGAGAGCCGCTGGAACCACTTGGAGAGCAGGGGGCCATAAGGCCCCAGCTCCTTGCGGAACCAGGCGTCGGGGTGGAAGCGCCGCGACCGCTCCAGGTAGGCCCGGCGGACCGCGCCGCCGTCGGCGTCGGCGTCGACGGTGAGCAGCTCGTAGTGGGTCAAGCGATCGCCCTCGGTCTCCAGCCTCTGCAGCTCGTCCTGCATGTCGACCGGAAGATCGATGCTCCCTCCGGGCCGGCTCGGCACAACTCCCAAACGTTCCCCCTGCTCGCGGGCGTTCTGCCCACGCGTACAAGCAAGATATCCTACGGCGCAATCTGGAGAAAAGCTCCTGTTACGCCTTTGCCACGGCTTCGGCGAGCAGCCCGGAAGCGCGGTCGATCTCCTCGTCGGACACTGTGAGGGGAGGTGCGAGGCGCACCACACGTTCCCCTACAGCATTGACCAGAAGACCCAGCTCGCGCGCCTTGGCCACGACCTTGGGGGCCAGGTCCTCCGAGAGGAGCAGGGCGCGCAACAGTCCCATGCCCCGCTCCCCCCCGGCCCGGCCGCCGATGCCGGAGAGCCTTTGCGAGAGCCGCTCGCCGGCTTGCTGCACCCGCTCCAGCAGGCCCTCGGAGAGGAGGTCCATCACCGCGCAGGCCGCGGCGGTGGCCAATGGATTGCCGCCAAAGGTGCTGGCGTGGGTGCCGGGGGTGAAGACCTTGGCCACCTCCTCCCGGGCGAGCAGCGCGCCGAGGGGAATTCCCCCGGCGATGCCCTTGGCCAGGCTCATGGCGTCAGGCTCGATGCGCTCGTGCTGGTGGGCGAAGTACGCCCCGGTGCGGCCCATCCCCGTCTGCACCTCGTCCAGCAGCATCAGGGCGCCGTGGCGGGCGCAGAGATCGCGCACCTTGGCCAGGTAGCCGCGCGGGGGTGGGACCACTCCCGCCTCGCCCTGCAAAGGCTCGAGCATCACCGCGCAGGTCTTCTCCGAGACGGCCGCCTCCAGCGCCTTGGCGTCGCCGTAGTCGAGGAAGCGGAAGCCTCCGGGAAGGGGCCCGAAGCCCTGCTGGTACTTGGGCTGCCCGGTGGCCGCCAGGGAGCCCAGGGTGCGCCCGTGGAACGAATTGTGGAAGCAGAGGATCTCGATCCGCTCCGGGTGCCCGTTCGCCACCTGGTAGTGGCGGGCGAGCTTGATCATCGCCTCGTTCGCCTCGGTGCCGCTGTTGCAGAAGAAGGCGCGCTTGAGGGAGCGGGTGCGGGCGGTGAGCTTCTCCGCCAGCCGGATCTGCGGCTCGGTGACGTAGAGGTTGGAGGCGTGCCAGATCAGGCGGGACTGCTCCAGCAGGGCCTCCCGCACCCGGGGGTTGGCGTGGCCCACGCTGATGGTGGCGATGCCGCCGATGAAGTCGAGATAGCGCTTGCCGTCCGCGTCGAACACCCAGCTCCCCTCGCCCCGCACCAGCGCGATGGGCTGGGTGCGGTAGTTCTGGAAGAGGACGGACTGCGCGCGCTGAACCAGTTCCTGGTTGCTCATGGGCGGGCGAGCATACGCGCTCCGGGTCCTTCGCGCTCAGGGAGAGGCCGCCCGGGCCTTCTGCGCGTAATCGATCAGCTTGTCCAGGTAGCTCTCGATGGGCGGGCAGCGGATCCCCGTTCCGTCGAGGATCTCCAGGGTGTTGCGGCTGGAGTAGAAGGCGAGGTGGTTGACGGTGGCGAAGGCGATCCGCTGCTCGCGGGTCAGCTTCTCCAAGCCGGGGAGCTTGAGGAGGCGGTCGGTGAGCTTGTACCCGAGGGAGAGCCGGGGCAGCTTCTTGCCTTCCCGCTCGGCCACCCGCTCGTAGACGCGGCGCGAGCTGGAGGGGTTGGGATCGACGATGTGGAACGTGCGCCCCACCGCCCGGGGGTCCTGGTGGATGGCCGCGGCCGCCCGGGCGACGAAGTCCACCGGCACCACGTTCAGCGGCGCCACCCCGTCCAGGGGGAGGGGCAGAGGCACCTGGAAGCGCTTGGAGAGCAGCAGTCCGGCGACGATGTAAGGGCCCTCGAAGCGATCGATCTCGCCGCTGGTCGAGTCTCCCACGAGGAACGCCGTGCGCAGCACCGCGCAGGGAAGCTGGCCCATCGCCCGGCGCACCAGCATCTCCGCCTCGAACATCGTCTGCTCGTAGGCGTTGCGGAACGACTGGCCGGCCGAGAGCTCGTCCTCGGCGATCACCCCCGCCCGGTCGCCGCTGACGAACACGGTGGAGAAATGGGTGAAGCGGCGCAGCTTGCGGCAGTCCACGGCCATCTCCAGCATGTTGCGGGTGCCCCCGATGTTCACCCGCTCCAGCATCGCCGGGTCGGCCCCCAGCCAGCTCCACTCGGCGGCGTGGACGATGCCGGTGCACTCCTGGGTGAGCTCCCGGTACTCGGCGGTGGAAAGCCCGAGGTGCATGGAGGCCACGTCGCCGATCAGCATCCGGCCCTCGCGCAGGGTGGCGGCCAGCGACCCTGCCCGCTCCGCGTGTTTCTCCTGCGCCAGCACCGTGACCGGGCCGCGCAAGGAGAGCGCTTGCGCCATCCTCCTTGCCAGCAGCCTGGGGAACCCGGTGAGCAGGAGCATTCAAGCCTCCTCGAGCATCCGCTCGACCAGCCGATCCACCTGGGCGGAGAGCTCCGCCTCCGCGCCGCGGTTCTCGATCACCACCGTCGCCTCTTTCGCCTTCTCCGTCTCGGGAAGCTGGGCGGCGATGCGGGCCCGGGCCTCCTCCTCGCTCATCCGGTCGCGCAGGCGCAAGCGGGCGATCCGCGCCTCCTCGGGAGCGGTGACCACGATCAGCCCGTCCAGGCCTCGCTGCAACCCGTTCTCCACGATCAAGGCAGCTTCGTAGACCGCGGCCGCGTGCCCGGCCTCGGCCAGGGCCGCCATGCGGGAGGCCACCTCCTGGGCGATGCGGGGATGGAGGATGTGCTCCAGGGCAGTGCGCTCGGTAGCGTCGACGAAGACCCGCCCCGCCAGCGCCTTGCGGTCCAGGGTGCCGTCGGGGCGGAGGACGCCTGCGAAGCGTGCGGAAATCTCCGACAGGGCCGGACGCCCCGGCTCCACCACCTCGCGCGCCACCTGGTCGGCGTCCACCACCGGGATGCCCCGGGCCGCGAGCAGGCGGCCCACCGTGCTCTTGCCCGAGCCGATGTTGCCGGTTAATCCCCAGATCCGCACGCCCGGCAGTGTACACTCGCATCCAAGATGAAGCGCCTCATCCCGCTGCTCCTGGCACCCGCCGCCCTGGCGTCCGACCTGGTCGGTCCTACGTCCTGCCGTACCTGCCACGCCGAGGCCTACCGGATCTGGGCGGCCGGCCCGCACGCCCGGGCCGCCGCCAACCTCACGCCCGAACAACGGCAGAAGGCGATCTGCCTGCAGTGCCACTCCCGCGACGAGCAGCGCGCCGGCCAGGCGGCGGTGGAGGGCGTCTCCTGCGAGACCTGCCATGGCGGCGGGCGCTACTACCAGCCGGCAACGGTGATGAAGGACAAGGAGCTGGCGCGCCTCTTCGGCCTGGTCGACCCCGGCGCGCAGAGCTGCATGGTGTGCCACGGCGGCACGGCGCCCTCGCTCAGGGCCTTCGACGTCAAGGAGGCCATGCAGCGCATCGACCATTGGACCGCCGAGCGCGCCGCCCGCAAGCCCAAGCTCTCCTTCTGGCTGAGGGAGAGCCGATGAGCTCGGTCGCGGAAGAGCTCTCGCCGGCGGGGCCGCCGGCGACCGCCGTCAGCGAGGTGGCGCAGCTTCCCCCGCCCAGCGGGGAGAGCCACCCGGTGGTGGAGAAGGTCTGGCGCTTCTTCTGCTCCTTGCGCCTCACCCTGGTGAACCTGCTCCTGCTCTTCCTGGGGATGATCGCGGGCACCTTCGTCAACCCGCAGAACGATTCCCTGGCGAACATCGAGCGGGCCTTCGCCGGGCATGCCTGGACGCTGCGCGCCTACCGCTGGTTCGAACTGTACGACCTCTTCCACTCCTGGTGGTTCACCACCCTGCTCCTCTCCCTGGCCCTGAACCTGGTGGCCTGCTCGTTCGAGCGGCTGCCGCGGATCTGGTACCTGGTGCGCTATCCCGAGCGGAGGCTGGACCACGTGGTGGGGCTGCGCTTCAAGGTGCCCGCCACCGCCAGCGCGCTGGGGACGGCGGAGATCGAGGCGGCCCTGCGCAAGCGCGGCTTCCGGGTGGAGATGCCGCAGGAGGGCTTCGTCTTCGCCGAGCGGGGCCGGTACGCCCGCTTCGGCGTCTGGGTGGTGCACCTCTCGCTCCTGCTCATCCTCGGCGGGGGAGTGTTCGGCCGCCTCACCGCCTTCGAGGGAATCGCCCAGGTGCCGCAGAACGGCGGGATCATCTCCGGCTTCACCCAGCGCAACCCCGACGGCAGCGAGTTCAAGCACCGGCTGGTGGACAAGGACACCGGCAAGCCCTTCCTCGTGCAGTGCAACGACTTTCGCCTCAAGGAGTTCGAGCCCGGACGCCCCAAGGCCTTCGAGTCCGACCTGGTGGTCTACGAGGACCTGGGCTCGAAGGAGCCCGGCGCCGAGCTGGCCCGCTCCACCATCACCGTCAACCATCCCCTGCGCTTCGGCGGGCTCACCTTCTACCAGGCCAGCTACGTGCAGATGGACGAGGGCCAGCGGGCGAAGATCTCCCTGCGCGACCGGGCCACCGGCCAGAGCAAGGACATGATGGTGGGCGCGGGCGAGCCCATCGACGCGGCGGAGGGCCTGCGCTACCAGTTGATGGAATACAGCGCCGACTTCTCCGGCCAGGGCCCCGCGGTGCAGGTGGTGCGCACGGAGGATGGCAAGCGCAGCAGCTTCTGGGTGTTCGCCAAGGATCCCGGGTTCGACGCCCGCAACCGGCCCGACCGCTTCGCCTTCTCCTTCGAGCGGCTCTCTCCCCTGTACGCCACCGGCCTGCAGATCGCCCGCGACCCCTCGACGCCGGTCATCTACCTCGGTTGCTTCCTGCTCTTCGCCGGGATCGGCATCGCGTTCTATACGTCGCACAAGCGGATCTGGGCCCAGGCCCAGGGGGGCAAGGTGGCGCTGGGCGGGGCCTCGCACCGCAACGCGGAGGCCTTCTCGCGCGAGTTCGGGGAGATCCGGGCGGAGATCTTCCCGGACGGGCGCCAGGAGGCGTGATCGTCCTCTCCGCCGGGTTCGTGAAGTCGGCGGCGGACGCCAGCGGCTGGCCGCCCGCCGGCGCGCCGGAAGTGGCCTTCTGCGGGCGGAGCAACGTGGGGAAGTCCTCGGCGCTCAACGCCCTGGCCGCGCGCAAATCGCTGGCCCGCGTCTCGCGCACCCCGGGCCGCACCCGGCTGATCAACTTCTTCGACCTCCGGGTGGCGGAGAAGACGCGCTCCGGGGGGCGGGGGCCTGAGCAGCGGGTGGTCTTCGCGGACCTGCCCGGCTACGGATTCGCCAGCGGCCCCAAGGAGGAGCTGAAGGGCTGGCGGGCGATGATCGAGGAGTACCTCACCCGCCGCGATCCCTTGCGCACCCTGGTGGTCCTGGTCGACGGCGAGCTGGGGGCCCAGCCCAGCGACGTGGAGATGGTGCGCTGGGCGGAAACCCTGGGACGGAAGGTGGTGGTGGCCGCGACCAAGCTGGACAAGCTGTCCCGCACCCGCCGCGACCCGCAGCTCTCCCGCATCGCTTCCCAGCTGGGGGTCCCAGGGGTCGTCGGCTTCTCCGCCAAGGAACACCTGGGCGTGGAAGATCTCTGGCGGGTGCTTCTCTAGAAACCTGGGTCCACAATACAGGTTCCTGGGCAAGCCGCCGTTCGGGCGCGGCGAAAACCTGCATTGTGTCCCCGGGTTCTTCTTACGTGGGCATCTGGGTCCGGGACATCACGTCCTGGTTCACGCCCATCTCGTCGGCCTTGCGGCGCATCCGCTCGCCCAGCTCGTTGCGGAACTCCTCGCCGCTCTTGGGCGCGAAGGCGATGCCGATGCCGGCCCCGACCAGGCAGCCGAGGGCGAAGATGCCCACGGTGCCGAGCGCGGTGGCCCAGCCGCTCGAGCGGCGCTCCAGGCCCAGGGCGCAGAGCACGTCGTCCCGGTCCATGTCCTGCAGGTACTTGAGGGCCTTGAGGCCCTGCTTGCGAAGGTCGTCTACCACGCTGCCTCCTTCTTGCGGCCCAGGGCCGCGGACCACTGCGAGCCTTTCCCGTCCCAATCTGCGCACGGGATCGCCTGCGCGCTTTCTGGTCCTAGTGCACCGCCGTCGAGATGGCGTAGATTCGGTCTTGACGCCCTCTCGACGGCGGTGCACTAGAACGTGGAGCCGGCCGCTCCCTCGCCCGCCGCGGCTCCCGCGATGTTGGAGAGCTGGCTCTTGATCAGCGGGATCAGCGCCAGCCGCAAGCCGATGCGGACCACGCGCCCGGTGAGCGGGGAGAAGAGCCCGCCGCCCAGCAGGTATCCGACGCCCGCCGCCGCCAGCACCATGCCCAGCGGGTTGCGCTGCACCCGGCCGCGCAGATCGATGGCGCGGGTGAAGCTGTCCGCCTGGCTGCCGATGGCGTCCTTGAACGCGCGGGCCTCCTCCACCATCCGGCGTCCATGATCCATCGCGCCCTGCCCCTCGAATCCGGTGTTGATGGCCACGAGGCCCTCCTCAGCGGGAAGCGATCTTTCCCAGCAGCCAGCCCAGGGCGAGCGCCCCGGCGAGGCAGGCGATGGGCCGCTCGCGGATGAAAGCGGAGGCGGCGTTCAGGGCCTGGTCGACGGCCTCCCGCCCCTGCTCCAGCATCTGCTGGGCGTCGTCCGGGTTGAAATTGCCGAGAATCCTCGCCGCGGTGCCCTCACCGTTCGAGCCCTGGGGTTCGGTTGCCATAAGGGGAGACCCTCCGTGCCGCGAACCTAGGCACCGGCCTTTCCCACGGCTAGGGCTGCGCTGCGGGGGACCAGGTCCACCCAGAGCGGCAGGTGGTCGCTCGCGGCCCGGGTGCGGGAATCGTTCACCACCCCGCAGCCGGTGACCGAGATCCCCTTGTCCACGTAGGCCCGGTCCAGGCGGAGCAGCGGCAGGGCCGAGGGGTACGTCGCCCGCCGGGAGCGGGCCACCACCGCGGCGTCGAGGAGGGCGGTGCGCAGCAGGCGGAAGATGGGGCCGGGCAGCGGCGACCACATGTTGAAGTCCCCACAGAGCACCAGGGGCGCCTCCAGCGCGGTGTCGCGGAGCAGGTCGGCGGAGAAGAGCATCGCCGCCTGCTTGCGCCGCTCCCCTCCGGAGAGGCCGAGGTGCAGGTCGAAGACGTGCAGGCTGCCCCCGTCGGGCAGCAGCAGATCCGCCCGCAAGCAGCCGCGGGGCTCGCGGCTGGGGACCGAGAGGTCGTAGTTGCGCGTGCGGGAGATGGGAAAGCGGGAGAGGATGGCATTCCCGTACGGGTGGCCGCGCAGGAGCAGGTTGGGCCCCCAGGCGACGGACCATCCCAGCCGGCGCCCCAGGAACGAGGCCTGGTCCCCCACCTCGGCGCCTCCGTTCACCTCCTGCAGCGCGGCCACGTCGCACTTCATCTCCTGCAACAGGGCCGCGATCCGGCCGGGATCGCAGCGCCCGTCGCGCCCCCAGCCGCCGTGGATGTTCCAGGTCACGAGGCGCACGGCGCCTCTCTGCGCGCCTGCGGCAGGCCCGGCCGGAGGCGGCCGCTGCGCTCGAGGAAGAAGCGGTGCAGGTCCTGGGGGCGCACCACCGAGGCGAAGGCGCCCTCTCCCAGCTCCTGGGGATGGATGACGAAGGTGTCGAGCTGCTCCGGCGCGAGCCCGCCGTGCGAACCGAACTCGAAGGGGAAGGCGACGGTGGCCCCGCAGGGCGCGGCGGTGCCCAGCAGCACCAGGTCGCCGGCGCTGCGCATGCGCAACAGATCGCGCGCGTACACCGCGGCGAGCGGGTGGCCCACCTCGTGCGCCATCCGCATGGCGTCCTGCGGCCGGTGCAAGAGCAGCCGCCGGTCGCCCCGCAACGCCAGCGGTCCCTGCTCGCCGCGCACGAGGGTGAACCCGACCGCGGGCGATTTCGCGCACCGCTCCAGCAGGCCCGGATGCAGGGCGCGGATCTGGCCCTCGCGCAGCGGCTCGGCGACGCGGGTGGAATAGACGTGGGCGATGTCGCCGGCGGGGACCACCAGCAGGGGCCCGTCCGCCCGATCCGGCCGGGCGCCGTCGAGAAAGCGGGCCAGGTGCCGCGCCCAGGCCAGCGCCGCCTTGCCGGCCACTCCGGGCGCGGCGCCGGCCACGCGCCGCATCCAGCGCGCCCGGGCGGCGACCGCGGCCGCCTCGCCGCCGCCCGCCCCGCCGAAGGCCACCGTCTCCGAGCCGGCGGTGAGCCCGTCGGCCAGGAGGTGCTCGCCGAGCGACTCCCCCAGGACCAGCTCGGCGGGCCGGGTGGCCGCCTGCCCGTGATCGCTGAAGAGGTAGATCTCGTAGCCCAGCTCGGGCAGGGCGTTCACCGCGGCCACCACCCGGCCGAGCATCCGGTCCAGCTCCCAGAGCTTGAGCAGCGCCCTGCGGGAGAGGGGCCCGCGGCGGTGGGCGTACTCGTCGTACCCGATGAAGCAGGCGTAGACGATGGGCGTGCCCCGGGCGATGTCGATCACGCAGGAGTTGGCCGCGAACTCCGCGAACAGGCACTCGGTCATCACCCGGTGGAGGAGGAACTGCGGCTCGTGCTGCAGCGACCCCACGTGCGCCACCCACTGCGCCGTCTCCACCAGGGCGGAGGCAACGTCGAGCCCCAGGGCGGTGGCGATGCGGCCGAAGGTGGCGCTGTGCACCAGGGCCGCCGCCAGGGCGTCGTGGAGCTGGGGGGCGAGAGGGGCGCGGGAGATCTCCTCCATCCCGAAGTCCTCCGCGCAGAGGTCCTCGTCCCATCCGGAGAGCGCCCAGCGGCGCAGGTTGGCCCCGCCGGAGAAGATCGAGCAGTAGACCGATCCGTGGCGCAGCAGGGGAAGGCCGGCCTGCTCCAGCTCGTCTTCCAGCAGGCGCGCGTCGTCGGCGCGGTCCATGCGCACCTCGCGCCCGCGGCGCTTGTCGAACCAGGTGTAGCCGGGGATGTCGGCCGTCACCCCGTAGAGCAGCCCCGCCTGGAAGGCCGGCGTGCTGGTGGGCGCACCGGCCCGGCAGGGCGAGAGGCGGTACGGCCCGCGCTCGAGCAGCCCGCGCAGGGTCGGCGCGTATCCGCGCTCCATCGCCTGCTCGAGCTGGGAGAGTCCCACCCCGTCGAGGTGGAGGAGGAGGATCCGCTTCCCGGAGGGGAGCGGAGCACGCGCCTGCCGGCCGCGCGCCGCGACCGGCCGGAGCAGATGGCGCACGAGCCCCTCGACCAGCCGGGAGCGGGCGCGCCCGGACACTACGCCTCCCGCTGCCGCAGCGCCCGGAAGACCGAGAAAGGAAGGCGGACGATCTCCCGGGCGATCTGCAGCCCGATACGCAGGGGAGCGAGCAGCACCCCGGCGGCCGACCCGGCGAGGCGCGCCGCCTTTTGCGCGGGCTCGGGCATCTTCTCCAGGCGCTCCCGAGCCTTCTCCCGCAGTGCTTCCGGCGCTTCGCGGGCGATCTCCTTCGCTTCCTCGACCGAGCGGGGGATGCGGAGGGGGAACTCGGGGCCGATCGCCCCGTCGCCCGCAAGTCCCGCCGCCGCTTCCAGCTCGTCAGCCATCCTCCGGACGACCTCCCGCTCCTGCTCGGCGTCCTGCCGATCGCGCTTGCGCGCCTCGGCGCCGGCGCGCTCCTCCTCCGCCCCGCCCACGAACTCCTGGTGCCGCGTCTCCTTGCGCTCGATCGCGGAGACCCGCCGCTGGTGCCGGCTCCCCTTGCCCGCATGCCTGGCCACGAAAGCCCTCCTGGTGAGGGAAAAAGTTAGGAACTACGACACGTTGTCGCAATGCGGCACGCCCTGCTTCTCTGCTAGACTCCTTCCGTGCCCTCCCTGGAATTCGCCGGCGCCACCGACGTCGGCCGCAAGCGCGATCACAACGAGGACGCCCTTCTGGTGCTGCCGGAGCACAGCCTCGCCGTGGTCTGCGACGGGATGGGAGGCCACGAGGCGGGAGAGGTGGCCTCGGGGATCGGCGTGGAGACGGTCAAGCGCTTCTTCGAGCTGGCCCACGACCCGGAGGCGACCTGGCCCTTCCGCTACGATCGGAGCAAGGACGAGGGCTGGAACCTGCTCTCGGTGGCCGCGCAGTGGGCCAACCAGCGCATCCGCGAGGCGGGCGACAACGGCAACGCCCCCGCCGGCAAGCGGGGCATGGGCACCACCTTCGTGGGCTGCCTGTTGCGCGGGGACAAGGCCTGGTTCGGCTGGGTGGGCGATTCCCGCGGCTACGTCTGGCGGCGCGGCGAGCTGCACCCCACCACCAGCGATCACTCGCTGCTCAACGAGATGATCCGCACCGGGCGCCTCTCCGGGGAGGAGATCGAGAACTTCCAGCACAAGAACGTGATCACCCGGGCCCTGGGGATGGCCGATCAGACCGAGGTGGACGTCAACACCTGGGACCTGGAGCCCGGCGACGTCTGCCTGGTCTGCTGCGACGGGCTCACCGGAATGGTGCCCGACCAGCGCATCGCCGAGATCCTCTCCGGCGAGAAGGACCTGAAGGCCGCCTGCCAGCGGCTGGTGGACGAGGCCAACCAGGCCGGCGGGGTGGACAACATCACCGTCG
>Ga0335085_10014155_pt1 | contig 11660 bp, 10 predicted proteins | sample Lox_Sample_45_FD_206712 | JGI IMG/M metagenome (GOLD analysis project Ga0335085, IMG submission 206712) | Soil microbial communities from Loxahatchee National Wildlife Refuge, Florida, United States - Lox_Sample_4.5 | ecosystem: Environmental > Terrestrial > Soil > Wetlands | place: USA...
AAAAACACCAGGGGCCGCAGCTCAGGCTGGTGCGGCTCGGGCCGGGGGCTCGGGCCGGGGGTTCAGGCGGGGCCGCTAGGGCGCCGTCCTGGCCTGAGCGCCGCAGCGCGTCGCGGATGAAGCCGCTGGATTTGAGGTCCTCGATGGCGCCGCGAGGAACTGGGCTGACCGCACCCGCGGGCGGATACCTCTAAGCTCATCGCATGGCCAGCAGGTACTTCGACATCCATCCGGCCAACCCGCAGCGGCGCGCGATCGTCCAGATCGCCGATATCGTGCGCGAGGGCGGCGTGATCGCCTATCCGACGGACTCCTGCTACGCGCTGGGGTGCCAGCTCGGCAACCGGGACGGCATGGCCAGGATCAGGTCGATCCGCGGCCTCGGCGACCGGCATCACCTCACGCTGGTATGCCAGGACTTCGCCCAGCTCGGCCAGTTCGTCTATGTCGCCAACCCGGTGTTCCGGGCGATTAAGGCGGCAACCCCCGGCAGTTACACCTTCATCTTGCCCGCGACCAAGGAGGTGCCGCGGATCCTGCAGCACCCGAGGAAGAAGACCGTCGGGGTGCGGATCCCGCGGCATGTGGTGCCCCAGGCGCTGCTTGCCGAACTCGGCGAGCCGCTCGTCTCGAGCACCCTGCTGCTGCCCGGCCAGGATGAGCCCATGACCCAGGGATGGGAGATCGCTGAGCAGCTCGACCACGCGGTGGACGCGGTGATCGACTCGGGCGAGTGCGGCACCGAGCCGACAACGGTAATCGACTTTTCCCAGCCCGAGCCCGAGATCATCCGCCGCGGGGCAGGCGACACATCCGGTTTCGAATAAATCCCGGCTCGTCATGGTCATCTGGGTGCCGTCTGAGCCTGGACTACCTGATCTTGCAGGAGTAGTCTTTGCTCTGCGGTTGACGAACCAGCCGGTGGTTTAGGCGTGCCCGGCTCGCGTTCTCACCCCCCCAAACGCGAGCTACCCTAATCAGAGTGCGCTCGCTTCCGGCTGGTGTCTGCCTGGCTTCATGCCCCAGTGATGCCCAGGCGGACGCGGCCCGCGCCGCGTCACCCCCCCCGGCGCCGCGCGGGCCAGTCAACCGTCCATCTTGCCGTTGGGACTTCGCTGACCGTCGCCCACGATACGCCCGGCTCAGCCTGAATTGAATTCTGCTCGCCAGAAGTAGTGATTCAGTTCCGCAAGGCGCGATAAAGCAGAAATACGATCTACGTATTCTTCGCCCGGCCTCTCGAGACAGATCGAGCGGAAGCCATTCGAGTCGCTGGCAAAAAGCAATAAGGGCAGACCCGTTGTGACGAGCCTGAACGGGGTGGGCGCCGCCCGAACCGGATCAGGATCCAAGAGAATCGGCTTAAGGCTCGCACGGGTGCTGCGGCCAGCGCATGATCCATTTAACGAGCGACGGTCGAGGCCCGTATTATCAAGCGCCCGGTCGCTGCGCGGCCTGCCGGAACCGGGACCGGGAGCGGGAAGGCGCTGCACGCCGTACGGTGAACATGGCCCACACGATCTTCCCGGCGTCGCTGGGCTCGGTATATCCCCACAGGTCGCTGAGCGCGCAGATCATCTGCAGCCCGCGCCCGGTCTCGGCGAGGGAACCGGATGGGCGCGACACCGGCGCCGCCTGGCTCGGGTCGGCGACCGCGCACAGCAGCCAGGGCCCGTACTCCAGCAGGCCGAGCCGGACTTGTCCTGGCGGGCCGGTAGCGACCGGCTCCGGCAGAGCGTGCCGCAGCGCGTTGGTCACCAGCTCGGACACGACGACAGTGATGTCCTGGCTGCTGTGCGCGGTGCACCACCGGCGCAAGGTAGCGACGGTGAAATCCCGCGCGGCACGAACCGAGCGGGCGTGCCCGCTGAGCGCGCAGGTAGCAGTCTGCAGCGGGTAGGCGCAGGCGGCCACGGCCGGATGCGACGACTGCCAGCCGTCGTTCACCAGGCCAGCCATCTCCGCAGCGAGAATCAGCCAGTGGCTGCCGGTGCTGTCCAGGGACGGGCCCGGGCTGTCAGGCTCCGGCTGTCCAGCCGGACTGGCAGGTGCCGTCCGCTGACTGCGGACAGCTCGCCCGGCCCGGACGGCCGTCAAGACCACCGCCGCGGGTATGGAGGTACCGACTGGCTGACAGTACGTTCGCCGCAGGCGGCGGAGGCCCGGGCGAAGGCCGTGTGCCGGTCCCACCGCACGACCTGGCTGGTCGCCCAGAAGCCCGGATCGGTCTGCTGGCATTGCGGACAGGCCAGCCGGCCCAAGGCGTCGATGCGCCAGCCGGCGCTGATCGCGCGGGCACGCGCGTCGGCCTCGCCGAGGGCCGAGGGATCGGTATGCCACGAGATACACGACCCCAACTCGCACCACATGATCGGCATCCGCAACTCATCGCCGATCACGGCCCGCCCGGTAGACGCATCACCGTCAGGAACCTCAGCACAGGCAGGTTCGGCCGTGGCTTCCGACTCGGCCGCGGCTTCCGGCCGGGGATCGCCGCCGGGCGTCGGCTGGGCATGGTCATCGCCGGCCGATCCGGCATCGTCATCGTCGCGGATTTCGGCAAGCCAGCCGTTCATCTGACGCCAGTCGGGCTCCTGAAGCATCTCAGGATCATGCGGCCGGATCTTGATTTTCATCTCGGGCCCCTCCCGTTGAGCTGGCGGCGAGCGCCGTGTAGCGGCGGATGACCTGTATGAGGCCAGGCACTGTACGCGGATGAGATGCCGGGCGATGGCTACGCGCTCCCGGACGTGCAGGCTACGGACGCTGTCTATCCGGCATACGCGGTCATGCCAGGCTGTTACCGGCAGGCACAGGGATCGCGGCCTGCCGTCAGCAAGCGCCTGTTCGCCCCAGTGCACGCGTGCCGCCGTCGCGGCTTGCCCTCCCTATGTCAAGTGCCCCGGGCTCACCGTCTCTACTTTTTCATTTATCGACGGTCCCGGCCCAGAATCACGACTGGATTTACTTACGATAAATGTTCGGTTTATTTATTAACTGTCACGGCGTGGCGTGTGGAAAATCACAGATTATTCTTTATGCACAGGGCACGGATGGCGATCTCCCAGGTGAAGGCCCCGCTATGCGCGCCGGCCCGGTGCGCAATCCCCAGCATTTCCCCACGGCACACACAGGCTCCGCGCTGTTTTGCACAAGTAATCCACACGGTCGTGCACAGCAAGTCCGTAACCATCTGATGATCGGGTTCGCCGCTGCTCGCACGTATCACGGCTCCGTACGCGGTCTCCGAGGTGATGAGCGGGCAGGAGCCGGCCGGGGAAGATGCCGGGTTCCTGCACCGGGGTGACGGGGGATCATCAGCATGCAGCCGCCAGGGCTAGGGGAGCAGCGCGGCCGGCGAGCCGCCGGGAGAAAATGGCCGCCGACGGCAACAGGGGCGGCCCTGATCGTGGGCTCGGCCATCGCGTTCGCACTGGACGGGCCGGTGGCGCGGGCTGCGTACCAGCAAGGCCTGGACCCGGCCACGTTCGGGTTCTGGCGGGCCTCGGCCGGGGTGATAGTACTCGGCGGCTGGCTGGCCGCCGGGCTGCGGCCGGGCGCCCTGGCCGCCATCCGGCACATGCGCCGGGCGGCGGCTATCCGGCTGGCGCTGGCGGCGGTGGCCGGGCTCGGCCTGAACCTGGCGTTGTTCGAGGCATTCGCCCAGCTGCCGGTGGCCGTCGCGGTGGCCGCCTTCGGCTGCTACCCGCTGTTCGTCGCGGCCTGGGAGGCCGCCCGCGGGCAATCCACGGCAGGCATGGCCGGGCTGGGCCTGGCGGCGGTGGCCATAATCGGGCTGGTGCTGCTGATGCGGCCGGATCCGTCGGTTTCGGCCCCCGCGGCCGGGCTGCTCCTCGCCTTGCTGGCCGCCGTGCTCCACGCCGGTTACATCCTGCTCGGCCGCGGCGGGTGGGGCGAGGTCGGCGACGGCGCGGCGGCATTCCTGATCGTCGCGACCGGCGCGGCCGGGCTCGGCGCGCTGACGGCTGCGACCCGGCCGTCGACCATGCTGGCGCCCGTCACCAACTTCGGCCTTACCGGGCTGCTCCTGTTCGAGGGCGCCCTGGCCGGCGCGGCCGCGCCCCTGCTGTTCCTGGCTGGCCTGCGGCGCATCGGCGCGACCCAGACCGCGGTGCTTTCGCTGTGCGAACCCCTCACCGCCACGGTGCTCGCGGCGGTCATGCTCCGCCAGCTGCCGGCACCCACGCAGCTAATGGGCGCCGGGCTGCTGGTGGGCGCGGGCATCGCGGTGCAGATCGTGCCCGCCCGCCCGGGACGGCCAGCCCGCGCCAAGCTAGGCCGTCGCCTCAGCACTGGCCCGGCAGGGACCGTCAGCAGCACCAGCGGGCCGAACGCATGCGGCATGGGCGCCATGCTCGGCGCGGACGCTGATGACAGCTAGCACCAGCGTGCCGTCTTCGGGGCGGCGGGCGGGCCACAGGGCCGACATCACCTGCTGGGCCCGGCCCTGGCTGAACTCGCCGAACGCCACGCGCAGCGGCTCGATCAGGTCAGTGAAGCGGACCGCCCGGCGGAGTTCCGCGGCCCGGTAGATGGGGATCGTCACCGGATCACCCCGGGCAGGTTCCGCAGTGTACCCGCCGCGACTAGGGCGAATCGCCTCTCACCCCGCGCGTTCCCCGCACCCCGGTGAGATCGGTGCCGAGGTCCTCGATCTGCGCTGGGCGACCACCGCCGGGCCGGCTGACCTCGCCCAGGTCGTTCGGGCCGCCTGCCACGACTCCTTGCCGGCCGCGCTGCTCGGCGACGGGGCGACCGGAGCAAGCCTGGATACGCTCACCGAACTGCTGGCCCACCATCTCACCAGGTCCGGCCTGGTTACCCAACCCGGCCAGCTGACACTCACCTCCGGAGCCATGACCGGGCTGGGTCTGGTCCTTGACGTGGCCGGGCCGCCCGGCGGGCTCGCCGTGACCGAGACCCCCACCTACCCAGGGGCGTTGCGAATCCTGGCGCAGCATAAGCGGCGACTACGCGGCTGGCAGGCCGGAGCGGCCGACTGGGAATCGGCCGACCTGGCTCGCCTCCTGCGCGCAGGCTCGCACGGCGTGCTGTACGTCCAGCCCGACGGCCACAACCCCACCGGCGCCACCATGCCCCCTCGATCCGCGAGACGATCGGCCGCATCGCCGCCGCGGCCGGCTGGCTGGTCGTGGCCGACGAGACAATGCGCCCGCTCCGCCTGGCCGGGGATGCGGCCGCCTCGCTGGCCGTCGCTGACCATCGCGTCATCGTCGTCTCATCGCTGAGCAAGACCGTATGGGGAGGGCTGCATCTGGGCTGGGTGCGCGCCCCGGCCGGCGTCACCCGGCAGATGAGGAGCGCCGCCGCCGCGATGGGCGCGGGCCCGAGCGCGCTCGACCAGATCACCACCGCCCAGCTGCTGCCTTCGCTTGATTCGGTCATTCAGCGGCGCACGCGGCTGCTGACCGAAAACCTTCGGCACCTGGAATACCGCCTGCGCGGCATCGGCCAGGCGAAGCTCCGCTGGCACAGCCCGGCCGGCGGAGTCACCCTGTGGCTCGACCTCCACCCCCACTCCTCCCATGAGGTGGTGGAGGCATGCGCGCGGCTGGGCGTGCTGCTGGAGCCCGCCTCCACGTATGCGGTCGGCGGACGCGACGACCGGCACCTGCGGATCCCCTTCACCGTCCCGCCGCCCACCCTCGACCGGGTGGCTGACGCACTCACCCGGGTACTGGAGTCCAGGACCTCTCGCTGACGCGGGCACGCCGCAGTGACGCCGCCCGACCTCGCCATGCTTGGCAGGCGGCGATGGCGTCCGGCCGCCCGGCTCTAGCGCGCTTCGTCGCATGTGGCCAGCAGGCGGGTCAGTTCCGTGCGAGACCGGACACCGAGTTTGCGGTAGGCGCGGGTGAGGTGGGCTTCCACGGTCTTGCGCGAGACAAAGAGGGCCGCCGCAGCCTCGATATTGCTGAGTCCTTGCCCCACGGCCCGGGCGACTTGGAGCTCTTGCGGGCTGAGGCTGTCCAGGACGGACCTGCTCAGGCCGTTCCGGACCTCGGCCCGCGAGCCGGCGGCAGCCAGCTCAGTCCTCGCCCGGGCCGCCCATGGTCGCGCACCCAGGCCGCTGAACACGGTCAGGGCGTGCTGGAGCGGTCGGCGGGAAGCGGCTAGATGACGGGAGCGGCGCAGCGCCTCGCCCTCGCACAGGAGGGTACGGGCCTGCTCGAAAGGCATCGGCAGCTTCTGGTGCGCCGAGCGTGCCCTTGCAAACCATGCGGACGCTTCGGCCGGGTCCCGGGCGAGGATTCCGCGCGCCCGCGCGGCCACCGCCTGCGGGTAGACCAGGCCAGTCGCGTCAGCCCGCTCCTGGAGCCAGGCCAAGACCTGCTCGGCCCGGTCAGCGGAGCCGACCCGTGCCAGCGCCTCGGCGAGATCACCCGCGAATGGGACGATGTTCGGGTTATCCAGCCCCGCGGCCCGTCCTGCATCCCAGGCGCGCTCGAGGTGATCGATTGCCGCCGTCAGTTCACCGCGGCTGAGAGCGCATAGCCCGAGCGCAGCCGCGTTGTAAACGGCCAGGCAGCCAACGCCGCGCGTCTCGATTTCCTGGCCAGACCGTTCCACATGCTCCTCGCACTGTTCACGGTCTCCCCGGGCCGCCTCAATACGGGACAACTGCGACAAGCCGTACCCGATCAGGCTGGCTTGGTTCATCTCCTCGGCCCACTGCAGCGCCTCAGTTGCGTCCGCGTAGGCAGCCGCCCACCGCCCAGTCCACCAGCCCAGCTCGCTGGACAACCCGAGAGCCAGCGACAACACGGCTGGCGCGCCCGTGCGCCGTCCGCGTTCCACCACATCGCCGAGGCGTAGACGGCCTAGCTCGTACCGCTCTGTCCAGACGTCACCCCGCGCCAGGAACGCGACGCCCTGCTGCTCGGCGACGATATCCACCGTCGGCAACAGGGCCTCTGCCCGGCACCGATAGCGTGCAGCGTGCTCAAGATCTCCGGTCATGACGAAAGCCCCGGCCAGCATGGCGAGGACCGTCAGCGAGCCACCCGCATCAGCCGCTGCGGGACGGATGTTCTCCCAGAGTTCCTCCGCCTGCCGCGCGACCTGTCTCACGAGGTCGATACGCCCCGCCATCGCCGCCGGCAACGTGGCCTCTGCCAGCAGCGCGGCGGCACACATGGGGTTGACCGGCCGGATCAGCACCGACGCTCGCACCAGGCCGTCGAGGGCCGACAGCGGATCGCCCCCCCACGTTCGGGCCCGCCCCAGAACCAGCTCGGCCTCCGCAATGAAGGTCGGATTGTGACATTGCGCAAGAGCCTCCTCGCACCAAGTCGCCGACGTCGCCGCATCCCCTCCGAGATAAGCATCGACGGCGGCGCGCAGCAGGCGCCTGGCCCGCATGCCGTAATCAGCTGTCAGCTCCGCCGCCCGCCGCCAGGTCCTCGCGGACGCGCTGTACCCGCTGCGCCGCTGCGCGTCCACCGCCGCGGCCGCGAGCGCCTCGGCCGCCTCATCGTCGGAGCCGGTCGCCGCCGCCGCGAGGTACCAGGCACGCCGATGCCCCTCAGCGACCCCCGCCATGGCCCGGTACGCCGCGGCTTTCGCCCACAGTGGTGTCCGGCCCATAACCACCGGGCGCATCAGCGGATGATGGAGTTGAATCTCACCGTCTACGGTGCGTACCAGACCGCGGCGTTCTGCGGGAGCGAGGGACTCCAGCGACAGGCCCAAGGCCGTCAGCGCCGCGGCGATGTGACGCCCGCGACTAAAGCCATCGGTGGCGACAACAAACAGCGCATGCCTGGTGTCTTCCGGCAGTTCCTCAAATACGCGCCCCCATGCACGCTCCAGCACCACGCCAAGCGCCAGCTCCCCCTGTTCGAAGGTGCCTATCCCGCTGGCGGCTCCCGCCAGGTTTTCCAGCACCGCCAGCGGATTGCCGCCGGTCAGCTCGACCAGGGACCGCAGGGCCGACCTGCTGACTTCGGCACCTAGTTCCCGGGCGAGCTCGGCGCACTCCGTAATCGACAAGCCGGCGATCCGCAGAGCGGGCAGGCCCAGCTCCGGAGGCGGAGCGCCTGGTTCCTCGCGGACGGCAAGAATCATGACAATCCGCTCCGTCGCCAGGCGCCGCGCGACAAACAGCAAGATCTGGCGCGATTCGGGATCAACCCATTGAAAGTCGTCAATCAGAACCACCAGAGGCTGCTCGTCTGCCGCACTCGAGAGCACCCCCAGTGCCCCCGCGCACCCCGCCAAGGGCCCACCCGCACGGCCGCCCGAGAGAGACAGGCATATCTCGAGCGCCTTGCGCTGGGCCTGCGGCAAGTCAGCGAACTTCTCCCGCAGCGGAAGCAGCAGGTCCGCGACAGTGGCGAACGCGAGAATGGCCTCCGATTCCTGCCCGCGCACCCTAAGGACACGCAAGCCCTCCCGCTGCGAGGCCTTTTCGGCGACATGCATTAAAAGCGCTGTCTTGCCGACCCCGGCCTCACCCGCGATGACGGCCGCCGCGCCACCGCCTTCCACCGACTCAATCAGCCCGTCGAGAAGACACCGCTCCCGCACCCGGCCCACCAGCCGTCCATTCGGCCGCCGCGCCGAACCGAGTGCTGGCCTCGCCCACGTGAGTATCGAGCCCATCCCTGAACCCCCTCTAGGGAACGCTAAGTCGCCACTAGTGCAGACGTGGTGGCATTGGTGTGGAGATGGGATGGAAACGCCAGGGGCCGCCGACGCGGCCCGCACAGCGCGGCGAATTCCGATAGGAATTCACCCGAAGCGGCGCGGACCGGAGCGATGATGTCGTTATCTCTAGCGACCTCGAAGGCCAAAAGGGAGTCGGCAGGCTGTCGGCCCGCGGCGCATAGCCAGCCGGAAGGATGATCATAGCCGTGATGGGCGCCGGGCGACTCGACACCATCAAGATCAGCGCCACCATCCCCGCAAACGAGGTGGACACCGCCCTGGCGGTCTATCACCTGTCCAGATCCACCGCGCACAGTTACGAGATCTACTTCTGCGAGCAGCCTTCCCAGCTGGGACTGCTGCCCCTGCTCGATTACGCTGTCATCCTGCGCGTCCGGCGCCATCTTGACGGACCCGGTGACGCCACCGTGAAACTGCGGCCGTGCCGGCCCGGGCAGCTCACCAGCCGATGGAGCGCCTTCCGTCGCACCCGACACCACGAGCTGCGGATCAAGGGCGACTGGACCCATGACCGGCGCGTCGTGGCCGCCTCACTGGTGCGCAGTGTGCCCGGTGACCATCTGCGCCGGGTTCTCGATTCCAGGCCACACGACCCGGCCCGGCTGTTCTCCGCCTGCCAGCGCCGATACCTGGCGCAGTGCACGATCGCCGGTCCCGGCCCGGACCACCTGCGTCTTCTGGGCCCGGTGCAGGCCCGTTGGTGGCGGCTGCGCGAACCGCGATTCGACATCGCCGCCGAGCAATGGACCGTGCGCACTTCGGGTAACCCTTCAGCCCTGGACCTTCTGGAACTGTCCGTCAGGGCCGCACCCGATGACGCGGCACTGGTCCAGCCAGCGTTCCTGGCCTCGATTCGCCGTCGAGGACTCGACCCCTACGCCTTCCGGGGGACAAAAACGCGGCATGTGTTGCAGTACTTGGCCCTTTCCGGGCCGATGTAGGCGGGGGCGTTATGTAGGGACTTCCCGGTAGCGTCCCAGGCATGTTCAAACGACAATGTAATGGTAAGCTAATTAGTACTGATTCGCTCCAAGCGTCTGTCCTGGGAGTAATACAGAGATTTCTTCGATAGCTCTCCGGAGAATCACTTGGCATCTCGCCCGCCAGCATTAACTGGAATCTGCGCCAATGAGCGCGGGACATGCCATCGAGGTGACCGCACGCACCGGATCCAGCATGCTCAATGATCATGGTGTGAGGGAAACGACGTCGGCGACGACGCCGTCGGCCTGTCGCCGCTGGTCCGAAGGGCTGTCGTAAGCCACAAGCACGCGGGGTGAGGAGCCGGCGGAAGGGATGACGGTGATGGCTTCGGGGTGGTCGCTCCCCCGCCCGACTGGCAGGTCCGGTCCGAGCTGGACCAGATCGGAGCGGTTGAGCGCGGCCGGCAGAGGCCTGGCCGCACCGTCCGGGATCCGCAGAATGCGACTAGGGCCGTCCAGCGCCATGGTCGGGCCGGCGAGCAGCAGCAAATCGTCCCCGCTGCGGGCCAGATCCCGGATGCCGAGCCCTGCCAGGTCCGCGAAGTGCTTGCGGTAGCGTGCCGGGTTGTCCCCGTCGCCTATCGGCTCCAGCCGCAGTCGCTGCGGGTTGTCCCGGTCCGGCCGGGGTTCGAGTTCGAGAATGACCGCCCAGCCCCGCAGAACCGGCCCCCGCAGCCCCAGCAGGATCCGCGGCCCCACGGTGGCCAGGCCCTCAATGTCCAGGCCGTTGTCCTTGCCTGGCAAGCCGGCGAAGGGCCCGAGATGTTCGTCCTGGAGCAGCACATCCAGCAGGCCCCGGCCGTTGCCGCCGGACAGCCGGGCCGCGGTGCGCTCGCCCACCGACCTCGACGGCGTCACGGCCGGGGACGGCCCGGCCGATCCGTCGCTCAGCGGAATCCTCGCCAGCAAGGTTCGCGCCTTCGGCTGCCGGATCGTCGCGAGCTGGCCGGGAATCTCGCCGGGCGGTGTGCGGTCGCGCACACGAGTACGCACTGCGCTGTGAGACCCTGCCAGCCACAGATAGCCGCCGCCGACGTCCATGCCTTCCAGGTCCAGCTCGTCCCCGGGATCTCCCGGGGTGTCCACGAAATCGGCAACCGGATAGGACGCCGCATCGTCGTAGGCGGCGTCCCCCGAACGGCGCAACCGCACCAGCGATGCGCCCTCATCGGGCGCGAGGAACAGGTACTCCCCCACCGAGGCCGCACCCGACAGGCTCAAGGCATCACTACCGGCGCCAGCACCGAAACGAAGACTGATCACATCTGACCCCTCGTCAGCCTGGTGCGCAACCCATTGGCGGCCTATTGCGCCTTCCCCCCAGTAGAGACCGCGCGGCGCGGCGCGTGCATCGGGGAGATCCCTCTACCTCACCACTCGGGATCCCGACGGCTACGGTCCCGAGTCGGGCGGCTACAGCTCGATGCGGGAGCCCATGATCAGGGTCCGTTCACGGGGCAGATGGAGGGATTCGGCGGCGTCGGCGGTGATCCGTGAGGTCGCGATGAACAGGCGCTTGCGCCAGCGGCTCATGCCCGGTTCGTGGCCTTGGATGAGCTCGATGCGCGAGATGAAGTACGACAGCCTGTCGTCGTGGAGGGGGCCTTCCGGGCTGGCCGCGCGAATCAGCGGCAGGAGCTCGGGGACGTCAGTCTGGTCCATGTAGCCGAAGCGGGCGGTGACGTGGATGATCCGGTCCTGTTTGTACCCGAGGTCGTCGATCTTCAGCCGCTCCTCGGCCGGGACGTGGGGTGCGGGCATCGTCTCGACCGAGAGGATGAGGACGGTGTCGTGGAGGATCTCGTTGTGTTCGACGTTGGCCCGCAGCGCCAGCGGGGCGGTGGCCTTGCCGCGGTTGAGGAAGACGGCCGTGCCCGGCACCCGGGGCAACGGGGGCTTCATGGCGTGCAGTTGCGTGATGAACTCCGGGAGCGGCCCTTCGGCCTGAACCCGCCGCACCGTGAC
>Ga0335085_10014156_pt1 | contig 11658 bp, 11 predicted proteins | sample Lox_Sample_45_FD_206712 | JGI IMG/M metagenome (GOLD analysis project Ga0335085, IMG submission 206712) | Soil microbial communities from Loxahatchee National Wildlife Refuge, Florida, United States - Lox_Sample_4.5 | ecosystem: Environmental > Terrestrial > Soil > Wetlands | place: USA...
GTGCTCGCCAGACTTCCTCCAGCCCTCATTCGCCCTTTCCGGCCGCCATCGGAGGAGCCGCCGTTCTCGAAGCGGCCTTCCTCGTTCTACGGCAGCTGAGCGATTTGAAGTGGCACGTTGTTGAAACCATCGCCATTGCGCTCGCGGCCGGCATCGTCTATTTCGTCGCTCTCTATCTGCTCGACCGTTCCGCCGAGCGACGCGGCCTCATCTGGTTCGTACTCGCCGTCGCCCTCCTGTTTCGATGTACCCTCGTGCCGCTGGAGCCCAGTCTCTCCGATGATCTCTACCGTTATCGCTGGGACGGCATTATCCAGCAGGCCGGATGGAATCCCTACGCCATTGCTCCGGAAGACCGGCGCCTGATCGGCTTCCGAGACGTCTATTGGCCGCACGTCTCCAATCAGGAGATGCCCAATATCTACCCGCCGCTCACGGAACTCACGTTGCGCGCCACTGCGGCCGCCTCCGGCAAACTTCTGGCCTTCAAAGCTCCTTTTCTTGCGGCAGAAGGCCTATTGCTCGCTCTGCTGGCCTTTTGGATTCGACGCTCCGGCCGCAGGAGTTTTACGTTGGCCTATTACGCCTGGAATCCGTTGGTGGTCGTGGAAGTTGCCGCAAGCGGACACAATGACCCGCTGGCGATGTTATTCGCAGCAGTCGCGCTCTTCCTGATTATAGAGAGGCGCACTGTGCTGTCAACGCTCGCGCTGGCCGCGGCCGTCCTCGCCAAATTTTTTCCCGTTCTGCTCGCGCCCCTCCTGCTCCGCAAGAGCGGCTGGCCGCGTACCGCGCGTTCTTGGACGAGCGTGGGTCTCGCCTGCGGCCTCGCCGCACTCACCTGGTGGCCCTACCGCGCCGCATGGCCCCGCGTTCTCGATCTGTTTCATCCCTATCGCAAGCATTGGGTGAACAACGCCAGCTTCTACACCTTGTTCCACTGGTTTAGCGGTTCAGATGATTGGGCCTGGGGCATCGGCGTGGGAATCGTCGCGGGGATTGCGCTCTGGGCCGCACTGCGCAGCGTGGATCCGCTTCGCGCTGCCTATCTTCTGTTTGGCGCTGTCCCGCTACTGTCGCAGAACGCGTTCTCTTGGTATTTCCTGTGGGTCACGCCACTTCTGGTGTTTTTTCCCAATCCGGCGTGGTTACTGCTCACCATCCTGCAATTTCTCTCTTACCATGTCCTCATCGGCTACGGCATCCTCGGCACCTGGCGGTTCGAACCATTCTTCCTTTGGCTCGAATACGCTCCGTTTTATGCCCTCCTGCTTGCGCAGAATTTTCTGCCGGGCAGGTCTGCCGCGCCTGCGGGAACAAATGCGGGCTGACTCGGAAGCACTCTCTCGGCAGCCTTCGCCTTCTCGAATACGGAATTATCGAGCGGCAGATTCAGCTCGACTTTTTCATAGGTCAGGGTGCTGCGCTGCGGCCGGCCCGCCACGCCGCTCACATATTTGTGCGCAAACAGCACCCCGCCTTCTTCGCGGTAATCCCCGACGGTCTCTTCGATCACCATCTGCTTTCCATTGAACTCCCGTTCGATTTCTTCATGGATCTCGAGGTAGGTATTTGTGTCCAGGAACTGGTATTGAATGTGTCCGCTTCGCAGCGTGACTTTCAGCTTGTAGCAGGTCTTTCCGTCCACCACCGCCGCGCCCGCAACCTCCACATGGTTGCCTTTCTTCTTGTAGTCCGCCAGCGCGCCGTCAATTCCATTCGCTCCCTCGTCGCGCAGGTTTTCCAGGTCGCCGCCCTCGAGAGCCTTCACATCTTCCGCTCCGGCCTTTCGCGTCAGGATCCACCCGGCTGCTCCGTCAAACGTTCGAACCGTCTCCACGCCATTCAGGGTCAGGTCTTCCCGGATCTTGTCCGGCCGCCCCAGCTTTACAGTCAGCGGCCCGGCCCCGCCGGGCGTCTCCAGATTCGCCGTCACCACCATCGTTCGGATCGCGCGGAGTTTCTTGATCCCCCCGCGCGCCGCCAGGTTTTTCGCGATGATTTCATCCACGGTCTGCGCGCGGACAGTCCCGGCAAGCCCGGCGCACAGCAGCAACGCCGGCATCAACGCGGCTCTCATCGGCATTCCCCTAGGTATTTAGAGTTACCAGCGTGGTATTGGGACGTGCGGTCACAGGCGGCAGTTTCGACCGGTCCACGGGGCGGTAGAGCGTGTCGCGTTCCACGGGTACGTAGCCGGCCTCGCGAATCAGCCGCTCCAGTTCTGCCCGCGTCAGTTCCTGCGGCGTCGTGGCTCCCGCATCGTGGTAAATCTTTTCCTCAATTACGGTGCCGTCCATGTCGTTGGCGCCGAATTTCAGCGCAATCTGGGCGATCCGCGGCGTCAGCATGATCCAGTACGCTTTGATGTGCTCGAAATTGTCCAGCAGCAGCCGCGCTACCGCGATGCTCTTCAGATCGTCGAAACCGGTCGGTTTCGGCAGGTGCGCGAGCGCCGTGTTTTCCGGATGGAATTCCAGCGGAATATAGGCCACGAATCCGTGCGTCTCGTCCTGCAGTTGCCGCAGCAGCAGCAGGTGTTCCACGCGCTCCTCGAGTGTTTCAATATGCCCGAAGAGCATCGTTGCGTTCGATCGCAGCCCCAGTTGGTGAGCCGTCCGTGCGATGTCCAGCCACTGCCGCCCGCTCGTTTTGTGGTCGCAGATTATTTTGCGCACGCGCGGATTGAAGATTTCCGCCCCGCCGCCGGGCATCGAATCCACTCCGGCTTCTTTCAGTTTGAGCAGCACGTCCTTCACGGAAAGCTTCGTCATCCGCGAGAGGTAGCCGATCTCGACCATCGTGAACACTTTCAGATGCACGTGCGGGAACCGCTGTTTCAGTCCGCGCACCAGGTCGAGGTAGTAGTCAAACGGCAGGTCGGGATGCAGTCCGCCTACAATGTGAAATTCCGTCGCGCCTTCCGCCACTCCGTCCGCCGCCCGCTTCCAGATTTCGTCCAGCGCGTACGTGTAGGCGCCCGGCGCATCCGGCGATCGGCCGAACGCGCACAGCCGGCAATGCGCCGTGCATACATTCGTCGGATTGATGTGCCGGTTGATATTGAAATACGTGGTTTTGCCGTGCCGCTTCTCGCGCACAAAATTCGCCAGCCAGCCCACCGCCAGCAGGTCTGGTGACCGGAACAGTGCCAGCCCGTCTGCGGCGTCCAGCCGTTCCCCTGCGATCACCCTTTTGGCGATGGGTTCCAGCCGTGCGTCCGAAATCTGAAGGTCAGTCATGACGGGAGATTACCGCGCCACCCACAGTGCCGTGCCCCACGATACGAAGAACAGGATACTAATAAACCCGTTGGTTGTAAAAAATGCTGCGTCCAGACGGGAAAGATCGTCCGGTGCCACCAGCGATTGCTCGTAGATGAGCAGCGCCGCAACCGCCGCCACTCCAGCCCACGCCGGCCATGCCAACTGGAAACTCCAGGCCAGCCATGCCAGCAGCAGCACAACGCACACATGCATCACCCGCGCCACCAGCAGCGCGCGCGCCACGCCGAACTTCTCCGGGATCGAATGCAGCCCCGCCCCCCGGTCGAAATCCAAGTCCTGCAGCGCGTAGAGCACGTCGAATCCCGCCACCCACAGCGTCACCGCTGCACACAGCATCACCATGCGCCAGTCGAGCGATCCGGTCACCGCGATCCATGCCGCCGCCGGCGCCATCCCCAGGCAAAATCCCAGCACAACATGTGAGTACATGGTGAACCGCTTCGTGTACGAATAAAGGAATAGCGCACCCAGCGCCACCGGCGACAGCAGAAACGCCAGCCGGTTCAGTTTCCACGCCGCGAACACGAGCACGGCGGCGCTCAGCAGCGTAAACATCCACGCGAATTGCAGCGTCAGAGCCCCGGTCACCAGCGCGCGTCCCGCCGTGCGGGGGTTCCTGCGGTCGTATTCCAGGTCCGCGATCCGGTTCATGGTCATCGCGGCCGACCTCGCGCCCACCATCGCCACCACGATCCATCCGATCTGGCTCCACGCCGGCCATCCCGGCCCGGCGAACCGCGCGGCCAGCAGCGCCCCGGTCAGCGCAAACGGCAGCGCGAACACCGAGTGCTCGAACTTGATCATCTCGAGCGTCGTGCGGAGTTTGGATACCAGCGTGGCCATTGGATTCCTGCTGCGTTCAGCCGCCCGGCGGTAGCCGTTATCTCCGCTCGCGCGGCGCTCGTCCCGCGACTTCCAGCCGTTTCGCCGGGGCCGTTTCCGCTCGGCCCTTCCACTGGAACTGTGCCTCCTGCGGCAGGTCCAGGTGAGCGAGAACTCGGCACACGTACTGCATCACCAAGTCTTCAATGGATTTCGCCCCGGCGTAGAACGCGGGCACCACCGGCATGATCACCGCGCCCGCCGCCTGCGCACGCACCATGTTCTCCAGATGAATCCGGTTGAGCGGCGTCTCGCGCACGCACAGCACCAGCCGCCGCCCTTCCTTCAGGCACACGTCCGCCGCGCGCCCCACCAGATCCTCCGCCAGCCCGTTGGCGATTTTTCCCAGCGTGCTCACTGAGCAAGGCAGCACCGCCATCCCGTCCACTGGGTGGCTGCCGGAAGCGATCGATGCGCCAATGTCCGTGTTCAGATGCGCTTCGAATTTCGTCGAGTCTGTTCCCGCGAGAATGCCGGGCAGTTGCCGCGGGTCCGCGGCGCGGATGCCGAGTTCGTCCGTCAGCACGCGCATTCCGCTCGGCGTCACCACAAAATGGACGCGTTCCACTCGCCCGTCGGCGTCCAGTAGCCGCACCATGGACTGCGCGCACAGGGCACCGCTCGCCCCGGTCACGGCCAGCGTCACCGTTTTTCCTCGTTGCGTTTTCGTCATCGCTGTTTGTTTGGTCATGCTACGCAGGCGCTTCCCGCAATGTCAAGAAAACCCTCTTCGCGCGCCCCTAGATCCACGTATGCCGGGCGTATTCGCGGTACTCGTCGCCGAATTTCTCTTCCAGCACTCGTGCCTCCCGCCGGCTCCTCACGATCTGCATCGGAATCAGAATCAGAAAGGCCAGCAGCCACCACGGTCTTTCGATGGCCAGCGTGAACCCCGCTATCCCCAGGCCGCCAAACAGGTAAATCGGATTCCGGAAGCGCGAATAAACTCCCCGCGTCACCAGTTGTCGTGCTTCCGCCCGGATCGCGAAGGAATCTCCCAATTGCACGTGCGCGATTCCCCACATTACAAATCCCGGAATCATCAGCGCCATCCCGGCAGTGCGCATCGCCGTCCACGGCCGTCCCTGCGTCATCACAATTGCCGCGCCGAACAGCGCCGCTGGCACGGCGATAAACCGGAATCCGCTCCTCTGTGCCATCGCTTCCAGTCTATACACCCGCCTTCCAGGCGGCAAAAGATACCTCGCGACTGCCCCTGCGTTTACACCGGGCGTTTCAGCGCCTCCGACGCCGCCGAACGAATCGAACGCACTGCGGTGATAGAATCAGGCCCCCTTGGATGAGAAAGCCATTCGCGAATTCCTCCGCCGAGTTCGCTCCGGCCGCATGACGGAAGAGGCTGCGCTCGAGCGGCTCCGCCATTTGCCCTTCGAGGACCTGGGCTTCGCCAAGGTCGACCATCACCGTTCTCTCCGCCAGGGTTTCGCTGAGGTCGTTTTCGGGCGTGGCAAAACGCCTCAGCAGGTCGCCGAAATTGTTCGTGCCATGCTCGCTCGCAGGCATTCCCGCCACAATATTCTCGTCACTCGCGCCGATCGCCGCATCCACGCCGCCGTCAAACGCCTCTCGCGCACAGCCAGGTTCCATCCGCTTTCGGGCGCCATCGTCATCGAGCGCGATCGCAAGGTTCGCGGAAAGGGCACGATTCTCGTCGTCTCCGCCGGCACAAGCGACATCCCCGTCGCGGAAGAAGCCTTGGTGTCCGCCCGCGCGCTCGGCAATCGCGCCGAATCCGTTTACGACGTTGGTGTCGCCGGACTCCACCGTCTGCTTGGCCACCGGGACCAGCTCGCTGCCGCCCGCGTCATCATCTGTGTCGCCGGAATGGAAGGCGCCCTGCCCAGCGTCGTCGCTGGACTCGTCGCTGCGCCCGTCATCGCCGTGCCGACGAGCATCGGATACGGTGCGAGTTTCGGCGGTGTCGCGGCCCTGCTGGGCATGCTCAACAGTTGCGCCTCCAATGTGAGCGTCGTCAACATTGACAACGGGTTCGGCGCCGCCTGCGTGGCCTCCTGCATCAACCGCATGTAGGTTGCAAGATTCGAGAACCAGCAAGCCCTTACGCGCGTGGATCCAGCAGGATTTTCATGGCGCCGGGACGTTGCGCTTCCCGCATCGCCGCGGGCGCCTCTCGCAGCGCGTACACGTGAGAGATCAGAGGACGCGGGTCCACTCGACCCGCGCGCAGCAGTGCCAGGGCGCGCTCAAATGGACCGCAGCGCGAGCCCACCACCGTCTGTTCGTTCACCACAATGGGCCACGTCTCCACACGCGCCGTCCCATGGAATGTGGATTTCAGGATCAGCGTCCCGCGCGGCTCGGTCATACCCAGGGCCTCTTCGAGCCCCTCTGGCGAGCCCGTGGCCTCCACCACAAAGGGAAATCGCGCCTCTGCCCACTGCGCGCTCCCTGGCCGGTCACGCGCAATCAGCACGGTGGTCACGTTCCGTCCCGCCGCGAGCGCAAGTTTCTCTCGATGCCTGCCAAACAGCGTCACGTGCGCTCCCGCCGCCGCGAGCACGCGCACGATCAATTGTCCCAGTTTTCCGTCTCCCAGCACAGCCACCCGCGCGCCTCGTGCGATCTCCGGCGCCTGCTCCGCGATTCGGCAGGCCGCCGCAAGCGGCTCTGTAAACACAGCGCATTCATCTCGCAATCCGTCGGGCACGGCATGCAGGTTTGCGAGCGGAAGCGACAGATATTCCGCGAAGGCCCCGTCGTGATTCAGAATGCCCAGTACGCGTCGTCGCGCACAGTGCGTCGTCATACCGCGCCGGCAAAATTCGCACAGGCGCCGCAGTCCTAGCCCGCGGCAGCCAATGTTGATCTCGCCCACCACCCGGCGGCCCAACCACCGCTGTTCCGTCCGCCGCCACGCGGCCCCGCTGCCGCCGCACGCCGTTACCTCGCCCACGAATTCATGTCCTAGCGTGCCCCGGAACCCGTGATACCCGCGCAGGATTTCCAGGTCCGTGTTGCAGATTCCCGCCAGCCACACCCGCACCAGCGCCCAGCCGGGCCGCAGCTGCGGCAGCCGCTTCTCAATTACGATCAGACGTTTTCTCTCGATTCGTGTGGCCAGCATGGGAGACCGTCAGGAGATCATCGGGCCAGGTCCTGCCGGACAACTGAAAGACAGTCGCGTGCGCTGCGCGGGCTCACGATGCCCCCTTGAATTTTCGATAGAGAAATCTGATCGCCTGGATGCTGCCCCCGACAAACAGCGCGACGCCGGCCAGGAACAGCGCGATGTAGATGACTGCGGCGACTCCCTCCAGCACATATGGCTTCGGCAAACTGGAAAACGCCACGTAGGAACAATAGGCCAGCCCCATGCCGCCTATGATCGTCAGCAGAATTCGGCGGATTCCGAGCTCGTGAGACGGCTCCGCCTGCGGGGGAGCGCTCATAGGGTCTACCTCAGCACGGCGACCAGCGCGTCGGCCAGGGCGGGTTCCTCTCCTCGATCCACGGTGCGCAGATCCAGCACCAGCCGATCTTCCTCGATTCGCGCGATCACGGGCGCCGGGCCCGCGGGCGATTGCCGCAATCGCGCCTCGAGCTCGCCGCTGGAGCAGCGCAGCGTTGAAAGGCGAACCAAAAACGTCGGCAGGTGCTGCGCCGGAGTCGACCCGCCGCCCACCACCGACTGCCCGGGGATCACGTCGATCTCCGCCTCGCCCGCGGGCAATCGGGCCGCCAGCGTTGCGGCAAACGCACGCGCGCGCTCTTCGATCTCAGCGGCCGGCATGCGAATCATCCGTAGCGTTGGAATTTCATCCAGCGCGCCTCGCAGCACGGCGGAGAGCGTCGCCTCCATCGCCGCGATTGTCAGTTTGTCCACCCGCAGCGCCCGGTATAGGGGATTGCGGCGCACGCGTTCGATCACTGCGCGCCTCCCCGCAATGATTCCCGCCTGCGGTCCGCCCAGCAGTTTGTCCCCGCTGAACGTCACGACGTCCGCCCCTGCCGCAAGGCTGGCTTGTGCCAGCGGTTCCTCCAGCCCGTAGGCGGTCAGGTCCACTAGGCAGCCGGACCCGAGGTCTTCGTACACCGGTACCCCCGCGCGCCGCCCGAGTTCCACCAATTCTCCGAGGCTCGGCCGCCCCGCAAATCCTACAATTCGGAAATTCGACGGATGCACGGACATCAGCAGCCGCGTTTCCGCTCCGATCGCGCCTTCGTAATCCCGCATGTGCGTTCGGTTCGTGGTGCCCACTTCGCGAAGCCGCGCCCCGCTCGCAGCCATGATGTCCGGGATGCGGAACCCGTCTCCGATTTCAATCAATTCGCCGCGGGACACCACCACCTCGCCGCCCGCAGCTAGAGCATGGAGTACCAGAAACACCGCGGCCGCGTTGTTGTTCACCACCACGGCAGCCTCGGCTCCAAGCACGCGCGTCAGCAGCCGTGCCGTGTGCGCATCGCGTTTTCCCCGATGCCCGGCCGCAAGGTCGTATTCGAGGTTCGAATAGCCCTGCGCAGCGTCCGCCAGGTGCATGAGCGCCCGCTCGCCTAGCGGCGCACGGCCTAGGTTTGTGTGCAGCACCACCCCCGTCGCGTTGATGACGCGACGCAAGGAAAGAGAGGTGTCCCGCGCCGCCTCGTCACGGATGCTGGCTTCCAGCGCATCTGGTTCCAGTTCGGCTTCCCCGGGTGTCCGGCCCTCGGAAATCTCCGCTCTCAGGCGCTCGAGCACGGTCCGGGTCGCAGCCAGTACAACCTCCCGTCCGGCGCGCGCGGCAAGTTCCTCCAGCGCCGGCCGGCGCAGTAGGTCGTCCACCGACGGCAGGCGCCGCAAACGTGCACTCGCATCGGCTTCGCGGGGAGACATGAGACTCCCATTCCAGCACAGGGCTCTCGCGCGGCGCAACCGGTGCCTGTTCCGCGTGTCTGCCGGGCACGCTTATTGACCCCGGCCTTCGCTGGTTCTACGATTGGGGCAGCCTGCCCATTTGCCCTATGGACAAAACTGACGAAGATCTGGGCCAGCTCGAACGGGACATCCGTACCCTGAAGATCGAGTACGAGCAGTATTTCGGTGGGGGCCGCTCCCGTCCGCCCAGCGACACGATCTGGCGCATCGAGCAGATGGTCAAGCGCTATGGTGAGCGTGGCGCGGACATGTCCTACGGCCAGCGGTTTCGCTACAACAATCTCGCGCAGACCTACGCAAAATATCAGGACATTTTTCGAAAGCGTATGAAGGCCAAGGAGGAGGGGATCGTCCAGCGGCATTTTGGCGCGGCGGCTCGCGCCATTGAACAGGAGCGGAAGGTCGCGGAGGCTGCCCGCCCGCACGTCCCGCCTCCTCCTCCCGTTGGCACGCGTGCTCCTGCGGCCGCTCGCCGCAGCGCCTCCGAACTCATTAGCGAGCCCGGCGGCTACGTCGTGGCCTGTTCCGACCCGGATCGCGAGCGCGAAAAAGTCTCTGACCTGTACAACGTTCTCCTCGAAGCCAAAAAGAACGCGGGGGAGAAAACAGACGCGTTGACTCTCGAAAATTTCACCTCCTTCGTCCGCCAGAAGACCGCTCAGCTCAAACAACAGGCCAAATGCGACGCTGTCGAGTACGCGGTCCAGATCGAAAACGGCCAGATCAAGCTAAAGGCCCGCGTCAAGGGCCAGTAACCACCTGCGGCGCATCTCGAAGCGCACTTCTATCAGTAACGCCATCTGGAATGGATCGCTTGTCGGCCGCCGTAGCGATTGCTGCGTACGCAGCACTCTCGTGCTCGCGCCGCCGCATTCCCGCGTAGAATGTGGAGGCTTTCGTCGTGCCGGCCCGCCCAGGCGGGCTGGCGGAGGTGAGGATGGCCATCGAGCGCGCACTGGTCAGCGTCTACGACAAGACCGGAGTGGTCGAGTTCGCGCGCCAGCTCACCACGCTCGGTGTGGCGCTGTTCTCCACCGGCGGCACCGCGAAGCTCCTGCGCGACTCTGGTCTCGCCGTTCGTGACGTTGCCGAGCTCACCGGCTGGCCGGAAATGCTCGGCGGCCGGGTGAAAACGCTCCATCCAAAGGTCCACGGCGGCATTCTCTTTCGCCGCACTTTGCCCGCCGACAGCGAAGAAGCCGCGAAGCACGGCATCAGTTCCATCGACCTCGTGGCGGTCAACCTCTACCCGTTTGAGGCAACGGCCGCAAAGGCCGGACTCACGGCCGAAGAGCTCATCGAGAATATTGATATCGGCGGGCCCACCATGCTGCGCTCCGCCGCGAAAAATTTCGAAAGTGTGACGGCCGTGTGCGACCCCGCGGATTACGCCGCCGTTGCCGCGGAGCTGGCACAGAACGGCGCGCGCGAATTGAGTCTCGCCACTCGTCTGCGCCTGGCCAGAAAGGTATTCGCCACCACCTCCCGCTACGACGGCCTCATTTCGATGGAACTCGAACGCCTGGCCGCCGATGGCGGCCATCTCGCTCTCGCCGCGCGTCCCGCGCTGCCCGAAAGGCTGTTCGGCGCCTTCGTCCGCCAGCAGGAAATGCGCTACGGCGAGAATCCGCATCAGCTCGCCGCCCTCTATGTCTCCTCCGGCCGGCGCCCCGTCGGCCTCGCCGGCGCGCGACAGCTGCAGGGAAAAGAACTCTCCTACAACAACCTCGTGGATCTGGACGCCGCTTGGAAGCTCGTCCGCGAATTCGAACGTCCCGCCGCCGCCATCATCAAGCACAACAATCCCTGCGGTGCGGCGGAGCAGGCGCACCTGCACGTAGCCTACGCGCGCGCCTTCGAGTGCGACCCGGTGTCCGCTTTTGGCGGCGTCGTGGCCTTCAATCGCCCCCTCGATGCTCCCACGGCGCAGGAGTTGGCGAAGTTATTCGTCGAATGCGTTGCCGCTCCCGGCTACGAACCGGCTGCTCGCGAGGCCATGGCCGGCAAGAAAAATGTCCGGCTGATGGAAATGCCTTCCGAGGACGACCATTCCCCCTATGAGTTGAAGCAGATTTCCGGTGGCATGCTCGTGCAGCAGCCGGACGGCCACGTGCTGCGCCCCGAGGAAGTGAAGACGGTCACGAAGCGCGCCCCCACCGATGCCGAGATGCGTGCGCTCCTGTTTGCCTGGAAAGTCTCGAAACACGTCAAGTCCAACGCCATCGTGTTCGCCGGTGAGGGACTCACGCTCGGCATCGGCGCCGGCCAGATGAGCCGCGTCGATTCCGTAAAGCTCGCGGTGATGAAGGCGCAGAAGCCGCTGGCGGGCAGCGTCGTTGCCTCTGACGCTTTTTTCCCGTTTCCCGATGGCGTCGAGGAGGCTGCCCGCGCCGGCGCCACCGCGGTCATTCAGCCCGGTGGCTCCGTTCGCGACGCCGACGTCATCGCGGCTGCGGAGAAGGCCGGCATGGCCATGGTCTTCACCGGCATCCGGCACTTCCGGCATTAGCCCGCCGCTCGCAGGCTGCCCTTCGCCGGAAACTGCATCCAAGTATCTGGTACGGCGGGGGCAGAGCTTCGGAGCATTGGCGC
>Ga0335085_10014157_pt1 | contig 11658 bp, 7 predicted proteins | sample Lox_Sample_45_FD_206712 | JGI IMG/M metagenome (GOLD analysis project Ga0335085, IMG submission 206712) | Soil microbial communities from Loxahatchee National Wildlife Refuge, Florida, United States - Lox_Sample_4.5 | ecosystem: Environmental > Terrestrial > Soil > Wetlands | place: USA: Florida...
TGGCTTTCAGCACCGTTACTCGGAGGTTTCGCGGATTCCACGGCTTGGGAACGTAAGAATGAATCTGACCGTCGTTGACTGCGCGAATCAGCGCGTCGATATCGACATATCCCGTAATCAGCACCCGTGTGGCTTCCGAAATCTGGCTTGCCTGCGCCAGAAACTGATCGCCCGAAAGCTGCGGCATCCGCTGGTCGGCGAGGATTACGGCGATGCTCGCATGCCGGAGAATGTCAATCGCATGCGTCGGATCGCTGGTAGTGACAACGTCGAAGTCATCTTCAAGCAGCCCGTGAATCGACTCGAGGATCTGCGGTTCGTCATCGATTACAAGGATGCCGGGTCTCTTCTCTGGTGTCGTCACGCGTGGCGCTCCTGCGACAGGGGAAGCCGGAGAACAAACTCCGTCCCCTCACCTTCTTTAGTGGAAAACTCCATCGAGCCGCGGTGCGCCTTGATAATCCCGTACGAAATGGCGAGTCCCAGTCCGGTCCCCTGGCCCTGCAGCTTCGTCGTAAAAAACGGCTCGAAAATCCGGTTGCGGATGTGCTCCGGAATCCCGTTGCCGGTATCGCGCACACGGATGATGTATTGCCCGTCATCCTGAGCCGTTGTAAGCGTGATCACGCCCGGCCCTTCGATCGCTTCGATCGCATTCGCGATCAGATTCATCAGCACCTGGTTGAGCTCGCTGGCGAAACAGTTGAGCATCCTGGCTTCCCCGTAGCGGCGTTCCGTCTGGATTCTGCCTTCCATCCGGTGCCGCAGGAAAAGCAGCACAGACTCGATACTCTCCGGAATATCCACCGTTTTCAGCTGGCCCTCGTCGAGGCGGGAAAATGTCCGCAGCCGGCACACCAGCTCCTTTACTCTTTCTGCGCCGGTCTGCGATTCCGCAATCAGCCGGCGCACTTTCGTCAGCTTCGTGCCCGCTTCCGCCGTCGCGCTCGCGGCATCGCCCTGCAGCTTCGCCAGGGTCTCGTCGGCGACAAAAAGATTGTTGATCACGAATGCCATCGGGTTGTTGATTTCGTGTGCAATGCCCGCAACCAGCTGCCCCAGGCCGGCCATTTTTTCCGAATGGACGAGGTGCGTCTGCGTCTCGCGCAGTTTCAGATTTGTTGCGCCCAGCTCTTCCGCCAGTGCCGTTCTCTGTTTCACCTGTTCTTCAAGGAACGCGTTCTGCGCCTTCAGCTGCAGGTGCAGCCGGCGCGTCTCCAGCAGATTCCGCACTCGCAGCCTGATTTCTGTGCGGTTGAGCGGCTTCGTCAGAAAATCGTGGGCCCCGCGCGTGAACGCTTTCTCCTTGGCCTCCGAGGTCGCATCCCCCGTCAGCATCAGCATGGGCAGATAATCGTCCTGCGGCACCAGGCGGCCCAGCAGTTCGAGCGCTGCCAGACCGTCCACATGCGGCATGTGCAGATCGAGCAGAATCAGATCCGGTCCGTACTCCCGGAATGTGCTTTCGAGCAGGCGCGAATCGTCGAGGCAGCGTATGTTGCGGTAGCCCGCGAGATCGAGAACCATCGACAGGGCGTCGAGGTTGGCTGCCTGATCGTCAACGATCAGGATCCGGAAATCAGTGGAGTTTTCGCGGTCAGACTTGACCGGGGACGGCAGCGTGCAGGTGCCCATTTTGCGCGTGGACCTCTCTGAAAGTCTCGGATAACCTGGCGAACACGGCCACCACCTGCGGATCGAAATGCTTACCCGCTCCCTCGAGGATGATAGTGCTGGCTTCCTCGTGCGGAAGCGCAGGTTTGTAGGAGCGTTTCGACCGCAGCGCCTCATAACAGTCCGCCACCGCCAGGATGCGCGCGCCGAGTGGAATTTCCTCTCCTCGAAGTCCCGCCGGGTATCCTGTTCCATCCCAGCGTTCGTGATGGCACAGCGCCAGTTCGATACCCATTTTGATGAGTTTATTGTCCGGAAAGCGGCTGTAAACGGCTTTCAGCGTCTCCGCCCCGAGAGCCGCATGCGTCTGCATGACGGTGATTTCCTCCGGCGTCAGCTTTCCCGGCTTCTGCAGAATGCCGTCCGGTATCGCCACCTTTCCGATATCGTGCAGCGGACTTGCCTGTGTGATGTTGTCAATCCATTCCTGATCGATCTTTCCCTGACAGCTCTCAAGCCGGCTCATAGCTTCGGCCAGCAGATAACAGAACCGCTGAATCTGCCCCAGATGCTTGCCCGTCTGAAGATCGCGCGCCTCAGCCAGCCTTGCGACTGCGAATATCGTCGCCGCATGTCCTTCCGCGATCCGCGTGACCTGCACTCGCACCAGTTCCTCCAGCCGCCGGTTGTCGTCCTCCAGCCGGCTTTGAAAACGCCGCAGCCGCACGTGAGCGTCCACGCGCGCGCGCACTTCCTGGAACTGGAATGGCTTGGCGATGTAATCCACGCCGCCGTGCTGAAAACTGCGTAGCCGGTCCTCCAGCGCATTCAGCGCGCTGAGAAAAATCACCGGAATCTGCGCGAGGTGCCGGTCGGATTTGATCTGTTCGCACGCCTCGTAGCCATTCATCTCCGGCATGTTGATGTCGAGCAGAAACAGATCCGGCGGCCTCTGCGCCGCCGACGCCAGCGCCAGACGGCTTCTCGGAAATGACCGGATCTGATAGCCGCACGGCCGCAGCATCTCCTCCATCAGCCGGAGATTCGCGGGGTTGTCGTCCACCACCATGACATCCCCTGCAGCCGTCCCGTCTGCTTCCGGATATGCGTTCATCGGCACCCAACCGTTTCCGCGGCGTCCCCCGTCACATGGTCTGTGGTGCCCGCCTGCAGCTCCGCGAGCGCACTGCGCAGCTCGCGCAGCTTCGGAGGCTTGTTCAGCACACGATCCACGTGCGGCGGCACATCTCCTTCCGCGACCAGCCTCTGGCCCCAGCCCGTCAGCAGAATCACCGGCGTCGCGGGCGAAAGCGATTTCACCGTGGCGGCAACTTTCCGGCCGTCCACATAAGGCATCCCCAGGTCCGTAATCACCGCCCCGAACGTCTCGCCGTTTTCGCAGGATTTCCCGAATGTCTCGATGCCTTCCTTGCCCCCGTTCGTCGTGACCACCAGATGGCCGTCCCATTCGAGCGTGTCCCGCAGCGATTTGATGAGCAGCGGATCGTCGTCCACCACCAGAATTCGCATCCTCGCCGGAATCGCCGGCGCTTCGGTCTTTTGTTTCCCGGCATCGGAGCCGGCCAGCGGCGGAAACTTCAGACGCATCGTCGTTCCGGCGCCAGGTGTGCTGTCGATTTCGATCTGGCCGTTGTGCCTCTGGACCACGCCGTAAACCATCGCCAGGCCGAGTCCTGTGCCGCGCTCGCCCTTGGTAGTGAAAAACGGTTCCAGACACCGGCGTCGCGTGTCCTCGTCCATGCCGATCCCCGAGTCCTGAACTTCCACCGATACCTGACCGCTGCCATTCTCCGACGGATGAGGGGCTTTGGTGCGCACCGTCAGAGTGCCCCCTTCCGGCATCGCGTCAAGCGCATTGAAAACCAGATTCGTGAGCGCCTCGCGGATCTCGCTTTCGACGCCCGCGATAGGTGGCAGCGATGCCGCCAGTTCAACCTTCGACTGAAAAGTTACGCCGCGCCGCTGCGCCATATCGCTCCAGCGTGCGCGCGTGAGATCGAGCACCTGCTGCACCATCGGCCCCAGATCCACCGGCACGAGCACGAGCTTCGGCTCCTGCTGTCTGTAGAATTCCCGCATGCGCGCGACCGTCTGGGACACGTCGCCGATCGCGCGCTGAATCGTAGTGAGGTAATCGCGTCCCCGCGGACTGATGCCCGGCTCAGCTTCCAGCAGGTATTCGGTGTAAAGCGCGACCGGCGAAAGCGCATTATTGACGTCGTGGGCGATTCCGCTCGCCATCTGCCCGAGCGCGCGCAGGCGCTCCTGCTGCATCAGTGTCTGCTGCGACTGCCGCAGGTCGTCGTACGCCTGCTGCAGCGCCGTATAAATCTGCGACTGATGCGCTGCCAGTGCGACGTGTTCGGTCAGCTGCCGCAGAAATTCGCATTCGCCGCTGCTGAAACTGTGCGGGTCTCTGCGCGCCGAGATCAGCATCCCGAAAACGCTGCTTTCCACGGCCAGCGGCGCCGCCACCATCGAGCGCAGTCCCGCCCGCATAAGACGTTCCGGAAACGGATAAGGCGCCTCGGCCAGATCGCTTTCATACACCAGCTGCCCCCGCACGCATAGCGAGAGACCGTTCTGGTCGATCATGATTCTGGAATTGGGCATCATGGCCAGTTCCATACCCAGCTCTTCGCTGCGCACGCCGATACACGTGACTGTCAGGTAACCAGTGCCGCTTTCGTAGAGGCACACGCAGCAGAAATCGACCGGCAGGCTGTCTTCGAGCGTGCGCAGCACCACCTGATACACGCTGAGAATGTCCTGCCTCTGCCCGATCGCGCGCGTAATCTGATCCAGCAGGTTCAGCCGTTCAAGCTGCGTGCGCAGCCGCTGTTCGGAAAGCTTGGCGGCGGTGATGTCGGAAATGACGCCTGCAATTTTCGCCTTGTGATCCGCCCCGCGGCGAATCCGGCCGCGCATCGAAATCCAGCGCACCTCCTGATCCACGGGTTTGATCCGGCACTGGCACTCCCATACTTCTCCTTCCGGCAGGGCTGCTTCCCGGTGCGCCGCGATCTGCTGCCGGTCCTCCGGAACAACGTGCGCCAGCGTCTTCGCCCACGTCCATTCCGGCTGCAGGGAGTCATAGCCGAAAATCTGATCGTGCCGAAGCGAACGGTCGAGGGCGCCGGTCGCCACGTCCAGTTCAAACCGCCCCATTTCGGCCGATTCCAGAGCAAACTGGTTCGTGTTCTCGCTTTCGCTCAGCGCCGCTTCCGTTCGGCGGCGTCCGGCGGCTTCCATCTCTGCCTGATCTGTGGCCTCGACCAGCGCCCGCGTTCGTTCCTGCACGTTCTGATCCAGCAGCGCGTTGGCTAGCTGCAGCTTTTCCTGCGCGCGCCGCTGCGTGGTCGCCGTGCGGCTGATCAATATGGATACGCCGGCGAACAATGCCAGCCGGCTGAAATCGATCTTCGGCATTGCCGCGAAATGCACCGCGGCGAACGGCAGTCCCACGATTACGGCGAGGCAGACAATAACGCCCGGAACGTAGCCGCCATACCATGCGGAAACAAATGCCGCCACCAGATAAAAGAACGCGTACGGAAAATCTATGTTCTTTGGCAGCAGACTCTGCAGAATCGCCTGCAGCAGCACCGCTCCGCCAAGAGTCAGCACCGGCAACGAGTACCGGAACAGCGTCATTTTCCAGCTCGACCGCGGCGCGGCTTGATGCTTCGTTCTGTCGGGTGCCGTCATTTTGCTCATCAGAACTCCAGCCGTGCGCCCAGCTGAATTTGCCGCCCGGGTGCGGCAGTAACGATGGAGCCGAACGAAGGCGAATCGATCGAGTTCACCGGAAGACCGAAACTCGTGTGGTTCAGAGAATTGAAGAGTTCCGCGCGAAACTGCAGGCGGCGGGCGGCGTTGTCATCGTCCCAGCTGAATGAGCGCGCCACGCCCAGATCGAAATTCTGCATGGCCGGGCCGAAAAGGATGTTCCGTCCGGCGTTTCCATAAGCGGGCGTCGCGGGAATCGCGAAGGCTCTGGTATCGAACCACTGGCCGATGGATTGTTCGTCGGCCGGCAGCACGCCGCTCGTGATTCTGTTCGGCCGGCAGTCGTTGCCCTGCGCGTTGACATCTGCGCACGACATCAGCACGCTGAACGGCGATCCGCTCTGCGCCGTGATCACTCCGCTCACCTGCCAACCCGCCACCAGTGCGTTGACCGCCCCAGGCAGATTGCGTCCGATCATCTTCCCTCGCCCGAAAGGCAGTTCCCAGACCACGCTCGCCACGAATCGCTGCGGTATGTCGAAGCTCGAAAGTCCCCGATCCAGCCCGGAATGCAGCGGGTCCTGCGGGTATTGCCCGCTTGCGATCGCCGTGTCGGTTCCGTTGCTTTGGTTATCGATTGCTTTCGACCATGTGTAGGAGGCGAGGAAGTAGAGGCCGCGCGAAAATCGCTGCTCCAGTTTCGTCTGCAGCCCGTGATAGATCGAGTGCGCGCTGTCGGAAAGCTCCCGGATCTCGCTGAGCGCCGGACCGTACGGCTGCCGCGTCACCGGATTCGTTGTTCCCGGCGGCGCCGCATTGATGTTGGTGGCCGTCAGCAGGCCCGTGCCGCTCGTGCCCACATAGTCCACTTCCGCCAGCAGTGTTCGGCTGATGGCGCGCTGCACGCCCACGCTCCAGGTCTGCGAATAAGCGTTCCGTTCGTTCGGATCGATGTAACGCTGATTTCCGCTGGGCGCGGAAGGCGGCGGGATGACCAGCGCCGGCAGTCCTTTGTTCAGCGTGTAAGTCTGTTGCGTGAACGGAAACTGCGTGACGGTGTTCACATAGTAGAAGGGCAGGTTGAACTCGTTGCTGTTGAGCGCCCCCTCTCCGCCGAGCGGATCGACGAAGCCGATTCCGTAACCGGCGCGGATAACTGTCGAGCCGCCCCTCGGAGACCAGGCCACTCCGATTCGCGGCGCGACATCGTGATAATCGGTGTTCACCAGATTAGAACTGGTGTTCACTCCCGCCACCAGCATCGTTCCCGTAGCCGGATTGAAATTCGACAGCCGGTTGTGCATCTCATGCGGATACGGCATCACGTCATACCGCGCTCCGATGTTCACCGTCAATGTCGGCGTAACCTTGATATCGTCCTGCGCGTAAAATCCGTACCTCGCGGAAATCAGGCCGATCAGACCCGCGGGAAACCGGTCGCGCAGCACCAGGTACGGCGCGCCCGTCAGGAAACTTGCGAAGGCGTTGCCGCCCGGCGTTCCCACCGCGCTGCTGGTAGTCAGGTTGAGGTAGGTATAGTAGCCGCGGCCGTAAACCAGATAGCCCGTGCTGCCCAGTTCATGCTGGTAATCGAATCCGAAGCGCAGAATTTGGCGGCCTCTGACCCAGACCAATTTTTCGCTCGCGTTCCACGCGGTCGAAACCAGCGAGAGCGGCGTGAGCAGGCTGCCGCCGAGGTTGAACAGTCCCGCCACCGCCATCGCCGGGAGGCCGGAGGTCTGCGGACTGGAATTCACACCGGGAATCCCGAACTGCGCCGCGAGATTCTGGCCGTAATCGGCCTGCCGCAGTGCGGTCGTCGCGCGATTCAGTCCCAGGCGAGCTTCGTTTGTGATCGACGGGCTGATCTGCCAGAAGTCCCCAATACCCGCGTTCTGAATTCCCGCGGACGTAGGCCCCGCTCCGAGAATCGTCCCTCCCAGCGGATTGCCGAAAATCGACGGCGTGACCGCGTCTGTGCTCTGCCGCGAATAGCGGGCGAACGCCGTGTTCGAGGAATTGAACTGGTGATCCACTCGTATGTCGAACGCCTGAAAATCCGATGTCGCCAGCCTGGTGGCGGCGTAGTTGTTGAACGGAAGCGGCTGCCCGTTCGCTCCGAACTGATTGGGCTGAGGCAGCAGCGCCGTGATCGCCGCCGCTGACGGATCGATGAGGCTCGGCGGAATAACGTTTCCCGTAAACGGCGTACGGGCCAGCGAAGTTCCGAACGGGTTATAAATAGGTACGACAGCTCCGCCCGCGCCCGTTAACCCGGAGAAGTCTCCGTTGCGCTGCGCTCCCGTCGGCACCGTCGTGATCATCGGCGTAGCGCTGTGTGTGAGAGTTGTCTGATAGTCCGCGAAAACGAACGTCCGATTCCGGCGAATCGGGCCGCCCAGCGCTCCGCCGAACTGGTTGTATCGCAGCGGATTTTTTCCCTGGCTTGTCGCATTGGAAAAAAAGTCCGCCGCATCCAGGGCGTCGTTGCGGAAAAATTCGAACAGCGAAGCGTGCCACTCATTCGTGCCGGATTTCGATTGCAGATTCACTACTCCGCCCGCCACATCGCCGTATTCGGCCGAGTACGCTCCTGCCTGCACGGAAAATTCGCGCACCGCTTCGAGCGGAATATTGAAACTGTCGCCCCGGCCCTGTGCCGAAGACGTGGTGGAAATTCCGTCCACCAGAAACAGATTCGATTTCGAACGCTGCCCGTTGATATTGACCGGATTCGGCGAGCCGCTTTCGCCCGGCGCGCCCGGAGTGACGCCCGCGCTGAGCGCAATGAGCTGCTGCCACTCGCGCCCGTTCAGCGGAATTTCCGCGACCTGCTTGCTGACGATCAGCTGCGAGATGTCGGCACTCTCAGCTGCGAGCAGTTGTGCACCCGATGCTTCCACTTCGATCGACTGCGCTTTCGTGCCGACTGGCAGCACGAAGTCGACTCGCACAATCCGGCTTACATCCAGCACCACCGGGCCGAATACCGTTTCCTGAAATCCGTCTTTAGCAGCCGTCAGTTTGTACGACCCGGGAATGAGCGTCGGTGAGTTGAACAGCCCCTCGGCATTGGACTGCAGGATCGTCTCAACGCCGGTCTCCACCGACTGCACCGCCACTTTCGCCTGCGGCACGACCGCGCCCGAAACGTCTCGCACTTCTCCGCGAAAGGCGCCTCCGGAAACCTGCGCGCCGGCTCCGGCGGACAGAACGAGCGCGCATGCTGCGCTTCTCAGAAATGTTTTGCCAAATCTTCTGGAAAACCTGGGCATAACAGTCGCCTATGGACGCACTGGTATATGCCGATAATCCTAAAACTATTTCCAGAATTTGGAAGGTTATCGTTAGTTATGTTTTCTTTACGACTTATCTCGAACCGCCCAAAGTTATTTCGGAACTCGTACCTGGATGGTTTCCTGTCCTCGGCCTTTGGCGAAGTTGCCGATTCGCTCGATCCAGGTATCGTTGAGTAGCGTTCCGGCCTTGAGGATGAGAAGCTTTCCATCCGGGCTGCAGAGATCGCTCACCAGAGTCATTCCCGCGCGCAGGTTGCGGAGCGGAAGATCCTGCAGTTCGGATTCGGACTGCACCGGCGAGTAATTCCGCAGCGCATCCGTTAACTGCGCTTCAAAGCGCCCCGACCTGGCAAGCTCCCGCACAGCCCCGGCCGGCGTCATTCCACGATAGAGCCGCCGATCGAGTTCCAGCCCCAGATGCAGCATCCACGCGCCCGCTCTCACCTGTTCGCCGGCCGACGATACCGCCTCAGGCCTGTCCTGCGCTCCGATGATGTCGGCAACGGCCTCGAGCCTCGGAATGTTCGCCAGCAGACTCGCGCCCCGGCGAGGGTGCGCATCGAACATCTGCTCTTCATCTGCCGTCAGCGGCGTGCCCTGCCAGGCTTTTTGGAAGATTTCGTCTGGCAATGAAATGCATCCGGTCAGACAAAGCCGCGCGGCCAGATCGAATTGCCACGCATCGCTGCGGCCGGTCGCCTGCGTCAGATGGATGACGATGTCGCGCACGCCCCGCGACCGCAGCGCCAGCAGCGGCGACGAAACCTGGATCATTTCCCAGAGTGTTGAGACCACGCCTCCAAGAGTCTTCTCCAGCAGATCGCGCTCCGCCTGCTGGGCGCGCCTGAGCCGCAGGTGGGTGTCCACGCGGGCGCGCACTTCCTCAAAGTGGAACGGCTTCGAAATGTAATCGACGCCTCCCGACTGCAGCCCCTTGATTTTGTCTTCCACCGCGTTCAGGGCGCTGAGGAATATGACGGGAACGCCGGAAAGTTTCTCGTCGGCCTTCAGTCTCGCGCACACCTCGAAACCGTCCATTTCGGGCATGTTGATGTCGAGCAGGATCAGATCGGGTGCTTGCTGCTGCGCGGCGGAAAGCGCCAGGCGGCCGCGTGGAAACGAGCGGACAACATACCCGTACTGCCGCAGCATGTTCTCCATGAGATTGAGATTCGCCGGATTGTCATCGACAACCATGACGTTCCCGGGATCAGCCGGCGAGCCATTCAGGTGCATTTATACAACAATTATGTAATTTCGGGGACAGGCTACTCAACCCCGAAACTCAGGCTCGCCTGCCCGGCGGACTATTTTCCCGCGGACTCAGCCGCCATTACCACGATCTTGACCACTCCCGGCTTCGCCTCTTTGAGCGGACCGAAATGTACCGGGCTGGCCGGTGCATTCAGAACCTGCGCAATCAGCTCAGCATAGTGGAAGTGCTCGTCGCTCTGTCCGGACGCCATAACAAACACTCCGCGCCCCGCCGGGTCAGCCGCGACGTTCAGCGCTTTGATTCTTTGCCGGATCGCAAATACCTCGTGGATTTCCTTCGCGAACGTTCGGCTCTCCCGATCCGGCGCGCATTCAATCGTCAGCCATTCGGGTGCCGACGCCGGCAGCGCTTCAGCGATTTCATCCAGCAGGTCGATTTGTGTCCAGTTCAGGTATCTCTCGACTGAACCGTCATTAGCCGCTCCACCAGGGGCCAGGCCATCTTTCGGCGCCAGCGAGCCAGCCCAGCGTGGCGCCGGAGGCAAAAGCGTGACAGCAGGAATCTGGTCGGCCGGCCCGCTCGTTGCCCGCCCGTCAGCATTGGGCGTCTGCTGCCCGGCTGTGCCGCCGGCTGACTGCGCTTCGATCTGGCGAGGCACCGTGGTTTGGGGAGTTCCCGAAATCCAGCCGCTGCCCACAACAATGGCCCCGACACTGGCCACCCCGGCTCCAGCCAATATATGCCAGATTTTCAACAACGATATCTTGCGAAGCCGCGCGCCCTTGTTCAATACCGCCATTAGTTATAAATTCGGGGACAGGCTACTCAATCCCCAATTAGCGGATTTCCGCCCACTGGCACCCCGCCTGCTCCAAAACGGAACGGGAGGCGTCATGCAAACCGGAGTCATCAGAAATTTCCTGCTCAGTGCGGCAGCGCTCACGCTTTTCGCCGGATACGCCCTTGCCGCCAATCATCACGCGCTGAACGGAGCCTGGCAGCTCCTGCCGGAGCGCAGCCAGTTCAACGGCGAGCCGGTCGTCAAAACCGGTTCAGTAACCATTTGGGATCGCGAGGGCAACATCTATGTATCGCGCAATTTCAATTTCGACGGCGCGAACGGATCAACGTCGTCCACCTTCGATACCGACGCCGGCGCCAGGACTTCGATCAAGGATCCTGGCTTCAAAAGCCGGACCGAATGGAAGGACGGCGTCCTGAAGGTCACCACCATGCAGAACGGCGCAACCACCGTCGAACGCTACACGCTCAGCCCCGATGGAATCATGACTCTGACAGTCGACCGTCCCGGCCACGCGGCAGAGACTCTGTTTTTCGAGCGCCGCTGAGCTTCACAGTCCGGCCAGCGCCCGCCGCACCATCCCCGGCTCTTTCGCGATCACCGTCAGATAGGCCCTCGCCGCGGAATCCGGTTGCCGCCCGCCCTGCTCCCACTCCTGCAGCGCGCGCTTGCTGATGCCGTACGCGCGAACTCCGCCTGCGACATCTTCACCTGCTTAAGGACGACGTTCCGCCTGCAATGCCGGAATTCCGGAAACAATCCGCTGGCCCCAAAAAAGCTTCCGTTATTTCGAGATATCACGCCGGTTCTTCTGTGGCGCCGGATGATTCTCAGCCCCAACGTCACGCTTCCCACATCCAGGCTTGAACGAAGCCGAAGCGGCAGACGCTTCGCGTGCGGTCATCCGAAGGGCTGAATAAGAGAGTAATGTGCGGGTCACAAGGAGGTCATTCCCTGTGACCCAGTTACGCAAATTG
>Ga0335085_10014158_pt1 | contig 11658 bp, 12 predicted proteins | sample Lox_Sample_45_FD_206712 | JGI IMG/M metagenome (GOLD analysis project Ga0335085, IMG submission 206712) | Soil microbial communities from Loxahatchee National Wildlife Refuge, Florida, United States - Lox_Sample_4.5 | ecosystem: Environmental > Terrestrial > Soil > Wetlands | place: USA...
TGGCTATACTGTGCCGTAAAGCTGCGCTTGACATGTGGAAAGTGACCCCTTACAGACTGGGCTGTTGACGGGCAACTGCCTCCGCTTAGAGAGACGCAGGCCGAAAACGGGAGACGTACAGGGAGAGCCGTAGTGACTCTAAGGGTGGAGTTTCCCAATGCTGCGTTCCTTTGCCCACAAGGGCCTCGGGGAGCTGTTCGAGACGGGGAGGAGTCGCCGCGTCCGGCAGGATTTGGGGAAACGTTGCGTCCAGATTCTCGATGCGTTGCATCACGCAAAGACCCTGGATGATCTGAAGTTGCCCGGCCTGCGGCTTCATCCCGACAGCCGTTATAAGCCGGTGAGATGGCGAGTGGATGTCAATGGCCCGTGGCGCATCACGTTCGAGTTCGAAGACGGCGAGGCCCGCAAGGTCGACCTCGTCCAGGACCACTAACAAGTCCAGTGAATTCAAGATCGACCGCAGACCCACCCATCCCGGCGAATTGTTCCAGGACATCGTGCTGCCGGAGCTTGGGCTTTCGGTCAGCGAGGCGGCGCGGGAATTGGGCGTGTCGCGACAGACTTTGCATGCGATCATGTCGGGGCGTTCGGCGGTGACCGCCGAGATGGCGCTGAGGCTCGGCCGCTTCTGCGGCAACGGTCCGGGATTGTGGATGCGGATGCAGCAGGCCTTCGATCTGTGGCAAGCGCAGACGAAGCTCAATGGCGAACTCGACCGCATTCCGGTTCACAGCATCGCGGCGGAGTAGCGCCCCTCCGTCATCCGATTGCTTCGCAATCGTCTGGCACCTCTCCCGTAAACGGGGGAGGAAAAATAAGTCCGCAGCTTCGCGTGAGTCAGATGGATTGAGACAATGGCACATGGAGGACACGGAGGGCACGGAGGATTCAGCGCCCAACAGTAAGTGCAGGCACATTCCTGTGCGCCGAACCACTCCGTGACCTCCGTGGCCTCCGTGTGAATCCCTTTTTTCACGCAGAGTTCGCAGAGGTCGCAGAGAGGTTGGGCATCTCTGCGGCCTCTGCGCGCAAGATTTCTCTTCCGAAATATGGGCGCGAAGGCGCGGCGTCATCGCGGCGGGGGTGTTGTGAATTCGACGGTGGAGAGGATTTGGCGGACGGTGGCGGCGTCGGCTTGCGTCTTTGCATAACCGAAGAGGCGCAAGCGGTTCCACACGACGTCGGAGAGGCCGTAATAGGCCGTGCGCGGTGTCACGCGCGGAACCAGCAAGCCGATGAAATAGGGATCGGATGGCGCGAAAGAGACGTTTTCGGGCAGGTGATTGGCGGTGACGATGTTGGCGTCGCGGCCGTCGATCTTCAACGCTTCCTCGAGAACGTCGCGGCCGGTGCCGGCGAAGGAGAGATCGTCGTCGAAGGCGCCGTAATCGAAGCGCAGCGCGAAACCCGGACCGTCGATGTGGCCGACATAGGCATCGTGGCCGGGCAGGTCGGCCTTGTTGCGGCCGGTCGAGGTTTCTTCGTTCGGCGCGGAGAGCATCGTGCCCGGCGGCGCATAGACAGTGAAGGCATCGCCCGCCTTCAGTTTCTCCCAACCCGCGGGCACGGTGAAGGCGTGCGGGTGATGCCAGGGCTTGGCCTGCGGCGGCACGAAGGGCGGCGGCGTAGGCGCGAGCCAACCCAATTTCCACACCACCGCAAGCGCGAGGACCGCACAGAGCGCGGCGGCGACGAGTTGGGGGAGATGTCTATTCATTCCGTCCATGGACAATCGCTGTCATCTGGATGGCCGGCTCGGAAGCCGGCCATGGTGATTACCTAGATATTCCCCAATCCACCATGGCCGGGCTTGACCCGGCCATCCAGAAGAACGGGCAAATGCCTTCATGCATTCCAAGTTTCAAGCAGATCGTCCCAGTTCGGATTGATCTTTTCGATGAGCGCGATCTTCCAGGCGCGTTTCCACCGTTTCAGGCTGGTCTCGCGCTGAATCGCATCGACATAGAGCGGAAATTCTTCGTACCACACCAGCCGCCTGACGCCATATTTCTTGACGAACTTGGAGCCCGTGCCCAATCGGTGTGCCTCAATCCGTCCATGCAGGTCCGATGTGACGCCGATGTAGAGCGTTCCATTCCGCTTGCCGGCGAGCATGTAGACGAAGCCGGACGGCATCCGGGGATGATGAAAGACTGGATGGCCGGGTCAAGCCCGGCCATGGTGAAATGGTTGGCTGGGATCGGATGTGTTACTTCCCCAGCCCCAACTTTTTCGCGAAGAAGGTGTAGCTGAGCGCCCAATATTTTGCCGCTTCCGCATGCGTGGCGCCGGGACCGTGACCGCCTTCCAGCGCCTCGTTGAAGAGCACGTCGTGGCCCTGATCCTCCATCTTCGCCGCCATCATGCGCGCCCAGACGGGCGTGACGCGATCGTCGCTGGTCTCGGTAATGAACAGGATGGGCGGATAGGTCACGCTCTTCTTCACGAGCTCATAGGGCGAGTAGGTGAGGATGTAGGCGCGCTCTTTCGGGTTGGCGGGATCGCCATATTCGTCCACCCAGGAGGCGCCGGCGCCTTTTCTGGTATAGCGCAGCATGTCGATCAGCGGACGCTGGCAGACCACGGCGCCGAACTCGTCGGGATTGGCGACCATGGTCGCAGTGACGAGCAGGCCGCCATTCGAGGCGCCGACGATGCCCAATTGCTTGGGCGTCGTGAGGCCGTGGGCGATGGCGTCGCGGCCGACGGCGGCGAAATCCTCGAAGGCGTGCTTGTGCTGGAACTTCATCGCCGCCTGATGCCAGCGCGGCCCGAATTCGCCGCCGCCGCGGATGTTGGCGACGATCACCGCGCCGCCGCGGCCGATCCATTCCTTGCCAGCGTGCAGCGGCCGGTGGCCGTCGTTCCAGTACCAGGGGAACATGGAGAGCTCGAAGCCGCCATAGCCGTACAGAATGGTGGGCAGCGGGCCCTTCGCATCCTTGGGCTTGACGACGAAATAGGGGATCTTCGTGCCGTCCTTCGAGGTGGCCCAATGCTGCTCGACGGTCTCGGTGGAGGCATCGAAGCGCGCGGGCGTGGTCTTGATCGCGGCGGGCGCGCCGTGCCCGTCATAGGCATAGAGCGTCGGCGGCGTCAGGAAGCTTTGATAGGTGAAATAGGCGTCGGGGCCCCAATCGTTGGCGGTGACGATGGTGGCCGAGCCGCCTTTCGGCAGATCGATCGTGCTGTCCTGCCAATTGCCGTTCGCGAGCGTGTAGCGGTGGATGCTGCCGGTGACGTCGCGATAGATGGAGGCGAAGACGGCATCGCGGCCGGCGGCAACGGCCGGTTCGTCCTCGGTGCCGGTGGTGCCGATGGCGCTGTGCAGGTCGGGCGTGTAGAGCACCGCGACCGTCGGCATCTTGCCGCTCGCGAGCCAGGATTTGAGCGGGAAGGCGATCAGCGAGCCCTGCGCGATCGGCTTGCCGTTCGGCGACCAGGCATGGCGCAGGATGGCGATGAGATTGCCTTGGCTGTAACCCTCGATGTCGATGCTGTCGGGCAAGGGCAGCCTGGCGAGCGTGCCGCCGGGCTTCATGACGAAATATTCGCCGGTGAAGAAGGTGACGCCGCGGGCGATGGCGGCCACCGTTCCCGAGGGGCCGTGATAGACGACGGGCTGCGCCCACACATCGCTGGCCTTGCCGGTGAAGACGGTCTTGGCATCGGCGATCGTCTGGCCGCGGTGCCAGAGCTTCACGATGCGCGGATAGCCGGAAGTGTTGAGCGAGCCGGGACCGAAATCGCTGTCGAACAGAACGGTGTCGTCGTCGACATAGAGCGCGCCGGATTTGGCGAGCGGCAGCGCAAAGCCGTCCGCCGGGAAGGTGCCGGTCTTGGGATCGTATTCGCGGACGATGACGGCATCGCCGCCGCCGGGCGACAGCCGCACGAGACAGCGGTCGAAGCTTTCCTGGCAATCCGCGCCCTTCCACACCCAATCCTTGCGGCCTTCGAAGCCCTGGGCATCGAGCTTGTCGATGTCGAGCAGCGTCTGCCATTGGGGATCGGGCTTGGCGTATTCGGCGACGGTCGCGCGGCGCCAGACGCCGCGCACGTGATCGGCGTCCTGCCAGAAATTGTAGACCCAATCGCGATCGAGCAGACCTTCGGGGATGCGCTGCGGCTGATTGAGATCGGCGAGGATCGAGCTTTCGATCTTGCCGTAGAGAGGATCGCCGGTGAACGCGGCATCGCTTTTCGCGTTCTGGGTCTTCACCCAGGCGAGCGGCTTGGCGCCGTCGATGTCCGACAGCCACCAATAGGGATCGGTGTCCTTCGGCGCCGCCGCGCCGAGCACGGGCGAAGCCACGACCGAAGCCGCCAGCGCCGCAAGAGCGAATCTCCGCAAGCCCATATTCATCTCCCCTGATTGACCGGTCCGTTCGCGGCTTCGCGGCCGCCCAAGCCCAATTCCCGCTTCAGATAGACGTAGGACAGCGCCCACATCTCGGCCGCCTGTTTGTGATCGGCGGCGGCGGCGTGCCCGCCATCGGTGTTCTCGAAAAACAGAACCCGTTGGCCTTGCGCTTCCATCTTCGCCGCCATCTTGCGCGCGTGCACAGGCGTGACGCGGTCGTCGGACGTGGCGGTGACGAAGAAGACCGGCGGATAGTGCACCTTCTTCTTCACGTTCTGGTACGGCGAATATTTCGCAAGCCAAGCATGCGCCTTGGACTCGGCCGGATCGCCATATTCCGCGATCCAGGACGCGCCGGCGCCGATATGGGTGTAGCGCAGCATGTCGAGCAGCGGGACCTGACACACCACCGCGCCGAAGAGCTCGGGATGCTGGACCATGACGGTGCCGACCAGAAGGCCGCCATTCGAGCCGCCCATGATGGCAAGCTGCTTCGGCGTGGTGAGGCCGCGCTTTTCGACGTCGGCGGCGACGGCGGCGAAATCGTCGAACGCCTTCTGCCGGTTCTGCTTGAGGGCGGCATCGTGCCAGGCCGGACCGAATTCGCCGCCGCCGCGGATGTTGGCGAGCACGTAAATGCCGCCCTTGCCGACCCAGAGCTTGCCGACATTGGCGGAATAGGACGGCGTCAGCGAAATCTCGAAGCCGCCATAGCCATAAAGGATGGCGGGACGCGGGCCGGTCGCATCCTTCGGCCGGACGACGAAATAGGGAATCTTCGTGCCGTCTTTCGAGGTGGCTTCGAACTGCTCGCTCGTCATGTTCGCGGCATCGAAGCGCGCGGGCAGCGCTTTGATCGCGGCGGGTTCGTTCTTGCCGGCGAAGCCGTAGAGCGTGGTCGGCGTGAGGAAATCTTCATAGGTGAAGTAGACCTCGGGCCCGTAATCGTTGGCGCTGACGATGTGGGTCGAGCCGCCGGCGGGCAGATCGAGCTTCACATCCGTCCACGCGCCGTCCTGGCCGAGCGTGAATGCGTGCACGCTGCCGACCACGTTGTCGTAGATCGCGGCATAGACCGCGTCGCGGCCGGGCGCGACTTCCTCGATCGCGGCGCGCGGGCCCGGCGCATAGAGCAGCGAAACCGAAGGCAGCGCGCCCGTCGCGATGAAGGGGTCGAGCGGCATGGCGAGCAGCGAACCCTCGCGATAGGTCGTGGCGCCGAGCTTCCAATCCTTGCGGATGGTGAAGACGAGCTGGCGCTTGGCGATGCCCTGGATCTGCGCGAAGAGCGGCAAGGGCAGCTTCAGCGTGCTCATGTCGGGCTTGAGATAATAATATTCGCTCTCGAAGAAGCTGGGCGCGCGCGCGACGAAGGCCCAATCGCCGTCGGCGTTGCGGATCACGAAGGGGCTCGCGGCCACGTCGCTCGCCTTGCCTTCATAGACGGTCTTGGCGTCGGCAATGGCCTCGCCGCGTTTCCACAGCTTGACGATGCGCGGATAGCCGGAGGCGGTCATCGAGCCTGCGCCGAAATCGGTGCCGAACAGAACCCGGTCGTCGTCGATATAAGCGGCTTCCGATTTGGCTTCGGGCAGCGTGAAGCCGTCTTTCACGAAGCTCTTGGTCTTCAGATCGAATTCGCGCACGACCTGGGCATCGCCGCCGCCCCTCGAGAGCACGATCAGGCAGCGCGCCAGCGACGGCGCGCAATCCGCGCCCTTCCACACCCAATTCTCGTTCTCGTCCTTGGCGAGCCGGTCGAGATCGAGCAGCGTTTCCCAATTGGGCTTGGCGAGCGTGTAATCGGCGACGGTGGTGCGGCGCCAGACGCCCTTGGGGTGTTCGGCGTCCTGCCAGAAATTGAACACGTCGTTGCCGCGCAAGGCGCCGTAGGGGATGCGGTCGTCGGCATCCAGCACTTGCAGGATCTGGTCGTAATAGGGCCGATAGTCGGGATCGGATTTGAGCAGCGTTTCGGAATGGCTGTTCTGCTCTTTCACCCACACAAGCGCGCGGGCGCCGTGAATGTCCTCCAGCCAAAGATAGGGATCGGCCCGGACTTTCGAGTCGTTCACGCCTTTTGCTCCCAACGCCGCCAGCGCGCCCGCCATGCCCCCCACCGCCAAGACGCACACGGCCAAGATCCGGAAAGTGCGCATTTCGCCTTTCGCTCCGAGCCTGGAGGCGGTGTTTTGGGGAGGCGGGGAGCCGAGGTCAAGCCGGGCCGGCGCATGACTGGCCGGAACCCTTGGGCCCGCCTATATAGTCGGTCCATGACGCGGTTCCTCAAAATGCACGGGCTCGGCAACGATTTTGTCGTCTTCGACGCGCGCAATTCGGGGCTGAAGCTCGATTCCGCGCTGGCACGGGCGGTGGCGGACCGCCGGCTCGGCATCGGCTGCGATCAGGTGATCGTGATCGAACAAGCGAGGAACGGCGCCGACGCGGCCATGCGCATCTTCAACGCCGATGGCGGCGAGGTGGAGTCGTGCGGCAATGCGGCGCGCTGCGTGGCGAGCCTGCTCATGGAGGAGAACGACCGCGATCGCGTGCGGCTCGATACCGCCGGCGGGCTGCTTGCTTGCCAAGCCTGCGACGGCGGCATGGTGAGCGTGGACATGGGGGCGCCGCGTTTCGGCTGGCGCGACATTCCGCTGGCGCGCGAGGCCGACACGAAATCCTTCGCGCTCGCGGTGAACGGCGAGACGCTCGACGCATCGGCGGTAAACGTCGGCAATCCGCATTGCGTGCTGTTCGGGACGAATGCGGAGGCCGCAGAGATCGAGACATTGGGACCCGCTATCGAGCGTCATGCGATGTTTCCGGAACGCACCAATGTCGAGTTCGCGAGCGCGATCGGCAAGGATCGCTTGCGCATGCGCGTGTGGGAGCGCGGCGTCGGCATCACGCGTGCCTGCGGCACGGGGGCTGCCGCGACCATGGCGGCGGCGCGCCGCCGCGGGCTCGTGGGCGATAAGGCCGAGATCGTTTTGGACGGCGGCGTGTTGCATTTCGCCTGGGACGGCAAAGGCGCGATCGTCATGACCGGGCCGGCGGCGCTGAGCTTCAAGGGCGAGGTCGATCTGTCGGCGCTGGAGCGCGCGGCATGACCGAGATCGTGACCTTCGGCTGCCGGTTGAATGCGTACGAGTCCGAGGCGATCCGCGCGCGCGCCAGCGAAGCGGGATTGGACGATGCCATCGTCTTCAACACCTGTGCGGTGACGGGCGAGGCCGTGCGTCAATCGCGGCAGGCGATCCGGAAGGCGCGGCGCGAGAATCCGCATGCGCGCATCGTGGTCACCGGATGCGCGGCACAGACCGAGCCCGAAACCTATGCGGCGATGGACGAAGTGGACCTTGTGCTCGGCAATGCCGAGAAGCTGGAGTCAAAGAGCTATTTCGATCTCGGCGAGCGCGTGCGGGTGAACGACATTTTCGAACTGCGCGAGACCGCGGCGCAGTTCGTGGATTCGTTCGACGGCAAGGCGCGCGCGTTCCTGCAGGTGCAGAACGGTTGCGATCATCGCTGCACCTTCTGCATCATTCCGTACGGGCGGGGGAATTCGCGCAGCGTGCCGATGGGATCGGTCGTGGCCGAAGCGCGCCGGCTGGCCGAACGCGGCTACGCCGAAATCGTGCTGACCGGCGTGGACTTGACCGCCTACGGGGCGGATCTGCCGGGCAGACCCTCGCTGGGCGAATTGGTGCGCAAGCTTCTGAAGCACGTGCCGGAATTGAAGCGCCTGCGGCTGTCCTCCATCGATTCCATAGAGGCGGATGACGATCTCTGGCGCGCGATTTCGGAAGAAGAGCGGCTGATGCCGCATTTCCACCTCTCCGCGCAGGCCGGCGACGGCCTGATCCTGAAGCGCATGAAGCGGCGGCATTCGCGCGAGGATACGATTGGGTTCTGCGAGACCGTGCGGCGCCTGCGGCCCGAGGCCGCGTTCGGGGCGGACCTGATCGCCGGCTTCCCGACCGAGACCGAGGCGATGTTCGAGAACACGCTGACGCTGGTCGACGAGGCGGGGCTGTCTTATCTTCACGTCTTCCCGTTCAGCCCGCGCAAAGGCACACCGGCCGCGCGCATGCCGCAAGTGCCGAAGCCCGTGGTGAAGGACCGCGCGCGGCGCTTGCGGGAAAAGGGCGCGGCGGCGCTGGCAGCACGCTTGTCTGGGCTGGTGGGCCGCGACACGGATCTGCTGGTCGAACGGAACGGCGTGGGCCGCACGCCGTGCTTCGCCGTTGCGCGCGTCGACGGCGCCACGGAGCCCGGCCTGATCTTGCGCGCGAAGATCGTGCGCGCGGGCGCGAGCGAACTGCGGGCCGAAGCGATCTCATGAGAACCTTCGGCGAAGCGCCTCCGCCGCCCACATTTCTGGAGCGGCTGAAGACCGGACTTTCCCGCAGCGCCGGCACCATCGGCGTCAATCTCGGCGCCATCGGCGGCAAGAAGCTCGACGCGGCGAGCATCGCGGAGTTGGAAGAAGCGCTGATCGCCGGCGACATCGGCGCGGGCCTCTCGGCCAGGATCGCGGCCGCCGTCGGCCGGGGCCGTTACGGCGTGGAGATCGCACCCTACGATCTGAAGCGCATCCTGGCGGGCGAAATCGCCGAGGTGCTGAAGCCCGCGCAGCAAGCCTTTGCAACCGATCCTTCCAAGAAGCCGTTCGTGGTGCTGGTGGCCGGGGTCAACGGCACCGGCAAGACCACGACCATCGGCAAGCTTGCGAAGTCGCTGCGGGAGGAAGGCTTGAAGGTGGTGCTGGCGGCGGGCGACACCTTCCGTGCCGCGGCCATCGAGCAGCTTCAGGTGTGGGGCGCGCGGGTGGGCGCCGAGGTGGTGGCGAAGGAGCCGGGTGCCGATGCCGCGGGGCTTGCCTTCGAGGCGTTGGAGCAGGCGAAGAAATCGGGCGCCGACGTGCTCTTAATCGACACCGCGGGGCGGCTGCAGAACAAGGCCGGCCTGATGGCCGAATTGGAAAAGATCGCGCGCGTGATCAAAAAGCTCGATCCCACCGCGCCGCACGCCTCGCTGCTGGTGCTGGATGCCACCACCGGCCAGAATGCCATCTCGCAGGTGGAGGTGTTTCAAAGGAGCGTGCCCTTGACCGGCCTGATCATGACCAAGCTCGACGGCACCGCGCGCGGCGGCATCTTGGTGGCGCTGGCGGACAAGTTCAAACTGCCGGTGCATTTCATCGGCGTGGGCGAAGGCGCGGACGATCTGCAGCCGTTCCACGCCGAGGCCTTTGCCAAGGCGCTGACGGGGGCGGCATGAGCGGAGAGGCGGCAAAGCGGCTTTCGCCCGTGGCGCGCATGGGTTTCGACATCGGGCCCTTGATCCTGTTCTTCGCGGCGTTCGAGTTTTTGGGCATCTTCGCCGCAACCGGGGTGTTCATGGCCGCGGTCCTGGCGGCGCTCGGCATCGGCTATTGGATCGAGCGGCGGCTGTCGCCCATACCGCTGTTCACCGCGGTTCTGGTTCTGATTTTCGGCGGGCTCACGATCTATCTGCGCAACGACACCTTCATCAAGATGAAGCCGACGGTCCTGTACGCGTTCTTCGGCCTCATTCTTCTGGGTGGATTGTTCTGGAACAGACTGTTCATAAAATACGTCTTCGGCCATGCCTTCCAGTTGCGTGAAGAAGGCTGGCGAAAACTGACCGTGCGTTGGGGCATTTTCGCGCTCGCCTTGGCGGCGCTGAACGAGATCATTTGGCGCAGTTTCTCGACCGCGATCTGGGTGGACTTCAAGGTCTGGGGGATATTGCCGCTGATCTTCCTGTTCGCGCTGGTGCAATCGCCGCTCATCATCCGGCATCAGATCGAAGACGAGGAAAAGCGGGGGGACGAGGCGCCGGCAAAGAGCGAGGCGGATTGAGGTGCCTTCTCGCCCATCATCGCGAGGTGCCCGCGCTCATGGATTGGAGAATGGCGGAAAGGCCTCCAAATGGCGGGTTTTGCGCCAATGCTCCAGCGCCCATTGGACGCTTGGGAAGGCTAACTCCGTCCACGGAATTTCATCCCACAGACATAATTCGACTTCGAGACTTTCCGTGCCGGGCGCAACCGATGGCGTCTCGAGCCTTGCGCGATACATCAATTGGATCTGGCTGATGTGCGGTATCGAATAGACCGCGAGCAGCGCATCGACAACGATCTCGGCGCACGCTTCCTCGCGTGCCTCGCGGCGCGCGCCGGTTTGCGCGGTCTCATGCTCTTCGAGATAGCCTGCGGGCAGCGTCCAGAAGCCGCGCCGGGGTTCGATGGCCCGGCGGCAGAGCAAGATGCGATCCCCGTGCGTTGCCACTGATCCGACTATGATTTTCGGGTTCGTGTAACGGACATGGCCGCAGCGGACGCAGACATCGCGCTCCATGTTGTCGCCTTCCGGGACACGCCGCACGAAGTGCGGCCCCGGCGGACTTGAAACTTTTTTGTCGCGCTCTTGCATCCGGAATGGAGATTGCATCAAATGCCTGCGCGCGTACAACCGCATGAGCACGGGATGCGCGCCGCGGCGAACGGAAGAGAGTCTGAACGGATAGCTTGTCGGCGCGCGCGCAGTTCGTCTAATCTGCGCGACCTCGAGGGGGGACCCGAGAGCACCGCGTGATGGACCCGGCGTGATGCGGGTGGTTCACCAACGAAAATGCAGCCGGCGCGTGCGATGACGGCGCGACCAGGCTTCAGGCGATCAGGGGTGTCTCATGGCGAACAAGGGAACGCGCAAGGCGAACGGATCGTTCGAACGCGCCGACTCGCCCGCGATCCTCATCCGCCGCTGTCAGCAGCTTTACGGCGATCTCTACACGCAGGAAACCGGCGCGCGCGACCTGACCAAGCAGCAATTGCTAGTGCTGGAAGCGCTGGAGGATCACGAAGGCGCAAGCCAGACCGCGCTCGTCGAGATGACGGGCATCGACCGCTCCACGCTCGCCGAGATGGTCCGGCGCATGCTCGAGAAGGGTCTTGTTTCGCGCAAGCGCACCGAAAGCGATCAGCGGGCCAATGCGCTGGCGATTACGCAAGGTGGCCGCAAGGCCTTGCGCTTCGGCCGCACCGCGAGCGAGCGGGCGGAGAAGCGGCTGCTCGATCCCTTGCCCCCGGCCGAACGTGCGCGGCTGCTGAAGCTGCTCGGCACGGTGGCGGCGGCGGCGGAAACGCTGGAAGACGTCCAGCCCCCCAAGGGCCGCCGCAAGCCCGCACGCCGCGCGCGAGGCTGACTTTGCCTACACGCTGATGTCGAGCCTGGCGCCCGGAAGGGCGGCTTGGCCATAGGGCT
>Ga0335085_10014159_pt1 | contig 11658 bp, 9 predicted proteins | sample Lox_Sample_45_FD_206712 | JGI IMG/M metagenome (GOLD analysis project Ga0335085, IMG submission 206712) | Soil microbial communities from Loxahatchee National Wildlife Refuge, Florida, United States - Lox_Sample_4.5 | ecosystem: Environmental > Terrestrial > Soil > Wetlands | place: USA: Florida...
GATGTCTGGACTCTGGGGCGGCATCGGTAGCTTTGGCGGGGTGGTGGGACTCTACATCGCGGGCCTGAGTATCAAGAGCCAGAACAGCTATAGCACAACCCTTTCGCTGCAGTCGCTGGTGGCGCTCGCCGGCTTCGTTCTGACCTTCGTGTTAATGGAGCTGAAGAAACGGCAGCCTACGGCCTAGGCCATTCGTAAGAAAGCCGCGCTATCCCCCGAATCCCATCTTGCGCAGGATAAGCATGCCTGGGCACCAGTTGGTGAAGGCCGATTGCAGGAGGTTGGCGCCGACAAAAAAGGTGAGCCAAAGCCAGTAGGGCGACACCCACCAGGCGAGAGCGAGCGAGAGAAAGATAACAATGCCTGCCATGGCGCGCAGGCCGCGTTCAACGGTCATTTGGATTCTCCTTGATCGGAAGTGGAAGCGGAACCGGGTTCACATGTGATTCCGGACTCGCGCCGCGAGTGAACCATGTAGTAGAGAATGGGAATCGTCGGCCAGGACAGGAAGGTGGAAGCGATGGCTCCAGCCATCAGCGATACGGCAAGTCCCTGAAAGATGGGATCGGTGAGAATGACGCAGGCGCCAACGACCACCGCGGCCGCGGTGAGCAGCATGGGGCGGAAACGCACCGCGCCGGCGTCGACAACAGCCTCGGCGAGCGCCATGCCCTGAGCGCGGCGCAGCTCAATGAAGTCGACCAGGATGATGGAATTGCGCACGATGATTCCCGCGCCCGCAATGAAGCCGATCATCGAGGTTGCGGTAAAGAACGCGCCCAGCAGCCAGTGAGCCGGCAGAATGCCCACCAGCGTGAGGGGAATGGGAGCCATGATAATGAGGGGCACAATGAAGGATCGGAACCACCCCACCACCAAAACGTAGATGAGCACCAGCACCGCAGCAAAGGCCAATCCAAGATCACGAAAGACCTCAATGGTGACCTGCCATTCGCCGTCCCACTTCATCGAGTAGTGATCAGTGGATTCGGGCTGCACAGCGTTGTAGCGGGCCAGGGTATAACCTGCCGGCAGCGTCAGTTTGTCGAGCTGTTTGTTCATCTTCAGAATGGCGTAGACCGGACTCTCCTCGGCGCCTGCCACGTCTCCGGTTACGTAGACCACGCGCTTGAGGTTCTTATGGTAGATGCTGCGCTGGATGGTTTCGTGATCGACAGTGACGAGTTCGCGCAGCGAAATCATGGCGCCGTTTGCACCCGGCAACTTGATGTTTTCAAGGGCCTGCTCGGAGGAGCGATCCGGACGGTCCAGCTCGACCACGGCGGGCACCGGCTCGCGCGCGTCGCCATCGTGCAACAGGCCCACCTGCATGCCTGATGTTGCCAAGGAAAGAGCACGGGCCACGTCTGCGACTGCAATCCCTTGCTGCGCTGCCTTCACTTCATCCACATGGAACACGAGGCGCGGCTGTGGGTCTTCCATGTACCAGTCGGTGTCTACAACACCCGGCGTGTGTTGGAATATGGATTTGATTTGTTGCGCAATGCCGATTTGTCCGTCGAGGCTTGGTCCGTAGACTTCAGCGACCAGAGTTTGCAGTACCGGCGGGCCGGGCGGAACCTCAGTGACCTGAATACGCGCACCGTAGCGATCGCCAATCTGGTCGAGCAGGGGCCGCAATCGTTTGGCGATGGCGTGGCTCTGGGCGCTGCGCTCCTTGGGCGGCAACAGATTCACCTGGATGTCGGCCTGGTTGGGTTGCCGGCGCATGTAGTAATGGCGCACCAGGCCGTTGAAGTTGTATGGGCCGGCTGTGCCCGCGTACTCCTGATAGTTGAGCACCTCGGGCTGCTGCGCAAGCTCCGCGCCCAGCGCCTGGGTCACGCGCAGGGTTTGCTCGAGAGGCGTTCCGTCGGGCATGTTCACGATTACCTGTAGCTCGCTCTTATTGTCGAAGGGCAGCATCTTAACGCGCACCAGCCCGAGCGGCACCAGCACTACTGAAACAAGCAGAAGCGCGACGACTACGATGAAAAACAGCATGCGATTGCGCGCCGAGCGAATCAAGGGCGTCATTACGCGGCGATAGAGACGGGTTCTCCAGTTCTCATGCTCGGGCTCAAGAAGGTGCGCGCCGCCAAGGTGCTTGCCTAACAGGCGGATCGCCGCCCACGGCGAAACAACGAAGGCGACCATGAGCGAAAAGAGCATGGCGGCCGAAGCACCCACCGGAATAGGCCGCATGTAGGGCCCCATAAGGCCGCGGACAAAGGCCATAGGCAGCACAGCGGCCAGCACGGCGAAGGTGGCGAGAATGGTGGGGTTACCCACCTCAGCCACCGCCTCTACCGCAACCTCGACGCAGCCGCGATGCTGGTTTTCGGGCAAGCGGAAATGGCGCACGATGTTTTCCACCACCACGATGGCGTCGTCAACCAAAATGCCGATGGAGAAGATAAGCGCGAACAGCGTAACGCGGTTGATGGTGTAGCCGAGCAGATAGAAGACAACCATGGTGAGCGCAAGCGTGACCGGAATGGCCAGCAGCACGACGCCCGATTCGCGCCATCCCAGGAAGAGCGCGACGAGAAACGTCACGGAGAGCGTGGCCAGCAGCAGGTGCTCCAGCAGTTCGTTCGATTTGTCCTTGGCGGTCTCGCCATAATTGCGCGTGGTGGTCACGGTTACGTCGTTGGGCAACTGCACGCCCTGCATCTCGTGTACGCGCTTAAGGACTGAGTTCGAGATGTTAGTAGCGTTGGTTCCCTTGCGCTTGGCTACCGTAATGGTGACGGCGGGATACTGGTGCGGCGTCTGATGCGCCTCCGCGCTGGTATTGGTGGTGCCAAAGAGCACGTAATCGGCGGGATCGGAAGGGCCGTCCACGATCCGGTCCGCTACGTCGCTCAGGTAGACAGGACGGCCATGATTCACTGCCACGACTACTGACTCGAGATCTTTCGTACTGGTGAAGAGATTTCCGGCGTCTACGCGAATTTCAGTGTTATCGCCGGCAAAGCCGCCCGCCTGCACGCCGGCATTCGCGGCTTGGAGGTGTGCGGCGATGGCCAGCGGCGACAGGCTGTAAGCGTTGAGTTTGGCGGTGCTGAGAATCACGCGCATGGTGCGCGGAAGACCGCCGATGACCGACGTCTCTGAGACATCGGGAATTTGATCGATGTTGTGCTGCACTTCATCGGCCATGGCGCGAAGCTGATAGCCGTCGTAGCGCTCGCCCCAAAGAGTCAGCGAAAGTATGGGAACGTCGTCAATGGAGCGCGCTTTGATGATGGGCTGCGTAACTCCCGGCGGCATGCGGTCGAAGTTCGAATAGAGCTTGCTATAGACCCGGATCAGCGCATCTTCCTGCGGCGTTCCCACCAGGAAACGCACAATCACCAGGCTCTGGCCGGGGCTCGAGGTTGAGTAGACATACTCTACGCCTGAAATCTGATGCACCAGCATCTCGATAGGCAGAGTGACCCGCTGCTCGATCTCGGCCGGCGAGGCACCCGGCATCGCGGTGGTGATGTCCAGCATGGGAACGAGAATTTGTGGATCTTCCTCGCGGGGGATGACAGCCACCGCGAAGATGCCAACAGCCAGCGATGCGACGATAAACAGCGGAGTCAGCTTGGAGTTGATAAATGCATGCGCGAGGCGCCCTGCAATACCCAACCCTAGCGGTTTGGCAGGACTATTCATGGCTCGACCTCAATGCGCTTGCCGGCAAGATCGCGGTCGAGGGGCGTATCAACCAATTTTTCTCCAGCCGAAAGACCGGAGAGAACTTCCACTCGATCGCCGTGTGCAGCGCCCAGCGTGAGGTAACGGAGCTGCGCGATACCGTTGCCGTCGAGAACATAGGCGCAGAACAACGAGCCGCGCTGCATCACAGCCGAGCGCGGCGCCAGAATAGCGGAGCGGGTTCCCGTGCCTACGGCCGCCGTTCCGTACATCCCGCTGCGCAAGTTCGGCGAAGAGGGCAGGCCTATTTTGACGAGGAAGCTATGGGAGCTGGGATCGGCCGCGGGAACAATGTCTGCAATGCGCCCTGTGATTGGCTGCGGGGAAACGGCAGCGATGTTCACGGGGAGTGACATGCCCTGATGCAGGGCGGAGAGCAGAGACTCATCCACCGTGACGTAAAGCTGCAGAGGGCCAGCCTTGTCGATTTCGAGCAGCGGTGCGCCCGGAGCCGCGAGCGAACCCGGATCCATCAGACGCGCCGTTACGATGCCCGCAAAGGGCGCGGTGAGACGGGAGTAGCCTGCCACAGTGCGCGCGCTGACGACGGAGGCCTGGGCAGAGGAAAGCTGCGCGTGGGCAGCCTGGAGTTGCGCGGCGGCAACCTGCGCGCGGCGCTCCACTTCGTCGTACTCTTGCGGGCTGACACTTTTGCGGTCGCGAAGCAGCTTGTAGCGGGTGAGCGTGGAGTTGGCCAGATCCGATTCGCTCTGCGCTACTTCAACCTCGTGCTCAGTGCCGGCCTCAGCCGCCTGGGCGCGTTCGGCCTCAGCGTGCGGCTGTGCATCGTCGAGTTTTACCAACAGTTGCCCGGCGCGAACGTGGTCGCCTTCCTGCACCAGTACGGCGGTAATTCGTCCCGTTGTCTGGGCGGAGAGAATTGCCGACTCGCTTGCATGGACGGCGCCGACGGCATCGGCGGTAGCGGGAATCTGCTGGAGCTCGGACTGCACCACACGGAGACCCGAGACCACGGGAGGAGCCGCGGGCGCGGCGGAATGATGCGAGCAGCCGGCCAAAGCCAACACGAAAGAGGCAAAGAGAGCGATTGGAATCTTGTTTCGAAGTGGCGCGTTCATTCGAGACCCTCGATGTTTGCAGTTGTGAGCGTTCCCATGGCGAACTGGAGTTCGGCAAAGGTGAGCGAATTGCGCGATACGGCCTGCCAGTAGTTCATGGCGCTTTGCCGCTGATCGTCCTCGGCGCGGAGCAGGTCGGTGATGGTGGCGAGGCCGGCCTCGTAGCGATCCTTGAGAATGCGCAGGCTCTCGTCGGATTGCGTGCGTGAGGCGCGTGCGACCTCGAGCATTTGCGCGGCGGCCTGATGCGCATACCATGCACGCGTGACCTGAAGCCGGATTTCAAGATCGGCGGAATCGCCGGCGGCCTGTGTACGTTCCAAAGCGGCCCGCGCGGCGGCCAGTTGCTCGTGCCTGGCGATAGGAAAAATGTCAACACGAAGCTCCGCACCGGCCACCCAGTTGTCGCCACCCGCGCCAGCAAACGAAGTCCGGTCGGTCTGCCACGATCCGAAGGCGCCGATGGTCGGTCCAAATCCCGATTTTGCCGACTGAACGTCGGCCTTTTGCGCCAGGAGCTGCTGGCGCAGGCTTTCGCGGTCAGGGCGAGAGCGGAGCGCTGCCGCGACAGCCTCTTCGACCGGCGGCCCGTCGAAGCGCTTTTCCTCCTGGGTTTGCAACTGCCTGTGCTCCTGCGGGATGGAGATGCCGACGGCCCGCTCGAGTTCGGCCCATGCGATGGCCAGATCGCCTTGCGCCGCAATCAGCTCCTGTTGCCGCTCGGCAAGATTGGTGGTGGCGGCCAGTTGATCTGCATCGACGGCCATTCCCGCTTCAACACGGTTCTTGCTCGACTTGAGGAGCGCATCGGCGGTTTCCACCTGATGCTCGGCCACATCCACGCGCCTGGCGGCAAACTGAACGCCTTCATAGCTGGCGACGACGCGATGAAGAATCTCCTGGTCGGAGCGGCTGGCGGAAGCCTGCGAACTCTTCAGCAGCAGATCGGCACGGCGAATTGCGAGCTGGGTGCGCCAGGAATCGAAGGCTGTCCAGTTGCCGGTGAAGCGCGTAGTGAAATCGCCCAGTGGCGTGGGCCGGTTGAGGCTGTTCAGAGCGAAGTCGCTCTGCTGGAACTGCTGCTGCCTGAGGCGGGAACCGAAGACGTAGACGGGATCGTTGCCGCGAGTGATGTCTTCAGAGAAGCCGAGAGTGGGCAGCAGCGCCGTTCTCGCCTGACGTGAGCTGTCGCGGGCCGCCTCAATATCGGCTGCGGCAATTTTGCGGTCGGGGCTCTTGGCAAGAGACAGAGCTACGGCATCGCGCAAGGTAAACGGCGTTGCGTCCTGCGCGTGCATTCGAGGCCCCAGAGCCGCGGCGACAAACCCAGCGAGTAGAAAGAGAAAGAAATCTCTGATCCGCATGTCATTTGTTCTCGTTTGTACCTGGTAGGGAGCGTACAACAAAACAAAGACACGTCGCGGGGAAAACGTTACACGTGCGCTCTTGTTTCTTTGCGAGGCGTGGAGCCGATGAGACGCAGGTATTCGCGGGTCAGGATCGACCGGAGGCGGGATGCGACCGCCGCGTCGCATTTTGGCTCGAGCGAGCGGCAGCGATCGACGGCCGAGCGCAGATCGTCGAGGAAGGCCACGCAGGGCGGGCAGGATTCAATGTGTGTGCGCATCTTTTCGCATGTGCCAGGCTCAAGGAAACCATCCAGGTATTCCGAGAGGTTGGCAAATATCTGGCGGCATGCAGCCGGACGATGGGGGTACTTCGGCGCCGATTTCTTCGCCGCTCTTTTCTTCCGTCCGGCCCGTTTGACGGGTGCGCGATGGATCGTCCGGCTCATTTGCTTGCGCAGGGCGAGCCGCGCCCTGTGGAGGCGGACGCGCACTGTTCCCGGCTTCAATCCCAGGACCTGCGCAACCTGCTCGGCTGTCAGCTCCTCCATATCGTGCAGAACGAGAACCATGCGGTACGGAGCCGGCAGCGCGAGAACGGCCTGCTGCAGCAGGCGGTCCTTTTCTCCGTCGAGCAGCTGCGCTTCAGGGCCCTTCGCATGGTCCTGCAGGAGACGGGAGAGCTCGGCGTCGTCGGGCGCAAGCTCGTCGAGAGAGAGCGTTTGTTTGGGCGAGTGCGCGACCTTGCGCCGCATACGCCAGCAGCGGTTCCGGGTGACGGTATAGAGCCACACGGCAAGCGCGCGGGGATCGCCGATCTTGGCCAGATGCGGAAGCGACCGCATCAGCACCTCCTGCATCGTGTCCTCGGCGTCTTCGGGGTGGCCGCAGACCTTCATGCTGAAGGCGTATACCGTTCCCTGCAAAAGCTCGATGGCATCTTCCACGCTTTTGGTGTCTCCGGAGCGGAGACGTTCTATGGCTTCGATGAGCTGCGGTCGCATGGGCAGGGTCCCGTGAAAGAACCCAACTTTAGTATAACGAGCGGAGGCTTCTGGCACGGCAGCGAGGGCGAGACCTGACCCGCGCGAATACGGCGGTTCTCCAATTTTTGTGGAGTCTTAAGGGGCGTGCAAGGTGGCGTTTACTTCCACCCCAGCAAGTAAAAATCACTTGCCGGGGACCCCAGAGGGAAAACGCTACTTAAGGGTCAAGGCTCCGCTCTACACCAATTGGAGAACCGCGATTGGACCCTCTGCTACAGGTAACTGATTCATACATTACATAGAGGTCTATTGGGTAAATGCCCGCGACGCCTCGATGAATCCCCGCAAAAGAAGAGGCGGCAAGCTCCGTGTAAGGGAAACTTGCCGCCTGCGAACGACGGCCAGTCAAAGTGATTTGAGCTAGCGCACCATTCTTTATGCCGGCAGCGGCACCATCTTCCGCTCCACCGGGATCGGAGGATATCTGCGGTTGTCGGTCACTACGATGTCATACATCCACTTCTTGCCCGGCACCCACTGTCCGCTCACTGCGGGCGTGGTGCAGACGTTCTTGATGGGAATCTGTACCCACTCGTTGGGCGGATTACCTTGCCATTGCAACGGGCCAACGATCGAATTGATCCTGGTGGTACGGACCGCCTCGATGACCGAAGCAGCCGATTCGGGGTTCTGCGCCCGCTTGAAAACGTCGGCCGCAACCTCGAACAGGGCATGGCGGAAACCAAGCGCCTGGGTCCATTGCTTCTTGGTGACTTCTTCGTACTTTTCGCAAAGTTGCTTCGCGCTCTGGGCCGTGAGACTGGACTTGAACGGATAGGCCGGCGACCACCAGATCTCACACGTCAGGTCCTTGCCGAGCGGGCCGAGCGAATCGATTCCCGACGGGAACAGGAGCGCCTTGCCGATAGTGGCGATCTTCGGCCTGTAACCCTGCTGATGCGCCTGTGTCCAGAAGTTTGAAAAAACCGGCACCGGCATATTGCCGTACAGGACTTCCGCATTCGCTTTCTTGAACGCCGCGATCTGCGCCGAAAAGTCGTTGTTGGTTATTTGGAATCTCCCCGGATCGAAGATCGTAAGGCCGCGCTTTTCCCAAATCGGCGGGAAGCCCTTCTGTTTATCGGCGAAGAAGTTGCCTTCCAGGTCGTCTCCCAACAGCAGGCCCACGGTCTTATTGGTCGGTACTCCGAGCATGATGTCAGCCATGATCTGCGATATGAGCTCGATACCCCAGAAGAAGTGATAGGTCCAGTCGAAGCCCTTGGCAGGATTGCCGCCGCGGCCGAAGAAGTAGGGCTGCCAGGGTGCGTCGGTACTGACGCAGGGCACCTGGTTGATTTCGCATTGATCGGACACCGGATTGACGGTATCAGGACTGCTGGCCACCAGCATCAGGTCGATCTTATCCGCCTTGATCAGGGACGCCGCTACCTCGGCGCAGCGATTGGGGCTGGATTGGCTGTCGCGCATCAGTACCTCGACGGGCCGGGTGACGCCGCCGGACATGATGCCGCCCTGGAACTTTTTACGAACCTCGTCAATGACGAACGAGTCGGCCTGCCCAAAGGGAGCAAGGGCGCCCGTCTCCGGACTAACGTAACCAATTTTAATGGGTTTAGGGGCTGCAAAGGCCCTCTTCCCGAGCAGGGCTCCGGCGGCAACTACGCCGGCGCTGGATTGGACAAATTGCCGCCGCGAAAGATGCTTCTTACGTTCCATAATATCCTCCATGTTGAACAACAATGCGGTTGAGAAAAAAGGACACACTTGCAAGATAAATACGCACACTACCGTCAGGACCCTACATTTGGTCCCGCGGCGAACCCTAACCCAGAGAATTTACCGGGCAGCCAGCACCGGAGCGGGCAATGCGGCCTTGGCGCTGCGTGCCAAGCGGCCGCGATGGCCATCGCTTTACCGTCTGTATCGTTCACTTTCGATAGCTGGAATCTTGGCTCATTTTACAAGGCAAACGTTGGTTTGCCAATACTGCATATCGGTTTAGCCAATACCACCCACTTCTTCCGGTTGTGTGTCAACGCCGTTCTGAATTCGGATCGCGGGACGGAGCTGGCATCCGCGAAACAGGACAACGGGTTTTGAGCGGGGCGGCAGAGAGAGCTCGATGCTTTTTCCGGACGGCCTTTTCGCGTAACTATACTTCGACTCCTTCGCCTTTACCGAACACCAGTCTTCTTCTTGTTGGAAAGATATGGATATCGAAGCGATCACAAATCGTACCCCAAATTCCTTCGGGCATCTTTAGCATGATCACGATCGCCAGCATACCCAGAATGATGAGATACCAACTGCCAAGGTCAGACAGGTATTGCCGCAAGACGAAGAAAACGATCGTTCCTATAATCGGGCCTTCCAGCGTACCAATTCCGCCGATGACCACAATGAAAATCATGTAGCAGGTCCAGTTGATATCAAAGGCCGCAGTGGGAGAGATGTAGAACTCATCCAGATAAATGACTGCTCCAAGCAGACCCGTGCCGAGGGCGGAGGCCACAAAAAGGACCAGCTTGAGGCGTACATTGTCGATGCCGCAACTGCGGGCCGCGCCTTCGTTATCACGAACCGCCTTTACCGCCAAGCCGCCGCGGGAGCAGAGGATGAGGTAGGCGCCGAAGTTCACCAGAGCACAGAGAATGAGGGCCGCCAGATAAAGTACGCCGTCGCGGCCAATGGGCGGGATGTTGACTGCCTCGGCGACCGGCACCGGCAGACTTTTTCCCGAACCGCCGCCCAATATGGTGACCTTATAGAAAATCAGCTCAAACACCTCGGCAATCACCCAGGTGCCGATGGCCTGATACGCTCCCTGCAAACGAAAGACCAGACCCGCGACAGGTATGGAGATAATGGCGCAGATGACGCCAGCGCCGAGAATCGCAAGCAAGGGGTGTATGTTGAGCACAATCGTAAGGAGAAACAGCATGTAGCCGCCGAGGCCAATGTAGGCGTGTTGTCCGATAGACACCAGCCCCCCATAGCCACCCAGCAGGTTCCACATCTGCGATACGCCGAGGTAGAAGAAAAACTCAATCAGCATGCTGATCATGCCGCGACTGCCCCAATGGGGCACGGACAGCAGCACCAGGATCACCGGCACGAAGACCACAGCTGAAACACGAGAGGCCTTTGTGTTTCGTTGCACTACTACATTCTTAACTTCTGAGCTCACTCTCAATCTCCACGTTTGGGGAACAACCCGTTAGGACGCACCATCAGAACGACCAGGAACATCACATGTCCCGCCAAGATCATATCGTCTGCTGAGATGCGAGCCCCGATGCTCTGAGCCACCCCGAGCAGAATGCCACCAAGCATAGTCCCCCAAAGTGAGCCCAAGCCTCCGATGATCACGGCCTCGAAAGCGAAGATCAACTGATCCGGACCTGTGCTGGGATCGAAACCGGCACGGATACCCATGAAAACGCCGGCAATAGCGACGGTGGCCATGGTGATACCGGTAGCAATACCAAAAAGGTTGCGCCAGTTCACCCCCATTAGACCGGCAGTCATCTGATCATCGGAGGTGGCACGGAAGGTTCTTCCCAGCTTGGTGCGATACATCAGCCACTGCAAAACGGCGATGACAATGAAGCACACGGCCAGCATCGTGAGCGGGAAAAGGCCTACGGCCAGGCCGCGGGGCAAGGGAATACTCTGAATCGCGAACTGTCCTGCTTGCAGCTTCTGAGAATCGGCGGAGAAGCCCTCCAACAGGCCGTTTTCAATGATGACTGAGAGACCGAAGGTGACGAGAATCGGTCGCAAAAAGGTCCCGCCCAAAGCAGGATTGAATATCGCCCTTTGCAGAAGGTAGCCCAGGACAAACATAAGGGGAACAAGGACGATCAGTGCGGTAAAGGGGGACTCGATATGCAGCAGCTTTTGAACGAGCAGCGCCATAAAGGCCCCGAACACGATGAAATCGCCGTGGGCGATGTTCACGAGTCTCATGATTCCGAAAACCAGCGAGAGCCCGGCAGCAAACAGGCCGTACAGAGCTCCAAGGAGAATACCCTGAATAATCGTGTCTAGTACTGCATTCATTTCAGTCCTCAGCAGACCCCAAAATATGCACTTGAAATTTGATCGTGGGTAAGCTCACTCGGCCGTCCCTCCAGCGACACTTTCCCCGCTTGAAAACAATAGAGACGGTCGGCGACTTTCATGGCCTGTCCGACGTCCTGTTCCACCAGCAGCAAGGTGGTTCCGTGTTCCTTGATCTTCGTCAAGGTAGCGTAAATCTGGCCGATGATGATCGGAGCCAAGCCGAGCGAGAGTTCGTCGCACATGAGCAGCTTGGGATTGGACATCAGGGCGCGGCCAATTGCGACCATCTGCTGTTCGCCTCCGCTCAGGGTGTTTGCTGCCTGGTCGTGCCGATCCTTGAGTTTGGGAAACAGGCCGTAGACTCTTTCCAAGGTCCAGTCGCCCTTGGCTGCAGCATAGGCACCCATCAACAGATTCTCTTCCACCGTCAGGCTGGGAAACAGACGCCGC
>Ga0335085_10014162_pt1 | contig 11653 bp, 11 predicted proteins | sample Lox_Sample_45_FD_206712 | JGI IMG/M metagenome (GOLD analysis project Ga0335085, IMG submission 206712) | Soil microbial communities from Loxahatchee National Wildlife Refuge, Florida, United States - Lox_Sample_4.5 | ecosystem: Environmental > Terrestrial > Soil > Wetlands | place: USA...
TAGCCGAGATGTGGGGATACCTCCCACCGGGTGGAACATGGCAAAGGTTGAGCGCGTTCGCCAAGATATATCGGCATCATTTGGCCCAGACGATCTACGGCGCCAGGCCGAACAAGGCTGGAAGCTGGTGGCTGTTGAATGGGAGCGCGAGCTGCCCGACGAAACCGCCGAGCCAAGCGTGCCCGGCGAAGTTCCCTTCGGACTGCAGGTAGCGCCTGATCCGCCACCACGCCTGGAGGAGAATCCCACCGAGCGGGAGATCCTCTTCCTCATCATGGAGCTAACCATTCAGGACGGCCCTTATTCAGCCATAGCTGACGAACTCAATCGCCGCGGCTATCGCACCCGCCATGGATTGAGGTGGTCGCCCATCTCGGTGTTTCAGATGCTGCCGCGATTAATCGAGGTCGGCCCTAAGATTTTCGCCACCGAGGAGTGGCAGCAGCGCCGCCAGAAGCTGGCCAAGCTGGGCGCGGGATAAGTGGAAACGTCTTTTTCGGTGACGAGTGTCCGGCTCATCAAGGTGGGTCAGCAAATAGCTCTGCGGATCTATGCAGCAGCGGGCGCCGCAGACTATAGCCCAAACGAGTAGGGTCTCGTTTGGGCTAAGGTCTGGTCACTGAATCTGACTACTGAATCTCGCCGCTGCTTGCCGCGCACGGAGAGCGGTGCTTTGCGGAATTGGAGGACTGAGTAGAGACCAGCTGCAACTTTGCCATGTTCACCTGCACTCGCACGTTCCGCAAGGCGGTTCGCTCGGCCGCTGCGACTTGTGCCTGGATCCTCCGGTCCAGGCCATCGAGTCCTTGCAGGTCGAGGGTAACCGGCGTGACTACGAGGTCGTTAGCGCGTGCCATGCGCTCGTGCATTCGCATGGCTTCGCGCCGCGCGCTCTCGGCTTCGCGCATGGCCGTCTGGCGGGAAATCTCAGCCGCGGCTACACTCTGCCTGGCAGCCTCGGCGGCAGCTTTGGCCTGTATCGCTGCGACGGGCAGATTCAGTTCCGCCAGAACTTGCGCCTCTTCCGGGTCGGTGGGGTGCAACTCACTCTTAATCCTGGCGACCCAGCTTGAGACGAGGGAAGGCAGAGCACTGCATTGCGGGCCTCTCATGACCTGGCCATGCTGACCACGCTGCAGTGAGAGTTTTTGCAGCGACTGGAACCCGCGGGAGAAACTCGCAAAGGTCGCTATGATCGCCAGGGCCGCCACCAGGTATCTGCGCTCCATACTGCCTCCTCATGCCCTACAGACGGGCCAACCAGCGGATAGTTAGGAATATTTCTGTTCCATGAATTCTGCTGGTTAATCCCAGTTTGATATTGCAGGTACACTTGAATGGCCATGGGCAGCGAACGCGTAAGTTATCCGTGATCAAGCAGTTAGGGTCAGTACGCGGTTCGTTGGAAGACCACGGGCGTCCGTATTCAGAATCGTTTGTCCGGAAGCGGACAGCTCAACTGACGGCGCGTGAAGCTGCGCACCAAGCTCGGGCCGCGCTAAGGTGTGCGCGTTGTGAGTCGAGGTGCTTGCGCACAGCGAGTGCAGACTCCTGCATCAGCACCAACTCGGTGCGCAGCCTCAGCAGGTTTTCGCGGTACCGCGCCAGCGCCTGGCGAATCTCGCCGCTGGTCGCGCTCTCCAGCCCGGCATCAAGCAGAGCGCCTACCGATTCCAGCACCTCGTGCAAATGCAGAAGGGGGCGCAAGTCCTCATCGCCAATGGATGCAGGTGCATGGGAAGACTGTTCGAAGAAGCGTTGCAGACAAGCGTTCGCGTGCCGCAGCAATTCCACTATCGCGCGTTCGTTCATGCACTCCATTCTTCTGTGGGACCTCCGTCTTCCAAAGCATTTCGTGCCGGTACAGCGATGGCGGGCGCCACGGGTTTGGGCTTCAGTTGCTTTTCCGCTTCCGCCCAGCAATCACGGACCTCCGACATGAATCGGATCGGCTGCTGCATCAGCTCCGGGGAATTGCGCAGTTGCGATTCCAGCAGCTTGGCCCGCACCAGGTTGTAGAACTGTTCGAACTGCTGGGCAACCTGACCACCCTTCTCAAAGTCGAGTGTGCCTTGCAGTTGCTGTAACACCAGAATCGCGTGCCGGACTGCGCCGGCGCGCGTCTCGATGTCACCTACTCCCATCGCCGAATGGGCCTGCTTCATGTCTTCGATGGCAGCATCAAACAAGATGACCACCAGCTCGATAGGCGTGGCGCCGCGGACTGCGTTCTCCCGGTACGCGAGCTTGGCCTCGAGACTGTTTTTCATGTGGCCGCCTAACTCTTGCTGGTGCTGGACAGGTTGTTCAGTTGGGAAGAGATCTGCTGCATCAGCAGGGGATACTGCTGCAGGGTCGCATTCAGGGCGCTGTACTGCTGGGTCAGTTGCTGTTGCAACACGCTCATGCGCGCTTCAAAGTCATTGATGTCGTTGGTGAGCGACTGGTTCGTCTGCTGCAGTCCGGTCACCGCCAGCGCGACCGGCCCCTGCGTCACGTCTGTCATCTGCAGCATCTGGTTGCCGAAGAAGCTGCCAAACCCCTGCGGTGCCACCGACTGGAAAAAGTTCTGCAGGTCCTGGTAGTGATTGTTGACGGCGTCATTGAACACCTGCGAATTCACCTGCAGGGTGCCGTTGTCCTGCATTTCGATACCCAGCGCCTGCAGGTTTACGTATTGGCCGCTTCCGGACACGGAATAGGAGATAGCGCCGAGCAACTGGCTCTGCAGGCTGCGCAAGCCGACGTTGCCCGCCAGCGGTCCTTCCTGGGCGTTGCCATCCAGCGTGAACTGGCTGTTTATGTCGTTGATTACCGTGTTGTAGGCAGCGACAAAACTGTTGATCGTCTGCGTTGCCTGGCTGGTGTCGGGGGCAACGGTGATAGTTACCTGCGTGCCCGGTGCTCCACTGGCCAGGTCGAGGGTTACCCCCGGCAACCCTGAGGCGACGATGTTGCTGGCGCTGTCTATGGGCACACCATCCACCGTGAGCTGCGCATCCACTCCGGCAGTGCCCTGGGTGAAGTTCAGCGCCGTGCTGCTGACCGTCAGGTTGCCGGCCGCACCCGAGCTCTTGCTTACCAGGACCAGCCGCGACCCTTGCGTGTCGGTCACAACATTGGCCGTGACTCCGTAGTTGGACGAGTTGATGTAGCCGGCCACCTGCTGCAGCGAATTGTTGCCTGCGGGAATGAAGATCTTGTCGCTGCTCGAAGGCTGGTTAGGATCGCCGTACGCCACATCGATTTCTGTGCCGCCAAGCTGGGTTGTGTCCGGCACCGGGTCCGAGTAACTGGAAGAGATCGTCGCCAGGTTGCTCACGACGACCGTGTGGTTTCCGATCGCCGCCGAACTGTTGGCGGTTGCCGTAACGATATCGCTCCGGCTGGAGGTTACCGTCTTGCCGCTCAAGCCGCCGGTGAAGTCGCGAAGGCTGTTGCTGGCAGTGTACAGCGCCTGAAGATCGCTGCTGATACCAGACAGCAGACTGATCTGCTGGCTGATGTCGGTCTGCTGCTGCTGCATCTGCGTTTCAGGCTGCCGTTGGATGGCCATCAGCTGGCTGACCACGGACTGTACATCGATGCCGTAGGTTTTGCCGCTGAACGCGTCGTTGACGCTGGAAAGTATGCTGGAGAGATTGCTGCCGGAGGTACTCACGATGTAAGCACGGCTCCTTCCATGCTGCCTGCGGTTGCCGGGCTGCCCGATCCGGCTCTGCAAACCTGCAGGGAAGAAGGGGAACCCGAAGGTTCCACCTTCTCCCCCGTGCAACCCCGTAGCGTTTCACCGGCCGGTTGCGCGCCGTCAGGAGAACGTCTCCCGGATTACTGGAGCAGCTTGAGCACTGCCTGCTGCATCTGGTTCGCCTGCGCCAGGGCTGATATGCCGGTCTGGTTCAGGATGGAGTATTTGGTCAGGTTCGCGACTTCCGTCGGAATGTCGGCTGACGTGATGTCGCTTTCCGCCGAAGTCAGGTTCTGGATCTGGTTACTTACCACGTTGCCGGCCGCCTGCAGACGATTGACGCTGGCGCCGATGTTGCCGCGCAAGGCCGAGACCTGGCTGATAGCGTTGTTGATATCGGCCAGTGCGATCTGGGCGTTGGCCGCCGTTTGCAGATTGTCGTTCGCCAGACTGATACCGTTCATGTTGTTGCTGGAGAACTGCCCTAGCGTGACCCCGATGGTGCTGCTACCGGTCACGGTGGAGTCGCTCAGATACACATTCATGGTGCTGGAATTGGTGGTGTTGGTGAAGGTTTCGCTGGCGTCACCCCCAATGACGAAGCTGCCGGCGGCGGCGTCGCCTTGCAGCTGGTTGGCTGCCGACGTCCCCCGGTTCTCTGCGTCCGTGACTACCAGCAAGCCCTTGTCGTTGAGGGTGGCCACCAGCCCCGTGCCCGAGGAATTGATGTCGTTGATGACATCACCCACTGTCGCGTCCGTAGCCTTGGTGGTGTAGATGGTCGCGCCGCCCGTAGTCTTGAGTGCGAGCGTGCCGCTGACCGCCGTAGCCAGGCCAGCCGGCGTGTTCGCGGCGCTCACCTGGTTGTAGTTGGTGCCGCCGCCGGAGAAAATCGCCGAGCCATTGTAGGTGGTATTGCTGCCAATGCGGTCAATTTCCGCCTTGATCGCGCTGAACTCGGCGTCCAGCGCCTGGCGCTGGGAGCCGTCATTGATGGTCCCGTTGGCTGACTCTGTGGCCAGGGTGACCGCGCGGTTTAGCAGGGTGATGACCTGCGACAATGCGCCATCGGCCACCTGCAACTTGCCCGCTCCTTCGGTTGCGTTCAGCGCCGACTGTGTCAGCGCGGTTACGTTGGCCTGCAAGCCGTTGGCGATGGCCAGGCCGGCCGCGTCATCGGCCCCGGAGTTGATGCGCGAGCCGGTGGACAGCCGGTACAAGGTCTTCTGCAGGCCGGCATTAGTTACGTTTAACTGGTTCTCCGCAGCCAGCGATGGAATGTTGTAGAGAATACTGATTGCCATGGGATAGCTCCTCTCTCAAGGTTCCACCTTAGCCTGAGCTCCAGTGAGTTCATTGCCCGCAGGTGCGCTGCCGGGGGTTAAGACCGGCGGAACCGACTCCCAGTTCACCCTCCTTATCGGCCCGCCCATCTTGCAGCTTTAATCGCTGACACATACGAGCAAAACCTCGCCTCGGAATGTGCCGGCACATAAGGTAAATCTCATGAAGCACGCGTCTCCGCGCATCCTCTTGAAGGCCTGCATTCGCATCGCCAGAAACCTTCAAGCACCCGGCAACTTTTGCCGATGTACCCTTTGAGTCCGCTCCGAGACCTGCGATGATCCAGCTCACCCGCCTGAACAATGCCCGCCTGGCCCTCAACTCCGACCTTATTAAGTATGTCGAGGAGGCGCCGGACACGGTCATCACTCTCCTCAGTGGCGAAAAGCTGGTCGTACGCGAAACCACCTGCGAAGTAATCGAGCGGGTTCTGGATTTCCGCCGCGCCATCGTGAGCGGCGCCAGGGCCTGTCCTCCTAGCGGCGACGAATTCGCATCCCCCCATTGCTTCGCCCACCCCCCTCGCAGCGCCGCGGAGCTGGAACGTGGATAAGAGCAGCTTTGCCGGGCTGGCCGTCGGCGTCGGCGGTGTCCTTGCCGGCCTCCTGCTGGAGGGCGGCAAGATATCGCAGATCCTGCAGCCCACCGCCGCGGTCATTGTCTTCGGCGGCACTCTGGGCGCGGTGATGCTCCAGTTTCCCCTGCCAGTTGTCGGTTCAGCCTTTCGCCGCCTGGTCAATGTCTTCTTCGAGCGCAAATTGGAGCCGCAACAAGTGGTCCGGCAATTGGTGGTGTTCGCCAACAAGGCCCGCAAGGAAGGCATCGTCTCGCTTGACGCCGATTTACCCGCCATCCCCGATCTGTTCCTGAGAAAGTCGCTCATGCTGGCGGTGGACGGCACCGAGCCGCAGGAGCTGCGCAAGATGATGCAATTGGAGCTGGACAACGAGGCCGAGTATGAAGACAACATCCCCAAAGTCTTCGAATCGGCGGGCGGATTCTCGCCCACCATCGGAATCATTGGAGCCGTGCTGGGGCTGATCCAGGTGATGCAGCATCTCGACAACATCGACGAAGTCGGGAAGGGAATCGCCGTGGCCTTCGTCGCCACCGTGTACGGCGTCGGCGCCGCCAACCTTTTCTTCTTGCCCAGCTCCGGCAAGCTGCGCATCCGCATCCGCGAAGAACAGGTCATCCGCGAGATGACCCTGGAGGGAGTCATCTCCATCCTCGAAGGCATGAATCCCAGAATGTTGGAAGCCAAGCTGGTCGGCTTCCTGAAGGATTTCCCCGCGGCACGCGCCACCACGACTGCCGGAGCAGCACCGTGAAGCACCACCGCCGCCGGAGCGATCACGTCAGCCATGACCGATGGCTGGTCTCCTATGCCGACTTCGTCACCCTGCTCTTCGCCTTCTTCGTAGTGATGTACGCTTCGGCGCAGATGGACCAGCGCAAGGCGGGACGTCTCTCCGTCGCCATCGAGTCTGCCTTCCAGCAGCTTGGTATCTTCCAGGCCGACGGCCACAAACCGGGTCCCATCCCGCACAAGATCCCTCTCTCGGGAAACCGCACGCCGGGTGGCGACGCCACCCAGAAGCAGGACCTGACGGCTGTGCAAGGTGAGCTAGAGAACGCCCTGGCCGCCGAGATCAAGCGCAATGAGGTCGCGCTTCATCTCGAGCCCGACGGTCTGGTCATCAGCCTTCGCGAAGCCGGCTTCTTCGACAGCGGCTCGGCCGCCATGAAGGCGCAGGCCGAGGACGCTTTCAACCGCGTGGCGCAGATCCTGCAGGAACACCCCTACGGCATCCGGATCGAAGGCCACACGGATACCGTACCCATCCACACCGCGCAGTTCGCTTCCAATTGGGAGCTCTCCACGGCGCGGGCCACTGAGCTGGTGAAAATCCTGATCGAACAGCACGGCGTTGCTGCCGAACGTCTGTCAGCTGCTGGTTACGCTGAGTTCCACCCTGTCGCCAGCAACAGCACCAGCAAGGGGCGGCAGCTCAACCGGCGTGTGGATGTTGTCATCTTGACGGTACCGCTTCCCAATAGATTGGCGGCCGAGCCTCAACCTGCGGCCCCTGCGAGCAGCGATGCAGCACCCTCCAGCCAATCCGTTCGTCACACTCCCGAAGGCGGAGCGACGCCGCCCTCAGGCGGCAGGATCGGATAGGCGGCGCTGGTGGCGGTGGTCACAACCGGCCTGGCCAGCGCTTCGGCAACCCGCGCCAACAGCACATCAATGGTGAATGGCTTCTGAATGTAAGTGCTCTGTGGGTCGCGCACCGCTTTGTGCAGCACCGCGACCTCGGCATAGCCGGACATGAACACCGTCTTCAGTTGCGGCTGTAGCTGCTGTATCTTCAGTGCCAGGTCGATGCCGTTCATCCCCGGCATCACAATGTCGGACAACAGCAACGTGATTCGCTCCCCGTGCGCCTCGGCGAGGCGGATTGCCTCCCGTGGCCCGTCGGACTCCAACACCTGATAGCCCGCATGTTCCAGAACTTGACGGGTGACCTCGCGCACCGCCGATTCATCCTCTACCAGAAGAATGACCGGCTTATGTCTCGTTACCGTATCGAACGAAGCGATCTCGGTTAGCGATGAGCTGCCCATGATTCCACCGCACTGGCTTTCTGTTGCCGCTCGCGAAGCCAACAACATAAGGAGTAATGCAAGACTCATGCCAGTGGCGATGCGACCGTGGCTGTGCAGCTAACGTGCAAGGCCACAGTGACATACGAAGGGAAGGCGAAGATGGGCAGCGGGGGAACGACGGTCCGTTTCAGGAAGTTTCCTTTTTTGGGGTTCAGATTCGGGAAGCAACGCGACATCGGAACTATGTGCAATAAGGCGGTTCGTCCCTAACCCGGGCCGTGAGTTGGCTCGGGAGGCTCTTCCTTCAGCAATCGCTGGCTCTCTAACGCCCTGCGAATGGCATCCACGTCCGCGATGTCCTGTGGCCGTCCCGACACCAATTTCGAGGCTATGAGGTCCGCGGCGGAGATGAAATTTGCCTTTAAGCCGCCTGCCGGATCAACCAGCATTTCAACCCGCCGCTCCCATGCCGCATCAAAATCGACACATGGAATGTCGGGAAGAATATCGAACCCGCGCGGCTGGCGTCCAAATCAAAAGAGACAGCTGCGGTCTGCAAAGTCCTCTGGTCGGATGTCCTGGAGGGCTGCGCCGAACTCGGCCAGCGCAGCATATGCTGCTTGCGCGTTGACTGGGTCGGCTTTCATGAAGAGATCGAGGTCGTCTGTGAAGTGCGGTTGCGCATGAAAGATAACGGCGTAGCCTCCCACAATGAGGTACTTAACGCCATGGGCATGGAAGGCGGACAAAAGTCGTGTAATCTTGGAACATCCGGCTCTATCTCCCAACCTTTGAGGGCGTAGGCGGCCTGGATCATTTCTTCAACCGCATCCAGCCGCTCATGCGCAGGCCGACTCTGCCAGTATCGGTATTCGTCCGCTTTCATCTCCTCGAAAACGGAGTACTTGCGTATGGTCGCGCCATCCATACGTCCTTTCTAGCACAGGCCCTGCGAGGCAGCAACGCTTTACGGTGAGTGCACTAAGGCGCAACGGACGAGTGTGGAGCGGCGGTCATCGCCGACGCCGTCTTGGGCGTATCGCGCAACAGAAAATCACTCACCGTACGATTGAATTCCTCCGGCACCTCTTCATAAGGAAGGTGGCCCACCCCGCGCATCAAGACCAGGGCGCTGTTCTTCAGAGGGCGTTGCAGTGGATGTATCGACGAAGGAAAAACCGCCTTGTCGTGTGAGCCCCACAGCAGCAGAGTGGGCACTTCAGCGATCGCCGGCAGCGATTGTTCGACCACGTTGAGGTCGTGATGCCAGGAGCGCACGATGAGCAGCAGGTGTTCAAAGCTGCCGGGCACTTTGAGTCCGGCCTCGTAGCCCTCGATGCTTCCAGGAGAAATCCGGTCGGGGTCGCCGTACAGGCGTTTGAAGTAGCGCGTCAACACGATGTGCAGATTCGGCAGGACACGCAGCACGAACTCCCCCCCGATTCGGGTGGCGAACATGCGGGTCAGCAGGCGGCCGTTGCTCGACCATGGATTGATGGGCGAGACCAGTATCAGCCGCCGCATACGATGCGCCATCTTCCGTTTCGCCAGCAGGTCGCCCAGCACGATTGCCAGCCCTCCGCCGCGTGACGAGCCCACCATGTCAGCCTGTTCGATGCCAAGCTCGTCCATGAAGCGCAACACTCTCTCAGCATCACCGGCGAGAGTGCACTGCGAGGCCTGCGTGCGTTGTGAGAAGCCGCAGCCCGGCAGGTCCAGAGCGTATACCGAGAAGTGGCGCGACAGCGCCTCGACGTTGAACCGCCAGGAGAAGGAATATCCCATGAAGCCATGAATCAGCAGCAGCGGCGGACCGGAACCGGCATACCAATATCGCCAAGTGACGCCGTCGAGGGCGACGTTACGCTCCTCAGCGCCCGGAATCCGCGCCACCTCAGGAATCGTCTCCGTGTGCCAGGTTGTCTGCGATTCTGCCATCTCCTGCAACCAATCGCTCGCTCAGAGGAATCACATCACTAATTCTCGCCTCTGTCGCTTTGAGGTGGGAGCCGAACGGCCCTCCAATTTGTCTGCCGTCTCCTTCTAATTGTAGACACCCTTGGGCCGGCAAACCCAAACCGCACGTTGATCGGCCACGAAGCTTGGAATCGCCGGTACGCCAGTCCCGCCTTGCGGGACGGAACAGCTTAGCCCAGGACGGAGCGCAGCGGAGTCCTGGGTAGGCCTTCAGCCGGCGGCACAATCGTCTGTCGCCCCCTCCGGGACTCTGTTTCTTGCGACACGTTCTCTTCACTCGCGCGCGATCGTTACCTTGCTGTCCACCATACCCGCTTCAACCGCGAAGTTCCTTGCCACGCCCCGATACAGCAACACCGCGCAAATCGCCGATCCCATTAACAACACCGCTCCAACCGCGAACTGATGCAACAACACCTTCCCCGTCCCGAACAAACACAAATAGATCATGGCGCCTCCAATCACCCACGCGCGCAGATTCGGTCCCAAGTCGCGATGTTCCGCCAGCTCCGGGGCCCGCCGCGCCACTCGCTTCCATCCACGCACATCGGGACGCACATGCCGATAGAAGCGCAGCAGCACCTCGTCCGCCTCAGGACTGGTCAGCAACGTCACTGTGAGCCACACGATGGTCGTGACCACTGTTGTTGCCAGCGCGCTCTTGGCAAACACCAGCGAGCTGTTGCCCACAAACGGCCGCCAGCGATTCAGAACCACCGTCACCAGCAGTGAGCAGGCCATCGCCGAAATCTCGCTCCAGGCATTGATGCGCCACCAGTACCAGCGCAGGATGTACACCGCTCCTGTGCCCGCGCCGATCTGCAGCACCACCTGCCATCCTGAAGCAATCGACCCGAGCTCGACCGATACCCACGCCGAAACGATCACCAGCAGCACCGTACACAGCCGCGAAACCACAACATAATGCCGCTCGGACGCGCTCCGCACCAGAAAGCGCCGATAGAAATCCGCCACCAGATACGAGGCGCCCCAGTTCAGCTGCGTAGCGAACGTTGACATGAACGCCGCCAGGAAACCCGCGATGGCAATTCCGCGATACTGGTGCGGCAAGTGCGCGTTCAGCACCATCATGTATCCCGCCTCGGGATGCTGCAGCCCGGGATACAGCACGATGACCGCCAACCCGGTGATGATCCACGGCCACGGCCGGATGGCATAGTGCGCAATGTTGAACCAAAGCACTGAAAGCAGTCCCTGCCGCTCGTCGCGTGCGCTGAAGATGCGCTGCGCGATGTAGCCGCCGCCCCCAGGCTCCGCGCCCGGATACCAGAACGCCCACCACTGCAGCCCGACGAAAACGCAGAAGCTCGCCACTGGGACCATCCACAGCGGCTCGGCCGTCAAGCCGCGCGAGAAGTCGGGAAAAAATCCCAGCGGGTTGGCAGCGTTCGCGCCGGCGCTCGCCTGAATTTGGCGCAAACTTGACAGCATGGCGCCCGTCCCGCCGCACGCCACCACCGCGAAGTACGCCACCGCGATCACGATGGACATCTTCAGTACGAACTGAAACAGGTCGGTCCACAGCACGCCCCAAAGCCCGCCCAGCGCGACGTACAGCCCGGTAAAGGGAATCAGGAATAAAGCGCAGATGGCCAGTGCCGCGCCGTCGTTGCCGCTCCACACCGCGCCGAGCGGCGCCATGAAGCTACTGATGCTGGCCAGCATCGGCGTGCCCGCCAGGGTTGTCGCGACAATGCTGGTCATGGCCTTCGTCACCCAGCCCAGGATGACGCAGTTCATGAGCAGCCCGAGATAGACGGCGCGGAAGCCGCGCAGAAACGCCGCCGGCCGGCCCGAATAGCGGATCTCGGCAAACTGCACGTCGGTGAGCAGGCCCGAGCGCCGCCACAACCGCGCGAACAGGAACACCGTCATCATGCCCGACAGCAGCAGGCACCACCACAGCCAGTTGCCGGAAATTCCCTGCGAGTACACCAGGCCGGTCACCACCAGCGGCGTGTCGGCAGCGAACGTCGTTGCCACCATCGACGTTCCCGCGAGCCACCAGTTCAC
>Ga0335085_10014164_pt1 | contig 11653 bp, 11 predicted proteins | sample Lox_Sample_45_FD_206712 | JGI IMG/M metagenome (GOLD analysis project Ga0335085, IMG submission 206712) | Soil microbial communities from Loxahatchee National Wildlife Refuge, Florida, United States - Lox_Sample_4.5 | ecosystem: Environmental > Terrestrial > Soil > Wetlands | place: USA...
CGTCGATATAATCCGAGATTTGATCCCACACATGCCTGCAGTTTAGAACCATGATCCACCTGCCTTGCCGCGAAACAATCCAAACATCCCACTCCGTTTCGACGCCAGCTGCGGGGCCAGAATCTTCTGCATCATCAGGCGCGCCCGCAGCAGCCGTGTCTTTACCACGCCTTCGCTCACGCCCAACGCTGCGGCGGTTTCCGCGATGCTGAACTCCTCGACATCGCGAAGGAGCAGCGTCTCGCGATAGATCTCCGGCAGACCGGCGATGGCGCTGCGCAGCACCTCGCGCAGCTCCTTGCGCTCCAGCGCCTGCGATGGCACCTCGCGCCAGTCACTGATGACTGCGGGTATCGGCGCGCCGTCGGCGTCTTCCTGCGGCGTATCGAGCGACTCGATCTTCAGCACCCGCGCATGCCGCAGCCGGCCTCGCGCTTCGTTGATGGCGATCGAGATCAGCCACGTGCTGAACTTCGACTCGGAGCGGAAGTTGCGCAGATTCTTCAGCGCCTTCAACGCTGCCTCCTGCGCCGCGTCCTCCGCGTCCTGCTCGTTCTGCAGGATGGAGTAAGCCGCCAGGTAAACGCTCTTCTCGTAGGGACGAATCAGCTCATGAAACAGCTCGCGCTCGCCGGCGACGATGCGAGCGATCAGCTCTGCATCACTTCGCACCCGTGCCTGGGGGGCAACGCTCGTACTATCTCTTTGCGCGCTCACGTGTGATACACGCCGATTCTATCTGGCTCCGAAATCCCGCTTCTGCTGACCTTTAATCTGGCTATCAAAATTGGATACTCCAGGACAAGAGAAGTTACTGCTTGTCCCTGAAACCTGCGTTCTGGCCCGGCTTGGGCGAAAAAGCGGTCAGTTTGGCACTTCCGGCTTGAGCGGTTATGAGGGACCAGGCGTGTCCGATTGGAGTTGTTTGCGATAGGCTTTAGGTGCGCCCTGGCGCTCGCAAGGCATATGAGCCAACAAAACGCTTTCCGCACAGTGATCGATCTTACACATAGCCTCAACGACCGCTCGCCCAATTGGGAAGGGACGCAGGAATCTCCCTTTCAGGCGACTGAGCTGGGTAACCTGGAGCGCGATGGATACTACTCGCGCCTGTTCAGTACGCAGGAACACTATGGAACCCATCTCGATGCGCCGGCACATTTCGGCGCGGGGGTGTGGACGGTGGAGCAGATCCCCGCCGATCGGCTCGTGCGGCCGGTCGTCGTGCTGGATGTGCGCGAGCAGTCGAAACGCGATGCCGATTATGAAGTCAGTCCACAGGACATCGCCGCCTGGGAAGAGGCTCACGGTGAGATTCCTCACGGTGCAGTCGTGCTCGCTTACACAGGTTGGGACGAATACTGGAATTTACAGGCCAAATATCGGAACGAGCGCGGTGATGGGCTGACGCACTATCCCGGGTTTTCGATGCAGGCGGTGCAGTTCTTGATCGAGGAACGCGGCGTGGTGGGATTGGGCATCGACACCATGAGCGTGGAGATCGGCGCCACGACGACGTATCCCGTCCATCAGTTCACGGCGAAGCAGGGCGTGTATCACCTGGAGAACCTGACGAATCTGGGGCTCGTGCCGCCGGTGGGGGCGACGGTGGTTGTCGCGCCCCTCAAACTGGAGAACGGATCGGGCGCGCCGGCCAGGGTGCTGGCGCTGGTGCGTTGACGCATTGCCGATCCGCGTTACTGTTTCTTTGCGGCAAGAGAGCGGCGAACCAGAATATTGTCATCACGAGCGAAGCGAGGGATCTGCTGTCCTTCCGAGTGACGGAAAGCAGATCCCTCGCCCTGCGGGCTCGTGATGACAATTCTCCCCTTACGTCTGCATTGGGCTCATAAGCGCAACGTGATCGGAGTCCCTGCCACTGCAACAACCAAACGCCGCCGCTGCCGTCTGGGTCCCTCCTACTGCAGCAGCCCGAACACCGCTACGCCGGTCTGAGTCCCCACAAAGACCCTCCCATTCGCAACCATCGGCGTGATGAACTTATTGCCCGGACCAAACTGATCGCGCGAGCCGGCCTGATTGCTGTTGTACAACTCGTGCGCCAGGTTGGTCGCGTCGTAGGCGTGCAACACCGCCGGATTACTGTTGGCGACGGCCCACACGATGCCGTTCGTGTTCTGATTGGCGGACACGCTGGGCGTGGTGCCGGGAAACGGGAAGGTGTTCGATGTCTGCGAAGTCGGCGACGTCGAGAGCAGCGCGTTGGAAATGGTGTACGCCTTCAGGTTGTCGCTTACATCGCCGTAGTAGACGGTGTTGTTGAAGTACGCAGGCTTCGACCAGACCCCACCCGGCAGGGCGCCATGGAGCTCCTGATAAATCTGGTTGTTGTTACTGGAGTTCCACTTGCCCATATTGTCGCGATCGACAACGTAGATGTTCGTGTCCTTGCCCGCGCCCACCGCGAGATGGTGCACCTGCCCGCCGTTGTCGTAGATGTCAGGAAGCACCATCACGCCGCCGGAGCCGAGGTCCTCATCCGCGTTCGACTCCTGCACCGTGTTGTACATGTTGAAGTAGTCGGCCACCTGCAATTGGCCCGAAGACATCGACAGCTTCACGAAGGCATTGCCATAGTCGCCGTTGATGGGGAAGCCCTGCGAGTTCAGTGTCGTGTCGAAGGTGCCGTTGCCATCGAGGAAATAGATGTTGCCGGTGCCATCGGCGGCAAGACCGTCACCCGACATCCAGATTGCGCCTTCGTTGCCGTTGGGGGTGACGTCGATGACCGAAAGCTGCGCCATGGTGCGCGCGCTGTAAGCCATGATCCATCCGGTGTACGGCCGCTGATCGCAATGCGAGGTGAAGGTGAGATACAGCGTCGTGCCATACTCCAAAAGGCCGGCGCGCTCGGCGAACTGCCCGGGATTGAAGATCACCATGCCGTTCTGGCTGCCGTCGCCGGTGCCGGGATAGGTAGCTTGAATTTCCATCGGACCGCCAAATAGCTCGGCGCCGCTCATCAGGTCCAGTGCGTGCAGCCGTTGGTGGTAGTGACCGGAGGAGTCCTTGCTCATGGCGACGAAGAACATCGCGCCGTTCGGTCCCGCCCGCTTGTCGATGACCGGGGTGTCGGTGATGCCGATCTGCGGCGAGATCTGTCCGCAGCCGTGATTGTCGCTAGTGGTCTCGCCGGACCCGAGCGCCGACACCTGCCAGAATTGCCGTCCACTGGTGGCGCTGAATGCGTACGCACTATCGGCTTCGGTCACGACATAAACGGTGTCGCTGAGGCTGCCGTTGATGAACTGTTTGTTCACGAAAAGCGGCTGCGCGTCTACCTTGCCGTCGACGGTGAAGAAGTTGATCTTGCCGAATGTCGTGGAGTTGACGTTGCTGGGCGTCAGCCTAGTTTCCTGATACGTTACGCCCTGGCGATACACGTTGTAGTGGTATGTGAGCACGTCGGTCGGATAGGCGATCGTGAGATTCGGATCGATTTGCTGCGACGGCTCTTGTGCCGGGGCGCTGGCCGCAGAATTGGCTGCTGAGCAATACAAAGTCCCCAAGCTGATAAAAAGCACGATGCAGATCAGGCTGGCCTTCTTTTGCACGGTTCACCCCAGGGAAGGGAATTTCCAACAATGGAGGGAATTATATGCCGTGCGACGGAGAGAAACTCCACAAAATTGCCAGCAACTCTCGAATAACATTAGCGCTTTGGTGGTGAAATGGCGTTCGGAAGCGACGCTTTCAGTCCTTGCCCTGTGCCATGGCGTGATTGTGGGCGAGGTACTTGGTACGCATCTCACGCAGCTTGTCGACGTGCTGCTCGCTCAAGGTCTGCTGCTTGCCGAGCAGATGCGTCACCAGCGCGATCTTGGCGAAGTGCTCCACGGTTTCCATGTTCATGTAGGCGTTGGACAGGTCAACCCCGTAGGTCACCACGCCATGATTGGCCATGAGGATGGCATCGTGATCACCGACAAGCGGAGCCAGGGCCTCGGCCAGCTCCGGCGTGCCGGGTGTTTCGTAACTGGCCAACGGCACGGAGCCGAGAGTCACGATGAGTTCGGCGCAGAGAGCGCGGTCCAGCGCCATTCCGGCGGCGGCAAAACCGGTTGCGGTGGGCGGATGCGCATGCACGATCCCGCCGACATCACGCCGCTTCTGATAGATCAGGATGTGCATGGCGATCTCGCTGGAGACGCCGCGCGAGCCGTTCAACTTACGCCCATGGGGATCGACGATGACCAGATCCTGCGTCTCCAGCAGGCCCTTGCTCATCGCCGTTGGCGTGCAGAGGATGTTGCCGTCGTCGAGCCGCACCGAGAGATTGCCGTCAGTAGCCGCAACCAGCCCGGTCTGATGCAGCAGCCGGCCGTATCGGACAATCTCCTCCCTGTGTTGTTGCTCCGTCTTCATGCCAAATGCCAAGGACAACGCCCCTCACTGGGATATTGATTTTATCGTACCGCAGCTTTTGCCGGCGGCAAAGAAAAGATGAAACACTCCTCCGGTGAATAGCGGATGAACAGCGATAATGCTTGTGTGCTGGTCTCCGATTTTGACTATTACCTTCCTGAAGAGATGATTGCCAAGCAGCCGCTGGCTGACCGGGCGGCGGCGCGCATGATGCACCTCCGCCGCAGCGGCGACTTGTTGGAAGACCGCTCTTTTTGCGAATTCCCCGACCTACTGCGGGCTGACGACCTGCTGGTATTCAACAATACGAAGGTGTTGCCTGCGCGGCTGTATGGACACCGCAGCGGGGCGCGGGCGCAGAGACTGTCGGCGGAGAATCCCGCGTCGCGGGACTTTCTGCGCGGCCGTGTCGAGGTGCTGCTCACCAAACAGCTCTCCGGCTCGGCGTTGGAGTGGGAGGCGCTGGTGCACCCCGGCAGGAAGCTGGGAGTCGGTGAGCGGGTTTATTTCGGCAAAGATGCCAGCGCGGAGTCGCACGAGCTTGCGGCTGAGATCATCGGCCGCGGAACCTTCGGCGAGCGGCATCTGCGCTTCGATCCGGTCGAAGATTTCTTCGGCGTGGTGAATCGCATCGGACACATTCCGCTGCCGCCGTATATCGATCGTCCGGACACGCCTGAAGACCGCGAGCAGTATCAGACGGTGTATGCAAAGGCGCTGGGCTCGGTTGCCGCGCCTACCGCGGGACTCCACTTCACTCCCGAGATTCTGGAGCGAGTCCGCCGGCGCGGGATCGAGATGGCTGAGCTCACGCTGCATGTCGGACTGGGAACATTCCAGCCTGTGCGCGAGGAGGTCGTCGAAGAGCACAAGCTGCACAGCGAGTGGTACGAGATTTCAGCCGACGCGGCGGAGGCCATCGAGCGCGCTCGCCAGGCGGGGCGGAGGATTGTCGCGGTGGGGACGACGACGGTGCGAACGCTGGAGTTCGCTGCGCGACGGACGGCGGATGGAAGGATCACTGCTCAGAGTGGCGAGGCCGATATCTTCATCTACCCCGGATTCGACTTTCAGGTTGTTGGAGCGATCCTGACGAACTTTCACCTGCCGAAGTCAACGCTGCTGATGCTGGTATCGGCATTCGCCGGGCGGGAACGCATCCTGCGTGCCTATGAGCACGCGGTGCGGGAGAAGTACCGGTTTTATTCGTACGGCGATTGCATGTTAGTAGAGTGAACTTCACCGCCCCGCCCTAGCCAAAAGATGACTGGAGCGGGCTCCCACACGGAAAAAAGGGGTGCTGTCCTATCTCGCGCGGCCACTACCTGAGAGGATACCCCCACCAAATTCCGTGAATTCCGTGCTTCCGTGGTGAAAACGATTTTCGATCGCCTCAGTCCACGAACCTGAACCTTTCGCTCAGCCGCGCCAGCTTCAAAACCTTGTAGATCTCGATGTTGGCGCCGTGAACTGCCGGCTTCGCGTTCTTCTCCTCTGCCGCGCGGGCCAGCAGCTCCATTTCGCGCAAGGCACTGGAATCGATTCTGGCCAGGAGCGAGAGGTCCAGCGCGACTTCCCCGTTCGCGGCCACAACCTCTTCGCGAATGCGACGCAGGCTCTCGCTTGCCCGCTCTGGTTCGATCCTGATACGCACCGGCGTCGTTACTGTGCTCATACGAGAATCGCCTCCGCTTCCTGCCGCTCCTGCGCGGCGTCTGCGTACGCTGCTGTGCGCCCGTGATAGGCCTTCCAATATAGCTCGGTCAGTTCGCTGATCAGCGGCATCCGGGGATTCGATCGCCACGACGGATCGTCGAAGGCGTTCTTCACCAACTCCGGCAGCGCGCGCTCGAACTCGTCTTTGGGGATGCCCAGCTCGGCGATGGAGCGCGGCACGCCGAGACGGTCAAGCAGGCGCTCGGTAGTGCCGATCAGGCGCTGCACCTTCTCTTGCACGGTGTGCCCGCCAAGACCGATCAGATCGGCCATCATGGCGTACTTCTTGTGTGCCACGTACGCGCGCTGGTTGGGCGACGGCATAAACTTCGTCGGCACCGACGCATTGTAGGCAATGACGTGCGGCAGCATGAGAGCGTTCGCCCGCCCGTGAGCCACGCCGAATCGCGCGCCAAAAGCATGCGCCAGCGCGTGATTCACTCCCACCGACGCATTCGAGAATGCGATCGCAGCAATGCAGGCGGCGTTATGCATCATGGTTCGCGCCTCTTCGTCCTGCGGATTTTCGTACGACTCCGGCAGATACTTGAAGACCAGCCGGATCGCCATCATGGCGTTGGAATCCGTATAGGGCGAGGCGAAGATCGACACGCCTGCTTCCAGCGCGTGGGTCAGGCAATCGACGCCGGTATCGACGGTGAGCCCCTTCGGCATCGACATCACGAATTGCGGGTCGACGATCGCCACATCCGGCGTCAGTGAATAGTCCGCGAGCGTGACCTTGATATTGCGCTCTTTGTCGGTCATAACGGCGAACGGTGTCACCTCGCTCCCGGTGCCGCTGGTGGTCGAAATCGCAATCAGCCGCGAGTGGTTGACCTTCTCCGTCGGGTATTGCACCACGCGTTTGCGGATATCCAGGAAGGGCGCCGCCAGCTCTTCCAGATCGGCCTCTGGCGATTCATATTTCAGCTTCATGATCTTCGCCGCATCAATGACCGAGCCCCCGCCCAGCGCGACGATCTGGTCTGCCTTGTAAAAGTTCAGCGCCTCGACGCCCTGCGCGATGATCTTGATGTCGGGCTCGGCGTCGGGAATGATCGTGACCCGCACCTGCGTCTCGGGTGGCAGCGCGCGGCGGACGACGTCGGCGTGGCCGATCGCCTCCAGCGCCGGATTGGTGATGATGATGGTCGAGCGCGAGGGGAAATTCCGCAGGTTCTCGACCGCCTTCATGTTGAAGTAAATCTGGTTGGGAACTCGGAACCACATATGCGCCTGTGTCCTTCGCGCCATGCGCTTGATGTTGAGATAGTGATAGACGTTGACGTTGTCGGTGGTGCTGTTGCCGCCACCGGTGCCGCAGCCGAATGAAAACGTCGGCACCATGTCGTTGTAGACGCCACCCAGCGCGCCGATCGAACCGGGCGAATTCACGATAATACGGCCGGCGTTGATCATGTCGCCGAACTTGCGCACCACTTCTTCGTTGTTCGAGAAAACGACCGCTGTGTGGCCCAGGCCACCGGCGTGGTTCACGTCCACGCAGACCTTCAGCGCCTCGTCAGTGGATTTCGCGCGATACACGGCCAGCACCGGGAAGAGCTTCTCGACCGAAAGCGGATGCTCGCGGCCGACGCCCTTGATAGGCGCGACGAGCAGCTTGATGTCCGGCGCGACCTTTAAGCCAATGAAGCGCGCGATGTCGGTCGCCCTTTGCCCGACTGCCATCGGCTGCATATACCCGGTCGCCGGATCGATGACCGTGCGGCCCAACAGCTCCGTCTCTTTTTCATTGCAGATGTGAGCGCCCAGCTCCTCGAATTTCCGCAGCACGCGATCGTAGACTTCGTCGTCGATCACCACCGTCTGCTCAGAAGCGCAGATGGTGCCGTTGTCGAAGGTCTTCGATGTGATGATGTCCACCACCGCCATGTCGAGGTCGGCTGTCTTATCGAGATACACGGGCGTGTTGCCCGGACCCACGCCCAGCGCAGGTTTGCCTGAGCTGTAAGCCGCCTTCACCGCCCCCGGACCGCCTGTGGCATCGATTAGCCCCACGTCCTTGTGGTGCATCAGGTACGCGTTGTCCTGCAGCGTGTGCGACTCCAGGCAGGTGAAGACGCCTTCCGGCGCGCCATGCTTCACAGCGGTTTCGTACATGATCTTCACGGCTTCGGAGCAGCATCGCCAGGCGCTGGGATGCGGGCTGAAGATCACGGCGTTCCGCGTCTTGATCGCCATGATGCACTTGAACAGCACCGTCGAGGTGGGGTTAGTAATCGGCAGAAGCGAGAAGATCACGCCGATGGGCTCGGCCAGCTCCAGCAGGCCGTGTTCGGGATCCTCGCGGATTACGCCCACAGTCCGCTTGTCCTTGACGTAGTTGTAGACGAACTCCGTGGCCACCATGTTCTTGATGGCCTTGTCTTCCAGCACGCCGATCTTGGTCTCCTCGATGGCGAGCCGCGCCAGGTACTGCGCCTTCTCCAGACCGGCCAGCACCATCGGCTTGACGATGCGGTCGACATCTTCCTGCGTGCATTGCGAGAATGCGGCGGCAGCGGTCCGGGCTTGACTGACCAGCCCTTCCAGGTAGGCGATACGTTCTTCACTCAATTGTGGCGGAGGGACTTTTTCGCTCATAGCGCACCAGCTTTGAGTATCGCCATTCGCGAACAGGGAAACAGTGAGGGTGATCACTGCGGAATGTGAGGAGCGGGCGTTGTTTCACCACAGAGACACCGAGACACAGAGAAGAATCTCAAAACTCTGTGTCTCTGTGCCTCTGCGGTGAAACAAAAAAGCCGGCCCGCTAGAAGACCGGCTTTCTTGCCTTGAATGGTCCTGCAACTACTTCTTGAGGCTGGCAACGTACTTCGCGACCGCGCTGGCCTGGTCCGCGCTGAGACCGGCAACGCCCTTGCTGTGGGGTGCTTTCTTGCCGGCGGCGCCGTTGGCGATCAGGTCGTCGATCTGCTTTTCGGAGAGAGAGGTCTTCTGCAGTGACGGCCCGATTTTGCCTTCGCCCGCCGCGCCGTGGCACATCGCGCACTTGGTTTTATAGAGAGCAGCTCCGTCCTCGGCCCACGCCATGCTCGAAACGAGTGCAAAAGCTGCAAGGATCATCATGTAACGCTTCATCGAATTCGCTCCTTTGGAATGTGTTGCGGGAACCTCGAATCCGGCGGCGGATGTTGCCCGTCATCAGCAAGCGAGGGCCTCATTCAAGCATCGCCGGCATTGCAAAGTGAAATCCCCTGCCGTGCATCTCCATCTTCGCCGTTGTGTGTTCCGACATCATGTGACCTCGGTCACCGGAGGCAGTGATTCGGGGGCGGAGCGGCGCGCCCGGCCAAACTGGGGCGAGCAACTCGTTTCAGATCGAAAAATTGTCCCTAAACGGGTTCTCATCATGGCCTTAGCGCAGGTTTTCGCTAAAATTCCAGCGCTAACGTGCTACTCTCAAGGTACTGCGCCATGAGTTCGAGGCCCGAGAATCCGTTTTTGGCCTCTGATGTCGAGACGGCCCTCGGTCGACGTTACATCGTCGGCTATGAGCTTGGTGTCGGCGGTCAGGGAGCCGTGTTCAAGGCGACCCGCACCGCCCGTCCGGATGGCGAACAAGTTCTCGACATCGTTGCCCTGAAACTCCACCTGTATCTCAACCAGGATGTCCGCGTCGAACGCGAGATCCAAGCGGCCGAGAACATTTCTCACCCGGCGTTGGCCCGCATGATTGAAGACGGCTACTGCGATGTGGCCAACCGGCGCACCCACTACATCGCGTGGGAGTTCATCGAGGGGGAGACGCTCGCGAAGCGTCTAAGAAACGGGCCGCTGTTGGAATACGACGTGTTGGAGATTGGGCGCCATGTCGCGGCGGCGATTGCGGCGATCTGGTCGCGACACATCGTGCATGGTGATATCAAGCCCAGCAACATCATGCTGCGTGAGGACGGTGGTGCCGTTCTCATCGACCTGGGCGCTGCCAGATATCTGGATCAGGACAACAGTCCGGCCGCACGCAAACCGATCGGAACGCCCGGGTACTTTTCGCCGGAGCAGGCCAGAGGCGAGAAGCGGCTGTCCTGTGCCTCGGACGTGTTTTCTCTCGGCGTCGTCATGCTGCAGAGCCTGCTGGGGCGGCATCCCACCAACTACCACCAGAGCACCTTGTCGGAGGGCATTCGCGCCAGCGGCGGCAAGCTGGCCGCCAGTACCGGGCTGCTCTCGGCGCTGGATAAGATGCTGTCGCCCAAGCCGGCCTTCCGGCCTAGTCCTGTCGGGCTTAGCGACTATTTCCATCGGCTGCAGGAAACCATCCAGGAGGAGTTCGCCACCCGCGCTCGGCCCGGTCACAAGACTGGAGATACCAGTAGGTAACCGCTTCTTCCGCGCGAACACCTGCCTCCGGAACACGGCGTAAAGTCGAGCCCCCACTGCGTGCGCTGCTGGTACATTTCCAGAGGAGCAATGATTTCAATCCAGGGAGGTCTGTATGGCCAAGGCCGAAGTGCATCTTCTGCTCGAGCTCACGATTCATGATGGGCAGTTCGAATCCTTCCAGGCGGTAGCAAACGAAATGATCGCCGGCACTCAGGGTGAGGCGGGCACCATGGCATATGAATGGTTCTTGAGCGGCGACCCCAAACACTGCCGGCTGCTGGAGAGCTACGCCACTGTCGACGCGCTGCTGGCGCATTTGACCGGTCCCGTGGTGCAGCAACTGGTTCCGAAGATGATGCAATACGTCGCGATCGATCGTTCCCAGGTGTACGGCGACCCCGGCCCGGAGGCGGCAAAGATACTTGCAAGTTTCGGCGCTCCCATCTTTCATTACTGGGCTGGCTTGGATCGTTGAATGAAGACGATTCAGCACTGCCGAATTTGCTTGGATAGGGTGCAGTCATGAATATGCCGCCTGCACCGATGACTTATCATCGACTGGAACCGCATCGCGCCTACCGAGCACGCGGGCGATGTCGGAGTCGCGCTCTGGAGAACGCAGAATTTCGGCGATATTCGAGTGCGTATGGTGGAGTATTCGCCCGGATATGCTGCCGATCACTGGTGCAGCAAGGGTCACGTACTGCTCTGTCTCAGAGGGTCGCTCCAGATATCGCTGAAGGACGGCTCTACCTTCCAGCTCAATCCGGGACAAAGCTACCACGTAGGCGATGGCGACCCGCCGCACCGATCGGCTGCGCCCGATGGCGCAACGCTGTTCATTGTCGACTAGACCGTACGTCCTCACCGAAGTTCCGAGCCTTAGCTGTTAAACTATCGGGTTTCTTATGCGCTCTTCGACTGCTGTCAGCAGGAGATGCGCACGGAGGCCACCTTGCGTCGTCTTTTCCTGTTTCTGATCTGCTGCTCGCTTGCTGTTTCCGCCCAGAACAAGCGCCCTTTCACCTTCCAAGACATGATGCAGCTGAAGCGCATCGGCGAGCCCATCGTCTCGCCCGATAGCAAATGGGTTGCGTTCAGCGCGGTCGATGTGAATCTGGAAGCGAATACCAGAACGCCGCATTTGTGGATTGTGCCGTTGAGCGGCGGGGAAGCGCGGCGTCTGACGCCGGAAAGCGGA
>Ga0335085_10014165_pt1 | contig 11652 bp, 9 predicted proteins | sample Lox_Sample_45_FD_206712 | JGI IMG/M metagenome (GOLD analysis project Ga0335085, IMG submission 206712) | Soil microbial communities from Loxahatchee National Wildlife Refuge, Florida, United States - Lox_Sample_4.5 | ecosystem: Environmental > Terrestrial > Soil > Wetlands | place: USA: Florida...
CCGCGGCCATCGCCGCTACCGCCGTGGTCAGGTGGTGTCCGGCGAGCCAGACTCCGGCCGGCAGCGCGACCACGGCCGGGACACCGGAGACGACGCCGAGCAGGCCGAGCCCTTCCCCGCGCCGTTCAGGAGGAAGCAGCGTGGCGGCGAGTGCGCCGGTGGTAACGCCGCACAGGCCGAAGCCGAGCCCGCGCACGAAGCTGACGCTCATCATGACGGCCTGGGGCTCGCGCGGGAGCAGGGCCAGGGCCGGGGCGCCGAGCAGCGCCGCTCCGGCCGCCAGCATGGTCCGGTAGCCGAACCGCCTGATCCCGGGCGCCGCGGCTGCCTCCGCGGCGACCGTGCCGAGCAGCAGGGACCCGGTGATCAGCCCGGCGCCCGAACTGCTGGCGCCGCCCGCCGCGGCCAGCATCGGCAGGACCGACAGCAGCAGGAAGAAGCTGGTGAGCGAGCTGAACTCGGCCAGGAACGTCAGGGCGAGCGGCGGGCTGAGGAGCCGGGTTGGCGCGCCGTCCCGGGTGGCGGGCTGCGCCTGCGTCATGGTGCTCATAGCCAGGACAGTAGGCGGCAGCCGGCCCGCTGATAAGGTCCGATTTCATGGCGATTGAGTGGTCCGGTTGGTCGGACTGCTCGCGGCCGGACCGTTCGGCTGTAGCGCGGTCCGGAATCTCGGTGCCGGAATCCCGGCCGAGGTTTACCCTCGAGTTAGCTACTTGAGAAAAGAGGTCGCCATGTGCAGCGGAGATCGCCTGGTAGCTGACTTCACGGCCGGTACCGCCATCCGGCCTGTCCTGCCCGCAGAGCTCGACCAGCACCTGACTACGACCGTGGACGGGCAGTGGGTGGTGTGGGCCCACAAGGTGGCCCGGCCATCGGGCGATCTGTTCATTCCGCTGAGGGGCGGTCCCGGCTATCCGGCTGACGCCAGGGCCGTGTGCGGGCGCTGCCGCGATCACGACGCCCCCGATCCGGGGTGCACGTGCGGCTTCCACGCCCTGTCGAGCCGGAGGTTGCCGGGGCTGCGCGGCCGTAGCGGCTTCACGCCGCTGGCCGTGGCACTGTCCGGCCGGGTGCTGGCCTTCGAGTGGGCCGGCGAAGGAGTGCTGTGGCGGGCGGAGCGGCAGACCGTGGTTCGCATCGAGCGGCTGGCCCGGTCCGACCGGATGGAAACAGCCCTGAGCACGCGCCGCCGTCCGGATGATCCCGACGGTCGTCTCGCTATGGTGCCCGCGGCCGCACCGCGCGATTCGGGGCCGGTGCGGCTGAACCTGCCCGCCTCCGCTCCGGTGCTGCCGGTGGGCCACGACGACGCCGGCTGGTGCGCGGAATCCAGCACGTTCGAGCCCTCCTCGGCATCTCTGGTTCTGGCCTAGCGACGCGCTTTGCGGTGGCGGCTGGTTCGTTCCAGCGGCATTGGAGCCCCGTTCCAGCGGCGTCGGCCAGCCTGGTAGCTGGTCGCCGCCCCGCGGTAACGCCAGGACCGCTACCGAACGGAGAGCGTCATGCACTCAGCCGTCCATCCCCGGCTCGTGGCAGCCGGAGTGGAGGAGGAGTTCCACATCGTCGACCTGGCCACGCGGCGGTTGACCGGGCAGGCCGACATGCTCATGAGGCGGCTGCCCGCTGACCGGTTCGGCTGGGAAATGCAACGCTCGGTGCTAGAGGCAAACAGCCGTCCCTGGTCCGGGCTGACCGAGCTGGCCGAGGACATCGCGGGACTGCGGCAGGCGGCCGTCGCCGCCGCCGAACCTCTCGGACTGGGCATCGTGGCCGCCGGTACCGTGCCCCTCGCCGACCCCCGCACGCTTCAGGTCACTCCCGATCCGCGGTACGAGCGCATCCGGGACGAGTACCGGATGCTGGTCTGCGAGCAGCTGATCTGCAGCACGCAGGTGCACGTCGACGTGGACGACCGCGACCTGGCCATAGCCGTCGGACGCCGCATCGCGCCCTGGTTGCCGGCGCTGCTGGCGCTGTCGGCGAGCTCGCCGTTCTGGCGGGGCACCGACACCGGCTATGCCAGCTACCGCACCCTGATCTGGCGGCGCTGGCCGACGGCCGGCGCCCTGTACGGCTTTGAGTCGGCCGCCGACTACGACCAGGCCATCACCGACCTGATCCGGTCCGGGATCATCACCGACTCCGGCATGATCTACTTCGATGTCCGGCCCTCGGCGCACCTGCCCACCCTGGAACTGCGCATCTGCGACTCATGCCCCCGCCTGGATGATGTGGTCCTGCTGGCCGGGTTGTTCCGCGCGCTGGTGATCTCCGCGGCCGCGGCGGAGTACGAGGGCCAGCCGCTGCCGCCCGTCCGCCCCGAGTTGCTGCAGGCCGCGACGTGGCGGGCGGCTCGAGCTGGCCTGGAGGGTGATCTGGTCGATCCGGTGACCGCCAGCCCGGCACCCGCGGCCCGGCTCCTCGAGCAACTGCTGGCCGAACTGCGGCCCGCGCTGGAGTCGACCGGCGACTGGGAGCTCGTCTGCGAGCTCACTACGTCGGCCCTGGCCCGGGGCAGTTCAGCGGCGCGGCAGCGCGCCGCGCGGTCCAGCGGCGGGCTCCGCAACGTCGTCGACACGCTGGTCGCCGAGACCCGTGCCACCGGATCGTGGCTGCGCGGCACCAGGTCGGCCGCCGCGACCGCCGGGGCCTGCCGATGAACGACCCGCACGTCACCGACGAGCAGGTGCGGCGAGCCGAAGAACTGGTCTCCTGGACCCGCCGTGAGCGGATCCGGTTTCTCTGGTACCGGTTCCGCATGAGCGCACGGGAGATGAACTACGCGACCAGCGTCATGCTGATGCCGACGTTCCTCGGTGACGTGGGCGGCAGGTGGCCTAGCTTGCGCGATACCGACGTCTCGAGCGGCACCGCGGTTGATGACGAGCGCTAGCAGCGCTCCTCCCAGGACGGTCGGCTCGTGATCGTGGACACTTACCCCCCATATTCCGCGGGTAGCTGTCCACGATCAGCGGAGAGACCTGACCGATGTCCGGTTTGCCGGCTTCTGCTGACCTGCTCCGCCAGGGTGCTGACCCCGGAGCGGGAGAAAATCTGGGGCGAGGCGCCCGGTTTCCGGTTCCGGCGGGATCAGTACCCGTAGTGGCCCGCGCGTCGGCGCGGAACCGGCCACCGGAAGGAGACAGACAATGGGACAGTTCGGACCCGCCGGCCCGGATGGGAGGCGCCGTCTGGGCTGGGTTCTCGGCCTGACCTCGACGGCCTACTTCATGGTCGCGCTCGACGCCACCGTGGTGTCGACCGCCCTGCCGCGGATGCAGGCGGACCTGCACGTCGGGTTGACGTCGCTTCAGTGGACCCTGAATGCCTACGGGATCGCCTTCGCCGCCGGCATCATCACCGCGGCCGCTCTGGGCGACCGGTTCGGCCGCCGCCGCATCTTCACCATCGGCCTGGCCCTGTTCACCGTCGCATCAGCCGCCTGCGCCCTGGCCCCCAGCGCCTCGGACCTGATCGCCGCCCGCACGGTGCAAGGGCTGGGCGGCGCGATCGTGCTGCCGCTCAGCCTCACGATCCTGACGACCGCGTTCCCGGCCGAACGGCGCGGGACGATCGTCGGCATCTACGGCGGGCTCGCCGGCCTGGCCGTTGCCGCCGGGCCGCTGGTCGGCGGGCTGGTGACCCAGGGCATCAACTGGCATTGGATCTTCTGGATCAACGTCCCGATCGGCGTGGCCGCGGTGGCGCTGTCGCTGCGGCTGCTGCCGGAGAGCTACGGGGTACGCGAGCGGCTCGACCTGACCGGAGTCGCGCTGGTCAGCGGCGGCGTGGTGGCGATCGTATGGGCGCTGGTCCGCGCCAACCAGGCCGGCTGGGCCAGCCCGGAGATCGTCATCACCCTCGCGGCCGGCACCGTCCTTCTCGTCGCGTTCGTCGCCTGGGAGAATCGCGTCCCGGAGCCGATGGTTCCGCTGCGGCTGTTCCGCGACCGCGCGTTCGCGATGGGTAACGCCACCACGTTCCTCATGTCCGGGGCGATCTTCGCGGGCGCCTACCTCGTCGCGGAGGAATTCCAGTTCGCGCGCTCCTACTCACCGGTGTCGACCGGCCTGCGGCTGCTGCCCTTCTTCGCGACGCCGATGGTCATCTCTCCGCTCGCCGGGGCCCTGTCCGACAAGACCGGCCGGCGGCCCGTGATGGTCACCGGGCTGGCCCTGCTCAGCGCCGGCTTCACCTGGGTCGCGTTCAGAGGCTCGCTGACCACCAGCTGGGTCGAGCTCACGCTCGCGCTGCTGGTGGCGGGCGTCGGTATCTCGATGGCGCTGCCCACGGTGCCGACCGCCGTCCTCAACGCCGTCGCCCCCCGCGAGATGGGCAAGGCATCCGGGATCAACTACATGGCGCAACGCCTCGGCGGGGTCTTCGCCATCGCCATCTCAACGGCCGTGTTCACCGCCCACGGGCACCTCGGCACGCCGGCCAGCGTCACGGCCGGGTTCAAGCCGGCTCTCGCCGCCTGCGCCGGGTTCGCGCTGCTCGCCACCTGCTGCGCGGCGGCGATCACGTCCCGCACGCACGAGCCCATCGCCGAGCCCGCCGCGCACGAGCTGTCGATCGCCGACGGGGCGGGGGCGCGGCCATCGTGACCGCCCACGGGGACTAGCTCCGGCGCAGACACTGATACCCGGCCCGTTCGGATCATAAGAATTCGAGCCGAACGGGCCGGGTTTCAGCGCGGCTTCAGGCTCATTCCAGCGGCGCGGGCGACACTGACGCTCAGATGGGGGACGGCTACCTGGCCTTATCGAGGGAGCGGGGTCGGCAGTCAGCACATCGCAATCGCGGGAGGAAAGTCAGATGAGCCAGCTCGACGCACTGGGAGAAGCACGCGAGGCGCTGGGCATCGCCGTCGCCAGCTACGGCCAGCAGGTGCTGAGCGACCCGCACGCCCTCGGCGACCTCGTCGCCGACCTGCTCCCCGACCTGTCGCGTGAGCGTAGCCTGCTGGTCACCGGGGCCGAGGCGGGCATCGCGGCCGAGATGAGGGAGCACGTCGAGGGGCAGCACATCGATCCGGGTACCGCCGTGCAGTTGGTGGCCAGCGCGCTGTCGAAGCGCCGGGCGATCGACCCGGCGGCCGGCCTGTGGGTGACCGCAGAGTACGCCCAGGCCCTGGGGTACCAGGTCCGGCCGTACACCTCGGCCGTGCGGCCGATACGCATCGATTCCGGCCCGGCCAGGGGGCAGATCCTCTAAAACCCGGCGCTCCCGCGGTGGAGCTCTCCCCCGCCGCCCGCCTCCTGGTGCCCATGTGCTCCCAGCGCCCTCGCGTGACCGCCGGTACCCCGCCTACTGCCCCTACCCGCCTGCCCATACTGCATGGTTGCCTCGTTCATGTAGCTCTTACTGCATGGTTGCGGCAACCATGCAGTAAAGCTCCCTCGCCTGCGGCCTTACCCGCCCAGGTCGGCTGCGGCGATGAGTTCCAGGATGCGAGCCGGAGGCAAGTGCTGCTCGTAGATCCGCACGCCGAAGGGCGAGAGCGCGTCCTCGATGGCGTTCACCACCGTGGGCGGTGCGACGATCATGCCGCCTTCGCCTACGCCGCGGAAGTTGACGTCGGCATCGAGCGGCACGGTCTCGAGGTGCTCGATCTCGATGCGGGGAACGTCACAGGCGGTGGGCATCAGGTAATCCATGAACGTGGCCGACTGGAAGCTGCCGTCCTCGGCGTACGCCGATCGTTCGAGCAGCACCGCGCCGATGCCCTGCGCGACGCCGCCCCGGATCTGGCCCTCGACGACGGCGGGATTGATGAGTGCGCCGCAGTCCTCAGCGGCGACATACCGCTCCACCGTCACGATGCCCGTCTCGACGTCGACGTCCACGATCGCGCAGTGGGTGCCGCCGGACCATCCGCCTTCGCCGCCGTCGAACGCGGCCTCGACCTCGAGCTTGGCGTCCACGTCGCCATCAAACGGCCCTGACGCCGCCCGCCGCGCGACTTCGCTGACGGCGATCGCGGTGGCCGGGTCACCGCGCACCCAGACATTGCCGTCGGTGATCAGCAGGTCCTGCGGGCTGACCTCCATGAGATGCGCCGCGAAATCGAGCACCTTGGCCTTGAGCTGCCGGGCGCCATGGAGCGCCACGCCGCCGGTCATGGTGGCCGACCGGCTGCCGCCGGTCAGCCCGAACGGGACGACGTCGGTGTCGCCGACCACGACGCGAACCTGCTCGAACGGCACGCCGAACTCGTCGGCGGCGATCTGGGCCAGGGTCGTCTGGTGGCTCTGGCCATGCGGCATCTGGCCGGTGAACAGCACGACGATGCCGTCTTCGGTGAGCTGGAGGCGCATGAACTCATTGCCCATGGGGCCGCTGCCCGCCTCGGGCGTGCGCGGGCCCGGAGCGGCCTCGATGAACGTGGCCACGCCGATGCCGAGGTAGCGGCCCTCCGCTCGCGCCTCGGCCTGCCGGCGCCGGAACGCGGGAAAGTCCACGAGCTGGGCGACCCGCTCCAGTGCCTCCAGCGTGGTGACCCCGACCAGCGGGCGCCCGGTAATCATGCTGGCCGGCGGATCGGTGCGCGGGGCGGCGTTACGTAGCCTGATCTCGAACGGGTCCAGGCCGAGGTCCTTCGCGATGAGGTCGAGGACGCGTTCCCGCACGAACGTCTCGGACGCCCACGGGCCGCGATAGGCCACGTAGCACGCTTTGTTGGTGGTGACCGCGGTCGACTCGAAACCCAGGGCCGCGAGCTTGTACGGACCCGGGAACATCGCCTCGACGATTCCCGGGACCATCGCGCCCATGCCCGGGTACGAGCCGGTGTCGATGACCATTTTCACGTCCAGCCCGAGCAGGTCGCCGTCGTTGCTGACGGCGGCCCGGACGTCGAAGCTCTCCTCCCGCGCCTGCCCCGACGCGCTGAGGTTCTCGCCCCGGTCCTCGACCCACTTGACCGGCCGGCCGACATGACGCGAGGCAGCGGCCGCCGCGAGCTCTTCGCGCGACGCGCCGATCTTCAGGCCGAACGAGCCGCCGATATCGCCGGCCACGGCACGCACCTTGTCCTGCTCCATACCGAGGCGCATGGCGACGGCGATCTTGGTGACGTGAACGCTTTGCGTGGCCGCGTAGATGGTCATGACACCCTGGCCGGCGTCGAAACTCGCGACGCAGCCGCGCCCTTCCATGGGCACGTTCTGGTGGCGGTGCACGTCGATGTGGAAGTCGGTAACCAGATCGGCGCCGGCGAAGGTCGCGGAGACGTCACCGAACTCGCTGCGCGCGTGGGGCCGGGCGATGTTGTCGCCCAGATTGGCGAACAGCGGCGGGCTGGCCGGATCGAGCGCGAAGGCGGCGTCCACGACCGGAGGCAGGTCCTCATAGTCGACCTCCACCAGCTCGCAGCCGTCCTCGGCGAGGTAACGGCTCTCGGCGACGACGATTGCCACGGGGTCGCCGACGAAGCGCACCTTGTCGGTCGCCAGCAGGGTGAACTCCGGCATGGGCCCCGCCCAGCCCATGAGGGCCATCAGCGCATCGGGCCCGGGGACCGTCATCGCTTCCATGTCCGCTCCGGTGAACGCCGCGACGACGCCGGGCAGTTCGCGCGCCGCCGAGACATCGACCGAGAGCACACGCGCGTGAGCCATCGGCGAGCGCACGAACGCGGCGTGCAGCATCCCGGGCAGCTTGATGTCATCGACGTACCGGCCCGCGCCGGTGAGGATGCGCGGGTCCTCCGAGCGCTTGATGCTGGCGCCGGTGTAGCGCTCAGCCGCGATTGCTGCCATGGTCGCTCCTTCGATCAGCGTTCACGGTTGCGCCTGCCGATTGCGCTGGGCGGCCAGCAGGACGCCATCGACGATGCTCTGGTAGCCCGTGCACCGGCAGATGTTGCCGGACAGCGCCTCGCGGATCTGCTGCTCGTCCGCGTCGGGGTGATCGCTGAGGAACGCGGTTGCCTGCATGACGAACCCCGGCGTGCAGAAACCGCACTGGAAGCTGTGCGAATCCCACATGGCCTGCTGCAGCGGGCCCAGCCCGCCGTCCGGGGCCAGGCCCTCGACCGTGGTTACCTCGGTGCCGGCGGCCTGGACCGCCAGCATCAGGCACGAGCGCACCGCCCGGCCGTCGACGATGACCGTGCACGCGCCGCAGACCCCGTGCTCGCAGCCGATGTGGGTGCCGGTGAGATTGAGGTCATCCCGCAAGAAGTCCGCCAGCGTCTTGCGCGCCTCCGGCGAACCCGTGCACGTCGCACCGTTGACCCGCATGGTGATGGCATCCATTTAGTCACTGCCTCTCGCTGGCCCCGTGATTGGCACTGTCCGCTGCTGCTCGCAGGCCGCGACGCGCCACCGCGGCCGCGACCGTCTTCCGGTAGTCCGATGACCCGTGCAGGTCGGCCGGCGGGTCGAGATCCTCGGTCGCACGGCGGGCCGCCTCATCGAACAACTCCGCCGACGGCCTCTCGCCGACCAGCAGATCTTCCGCGGCCGCGGCCCGGACCGGCACATCGGAGACGCCGGCGAACGCCAGCCGGGCATCGCTGATCACCCCGCCGGACAGCACCAGCGACGCCGCCAGGCCGACGATGGCGAAGTCACCGTGGCGCCGGGCGACCTCCTGGAAGCTGGTCCCCGTTCCCTGCTTAGCGGCCGGGAAGCGCACCTCGACGAGGAGTTCGTCGGGCTGGCGTGACGTCGTGAGGTAAGCCTCGAACCACTGCGCCGCCGGGATCACCCGCTCGCCCGCGGGGCCACGCACCACGAACTCGGCATCGAGCGCCCGGGCGACGGCCGGCAGCTCGGCTGCCGGGTCGGCATGCGCCAGGCTGCCACCGATCGTGCCGCGGCTGCGGATGGCCTCATGACCGATCAAGGGCAGGGCCGCCGCCAGCAACGGCACGGCATCGGCAACGGTCTGCGATTCCTCGGCCACGTACTCCCGGGTCATGGCGCCGACCCCCACCCAGCCGTCTGCCGCCGACACCCCGGACAGCTCATCGATGCCGTTGATGTCGATGAGCACCGCCGGGCGGGCCAGCCGCAGCGCCAGCAGCGGTATCAAGCTCTGGCCGCCGGCCAGCACGCTCGCCTCGTCCTGGTACTCAGCCAGCAGGTCAATAGCGTCAGCAACGGTCGTCGGCGCCTCGTACTCAACGGGAGGCAACTTCATCGGCGCGGCCCTTCGATCGGGGGACAGCTATTCCCTAGCCCGCCCAGGCTCATTAGTTACCCTAACAACCACGGCGACGGCAACCTCGGTCACCGTGGCCGGCTCCCCGCGGAGGGGATGGCGGCACGGCTGGACTTACGGTCGCGGAATGAGGACACTAGCAGCGACGGGGCGTGGGGCTAGCTTAGGGGGGACATCAATCTCTGCCGACGGCCAGGAACTCCTGGCGTTGACGGTGGTCGTGACCGTGGCCACCGAGGTCGACGTCACCACCGCCCCGCAGCTGGACGCGGCGCTGATGACCGCATGCAGCACATGCCCGACCGTGGTGGTGGACATGTCGCAGACCGCCTTCTGCGACTCCTCCGGCCTGACCGCACTGGTCCAGGCGCATCAACGGACCCAGGCCAACGGCGGTGAGCTGCGGCTGGTTATCACCACCCCTCAGGTGCTGAGCACCTTCACCGTGACCGGCGCCGACCGGATGTTCCCGATCTTTGCCAGCCTCAGCGACGCCCTGGCCGCCGGGCCCGAGCCTCGTCCGCCCGCACGGGACCTGGGGTCCTCGCCGGCGATCCAGAAGGGCACTCCCCGCTGGGAGATCTTGCAGGACGCACTGGAGGCCGCGCGGCTTGAGCACCTCGCCGAGGCGCCGAAGGCCAAGAAAGCCAGGGCACGGCCGCCGGAGATCTCGGGGTGGATCGAAGCGGGCCAGAGCCATCCCGAGGTCATGCGCCACTCCGCCTTTGCCCGGGTGCAGGCCCAGCTGGAGACCCTGCCGGTGATCGAGCAGGCTAAAGGGATCTTGATGGCCCAGCAGCGGTGCGGGCCCGATGAGGCGTTCGACCTGATACGCCGGGCGTCCCAGCTGGCCAACATCAAGGTGCGCGTTCTGGCGGCGGAAATCGTCGAGCACGTCGCCCCGGCCACGGCTACGACCAGTCCGCAGCCCACCCGTCCCCCGGCGTAGTTCCGGTACCGGCGGCATGATCGTCCGCGGGGCCCGAAATCGACTGGGATCAGCCCGGCCGTCTTCCTTACGATCGGACGCATGCCGAGCTATGAGCCAGTAGACCTGTCCGCTGCCTGCAACGCCGGGGTGGAGGTGCTCGGCGGTGAGCCGGGTGATGTTCCGCTCGGCCGGGTGGACCTGCGTGGCCTGCCGTTCCTGATCGGGTCCGAGCCGCCGTCAGCGAAGCGGTGCTGGCTGCTGCCCGGCGCCCCGGTCTCGGTCGGGATCGGCCGGCTCGCGCGGCGGGTGATCATCGCGCACCGGCTGCTCGAGCCGGGCGCACCAGCCGGTCACGCCGTCGGGCAGACCGTCGCGGAGTACGCGTTTCACCTGGCCGGCGGCGAGGTCGTGGTGGCGCCCATCCGGGAGCGGTTCGAAATCCAGGTGGTGCCGCCGGAGTGGGGCCGTCTGCCGTTCCTCGCCGTCACCGACACCACCGACTACAACCTGCCGCGTTTCGCGGGCAGATGGGGCCAGGCCGGGGAACGCCTGGTGGAGCACGAGATGGGCTGGCCCGCCGGATACTTCCTCTGGTGCTGGGAGAATCCTCATCAGGACCGAGCGGTCGAACGGATCGAGTTCATCCCGCGCGGCGGCCGGTTTATCGTCGCCGGCATCACGACCAGCGACGTTGATGAGCACCCGTTCGTCCGCGCGGCGGCACGCCCGGTGCGGCTGGTCGCCAAAGCCGGGCGGAACGGCGTCCTGGACGTCGAGGTGGACCGGGGCGTGGCGACCTATCCGCAGCCGCTGCCCGGCGACGACGACCGGGCCGGCTGGGGAGCGGCCGAGGGAACGTCCGCGTATACGTCGATCGCCGCGCTGCCGTCGGCCACCGTCGCGGTCCGGCAGGGCGACACCGAGCTCGGCCGGGTGCGCTGGGGCGACGTGGAACGTGACGGGCGGGCGGACGCCGGCCAGGTCTTGCTCGAGCTGGCGGAAGAGGGCCGGAACTGGGTGCATGTCAGCGTCGTCGACGACGCGACCGGGCGGCCGGTGCCGTGCCGGGTCCATTTCCGTTCGGCCCAGGGAATTCCCTACCAGCCGCACGGCCACCACAATCACGTCACGCAGAACCTCGGCAGCTGGCATTACGACGTCGGCGGTGACGTCCGGCTGGGTCAGCGCAGCTACGCGTATATCGACGGCACCTGCCAGGGATGGCTGCCCCGGGGCGACGTCGTAGTGGACGTGGCACGCGGGTTCGAATACGCGCCGCTCCGGCAGACCGTGCGGATCGAGCCGGGCCAGCGGGACCTGACGCTCCGGCTCGGGCGCGTCGCTGACATGGCTTCGGAAGGATGGTGGTCGGGCGACTCGCACGTGCACTTCCTGTCGACTCCCGGCGCTCAGCTCGAGCAGCGGGGCGAGGACCTGCGCATCGTCAACCTGCTGCAGACGCAGTGGGGCGCGCTGTTCACCAATACCGAGGATTTCTCCGGCCGGCCCAGTGTTAGCCAGCACAGTGTGGTCGACGGCGGCGGCTACGT
>Ga0335085_10014167_pt1 | contig 11652 bp, 10 predicted proteins | sample Lox_Sample_45_FD_206712 | JGI IMG/M metagenome (GOLD analysis project Ga0335085, IMG submission 206712) | Soil microbial communities from Loxahatchee National Wildlife Refuge, Florida, United States - Lox_Sample_4.5 | ecosystem: Environmental > Terrestrial > Soil > Wetlands | place: USA...
GGGTTTGCGGCATCGGACCTTCGACTGCGTCGACCAGCAACAATACCCCATCCACCATTCCCAGCACGCGCTCCACTTCGCCGCCAAAGTCCGCATGCCCGGGCGTGTCCACGATATTGATGTGCACGCCTTGGTAATCGACCGCGCAATTCTTTGCCAGGATCGTGATACCGCGTTCCCGTTCCAGATCATTGCTGTCCATCACGCGTTCTGCGACATGTTTATGGGAAGCAAAGGACCCTGCCTGGCTCAGCAGCTTGTCCACCAGCGTGGTCTTGCCGTGGTCAACGTGGGCGATGATGGCGATATTGCGAAGTTGGCGGGACATGGGTACTGCCTTGCTATCGAAAAGGGCGCGCATTCTAGCACAGAGAAACCCCATAAATTCGTTTTCCGGGTGAATCGCGGCGTAACATGCTCGCTCACGCCTCGCCTATCAATTCGATATATCTCGTTGTTCGCTACGCGGCTCCTTGCGGTGCCCGCCAGACACGGTGGGGCGCAGCCCGACTTGTGCGGGAGCGCGGAGCAGCAGGCTTGCCGGACCCAACTGCTGCGCATCGCCGTGTCCAACCTGCTATCCCGCATATACGAATTTCTGAGGTTTCCCGCATTTCGTGACTTAAAAACTTTCGCTGGCTTTTATTTTTTTCATCCGTATAATGCGCGCCTTGTCGCCATCAAGGCGGCATGGGTTCATCGTTTTCTGACCTCGCTCTCGCGCGCATGCAAATCGCGCCTGTCTATATAAACTCAAAAGAAATTCTGGGTTTTCCGGTTAGCAACGATGTTTATGCGCCGGTTAATCTCCACCCTTTAACGGGCTGTATCACTACCTGCGCACAATTTGGGGAACTGCATAAAGTTCGCCATGCTGAACAAGATTCGGCATTCAGTTATGTTTTGACTGGGCGTTGACTTGTATTCGCATGCGGATGTGGATCCCTTTGATTCTAAAATATATAGGAAACAAGATGTCATTTGAAAATCTGAATTTGAACACCGCGATACTCAAGGCGATCGCCGACACCGGTTACACCGAGCCGACTCCGATCCAGGCGCAATCCATACCCGAAATCATGGCCGGCAACGACCTGATGGCTTCGTCGCAAACCGGCAGCGGCAAGACCGCCGCATTCATCCTGCCGGTGCTGAACCGTCTGGCCACGCCTTCCGCTATTTCCGGCAAGGGTCCGCGCGTGCTGGTATTGACCCCGACCCGCGAATTGGCGCAGCAAGTTTGCGACGCCGCGACCAAGTACGGCAAGAACATGCGCTTCAAGATCATCAGCATCCTGGGTGGCATGCCCTACCCGGTACAAAATCGCATGTTGTCCGGTTATGTGGACATCCTGGTTGCCACACCGGGTCGTTTGATCGACCACATGGAACGCGGCCGCATCGACTTTTCGCGCTTGGAAGTGCTGATCCTCGACGAAGCCGATCGCATGCTGGACATGGGATTTGTCGACGACGTGGAGCGCATCGCGCAAGCCACTCCCAAGACTCGCCAGACGCTGTTGTTCTCCGCGACGCTCGATGGCGTGGTCGGCAACCTGGCCTCGCGCCTGCTCAAGGCGCCGAAGAAGATCTCCGTTTCGGCGGCCAGGGACAGACACGAGAACATCGAGCAACGCATGATGTTCGCCGATGACGTGGCGCACAAGAACAAGATGCTCAGCCACCTGCTGACCGATGCGGAAATGAACCAGGCGCTGGTGTTCACCGCCACCAAGCGCGATGCCGACAACCTTGCGGACCAACTGTCCGCACAAGGTCATTCCGTCGCGGCATTGCACGGTGACATGAACCAGCGCGAGCGCAACCGCACTCTGCTCAACATGCGTAACGGCAACGTGCGCGTATTGGTCGCTACCGATGTGGCAGCACGCGGCCTCGACGTGCGGGGCATTTCGCACGTGATCAATTTCGACCTGCCCAAGTTTGCCGAGGACTATGTGCACCGCATCGGACGCACCGGTCGCGGGGGTTCGAACGGCATCGCCATCTCTTTCGCCTCGAACCGTGATGCGCAACTGTTGAAACGGATCGAACGCTATACCGAGCAGAGCATCAAGATGCACACCATCGAGGGACTGGAACCAAAGTATAAACTGCGCACCGGCCCGTCTTCGGACCGTCCGCGCGGCAACAGCGGTCCGCGCCGCAGCAATGGCGGATACAGCAGCAACCCCGGATACGGCGGCAACCGCAGCGGTGGATTCGCCGCCAAATCCGGCAACAGTTTTCACCACAGCGCGCCGGACAGCCGGCATAGCCACACCGGGCGCAAAGAGGGTCACGGTCAATGGCACGGCCACACCAACGGTAACACCAGCAACAGTCATGCGCTGGGGGTTGGCGGTGGTCAGGGTTTTGGCAGGCAAGGCGCCGGCCAACCGCGCAGCCAGGAACGCAGCTTTGGCAACAATCGCGGTGGCAATAATTCCCCGCGCCGTGCCGGCGACCGACCGGGCTACACATTTGGACGCAGTAACCATGGCAACACTCGTTGAACTGATTCACTAATGCAATGAAAAAAGCACGCTCCGGCGTGCTTTTTTATTAACTTGATGTGCGCGAATCCCCCCGTTCTACCTTGCGAAATTCCTGTTATTCGGATTGATATTGTCGATTAATATGTCTGCATGCTGCAAGTTTGTATCGTAAATTGTACAAAGGGGATATTTTGCTGAAACACGCAGGACCGATGATGAGCTGGATTGAAACTATTGATAGGGGCAACCTTGATTGTTGTTCCACAGCGAGCAACATAATTCAACGCCTTATTGCTGCCTGAAAACCCATTTCGACTGGAGCCTATATCAACACCGCCATGCCATCCATCCTTATCGTTGACGATGATTTGCAGATACGTCAGTTGTTGAGTGAATACTTGACCGGCTTCGGCATGGCAGTCGTTGCCGTAGCCGATGGCCTGGCGATGGCCGAAGCAATGAAGGAGGCCTCCTTCGATCTGGTCATTCTCGATTTAATGCTGCCCGGCGACGACGGGCTTGCGCTGTGCAGGAAGTTGCGTGCGGAATCAGACGTGCCGATACTCATGCTCACTGCGCGCGGCGAAACAATGGACCGTGTCGTCGGTCTGGAACTGGGCGCTGATGATTATATCGTCAAGCCCTTCGAGCCGCGCGAACTGGTTGCCCGTATCCAGACGATACTGCGCAGAACGCGCGGGACACGCGAAAATCGCAAGGAACAAAACGTAGTGGAATTCATGGGCTGGCGATTGAATTATGTGTTGCGCCATCTGGTTTCGCCGGAGGAATTGGTCATTCCCCTGTCAAACGCGGAATTCCGTTTGCTGGCCGTGTTCATCGAGCACCCCAACCGGATTTTGACTCGCGAGTTTCTGCTGGATTCAGCCCGCGGCCGCGACATGGATGTGTTCGATCGAAGCATAGACATACTGGTTTCCCGCGTGCGCCAGAAGCTGAATGATGATTCCCGCACACCTACCCTGATCAAAACGGTTCGCGGCGAAGGATATTTGTTCGATGCGAAAGTGAACCGATGAAGATTCCCATCACCGATTCGCTGTTTGTGCGGCTGTTTCTGTTGCTGTTCGTCATACTCTCGGTCAGTTATTTTGCCGGCCGGGAAATTCTGGTCAGTCTGGGGTTTGAGCAGGCTGTTTCATCCCCGCAGCGGCATCCATTCAGGCTGTACAGTTTTATCATCCGACTGGCCGCAGTCGCTTTCACCTCGTGGATCGCAGCTCGCTGGCTCACCTACCCCATCAAACGCCTGGCAAATGCCGCAGACGAACTGGGAAAGAATTTGAACAGTCCGTCGATCGACGAAACATCCGGACCATCCGAAGTGCGGCAGGCATCGAAGGTTTTCAACCTGATGCAGGCGCGCATCAAACAACAGATGGAGGAACGCGACCGCTTCCTCGCGGCTGTTTCGCACGATTTGCGCACCCCGCTTACCCGGCTCAAATTGCGCGCGGAAAAAATCACCCATCAGGAATTGAAAACTGAAGTCCGGAACGATATCGACGAGATGGCAAGCATCATTGATACCACGCTGGACTATTTGCGGGGCGACGAGCAGCCGGAACCAACCTGCCTTCTCGACATCGGGGCGCTGATACACTCGATGGCGGAAGACGCCAATGAAGGCGGCAATGTGATAACGGTTACGGGCAAAGTCAATCCGATAAGACTGCAACCCATCGCCATACGCCGCTGCCTGAACAATCTGCTGGAGAATGCCTTGCGCTACGGAGAAAGAGCAGACATCACGATCGGGGAAACGGCGAATGAAGTCGTCATCGCCATCCATGATGCAGGGCCAGGGATACCGGAAGAAAAATTGGAAGCTGTCTTTGCTCCCTTCTACCGGCTCGACGCCTCCCGCAGCCGGCATTCCGGAGGCGTGGGACTGGGGCTTTCCATCGCCAGAGACATGGCCAGAAAACAGGGCGGAAACATCACGCTGAAAAATGCGCCTGCAGGCGGGCTGATCGCCACGCTGACTTTGCCAATACAACATTGAAGGCGGTAAAGACTCGCCATACTGGCGAAAGAGAGCAATTTTGATTGTCCATTGATTGGTTGATTTTGTGATACTGAAAAATTTGTATCAAGGAACTTACAAAAATGTTCTGATTCTTACAATCCGGACATACCGCGGATACGCTGCAGAATTAAATTGAATAACGCATTCATCGAGATTTTGAATGCTTCAACTGCTTAAATAATGAACCTACAGGAGTATAGAATGAACTTGCTTAATATGAATCCCAAGTTGGGGATACTGTCTACCATTGCCATCGGGACGATTCTGACCACCACGCTCCATTCATATGCCATGGCCGCGTCCGCTGAAAATCACGGCCAAAAGCAGATGCGCCAGGAACAAATGCATGACCATATGAAGGCCAGATTGGATAAACTGGCAGAACGCCTTGAAATCAAAGCTTCTCAGCAAGCCGTCTGGGAAGAATACGCCAAGTCGGTAGAAATGCTGGCTGACAGAACAACGAAAAAGCCAAATGATGATGCTGATGCCGCGACCATTTCCCGCTACCGTGCGGAATGGGCAACCGAATTAGCCGACAAGTTGAGCAAAATTGCAGACGCAACCGCGAAATTGCAAGCGGCATTATCCGCAGACCAACGAAAAATTCTCGATCAAAACGCGCACCGTTTCCTTCGCCACGAACGGGGTGCATCTCTTGCACGCCATGCTGCCGATCGCGAAGAAGGTGAACGCGGCTGGGATCAGCATGGGCATGGAGCGTCCTGAGGCTTGGCATACCAAATATGCGGACCAGCATGAACTCCCCGGGGCCGGACCATTTTCTGGCTCACTGCTGGCCGGCGCGTCAACATGGTATCTCAGCTTCTGACATTTATTTGGTATCGTGATGGGTCGACGTGTTTAACCTATACTCGCATTTGAATATCCAGGCAATGTAACATTCGTAATGCACACCAATATCTAACTATAAATGAAACCGTCCATCGCGCGATCCTGCATACCGGGAGCAATGACCAGACTGTTGCTTGTCCCGGTACTGCTGGTCCTGATGTGTTGCCACGCGTTTGCCAGAGAAACATCCGACCCGTTCGACACCGGCTCCGCCGCGCCCTCCAGGCCTGCCTTGAGGGTGGATGGAACGGTCGCTGACCCCTGCGCCGCGCAACCGCTTGACCACCCGCTGAACCTGCTGGAAGTCGTTAATCTTGCGTTATGCAACAATCCACAGACTCGTGTTGCCTGGGCCAGTTCGCTGGTTCAGGCTGCGCAGGTCGGCGTAGGCGAGGCAAGTTATCTCCCCAGCGTGGATTTGAGTGCCGCTGCCAGCCGAAATTCAGGTAATGTCTCCGGTGAGAATCAGCACAACGTCGGCGCAACGCTCTCTTATCTGCTCTACGACTTCGGCTCTCGCGCTGCCAATCTGGAAAACGCGCGCCAGCTGCTGGCGGCAGCGAGCGCCTCGCAGGACAGCACAGTGCAAGCGGTATTCCTTGCCGCGATACAAGCCTATTACCAAGCGCAGGCGACCTATGCCCAACTCGATGCGGCGCTGGAATCGGAACGGGTAGCAAAGGAAAGTCTTGCGGCCGCGGAAGCCCGTTATAACGCCGGAAGCGCGACTCCCGCCGACAAGCTGCAAGCCCAGACTGCCTATTCGCAAGCCACGCTGAATCGCATAACGGCCGATGGAAATCTGAAAAACGCACAAGGCGCGCTGGCAAACATGCTCGGACTTGATGCCAACCGCAACGTATCCTTGGTCGCCGCGAATACCAGGGCGATGCCCGAGGATTTTGAGGGCGATATCAATGCGCTGATCGACGAAGCGCGTCATCATCGTCCGGATTTGCTCGCCGCAGCGGCGCAAGTCAGGGCCGCCGAAGCCAGTGCCGATGCGGCACGCGCGGCAGGAATGCCTTCCATTTCGTTGACTGCATCGGCCAACCAATACAATATTTCAGGTGTCGACTCACACAACTCTGCAGTCGGCATCAATTTGAATTTTCCGATCTTTACAGGGTTTGCAACTACCTACAATGTACGCGCTGCCGAAGCACAAGTGGATGTCAAGAATGCGCAACTTGACCAGTTGCGCTTGCAAGTGGCGCTGGATGTCTGGACGGCTTATCAGAATCTCACCACCGCGACCCAATCTTTGCGCACCACTGCCGATCTGCTGGACAGTGCGGAACAATCGGCACGAGTTGCGCTGGGGCGTTACAAGGCCGGGGTAGGCAGCATCCTGGATGTGCTGAATGCACAGAGCGCGTTGGCCAGCGCGCGCCAGCAGCGTATTCAATCGATATTCAACTGGAATATCAGCCGTGCCGCGTTGGCACAATCTATGGGCAGTCTGGATGTGGGCCTGTTGCAAACCTTGTCGGATCGCAGCGGCCAAAAGGCTAGCGGGAACCCTAAGCCGGACGAAAACAAATCACAATAATATCTGCCATGAAAAAACTATTGCACTCTCCAATTGTGCTGGCCATTGCTGCTGCTGCCTTCATCGGGATCGGCGTTGCCATATATCTGAAGTTCAATTCGGACGCGCAAACTCAATATCGTACCGAGTCGGTGGGAAAAGGTGACGTCAGCCAGACCGTATCCGCCAACGGCACGATCAATCCGGTGACGCTGGTGAGCGTCGGAACGCAGGTTTCCGGCACGGTCAAGAAGCTATTTGTGGACTTCAACAGCAAGGTGCACAAAGGCCAGATCTTGCTGGAACTGGATGACGCCCTGCTCGCGGCTCAGCTGAAGCAAAGCGAGGCAAATGTGCAAAGTGCTCAAGCTTCGCTGGAACTGGCAACTGCGAACGAAAAACGTACTCGCGATCTCTTCGCGCTGGAATATGTCGCACAACAGGATCTGGACACCGCGATACAGGCGAAGAAGTCAGCAGAGGCACAATTGCTTCTGACCCGCGCGCAATTGGAAAAGGATCGCGCCAACCTCTCCTACTCTGTGATCCGCTCGCCTGTATCCGGAGTGGTGGTCGACAGGGAAGTGGACGTGGGGCAGACCGTCGCAGCCAGTTTGCAGACGCCTACGCTGTTCAAGATCGCACAGGATCTGTCCAAGATGCAGATCGACTCGAATTTTGCCGAGGCCGACATCGGCGGCATTCGCGTCGGGCAGCCGGTGCGCTTTACCGTCGATGCATTTGCGGATCAGCACTTTAAAGGGGTGGTCAAACAAATACGCCTTAATCCGACTACCGTATCGAACGTGGTCACCTACGACGTTGTGGTCAACGTGGACAATCCGGAAAAGATTCTGTTGCCCGGCATGACTGCCTACGTGAATATCGCCGTTGCCGAACGCAAGGATGTGCTGCTGGTTCCGAACGCCGCGCTGCGCTACAAACCAGCAGACAGCGAAATTGAAAAGCTTCCGCCCAAGCCCGGCCCAGCGGCAAACCCGGGTAGCAGTAATCCCCAGAAGAATGAGGGCGGCCGCCAAAGCGGCTCGCAGAGAGGCAAATCGAAGCGCGACACATTTGCCGGCAAGGTATATGTGTTGGACAAGGGAAAGTTGAAACCGGTTAACGTGACCCTCGGCATCACAGACAACCGCAATACCGAAGTTGTCGGCGGAGATATACGGGAAGGCGATCTGGTCGTGACGGGTGAAGAACAGGCGTCTGACAAATCGTCAAGTTCGGGGAGCAGACCGCCTGTGAGATTTTTCTGATGAGCGATCCAGTTATCCGCATCGAAGGCTTGCACAAGTCCTACGAGACTTCTGCCGGATTGTTCCCCGCATTGAAGGATGTCAACCTTGAAATCGGCGTTGGTGAATTCGTTGCGATCATGGGCCCGTCCGGTTCGGGAAAATCCACTTTCATGAATATCCTCGGCTGTCTCGACAAAGCCAGCGAAGGCCGCTATTTTCTGGATGGCCGCAGCGTCGCAGAATTAAGCAAGGATGAACTGGCCCTGCTGCGCAATCGCACCATAGGCTTTGTGTTCCAGGGTTACAATCTGTTGCAGCGCATTTCGCTGCTGGAAAATGTCGCATTGCCGCTGATCTATTGCGGAGCGGAGCACGATGAGCGCCGGCGGCGGGCGGGTGAACTTCTGTCCAAGGTTGGACTGGCTGAAAAAGCAGCTTCGCTGCCCAACCAGATTTCCGGCGGTCAACAGCAACGCGTGGCGATCGCTCGTGCCTTGGTCAATCATCCTCGCCTGATTCTCGCCGATGAACCTACCGGAAATCTGGATAGCCATACCAGCGAGGAGATCATGGCATTGTTTGAAAAACTGAATCGCGAGGGAATCACCATCGTACTGGTCACGCACGAAGAGGATATCGCGCGCCATGCGCAGCGCCAGGTGCGTTTTCACGATGGCCGCATCGTCAGCGACCAGCGTACGCCGCATATGGAGGTGGCGGCATGAACACGGTACGCACAGCGCCGGTGCGGGAAATGCGGCCAGCCACCGAAGCCATTGGTTTACACATTCCATTTCTCATCGATAAGGTCGCGGCATGAGAACGGTACGCACAGCGCCGGCGCGGGAAATGCCGCCAGCCACCGAAACCGTTGGTTTACACATTCCATTTCTCATTGATGAGGTGGCGGCATGGTGATCGCGATGCTCGGCGAAGCCTGGCGCGCGATGGGCGCCAACCGTCTGCGCACATTGCTGACCATGTTGGGTATGGTGATCGGTGTCGGCGCAGTGGTACTGATGATGTCGATCGGACAAGGCGCGCAATATGCAATCAAACAGACCATTGCGGGGATGGGCAGCAACCTGTTCATTTTGATTTCCGGCAGCACCTCGTCGAGCGGAGTCAGGTCCGGCGGCGGCGGGGGCTATACCTTGAACGTCGGTGATGCGGATGCGATTGCCGAGCTCCCCGGCGTTCAGGCCGTCGCGCCGATACAAACCGGCAGGGCGCAAGTCGTATATGGACCGAATAACTGGAATACTTCGGTGCTCGGCACAACACCAGACTACCTGGAAGCGCGCTCCTGGCGGATTGCTTCCGGTGATGCTTTCACAGATTCGGATGTGCGTTCAGGCACTCGGGTCGCACTGGTCGGAAAAACCGTCGCGGACAATCTATTCGGCGGCGAGGACCCGATCGGCAAGACTTTCCGCATCCAGCAAAGTCCGTTCGTCGTTCTGGGTACTTTGGCACTCAAAGGACAGGGAATGGACGGACGCGACCAGGATGACACCATCATCATTCCGCTCACTACCGCGCAAAACCAAGTTTACGGTTCCCAATTTCCGGGTTCGGTGCGCATGATGATGGTGCAGACCACGACCCAGGAAATCATGCTGGAAGTGGAAAAGTCCATGACTGCCCTGTTGCGCCAGCGGCACCGGATACGCGAGGGCATGGATAATGACTTCTTCCTGCGCAACCTCACCGCCGCGGCTGATTCGGCTGCAGAGAGCACGCGGGTCATGTCGCTGCTTCTCGGGGCAATCGCTTCCGTATCGCTGTTGGTTGGCGGCATCGGCATCATGAACATCATGCTGGTCTCGGTTACCGAGCGTACCCGAGAGATCGGCATCCGCATGGCTATCGGGGCAAGGGAGCGGGATATTCTGATGCAATTCCTGCTGGAGGCCATCATCATCTCCGTAATCGGCTGCTTCATCGGATTGCTATTGGGGATAGGCGGCGCGTTGCTGACGAACTCATTGACAGGCACAGCCGTAATCATCTCGGGCAGCTCGGTCGTCGTGGCGTTCAGTGTCGCGGCAACTGTAGGTATCTTCTTCGGATTTTATCCCGCGCGCAAAGCGGCGCAACTCGATCCTATCGAGGCGCTGCGTTATCAATAAGAAGGTACGCTTATCCGCCCTGTGTTGTCGGTATTTTTAGGAGCGCCTGTTCAATGGAAGTATTGTCACGCAAACTTTCGAAGCCTGCCAAGCGACGCATTTGGATCGCCATAGCCATCATTTCGATTATTGCGCTGGCTGCTGGCTCATGGTTCTGGCATGTCAAGAGTTCCACTGCCAAATCCAATGCAGCTGGCGCCGTACAAGTGATCAGTGCCCCGGTCATCCAGACCGATGTCTCGGTCAAACTCACGGCAAACGGCACGGTGTCGGCTCTGCAATCAGTAGATGTGCGGCCGCAGAACACCGCCACCATCAAGTCAGTACATATCAAGGAAGGGGAGTTCGTTCACAAGGGAGACCGGCTGTTCACGCTTGACACACGCACGGAAGATGCCAACCTCAGCAAGGCCGAGGCGCAGGTGGTCAAAGACCGGGCGGATATGGTGAATGCCGAAAAGAATCTTGAACGCCAGCGGGAATTGCTCCGGCAGGAATACATTTCCCAGTCCGATTTTGATGCGGCGCAAACCCAGTACGATGTATCGCGCGGCCAGCTCGCGGTCGATCAGGCTGCATTGGAGGCCAGCCGCGTGGCGCGCAGCTTTGACGAAATCGATGCGCCTATTTCAGGCCGCACAGGTGCCATTTCAGTTTATCCGGGAAGCCTGGTGCAACCGGGCACCCTGACTGCGAGTGGAGCAGTGCTGGTTACCATCACTCAACTCGATCCGATCAACGTCAGTTTTACGTTGCCTGAGCATGAGCTTGCCGTCATACAACAGGCATTCGCCAAAAGCAAAGTGTCCGTGACTGCAAAATTGGATTTGGCCAACCAACCGGGCCTGAAAGGGCATTTGGTATTTCTCGACAATGCAGTGGATACGGCAAGCGGCACAATCAGACTCAAGGCGGAATTCCCCAATGCCGACCATCGCCTGTGGCCCGGCATGTTCGTCACGGTGGAATTGGCTCCGAGCAAACTGGATAAAGCATTGACAGTCCCGGCACAAGCAGTCCAGACCGGTCCGGAGCAAAAATTCCTCTACGTGATCGGGCCGGACAACAAGGTTGCATCGCTGCCCGTCAAAGTGAGTCTGATCCAGGATGGCATCGCGGTGGTTGAAGGCATAGCGCCGGGCACGCGTGTGGTCGTTGAAGGCGCCCAGAACCTCAGACCCGGAAGCACCGTAGTCGAATCCAAAGAACATCCCCCGGACATCACGACAGGCAAACCGTCAGGTTCAGCGCCGAAAACATCAGTCATGACGGAACAGTCCGGCGTTACATCCAATAGCACGATCAGACAATGAATCTTTCCGAGTTGTGTATC
>Ga0335085_10014168_pt1 | contig 11652 bp, 8 predicted proteins | sample Lox_Sample_45_FD_206712 | JGI IMG/M metagenome (GOLD analysis project Ga0335085, IMG submission 206712) | Soil microbial communities from Loxahatchee National Wildlife Refuge, Florida, United States - Lox_Sample_4.5 | ecosystem: Environmental > Terrestrial > Soil > Wetlands | place: USA: Florida...
ATCTTTGAAGACGCGACCGCGATGTTCGTAGCTGACGAACTGATCGAAGCTGGCGCAAGCCGGGGCCAGGAGGACAACATCGCCCTCTTTCGCCGACTCACTGGCAAGGCGAACGGCGGCATCGATGGTGCCTGCGCCGGTGATCGGCGCTCCTTTAATCTGTGCCTCGATTTTGGGAGCGGCGACTCCAATCGTGTAGACGCACTTCACCCGCTGACGGAGAAGCGGGTTAAGCAAGCTGTAATCGCTTCCCTTGTCCTTGCCGCCAAGAATAAGGTGAATTCCGCCGGAGAAAGATTCGAGCGCTTTAATGGTCGCGTCCACATTGGTGGCCTTGGAGTCGTTGTAATAGTCGACGCCGCGGATTGTGGCGACGTATTCGAGACGATGCTCAACCGCTTTGAAGGCTGAGACGGCGCGACGAATATCGGCAGGGTCGACTCCGGCGAGCATTCCAGCGCAAACGCCAGCCAGGACATTCTCGACGTTGTGGGCTCCTTTCAGACCGATCTCGGCCACGGGCATGATGACCTGCTCGCGGTCAGCATCGCGCCAGACGATTGCGTCGCCGCGAACATACGCTCCATGTTCGACCAGGTGCTGCCGGCTGAACCAGTACGACGCGGCTTTCGTTTTCGGGGCCATGGCAGCGGAGGTGGCATCGTCTGCATTGAGCACGGCGAAGTCGGTCGGGGTCTGGTTCTCGAAGATACGAGCCTTGGCAGCCGCGTAGTTTGCGAAGGTATGGTGACGGTCGAGATGGTCGGGCGTGACGTTGAGCACGACTGCGATCTTGGGGTGAAAGGTCTCGATGGTTTCGAGCTGAAAGCTGCTGACCTCGAGGACGATCCATGTGTCGTTGGTCGCGGTCTCCACGAAGCTGACGGCAGGTGTACCGATGTTGCCGCCGACCAGAGTCCTGTTGCCGCCGGCCATGATAATTTCTCCGGCAAGGGTGGTGGTCGTGGTTTTGCCGTTGGAGCCCGTGATGGCGACGATCTGGCCTTTCAGATAACGCGCGGCGAGCTCCACTTCGCCAATGATCGGAATGCCGGCCTGGCGCGCCTGTTCGAGTTGCGGCACGTCAAACGGCACACCCGGGCTGATAACGATGAGATCCTGTTCCTTGAAGGTGCGCTCGTTGTGGTAGCCGGCCTCAACCACAATGCCGCGATCGAGGAGTTGCGGAATCTCGTGGTGAAGTTCTTCTTCGGACTTGGTGTCGGAGACGGCGACGCGGGCGCCGTGACTGGCAAGAAAAAGAGCGCTGGCGATGCCCGACTTGCCCAGACCCACCACCAGCACGCGTTTGCCTTTGACGTCCATGGAAGACTCTGTCCGAATGGTCATTGTGCCACGTTTGACGCGCGGTCAGCGCAGTTTCAGAGTGGTGAGAGCAAAGAGTGCAAACACGAGCGAGGCAATCCAGAAGCGGACGATGACTTTGGACTCACTCCAGCCCAACAACTCGAAGTGATGGTGGATAGGGGCCATTTTGAAGATGCGCTTCTTGCGAAGCTTGTAGGATCCGACCTGAAGGATTACGGAGAGCGCCTCGATGACGAAGACGCCACCTATGAAGGGAAGCAAGAGTTCCTGCTTGATAAGGACGGCAATGGTTCCGATGGCGCCGCCGAGAGCGAGCGAACCAACGTCACCCATGAAGACTTCGGCGGGGTGAGCGTTGTACCACAGGAATCCGATGGCCGAGCCGACCATGGAGCCGCAGAAGATGGTCAGTTCTGAGACCTGGGGGATCTTGGAAATATCCAGGTAATCCGCAAACAAGGCGTGGCCACTCACGTAGGTCAGCATGGTCAGGGCGCCGGCGGCGATGACCGTACAGCCGATGGCCAATCCATCCAGGCCGTCCGTGAGGTTCACAGCGTTGCTGGAGCCGACGATGACGATCATCACAAAGATGAGGAACGGCAGGAAGGCCAGCGGCCACACGCCGGTATGAAGGAGCCGGCCGATGACAAGGTCAGGTCGAAAATGCTTGAAAAACGGGACAATCAAGCGGGTCGAATAGAGGCCGTAGTGCTGCAGCGCGATCAACGTGAGACCGATCACGAAAGCCGTCAGGAACTGGTAGAAAAGCTTGGCGCGGCCGGTGAGACCGAGATTGCGGCGGTGGATCACCTTCAGGTAGTCGTCGGCGAAACCGATGGCGCCGAAGGCCAGAGTCGCAACCACGGCGATCCACACAAAACGGTTGCTAAGGTCAGCCCAAAGCAGCGTGGGAACGACAGTGGCGACCACAATGAGCACTCCGCCCATGGTGGGAGTGCCCGCCTTGTGCTGATGCGCCTGGGGGCCGTCTTCGCGGATATATTGCCCGATCTGGAAGTCGCGCAGACGGCGTACAACCGCCGGCCCGATGATGAGACCGATGAAGAGCGCGGTGAGACTGGCAAAGGCCGTGCGAAACGTCAAATAACGGAAGATTCGGAACGGGCCGATATGAAGTACGATGAAGCCCTTTTGATAGAGCAGCCAGTAGAGCAAATTATTCCTCGTCGTTAGAGTATCGTGCGGCGCGAATATCGGAAATATTCAGTGGGATTCGGCGCCGGTCTTGCCCATCCAAAAATCGAGAGCCCGCTCCAGGCGCACCCCGCGCGATGCCTTCAATAGCACGAGGTCGCCCGCTTTCACGTTACGCTTAAGCCATTCTCCGGCCAGCTCTGGACCGACGACAAATTCTGCCGCGATGTTCGCACTCGCAGCACCCTCCACGATGAAGCGCGCGAGACCGCGCACACCCAGCACCACGTCGATGCCGTGCTCCGCCATGTGGCGGCCGCAAGCGCGGTGCAATTCTTCCCCAGTTCGGCCGAGTTCGAGCATCTCGCCGGCAACCACGATGCGGCGACGGGCGGGCATTGCCCCCAAGGACTGAACCATGCTGTCCAACGCGTTGGGATTGGAGTTGTAGCAATCGTTGATGATCGTAACTCCGTCGTATTCCAGCAACTGGCCACGCTTGTCGCCGGCGGAAAGGGAAGCCAACGACCCGGCAGCTTGCTGAAGGGGAACGCCGTAATGCAGGCCAACCGCAACTCCGGCAAGCGCGTTGTAGATGTTGTGCTCGCCAAGCAGTGGCAGGGCGGCGCGAGCGATATCGCCGTCCGAGACGATGTCGAATACGGATCCCATCGGTTCCAGCGGCTGGATGTTACGGGCCGAGATATCCGCTGTTTTGTGCAGTGCAAACATTACAACTTCGCCGTGGAAGTCTCGACCAAATTGCGAGACGTAGGGATCATCGGCATTGAGCACGGCGATGCCACCCGGAGGCAGTGACTGAATCAGCTCGTACTTGGCGCGTGCGATGTCCGCGATCGAGCCAAAGAATTCCATGTGCACCGGAGCGACCATGGTGACCACGCCGCAATTAGGCTGGGCCAGCTTGGCGAGCGCTGCGATCTCCCCCGCATGTGACATTCCCATCTCGATAACTGCAATATCGTGCTCCGGTTCGAGCTTCAGTAACTGCAGCGGCAGCCCGAAGTGGTTGTTCAGGTTGCCATGTGACTTCAGCACGTTATGCCGACTCGAGAGAATGTGGGCGATGATTTCCTTGGTGGTGGTCTTCCCTGCTGATCCCGTGACGCCGATGAGCGGTTTTCCCCAGATCAGCCTTACTGCCTCTGCCAGACGCTGCAAGGCTACCAGCGGATCATCGACCGCGAGAAGCGGCAGGTTTGTGGCATACCTCGCGACACGATCGCGGCTCACCACCGCAGCGAGCGCGCCCTTGGCAAGCGCGTCGTCCACGAAGTCATGCCCGTCGAGCCGTTCTCCCAGGACGGCAAAGAACAGCTCTCCCGGCTTTACGCTTCGGGAGTCAATGGAGTAGCCAGCGGCGACGTCTTCAGGGTGGAACGTACCGCTCGCCCGCATAAGTTCCGCGGCGCGCGCCAGGCTGAGCTTCATGATTGGACCGAATGCGCCATGGCGTATCCGGCATGTACCAGGGCCTTGCGGGCGACCTCCAGATCGTCGAAGGGGACGATACCCTGGCTTGTCTCCTGATACTTCTCGTGACCCTTTCCAGCGATCAGAACCATGTCACCCGCCTGGGCTTCGTGAATCGCCAGCTCGATGGCCTTGTGCCGGTCAGGCTCAAGCACGTAGCGAACACCCGTCCGCTGCAGCCCTGGCAGCGCGTCGTTCATGATGGCGACGGGGTCTTCGCGACGTGGGTTATCGCTCGTCAGGACGACAAAATCGCTGCCCTTGCCGGCGGCTTCGCCCATGAGGGGCCTCTTGGCACGGTCCCGGTCGCCTCCACATCCGAAGACCGTGATGACGCGACCGGGACCACCGCGCTGATGCAGGAAATCGTGCGCGACGGCCGTGAGGTTACGAATGGCGTCATCGGTGTGAGCGTAGTCGACAATCACCGTGAACGGTTGACCCAAATCGAGGCGCTGGAAGCGTCCGGCGACGTGCGCAATCTGGTCGGCGGCTTCGGAGATGGCGTTGGGCTCGACATCACGCGCGTAGGCGGCAGCCGCAGCCGCAACCAGGTTATAGACGTTTACGCGACCGAGCATCGGGCTCCAGATGGGAATTTCGCCTTGTGGGTAGATCAACTTGAATCCGACCCCGCTGTTGGAGATCTTCAGGTCGTTGGCGTGGAAGTCGCCGCGATCGATGCCATAGGTAATGACCTCATGATGGCGTTTGCAGAGCTGCAAGAGGCGCCTGCCATACTCGTCTTCGATGTTGACCACAACCGAGCGCGGCGGCTCGACTCCCAGTCCGGTGAACAGGATCAACTTCGACTGGAAGTAGTTCTCCATAGTGCGGTGGTAGTCGAGGTGGTCGCGCGTAAGGTTGGTAAAGATCGCGACCTCGAAGGGAATTCCAAACGTGCGCTGCTGTTCGAGGGCATGTGAAGAGACTTCCATGACAGCTTCGGAGCATCCAGCTTGAAGCGCGCTGCCAAAGAGCTGGTTCAGTTCCAGCGCTTCGGGGGTGGTACGCGGCGCAGGATATGTCTGGTTGCCAATGCGGTATTCAACTGTACCGACCATGGCAATTTTGCGTCCTGCGGCACGTAGCATCCGGCTGAGAATGAACGAGGTGGTTGTCTTGCCGTTAGTGCCGGTGATGCCTGTGACGTGCAGCTTTTCGGCCGGGTGGCGGTAGAAATTGGCGCTGAGTCGGGCCAACGCCCGACGGCCGTGCGGGACGACGGCCCAGGCAACACCGTCACGGGGCAAAACCGAATCGCTGACGATCGCAACCGCTCCGTTGGCAATCGCCTGATCGATGTACAGATTCCCATCCGTGAGCTCGCCGCGCATCGCGACGAAGCACCACCCGGGCTTCACGCGACGGCTGTCGTAATCCAAGCCGTTGATCGGCGGATTGCCGCGCTCGTCGAGATACTCCGCGCCATCGAGCAGCTGTAGGAAGTTCATTCTACCGGCATTATAGCCGCGCCCCGGAGGGCGGAAACGGCGGAAACCACGCGTGAAAACCTACGTTCCAAATCGGTACTGCACCGCAGACTAACGGCTGAAGCGTACGGTAACTTTTTGTCCTGTAAGCAAGTGGCTGCCCGGCGGAGGCGATTGCTGGCGAGCGACTCCGCTGCCCAGGATGTTGAGCTCAAGGCCGTTCTGCTGCGCGACTTCTACCGCTGCACGTAACGACTTGCCCATGAACGACGGCACCACGATGCCGCTGTCGACGTTCAGCACCACGGTTCCGTTTGCGGCGGCCAACTGTGCAGGCGATGGCTCGGCGACAGGTGGCGCTGCGCTCACATTTGACTCTGGAAGTGAAGCTTGCGGCGGTACCGATAGAATGGAGGCCTCCAGTACCTTAGCCGCTCCGGACGTCTTGTTTGTATTCGGGGCGCTCTCGGGTTGCGGACTTGCTTTCGCAGCAGCTTTCCCTTCTTCGGTATCGGGCATCAGCGGTGCGCCGATGCGATTTTCGTCCTCCTCCGCAGAATCGTCATTCTTGGCCGACGCCACCAGCGTAAGGCGCTGCGCCTGGTTCGCGGGCTCTATGTCGTGTGGCACGTGCATGTACTCCAGCACCTGCTGTGTGATACGCCGGAAGACTGGCGCGGAGACCTGCCCGCCCTGATGCAAGCCCTGTGCCGAGTCGAGAATCACCGCAACGGTAACTGCGGGATTGTTGACCGGTGCGAAACCCACAAACGAGGCTACGTATTTCGTCTTCGAATAAGCTCCGGTTGCGGGATCGACTTTTTGCGCTGTACCGGTCTTGCCGGCGACCGTGTAGCCATCGAGAATTGCGCGACGCGCGGTGCCGTCGAGCACGACGCTCTCCATCATCTTCTTCATTTGTGCAGCCGTCATCGTCGAGATCACGCGATGCTGCTCGGCGGGATGGAACACCACCGGCTTCGGTCCAGCATTGGGAGGCAGTTCGCCGGCAACAACCCGCGGCGGCGTATAAACGCCGTCATTGGCGATGGTTGAAACCATCGAGACCGCCTGCACGGCGGTGACGCCGATCTCCTGCCCCATCGACATCGCGGCAATTGAGACCTTGGACCAGCGGTTGACCGGCTTCTTCAGGCCCCGGCTCTCGCCCGGTAGTTCAATCCCCGTCTGCGCGCCAAAACCGTAGGCACGGACATACTCGTCGAAACGAACATCACCCAGCTTCATTCCCGTCTTCACTGCCGCCACGTCGCTGGAGTGGGCGTACGCCTCGGCAATCGTCATCACTCCCATCTTGTGGGCATCGTGGATTGTCATGCCGAACACAGTAATCGCGCCGCCCTGGCAATCGACCATATCGCTGGGTTTGACCACGCCCTGCTCGATCGCAGCGGAATATGTGACCGTCTTAAACACTGAGCCTGGTTCATAAATGTCGGTGACGGCTCGATTCTTCAATGCCTCCTTGGGAACACTGTTAAAAACGTTGGGATTAAACGTGGGGCGATTGGCCAGCGCCAGGATCTCGCCAGTACGCGGGTTCTGCACGACGACCGTGCCCGCGATTGCTTTTGTGTCTTCCATCGCCTGCTCAAGCTCCTTTTCGGCGATGTACTGGATGGTGCCGTCGAGTGTGAGAACCAGATTCTGGCCGGGATCGGGCTGCCGTTCCACGCGGCCGTACCATTTGCGGCGCGCGTCGACGAAGATCATCTCGCGACCGGGAATACCGTGCAGGTCATCGTCATAGGCCAGTTCAATGCCGCCGAGTCCCTCGTCGTCGGTGCCCACGTAACCGATGACTTGCGCCGCCAACTCGCGCTTGGGATAGAAACGCTTCGGTTCCTTGCGAAAATAGACGCCGCGCAGGTTCAGCTCGCGCACACGATCGCTAACGTCTCCATCGACCTTACGCTTTATCCAGGCAAAGTTCTTTTGTGAGCGAAGGCGCGCCAGCAGCTCCTGCGGATCGATGTTCAACACCTTCCCGAGAATCTGGGCCGTGGTTTCCTGGTCAGGAATTTCGCTGGGCACCGCAAACACTGAGTCGACATCAATCGACATGGCCAACTCGGCGCCATTGCGATCGTAAATCGTGCCGCGCCGCGGATCGACGTCGATGGTGCGCCCGTGTTGACGGGAAGCCAGGTTGAGGAAGAAATCGTACTTGATGATCTGGAGGTAGACCAGGCGCCCCAGGACTGCTGCCACCCACAACGACAACACTGCCGCAAGAATGTAGAGCCTCTTGACCGGCGTTTTGGTAGTGGCGCTCGCCCGCATCTGCCTCTGTTCCGACCTCAACCTTTCGACAAAAGCGAATTCACCACGACGACGTGAAAAGCATGGAGATTCTGGTCGTCATTTCCTTGTCTCCCTGCGCTCTGTGCCCCCGTGTTACAGAAGTTTTATCTGACGTTGTGGTATATCCCACAACGGTCTGTTTATGCGCAGAAGGCGGTCCGGCATGGGCGGCCCGCCACCTTGAAACGGAGAACTCAATCCCTCGCTCACTGCTGGTAGGAGATTACCGTGATGCCACTGGGGTTGGCCTTGGCCATCACGGGCGCCGCGCTGTCACCGTTACCGCTCTCAATAGCGTAGATCTGTCCGGCCGAGGGCGGGACCATGCCCAGCTTGCGCGCCTCAGCTTCGATGCGCTGCAGGTCGGTCAGCGACGACTCTTCGAGCTTCAACTCCCGATTGCTTTCGACGATCGCGGTGTGCTCTGCTTTGGCCTGCTCAATCCGATAGCCATATTCGATGGCGCTAAGATGCTGCAGCAGATATACCATCACCATCAGGAAGAAGATGCTCAGAGTAATGCCGAAAGTCAGCATCTCGCGGCGTCGCTTAGGATCGACGATGCGTACGACTCGCGAATTATCAATACGCTTGGCGAAGTGGATCTCGGGAGTACCCATGAACATGCCACGGGTTTCCGACACCGGCTCGCCCCAGTTGCCTGCATCCTGCACTGTGGGATAAAGAACTCCAGCAGCCATCCTGTTCTCCTTACTGCCCCAGCGATATTCACATTTTCCACAACGTTTTCCGCATCGTCGTCTGTGAATCACCCGGCGGAAAAGTTGTAAAAGTTTCGAAACCCCTCAACTCACTCACTGCGTCGTGCAAAGCTCAGATCCGCTCGGCCGCGCGCAACTTCGCGCTGCGTGCCCGCGGATTGCGATCGATTTCTTCCTCACCGGCCGTCACCGGCTTCTTCGTTAACAGGTAGTACAGGCCGTCGTGCGCTCCCTCGCGGAAGGCATCTTTCACAATGCGGTCTTCCAGCGAATGAAAGCTGATGACGACCAGCCTGCCACCCGGCTTCAACACCCGCGGTGCCGCTTCTCTGCGCAGCAAGTCCCGCAGGTCGTCGAGTTCACGGTTCACCAGAATTCGGAGAGCCTGAAAGGTTTTCGTCGCCGGATGAATTCGCCGTTCCGACTGATTCATTGGCCGGGCTGCAGCCGATACGACTTCCGCAAGTTGTGCGGTGGTCCGAATCGGCCGCGCCCGAACAATGGCTCTGGCGATTCTCCGCGACCTCCTTTCCTCACCGAATTCGTAAATCGCGTCGGCCAGCTCGCGCTCGTCGAAGCGATTTACCACTTGTTCGGCGGTCAGCCCCGCTTGCGTATTCATACGCATATCCAAGGGCCCTTCCGCCTGAAAACTGAATCCGCGCGCGGCGTCCTCCAACTGCATGGAGCTGACACCAAGATCGGCCAGCAGCCCATCGGCGCTGGATGGCGCCATATGCTGCGCTACTTCCGCAGAACTTGCGTGCACCAGCTCGATCTCCGGCCAATCGGCGGCCAACTCCGGGGGAGGGCTGGCTAACCGCTCGCGGGCCCGTTCCAGCGCTGCCGGATCCTTATCGAAGCCAATCAGACGACCCGGTGCGCCCAGGCGTTTTGCGATTTCCCACGCGTGCCCGGCTAAGCCGATGGTCGAGTCGATAATGGTCCCGCCGCGCCTTACGGCCAGGAATTCGATCGCTTGATTTAAAAGAACCGATACATGGCCAAACTGCCTTGCTCCCGCCTCGCCACGTCCGCCCCAGGGGGCGCTGCCCGCTGCTGAATCCTTGTTGTCCATTCACTCCCTTACCGAGACGTTGAATGGATCGCTCTGCCTCACTAAATACCCAGACCGTCCAGGGTTTTTGCATCCTCATCCGTTAGCGGCTGCTGCACTTCTTCGCGAAGCGCCGCGGCATTCTGCACTTCGAGGAACGTTAAGCGTCCAGCCACGGAAACCTCGCCCTTGAGGTCGGCGGACTCCCGCAGCACCGCCGGCAACAACAGACGCCCCTGGTTGTCGAATTCCACTTCCTGTCCGTAGTAGCTCGTCAGCTTTAAAAGCTTCTGCTTGGACGCGTTGAAGGTCGGCAACCCGACGAGCTTGCGCTCGATGGTTTCCCACTCCTGGATGGGATACACAAAGGCACTCTTGCCATCCCAGCTCGTGATGTAGAATTTGCTGCCGTACTTCTCGTCGGCCAGACGCTTGTATTCCGCGGGCATTTTTAAGCGCCCCTTGTCGTCGAGCCGGGTTAAGTGCGAACCGCGAAACATAGAAGCTGGACCTTGTTCTTTGGCCCCTTACGTCAACCAGAAGGGAGAAAAACCTGAAAAACAACCCCATGCGGGAGCCTTTACCTGTGTTCCGGGCGCATTTGGCTATCGGAACCAATTCGCTCTAGAAGCTCCCACCAGCGATTACTAGCAGTCCACTATCTACCACTATTTACCACCTTGGAACCGAAGTCTACGCTCTTTCTCCGCTGTGTCAAGCGGAAAAATATTGCTTTTTCCAACAATTTCCACCGATGGCGCGAAGAACTATAAGTTGTGCCCGGCTTGCCTTAGATCCCCTAGGATTTGCGTTTACTCTGCCGATTCTCCCCCGACCATACCAAGTCGAAAGCCGGAGAAACCCGAAGATTTCGGATGAAGTGGGGTGAGTACTGCAAAATGGCGGCGTCTTGCCGGGTGGCTGGCCGCCGTTTTGGTGCGCTGAATTTGGAAAGCTGCGCCGCCGGATATATATTCCTTCGCCATGAGCCAGCGCCTCCACGTCGAGCACTGGGTACCGGTTCCCTTGCCGCGAGTGTTCGCGTTTTTTGCCGATCCGGATAACCTGCCGCGGATAATGCCGCCGTCCCAGGGAGCAAAGGTCGTCAAGTTGAACCTCGTGCCGCCGCGACTTCCGCAGGACGTTCCCCTTCGCGGAATTGAACGCATGGCGGGCGCGGGAACGGAGATTACGTTCAAGTTTCGCGTCATTCCCTACGTTCCGGTTCATGAGCGATGGACTGCGGTCATCACCGAGTTTGTCTTTCTGGAGCACTTTTCGGACACCCAGAAACAAGGGCCGTTCAAATCGTGGCATCACACCCACACCTTCGAATCAAGCATCGTTGATGGAGTGGAGGGCACTACCGTCGGCGATGAAGTGGAGTATGAGGTGGGTTTTGGCGTGGTCGGTACCTTGCTGGAGAGATTGATCTTTCAGCGTGTAATGCACGGTGTCTTCGAACATCGCAAGAAGGCGCTGGAGGCCGTGTTCGCCACGGAGATTGAGGAGTCGCGGATGGCAAGAACGTAGCGACTTTCAAGAGTGAGGAGTCACAGGCACATGTTCGTTCTCGAATTCTCTGCACCTGCGTGTCTCAGTGGTGAATATCTTCTATTCTTACCTAATGGACCTCTTCGCTCTCACCCGTAAGCTCATCGACATCGAGTCCATCACCGGAAACGAAGCCACTGTGGGACATGCTCTCGCTGCCGAGCTGAGCGCTCTGGGCCACAACGTCGAGCGCATACCCGTCGAGGAGGATCGCTTTAATATTTGGGCAACCCAGCCAGGCGCGCCGCGGCCAGAACTCGTGTTGTCGACGCACATGGACACGGTGCCGCCATTTATTCCGTCATCGGAGACCGAGGATCGTATTTACGGACGCGGCTCGTGCGACGCAAAAGGCATCATCGTCGCGCAAATTGCTGCTGCGGAAAAGCTTAAAGCTGAGGGAATTGATGTCGGCTTGTTATATCTGGTCGGCGAGGAACGCGACAGCCAGGGCGCGCAGATAGCGAACCAGCATCCCCAGGGCTCAAAGTTCATCATCAACGGCGAGCCCACGGAAAACCGCATTGCACTCGCATCCAAGGGAACACTGCGAGTCGAATTGGTAGCCAACGGTAAGATG
>Ga0335085_10014169_pt1 | contig 11651 bp, 10 predicted proteins | sample Lox_Sample_45_FD_206712 | JGI IMG/M metagenome (GOLD analysis project Ga0335085, IMG submission 206712) | Soil microbial communities from Loxahatchee National Wildlife Refuge, Florida, United States - Lox_Sample_4.5 | ecosystem: Environmental > Terrestrial > Soil > Wetlands | place: USA...
TTCCGAGACTCGAGCCGTACGTCAAGGATCGGCTGTTGTCGCTCGAGCGGTGTCCCGACGGGATGGCGGGAGAGTGCTTCTATCAGAAGGAGAAACCTCCGGGCATGCCGGCCGACACGCCGACCGAGCGCATCAAGCACGAGAAGGGAACGACCAACTACGTGGTCGGCGGCAAGCTCGCGACCCAGCTCGCTCTCGTCAATCTCGGCTGCATCGCGATCCACGTCTGGAACTCCCGGCGGCAGAGCCCACGAAAGCCCGACTGGGTCTGCTTCGACCTCGACCCCGACACGGGACTCTTCGCCGACGCGGCGCGCGCGGGACTCAAGCTCAAGGAGGCCCTGGACGCGCTGAAACTCTCCTCGTTCCCGAAGACCTCCGGCCAGAAGGGTCTCCACGTCTTCGTGCCGATCCGCCCGGGCCCCGACTCGGACCAGGTCCGGGAGTTCGCCGACCGGCTCGGCCATCGGCTGGCGCAGGCCTTCCCGAAGGAGCTCACGATGGAGACGCGCATTGCCGCTCGGAAGGGGCGCGTCTACCTCGACCCTTTCCGCAACGGCTTCGCCCAGACGGTCGTGTCCCCCTACTCGGTGCGGCGCGCGCCGAAGGCTCCCGTTTCGACGCCGCTCGCCTGGTCCGAGGTCAAGCCGACGCTGAAGCCCGCGGACTTCAACGTCGGCAACTTTGGTAAGAGGCTCGGGAAGTCCGACCCCTGGGCCGATTTCTTCGAGAGCCGGCAATCTCTCGATGGCGCGCTGTCGGCGATTCGCCGGCTGTAGCGTCGCTGTCGACCTCTCGCTCGACCAGGCTCTCAGACTTTCCGGATGTAGATCGTCTTCTCGAAGCTGGCGTGGACGATGCCCTTCTCGTCGGCGAGATCGACGGAATAGACGCGGTCGATCGAGGGGTTCTCCGCGGCCAGCCTTCGAATCGTCTGGATTTCCTCCTCGTCCAGCACGAAGCGGGCGAAGAGCGTGCGGCGGCCGGGGCGGAGGAACCGGATGGTCGCCGACTTGTCCCAGACGATGTAGCCGGGTCCCAGGACCTTGATGAGCATGATCATGTAGATGGGATCGATAGCTCCGTACAGGCTGCCCCCGAAGATCGTGCCGACGTAGTTGCGGGTGCGCCACGAGAGGGGGAGCCGGACACGGACCTCCCGGAAATCGGCTGCCATGTAGGTGATTCGGGCTCCGGTCCCGCGGTAGGCGGGGAAGAGGTTGAAGCCCCAGCGCATGCGGCGGCTCGCGAAGGATTCGGGCACGCAGACGGATGCTAAGCTCAATGGCGATGAGCGAGCCCGGGTATCTTCGGCTTCTCGCGAGCGGGGAGCTCGAAGAGCGCGTCGAGCAGCTCTACGGGTTGCTCTCGTCCTGCACCGTCTGTCCGCGCGACTGCGGCAATGACCGCCTCGCGGGCGAGCTCGCCTCCTGCGCCTCGGGAGCTGACCCGGTCGTCTCGTCCTATACGCCCCACTTCGGCGAGGAGCCGGCCCTCTCGGGCACCCGCGGCGCCGGGAACATCTTCCTCGGCAACTGCAACCTGCGCTGCGTCTACTGCCAGAACTTCCAGATCAGCCAGGACTACGCGGCGCAGCGCGGCAACGCCGTCTCGGTCGAGCGCCTGGCGGAGATGGCGCTCGAGCTCCAGGACCGAGGCTGCCACAACATCGGGTTCGTCTCGCCGAGCCACTACGCTCCGCAGGTCGCGCGCGCGATCCTGATCGCCGCGCGCCGGGGCCTGCGCCTGCCGATCATCTACAACACGAATGCCTACGACTCGGTCGAGGTGCTGCGGCTGCTGGACGGCGTCGTGGACATTTACCTTCCGGACCTGAAGTACGCCGACTCGGCCGCCGGCTGGCTGTATTCGAAGGTCCCCGACTACACCGAGTGCGCACGCGAGGCGTTGATCGAGATGTACCGGCAGAAAGGAAGCGCGCTCGTCGTCGGCGAGGACGGGCTCTTGAGGGGCGGTCTCCTCGTTCGGGTCCTCGCGCTGCCCAATGGCGTCGCGGGTGTCGCGGAGTCGCTTGCCTGGATAGCAGAAACGCTCTCGCCGCGAGTGGCGATCTCGCTGATGGCCCAGTATTACCCGATTCACCGCGCGGCCTCGAGCGAGAAGTACGCCGCCTTGAATCGCTCCATCACCGCGGCGGAATGGAGAGAGGCGCTCGAGGCCCTCGAGTCGAACGGCTTCGACCGAGGTTTTCAGCAGGAACTCGAGACGGCCAATCGCTATTACCGGCCCGACTTTCGCGATCGGGACGCGCCGTTTCGCGATGTTCGGGACTTCCCACGAGACCGGAGCCCGATGGCCTCCCGACCTGCCGGCCGATGATGATTTCGGTCGCCCGGATCTAGGTTCCCTTCCGACTCCGGAGCAAGGAGACGCGATGGCCGCCAACCTTCATGCCGGTCCGTTGTATCCGAAGGCTTCGCTCGTGCCACTCGTCATCCTGTGTTTGATCTCTTTGGCGTCCTCCCCGTCACTCGCTCGAGCCGCGGATTCTCCGGCGTTACATGTGGACTCGAAGCGGCTGCAAGGCACTCTCGAGAAGTTGAGCGAGTTCGGCCGCAATCCCGAGGGCGGCGTCACGCGGATCGGTTTCTCGGAGACGGACATGGCCGCGCGAGAGTTCGTCATCGGCCTGATGAAGCAAGCGGGTCTCGAAGTGCGGGTCGATGCCGCCGGGAACATCTTCGGCCGGCGCGCAGGCTCCGAGAGGCTGCCCATCTTGCTCTTCGGTTCGCACATCGATTCGGTCCTCCACGGCGGGAACTTCGACGGCGATGTGGGCAGCATGGGCTCGATCGAAGTGATCCGCGCCTTAAACGACGGGAGGGTCCGCACCCGGCACCCGCTCGAAGTGGTGGTCTGGACAAACGAGGAGGGGAACCACTTTGGTCTGGGCACGCTCGGCTCGGGAGTCGCGGCCGGGCTGCTCGGTTCGGAGATTCTCGACCGTAAGGACGACCAGGGCCTGACGGTCGCGGACTGGTTGCGGCGGTACGGTCAGGATCCCTCTCGCCTCGCCGAAGCGCGCATCCCTGCCGGGGCGCTCGCGGGCTTCCTCGAATTGCACATCGAGCAGGGGCCGAACCTCTACGAGAAGGGCGTACCCATCGGCGTCGTGCAGGGGATCGTGGGGGTCAAGCGCTGGAAGTGCGTGATCACCGGCTTCGCCAATCATGCCGGGACGACGCCCATGAATCGCCGGAAGGATGCCCTCGCCGCGGCGTCCCGCGACGTCCTTGCCGTGCGTGAAGTCGTGCGTGCGGAGACCGGCAGCCAGGTCGGCACCGTCGGCTTCATGAAGGCAGAGCCGGGGGCGATCAACGTCATCCCGGGCCGCGCGGTGTTCCCGGTCGAGCTGCGCGATCTCGACGACGGCAAGATCGACCGAATGTGGGCCAGGATCCAGGAAGCGTTCCGGGAGACCGACAAGGCGGAAGGCGTGGAAACGAGCTGCACGTCTCTGGACGACGTGAAGGCTGCCCGCGCGGACCCCGCCCTGCAAACGGCCATCCGGGACGCGGCAAAGTCGGCCGGTCTCGCGACCCTCGACCTGCCGAGCCTCGCGGGGCAGGACTCTCAGGAGATTGCCAGGATCGCGCCGATGGCGATGATCTTCGTCCCGAGCAAGGACGGAATCAGCCATTCTCCCAAGGAATTCACGTCCTGGCGCGACGTCGCCAATGGCGCGGAGGTTCTCTACAGGTCGATCCTGCTGCTCGATGATCGGCTGAACCGCAACTGAGCGTTTCGGGCGCCCCCGGAGGAAGACTCAGAAGAGGCGGCGCTGGCCCTCTTCATCGCTCGCCATCGCGATCGAGGAGAGCTGCGGGTAGGTCTCGAGCAGGGTTTCCGGCACCGAGCGAATCTCCCCGGTCAGCTCCCTCTGGAGCATGAGGGCGTTGGTCACGGCCTGTCCTCGGAAGTGGTTGTTCAGGATCGCGTACACCCCTCCCTCGAGCGAGGCCCGCGCCGCTCCCTTGCGGATCCGCTCGACCCACGGCTCGAGCTCCGACCGTCCGTACAGGTAGTTGTATCGCTCCTCGTTTGTCGTCTCGCCAAACCACTTCTCGGCGTTTCGTCCGTGAAAGCGGTAATAGGCGAAGGACGCCGTCACGCGGTTGGTGGCTCCCAGATTGTTCGAGATGCTCGGCTGGTCGATGTTGACGAATGCCGCCCCATGTTCGGCGAGGAGCCGCTCTACCTCCTCCCGGTCCCAGGAGGAGTGCCGGAACTCGACGGCGAGCGGCAGGGAGGAAAACCGCTCGAGAATGTGCCGGAGAGTCCCGCGCGCGTCGGCCGTGTCGTGGAACGAGAAGGGGAACTGGACGAGCACGGCGCCGAGACGGCTCTCACCCGAGAGAGGCGCCATGGCGGCGCGGAACGCCTCCTCCTCGGCCGGACCGGCCTCCTTCTCGTGTGTGAAGCCTCGGTAGAGCTTCGCCGTAAAGCGAAACCGGGGATTGGCCTCCACCCGGCGGACCCAGCCAGCGGTCTGGCGGGCGTCGGGAATCCGATAGAAAGTCGAATTGATCTCGTTGGTGTCGAAGAGCGAGGCCATCAAGGCGAGCCGGTCGAAGCCGCGCGGCGGGCGCGTCGGATAGACGATTCCGGCCCAATCCTCGTACGACCATCCGGCGGTGCCGACGCGAATCGGAACGCGGTCCGCCATGAGACGTCTACTTTTGCCGGAGCGCCGCGACGAAGTCGAAATGGTCCGGATCTCGGGCGAGCCAGAACTGGCCTGTGCCGGCGTTGTGCTTGTCCGCCTGAAACCTCAGCATCCAGATACCGTCGTCCCAGTCGCTGCCGATCGCGGCGCTGAAGGGAAGCCGGATCTGCGTTGCATTGGTGGCGACCGAGAGCGTGTCCTCGAAGACCGCGACGCGCCGTCCCCTCGGAGAGACGGCCTCGACCCGCACGGTGATCTTGCGCGGGGCTTCCGCCGCCGGGACATCCATCGCCGCCTCAACCCGCAGGCGCGGGTCCGCGCCGTGCCGGATCGGAAAGCCCTCGGGGGCAGACTTCTTGCCGGCGGCGTCGGCGGGGAAGATCGCGAGCTCCGAGAGAACCGGCCCCGGGATGTCGCGGCCGGCGAGCTTTCCTTTCTCGTCCCGGAGCCGGAAGGGAAAGACGATGTTGGCCGCGATGTCGATCGGCTGGCCGTTCTTGAGTGCGGGGCGGAACACCCAGGCGCGCACCGCGGTGATCGTCGGCTCGACGAACTGTTCGTGCGTCGTCCAGACGGCCTTGACGTCCTGAACGGCGCCGTTCTTGTCGATGCGTCCGATCAGGATGACGTTGCCCTGAGCCACCGCCTGCTTGAGCGACTCGGGATACGCGGGCTTCTGCTCGCGAGTCAGCTCGGCGCCGCGAGTCTGAGCCGAGAGGGTCGCCGCGGCGCCGAGAAGCGCCGCGCCGAGGACACGTCTCACGCCCCCGAGCCTTCCAGAGCCCGCCGCGCGTGGTAGGAAGAGCGCACGAGAGGCCCGGACTCGACGCGCCGGAACCCCATCGCCTCTCCCTCGAGCCGCAGACGTTCGAACTCCTCGGGCGTGTAGTAGCGCTCGACCGGGAGCCTCTTCTCATAGGGCTGAAGGTACTGGCCGATCGTAGCGATGTCGCAGCCGGACGCGCGCAGGTCCGCCAGCGTCTGGAGCAGTTCCTCCATCGTCTCGCCCAGGCCCACCATGACGCCCGACTTGACCTTCATCGGGGAGCCGCTGAGGCGGCGGTGGGCGTCGGCGCGCGCCAGAAGCTCGAGCGACTGCTCGTAGCGCGCCTGCGGGCGCACACGCCGGTAGAGCCGCGGCACGGTCTCGGTGTTGTGGTTCAGGATCTCCGGCTCCCGCGCCAGCACCGTGGCCAGGGCCTCCGCATCGCCGCAGAAGTCCGGGATCAGGACTTCCACCGTGCACTCCGGGAGCCGCCGTCGAATCGCGCCGATCGTCGCCGCGAAGTGCGCGGCGCCGCCGTCTGCGAGGTCGTCACGGTTGACGGAGGTGACGACGACGTGCGAGAGCGAAAGCTCCGCCGCCGCCTCGGCCACACGCTCGGGCTCGAGAGGATCGAGCGCACCGGGCTCACCCTTTCCCACGGCGCAGAAGCCGCAGTGCCGCGTGCAGACGTCCCCCATCAGCATGAAGGTCGCCGTGCACTCGCGCGCCCAGCACTCATGGATGTTGGGACACCGGGCCTCCTCGCAGACCGTGACCAGCGAGAGGCGCCGCATCATGCGGCGGACTTCCTCGTATTCGCCGGTCGTGTTGGCGCGGACCTTCAGCCACTCCGGCCGCTGGAGGCGCAGGGACTTTGCTTCCGCCGGCAGTGTCGGCAGACTGCTGCTCACGCGGAGATTATCTCCCGGCCGAAGACCTCGGCGAAGTGCGACGGGATCGCTCGAGCGACATCCGCCAGTTGCGGCGCTCGGCCGAGCAGACGCTCCATCGTCGTCACGCCGCCGTCGGTGATACCGCAGGGCACGATCCCGGCGAAGTGCGCGAGCGGCTCGTTGGTCACGTTGACCGCGAATCCGTGTGTCGTCACCCATCGCGAGATGTGGATGCCGATCGCCGCGATCTTCGCGTTGCCGACCCAGAGAGAAGAGACTCGCTCCCGAATGGGGGAGCGCTCGGCACGAATTCCGAAATCCGCCAGCGTCCGGATCAGGACCTCCTCGAGACGGGTGACGTAGCGCTTGACGTCCCGACAGTCGGGGTGGAGGTTCACGACCGGATAGCCGACGAGCTGCCCGGGGCCGTGGTAGGTCACCTTCCCGCCGCGGTCGCTCTCGACGACCGCGATGCGAAGCTCCCGGCATCGCTCTTCGGAGAAGAGGATGTCGCCGCGGGAGGCGTTTCTGCCGAGGGTGAAGACCGACTCGTGCTCGAGGAGAAAAAGCGTCTCGCGGCCCCCGGCCTTGACCTCCTCGGCCGCTTCGCGCTGGAGGGCCCAGGCCTCCTCGTAGCCGATGCGGCCGAGCCATCGGACTCTCGTTGCCGCGGCCCGGGTCGCCATTGCTTCCACGATTGACAGTGTACTTCCCGCCTCCAACCCCTAGCACCCATCCCCTAGCCCCTGCTTTCAGTGCCCCAGAACCAGAATGTCCTGACCGCCAGGCCGCTCGGCGCCCGGAAAGAACCCCGGGGACATCCAGACGACGGAGAGTCCAGAGTCCCGCACCATGCCCTCGAAGACGGAGCGCTCGTAGGCCACGGCAGCCGTGGGGCGGCCGGCCGAGCGCTGGCGGACGCGCTCGTCGCCGAACGGAAAGGCGACGCCCGCCGCGCGGCGACCCGGGGGCCGGGCGTCGAAAAGGAACGCCGTCACCACCGCGGCCTTCCCGGATCGCAGCGTCCTCCGGATTTCGCACAGGTAGTGCCGAGCCTCCGGCTCGAGCAGGTGGGTGAACACGGACTTGGCCAGTATGAACCCGGCGCCAGCGTCCTCGATCGGAAATCGGTAGGACGTTGCGGTTCGGCCCGAGCGATGGCCGTACGGGGAAGCAATCGGCGCGATCTCGAAGGAGAGCCTCGGATCGTTGCCGTAACGCTTGCGGCACCATCGGATCGACGGGGCGTGGACGTCGAAGCCGACGTACCGTCCGTGCGGCCCTAGCCGGCGCGCCAGAGCTGCCGTCATCGCGCCCGCGCCGCAGCCGACGTCCAGCACGGTGTCAGTCTCGTTGAGGACGCCCAGGGAATCGAGCAGCGCCGTCATCTCTTGCGCCGCGCTCTCGAACCTCGAAACCGCGCCGGTGTGGCGCCTCAGCCAGAGCGGCGGAAGATCCGGCTTCCCCCGGACGCTTCTTCCCATCCAGTCGAGGGGACCCGCGAGCCAGAAGGCGGCCGTGCGAAAGAGCCGGAGCAGATCGGAGACCCGCGGGATGTCGAGCCAGCGCGTCACGAAATCCTCGCTCCGAAGAGTCTCCGGGCCCCCGCGGGGGCGTACAGGAGGAGGACCGGATCCCAGTATGGGACGCGGTACCGCCACACGACGAGGGAGGCTACGTGGATGGCCATCGTCGCGGCGAGAAAGACGAGCACGAACCTCGAGACCCCGGGGCGTGGCGCGATCGCGAGCCCGAGGCCGGCCAGTATGAAGAGGAGACTGTAGAGGACCGCCACCGAGACGACGACGAGGGGAGGCCAGAACCACCGGCTCGGGAAAGGCCTGAGCCAGTCGAGCGCCTTCCGCGCATCCAGCGCCAGAGCGGCGCCGGGATCGGCGAGGACCTGGTGGATCGCGAGCCGCCCGAAGTACTCGGAGGGACTCGCAGCCGCGGCCGGCTCGGTCTCGGCCAGGGCCGCGATCTGCCGCTTCTTGTCGCTGTCGAAGGCGACGACCCAGCGCTCGTATTCCTCGCGGTTCTTCAGTCGATAGTAGCGGCGCGTCCAGTCGGAGTTGCCGTCGTAGAAGGTCGAGCCGCCCATGTCGCTGACCGGGATGAGGCGGCCAAAGACCATCGCGTTGCGAATGGTCCAGGGAGCCAGCACGAGGAAGAAACCGGCGAGGCCGGCGGCGGCGAGATGCCCGCGCAAGCGCCACGGATAGTGTCGATCCAGGAGGGGCGAGGCCAGGAAGGGCGCGAGGGCCAGAGCCGAAGCTCGGGTCAGAGCAGCCAAGGCGAGCAGGGCACCGGCCGCCAGGGCCAGATTGGTAGAGGGACGGTCCGTCGCGGCGAGGAGAACGTAACCGGAGGAGAGAAGAAAGAGCAAGAAGAGCGGCTCGGACTGGATGTCGCTGCAGACGAGGAGGAAGGCGGGGTGGAATGCTGCCAGGGCACCCGTCCAGAGCGCGAGGGCGCGGCTTCGGAAGATTCGCAGGGAGATCGCGGCGAGGAGAACGGGCGAGACTCCGCCGAGCACGGCATTGGCGATTTTCGCGATCGGGATTCGGTCCGGATGGCCCAGGGTCGCGGCGACGAGAAAGACGGGATAGGCGGGCGGGCGAAAGAAGAAAGCGTCGGTTCGAAGAGGGTACCGCCCCGTCTGCGACAGGACAGCCGCCGCGCCCAGGTACGCCCGCGCGTCCCCGAATCCGACCGTGTGGAATCCGGCCGCCGCCACGGCGGCCACGCGGGCCGCGACGGCCAACGCGAAGAGGAGCAGACAGACGCGACGGGGGAGACGCGGGATCACGCTCTCACGCCGGTCCTCCCCGGGAAAAGGGGAGAATCACTACCCGAGGTCGAATTCTCCCTTTTCGAGCGTATTCTTGACCGACGCCATGAACTTGTCGGCGTCCGCGCCGTCGATCAGGCGGTGATCGAAGGAGAGGGCCAGGTAGCCCACCGTCCTGATCCCGAGGGCGTCGTTGCCGCTCTCGTCGGTCACGACCACCGGGCGCTTTTCGATCGCTCCGACGCCCAAGATCGCGACCTGCGGCTGGGGAATGATCGGCGTCCCGAAGAGCGAGCCGAAGACACCCGGGTTCGTCACGGTGAAGGTGCCGCCCTGGATCTCCTCGGGCTTCAGCCTCTTCGTGCGAGCCCGCTCGGCCAGGTCCTGCGACGCCCGGGCGAGGCCGAGGATCGACTTCTCGTCCGCGTTCTTGATCACGGGCACGATCAACCCCCAGTCGAGGGCGACCGCCATCCCGAGGTGGACGTCCTTGTGGTAGACGATGTTGTCGCCGTCGATCGACGCGTTGACCTGCGGGAACTCCTTCAGGGCCTGGATCGAGGCCCGGAAGATGAAGGGTAAATACGTCAGCTTGACGCCGTTCTTGGCGAGGAAGGCGTCCTTGTTCTGCTCGCGCAGCCGGGAGATCGCCGTGTAGTCGACCTGGAACACCGTCGCAACGTGCGCCGAAGTCCTCTTGGAGAGGATCATGTTCTCGGCGGTGATCTTCCGGATCTTCGTCATCGCGACGACCTCGTCGCGATCCGTCGTGACCAACGCCGGGCGGCCGGGCGCCGGGACCTCGGCGGGCGAAGGTTTGGGCAACGCGGGCGCCGTGGCCGCTGCGGCCGGCGCGGGGGCGGCAGAGACCGTTTGGGCGGCCGCGACCTTCCGGTTCTCGATGTAGGAAAGGATGTCGTTCTTGGTCACCCGGCTGTGGATGCCCGTGCCCTCGATCTCCCGGATGTTGATCCCGTGCTCCTGCGCGATCTTGCGCACGAGGGGCGAGGATCGCTCCCGGACCCGCTCCTCGAAGGACTCGACGGTTCCGCCCGTCGAGACCGCCGGCGGCGCGGCCAGGGGCGGGGGAAGGGGCGGGGAGGCCGGGCGCGGAGCCGGCTCGGGCGGGCGCACGGGTGCCGGGGCGGGCGCCTCGACTCTGGGCGCCGGTGCGGGAGGCGCGGCGACCTTCGCTTCGGGCGCCGCGGCCGCAGCGGGCTTCTCGCCCGCTTCCCCGATCAGGGCCACGACCGTGTTGATCGCGACGGTTTGGCCCTCTGGAACCTTAATCTCGACCAGCGTCCCCGCTACCGGCGAGGGGATCTCGGCGTCGACCTTGTCGGTCGAGATCTCGAAGATCGGCTCGTCCCGTTTGACGGGATCCCCCACCTTTTTCAGCCACTTGGTAATCGTTCCCTCGGCGATCGACTCGCCCATCTGCGGCATGATGACTTCGGCAGCCATGGCCCTCCCTTTCGCACCTCAAGGATAGGGCAATTCGCCCCGATCCGGAAGTCCACCGAGCTCCCCGCGCCGGATCGGAAGGGTTTCGAGCAGCCTCTCGCGAGCGACTCGCCAGCTGTCGGTGTCGGGCCGCGGCTCGTGTTGCCGATCTCACGCTTACGTTGCACGCGACGCGAGCCTAACACCTTGGGGGGTTGACACTCCGGTGGGGCCGGACGAGAATCCAGCCCCTATCGCAGCAACGCATTAACGCCTTACCTCTCTCACGGAGGGACTGACCATGAAAACGGCTCTCCAAATCAAGACCGTCATCTGCGGTGTGGTGCTCGCGGCGCTGGTTTCCGCGCGCCCGGCCCTGTCTCAAGAGGGGGAGGGTGGGTCTCAGTGCCCAACTCAATGCATCGAATGCGACGTCGAAGTGCTCTTGCCTCCCTGTGTAGATGTGGAATTCTTGCCTGGGGCGCCGACTCAAAGGTTCGATTTTGGGACCGAGGGGAGCAAGCACTTCATCAAGATCACGGCGAACGTTCTAAAGCCCTTCTTTCTGGCAGTTCAGTTCATTCCCATCACGCAGACAGAGCTGAACGCCCGGCTCAACTCCGGGCTGGCTCCCGCCAACTGCATCCCGTACGACGGGGCCACGTCGAACACCATGCTGGGAACGTGCGGCTTCTACCACGTCGTCGAGCCGCTGCCGGTAAAAGACGTCGATTACACGGGTGACGTCCTCTACAAAGTGTTCTGGGACTTTCCCACCCTCGACCAGCTCAACAACGTCCGGCTCTATCGCGCGCCGATTCCTGTGGACAATGCACCAGCCCCAGACTGCACGGGCGGAATCGGCTTTGACGGCGGTTTCTGCTACACGCAGGACATCACCGGCACCGTGTACCCCTTGGGGGCCACCGGTAACAGCGATCCCGGCGTGAGCGGGAAAAAGCCGGGTTTCTCCGACTACGAAGCGGTCGATCGGACCGACAATCTCTTGACGGCCAGGGTCAGGGTCGGGCTGAAGTGGATATGGGATACCGGCATCAAGTTCGATCTGAG
>Ga0335085_10014170_pt1 | contig 11651 bp, 10 predicted proteins | sample Lox_Sample_45_FD_206712 | JGI IMG/M metagenome (GOLD analysis project Ga0335085, IMG submission 206712) | Soil microbial communities from Loxahatchee National Wildlife Refuge, Florida, United States - Lox_Sample_4.5 | ecosystem: Environmental > Terrestrial > Soil > Wetlands | place: USA...
ACAAGATGTTCGACGGCGCCCTGGACGGGCGCAGCAGCTACGACGCTCTGACCATCTCGGTGGCCAAGCCGTTCTCCTTCGGCACCCTGCTGGCAGCGAGCTACACGTATTCCTCGCTGCGCGGCGCCTCCGACATCCCGGAGGACGCGCCCAGCCAGGTCAAGCTCGACGCCGCCTACGCCTACGAATGGGACGCGAAGACCACGCTGACCGGGGGCGCCAGCTTCCGGGCCATCGAGACCTCCCCCTGGACCATCGCGCTCGACGCGCGCCTGGGCCTTTCGCGCATCCTCTCCAACCCTTACGTGCTGGCGCTCAACCTCGACGTCTTCAACCTCTTCGACCGGCAGGAGGGCGGGCAGCCGCCGCTCGCCATCCGCTTCGGGGCGCGGCTCTCATTCTGAGAGGCCGCGAAGCACCGAGGCCAGGTCCTCGGGCAGGGCGCTCTGGTAGCGGGCGCGGAAGCCGTCCGGGTGGGCGAACGCGAGCCGCGCGGCGTGCAGGAAGTGGCGCGTGAGCCCGGGAAGCTCCGCGCCGCCATAGAGCGCGTCTCCCGCCAGCGGGTGACCGATGAAGGCGAGGTGGGCGCGGATCTGGTGCATGACGCCGGTGGGGATCTCCACCTCCAGCAGGGTGAAACCGCCGCGACGTTCCAAAGGAAGGAAGCGGGTGACGGCGGCGCGAGCGCCGTGCTCTTCGGCGTAAGCCGGATCGCTCGCCGCCTGCATGCGGCGCGGGTCGCGCGGATCGTGCAGCAAGGGCAGGGCGATCTCCCCGCCGGCGTGGATCTCTCCTCCCACCAGCGCCAGGTAGCCCTTCTCCACCGTGCGGGCGGCGAATTGCGCCCGGAGCATGGCGTGGGCGGCCTCCGTGCGCGCGGCAAGCAAGAGCCCGGAGGTGTCGGTGTCCAGGCGGTGCACCAGGCCGCCTTCGCGCGGCGAGGGGCCCACCTTCGCCAGCTCGGGGAAGCGGCCTACCAGCGCGTTCGCCGCCGTCCCCGTCTCCCCGGCCTTGAGCGGATGCGAGGGCATGCCCGCCGGCTTGTCCACCACTACCAGATGCGCGTCCGCGTGCACGATGCGGATGGGCAGATCCGGCTGCGGCACCGGCTGGTCGGGCGGCGGCCGCACCACCGAGATCCGCGCCCCCGCCCGCACCGGCGTCCCCTTGGGAGCGCGCTTGCCGTCGACGCGCACGCGGCCTTCCGCGATCCACTCCATCGCCCGTCCCCGGGAGACCCCGAAGAGCTTCGCCACCGCACGGTCCAGCCGGTCGCCCGGCGCGTCCTCGGGGACGGCGCGCTCGTCGATCTCCCCCTCGCTCATGAAAGGGCCGCGCGCACGTGGGCGGACGCCCAGGAGGCGAGGCCGTAGATCGACTCCATGGGATTGACGCCCAGGGAGGTGGGAAAGACGCTGCCGTCCACCACGAAGAGGTTGGCGAGCGTGTGGTGGCGGAGCTGCGGGTTCACCACCGAGCGCGCGGGGTCGGCGCCCATCCGGCACCCGCCCATCTGGTGGGCGGTGAAGACGGCCACCCGGTTGGGGCCCATGGCCATGCCGTCGATCAGCCCCAGGTCGGCCTCGGATCGGATGGTCACCGGGTCGGCGTGGAAGCTGACGATCTCCTTCGCCCCGGTCTGCAGATGGATGCGGGCGATGGCCTTCATCCCCGCCCGGAAGCACTCGTACATCCGGTCGGTGAAGGGGTAGTCGAGCTTCGGCCCGCCGCCATCGCGCAGGGTCACGGTGCCGCCTTCCTCGCCGGCATCGAACCCGTCGACCATCAGGGAGATCGTGGCGCAGACGTTGGGGAGCAGCGCCATCCGTGCCCTCAGCGCGGGGCCGAATCCGGGCATGGCGGTGGAGGCGAGCATGGGGTGCACGGGCGCGGCCTCGATGAAGAACCCCGCCCCTTCACTGCGCCGGGCGAAGTGGTGGGAGGCGACGCTCTGCGGAGCGCCGTAGAAGGCCTCGATCCGCTCCTGGTAGAAGGCGCCCATCCCCACCACCGGGTGCAGCCAGGTCTTCTTCCCGACCGGCCCCTGGTCGAGGCCGGAGCGGAGCAGCAGGGCGGGAGAATTGAGGGCGCCGCCCGAGACCACCACCAGCCGCGGCTCGACGCGGATCGTGCGGCCGGCCGCCTTCTGGGTGCCGGGCTCGAGCAGCGCGCCGACCACGGCGGTGGCGCGGGTGGCCTTCCACTCGATCTTCTCCACCCGGCAATTGGCGTAGACCTCGGCGCCGGCGTTGACCGCGTCGGGAAGGTAGGTGAGGGCGGCGCTCTGCTTGGCGTCCACCGGGCAGCCCATCCCGCAGTACCCGGTGCGCAGGCACTGGCGGACGTTTCGCTTGGTGGTGTCCACCTGCCAGCCCAGCTTCTTGCAGCCGTCGTAGATCAGGCGGTTGTTGGGGTTGGTGTCCTCGTAGTCGACCTTGGTGATGGAGAGCCGCTGCTCCACTTCCTCGAAATGCGGGCGAAGCATCTCAGGGGTGAGCGCCAGTCCCTCGGTGCGCTGCCAATGCTCGAGCACGTGGTCGGGCGTGCGGTAGCTGGTGGTCCAGTTCACCACCGTGCCGCCGCCCACCGCGCGCCCCTGCAGCACCTGGATGGAGAGGTCCGCGGTGGCCCGGTTGCCGCGGTCCTGGTAGAGGCGGGGGAAGGCCGTGGCCTCCTGCATGTCGAACTCTTCCTTGGTGTGGTAGCCGCCTTCCTCCAGCACCACCACGCTCGCTCCCGCGCGCGCCAGCCGGGAAGCGACCATGGCGCCGCCCGGGCCGCTGCCCACGATGCAGAGATCCGGCTTGAGCAGGAGGTCCTTGTCGCTGCCGGTGTGGATCATCGCCGCGCTCCCAGCACCGACTTGACCAGGTCGTAGGGCGGGCCGGGGTAGCCCACCGAGGCGTAGGTCTCCGGGGCGGAGAAGTAGAGGGCGCAGCAGAGGCGCTTCATCGCCTGGTAGCCGGTCCGTTGGATGGCCAGCCGCGAGGACTGCCAGCGGCGCAGGTGCGCGTCCTGATCTTCCGCCGACATGGAGGTGAAGGTCCGCGGCGGCCCGCCCTGCAGGAGGCTGAAGAGGGCGTTGTCGAAGAGGGCGAGGAGTTGCTTCAGGTCCTTGCGGTCGTTCCGGGGGAGGGGAGCGAGGAAGGCATCGGCGCGGCCGGCGATGTCCAGGTCGGAAGCCGTGGGCCCGGTGGGCTTCTCTTCCGCCAGCACCCGGTCGGCGACGGCCGCCCAGATGGAGTATTCGGCGGGAGTGAAGAACTGGAGCGCGCGCCCTCCGGGCACCTCGCGCAGCTTCGTCTTCCGCAGCGCGACCGGAACCGCTCCCGCCGCCGCCAGCAGGGCGGCCCCGGCCACGGTCTTCTTCAGCAGGCCTCGCCTGGTCTCGGGCACCGGGCGCATTGTAGCAGGGGCAGACGGCGCTGCCCTTGAGTCTTTCGGAGCGAGCTCGCCCTCAGATTGGGAGCGGCAGGCGGCGGACGCGGGTGCCGTCGAGGGAAAAGAGCGCGTTCGCCACCGCGGGGGCGGCCGGTGAGAGAGCGGCTTCGCCCATGCCGCCGGGAGGGGCGCTGCTGTCGACGATGTGGACCTCGATCTCCGGCATCTCCGCGATGCGCAGCGGGGTGTAGTCGGCGAAGTTCTCCTGCTCGGCGATGCCGTTGCGCACGGTGATCTGCTGGTGCAACGCCGCGGAGAGCCCGTAGACGATGGCGCCGCGCACCTGCGCCTCGATCCCCAGGCGATTGACCGGCGTCCCGCAGTCCAAGGCCGCCACCATGCGCCGCACGCGGACGCCGCCGCCCGGCCACCTCGACACCTCGGCGATCTCCGCCACGTAGCCGCCGTGCGAGAAGCAGGCGGCGAATCCGGTTCCGGCCTTCCGCGCGGACCACCCGGCGCGCTCGGCGGCCATCTCGATGACGGCGCGCAGGCGGCCGGCGTCGTACTCCCGCCGCGGCTTCGCAGGCCCGATGTCCTTGGAGAGCATCTCCAGCTGCAATTCCACCGGGTCGCGCCCAGCCAGCGCCGCCAGTTCGTCGAGGAAGCCCTGGACGACGAAGACGTTCGCGGAATCCTCCACGGCCCGCCACTGGCCGCGCGGCACGGACGAGGGCATCTCCGAGTAAGCGAGCCGGAAGTCGGGGACGAAGTTGGCCGGGAAGTCGGTGCGATCCACCTCACCCGGATGCAGCTCGCCGCCGCCCTCCGGCGTCCAGCGCAGGAAGGTACCCCGCGAGGCGTTGACCAGGTGGTGCGACCAGGCCGAGACGCGGCCCGCCGTCACTCCGCCCTGCAACCGGTGGATACCGGCCGGCCGGAAGAAGCAGTGGCGGATGTCGTCTTCCCGCGTCCAGGCCACCTGGACCGGCGCCTTCACGGATTTGGAGAGGTGCACGGCCTCCGCCACGTAGTCGGAGTAGAAGCGGCGCCCGAAGCCTCCGCCCATGCGCGTCGGATGGATCTTCACCGACTCGCCGGGCAACCCGCTGACCAGCCGCGCCACCCGGTGCGCGCCTTCCGGATCCTGGGTCGGAGCCCAGACGTCGCAGCGGTCGGGGCGCACGTCGGCGACGCAGTTCATCGGCTCCATCGGCGCGTGCGCCAGGAAGGGAACCTCGTAGGTGGCTTCGTGGCGCCGCTCGGCCGAGGCGAAAGCCTTGTCGAATTCGCCGTCGTTCCGCTCCACGAAGTGCGGCGGCTGCAAGAGGCGCGCGCTCCAGTCCTGGCGCATGCGCTCGGAATCGTCGGCGCTTCCCCCGCTCCACTCGATGCGCAGCGACTTGCGTGCCTGCATCGCCTGCCAGGTCCCGTCCGCGATCACGGCCACGCCCGGCGGCGGCTTGGGGCTGTTCTCGGGGAACTCGGGAAGGCGGTCGGGGTCGATGGAGACCACCGCCTTGACGCCCTTGCTCCCCAACGCGGCGCGGCCGTCGATCCGCTCGGGGCGCGCCCCGTAACTGGGCGAGCGCTCCACGCTGGCGACGAGCATGCCCGGGACCCGGACGTCGAGGCCGAACTGGACGGCGCCGCGGACGATGTCGGGCACATCCAGCCCGCGGTGCCGTCCACCCACCAGGGGGCGGCCGGCGGCATCCCTCAACTTGGGGCTGGCAGGAACCGGAAGAGCCGCGGCGGCCCGCACCAGGGAGCCAAACGGCGCCCTCCTCCCGCTTTGCGAATGGACCACGCTGCCCTCGCGCGCGTCGCACTCCTCGACCGGGACGCTCCAGCGCGTCGCTGCCGCCTGGACCAGCATCTCCCGCGCGGCGGCCCCGGCGGCGCGCAAAGGCCCCCAGGAGCCGCGCATGCTGTTGCTCCCGCCGACGTACTGGGGGCCGTACTCCGGAGCGAAATCGGCCTGCCGGAGGCGGACGCGGTCGAGCGGGACGCCCAGTTCGTCCGCCACCAGCACCGCGATGGCCGTGCGGACCCCTTGCCCCATCTCCGGACGGGGAATCGTCACCTCGACTCGCCCCTTGCCGTCGATCTGGACGAAGACGTTCGGGCGAAAATCAGGATCGGCCCGCTCCGCCGACCTTGCCGGCCAGGGCAGCAGGGCGCCGGTGGCCAGCGCACCGATGCGCAGCACCTGGCGGCGGGTGAGGGTCTTCGCGCCGCTCATGTGTTGCCTGCCGCCTTGAGGATGGCCCGCCGGATGCGGTCGTAGGTTCCGCAGCGGCAGAGGTTGCCGGTCATGCCCCTGTCGATCTCCAGATCGGTCGGATGCGGCTTGGTCTTCAGGAGGGCGGCGGCCTGCATGATCTGGCCCGCCTGGCAGTAGCCGCACTGCGGCACGTCCTCCTCGATCCAGGCCCGCTGCAGGGAAGCCGATGCCGTCGCGGCCAGCCCCTCGATGGTGGTCAGGCTCTTGCGCCCGACATTCGAGACGGGGGTGATGCAGGAGCGCACGGCGGCTCCGTCGAGGTGGACCGTGCAGGCGCCGCAAGCGCCCACGCCGCAGCCGTACTTGGTGCCGGTGAGACGCAGCGTGTCGCGCAAGACCCAGAGCAGCGGCGTCTCCGGCTCGACGTCGACGACGCGGCTCTGCCCGTTGACGCGCAGGCGAAGTCTCATGCCCTCGCAGAACAGGCAACGTGCGGGAGCATTTCACCGCGCCCTGGCTCCCGGTCTTGAATCGGAGCGCGGCCGGGGCCTTTCTCCCGGCCGCGAAAGGCTCAGTTGTTCGCCGCGCCCGCGGTGATCCAGGCCTCGATCAGGTCCACCTGGGCCTGGCTGATGGGCGGGGCCGTCGCCGGCAAGGGCATCGGGGAGCCGCAGGCGGGCTGGGTCCCCGCGAACTTCGAGAACACCTTGTTGAAGAGCAGGCTGGCGGCGGCGTTGGAGGGGGCGACGCGCGACATCGGCGGCGAGAGCGAGGCGCACGTGACTCCCGACGTTCCCGCCGCGGTGCCGGAGGCGGGGACGTCCACCAGGTTGGTATAGGCGAGGGACTGCGTGGACATGTCGAGGTTGCCCAAGGTGACGCCGCTGCCGCCCGGCTTGTGGCAGCCGGTGCAGCGCACGCCGATCACGTCGGCGTAGACGTTGGTGAAGGTGGGAGTGAGGACGTCGCAGCTCACCACCACCGACTGCGTGAAGGTGGTGGTGCAGACGCTGGCATTGGGCGAGACGGTGAGCGTGAGGGTCACCGGGCCGGGAGTGGGCGGGCAGGTGAAGACGGGGGTGGCGCTGACCGGGTTGTCGAAGGCCCCCGCCGTCGAGGTCCAGGCGTAGCTGGGCGGGACCGATCCCGCCGAGGCCACGGCCGCCAGCGCGACCGTGCCGTTGACCGAGGTCTCCAGCGGGGAGGCCGACAGCGAGTTGATGTTGGCGCAGACCGAGGTGCTGCCGCTGACGATGATGGACCCTGCGTCCGCTTCGGCGGGGCTGCAGGCCAGGTTGACGGATACGGCCGTCGTGGCCCCGCTGATCACGCTGAAGGGAGCGGAGCCCAGGCAGGTGAGGGTGCCATCGACGGTGGTCGCCGTGAGCGTGAGCGTGTAGCCCGGGCCGGAGGGAATGCCGCCCACCAGGAACGAGATGGTGTTGCTGGACTGCACGTTGACGGTGCCCGACTGCGAGAAGGTGGTCCCGTTCGTGATCGACCAGCTCACCGTGTCGACGGTGACTCCCGGCGCGAGCTGCAGGTCGACGCCGATCTTCCCGCCGGAACCCGTCGATGAATCGCTCTCGCCCGAACAGGCCAGAGTGGATGCGAGCCCGATGGCCACAATGGCCAATGCCATGCGCTGACTGGCGGATCGCATGTCGATACCCTCCGTAAGGATGGCGCAGGACCGCCCTCGCGCTTGTTGGACACTTCCCGGGTGGGTCAGGGAACAACTGCCTTGCGGGCTACCCGAAAAACACCTCGGCCACCCCGTAGAAGGCGTCGTCCACCGTCTTCAGCTTCGCGGTGGCCTCCGCGAGGGGCACGCTGACGATCTGGTTCCCCCGCAGGGCGGCCATCTTCCCCCACTCCTTCCGCGCCACCATGTCGGCGGCGTGGACGCCGAAGCGGGTGGCCAGCACCCGGTCGAAGGCGGTTGGGGTGCCGCCGCGCTGGATGTGCCCCAGCACCGTGGCCCGGGTCTCGAATCCGGTGGCCTTCTCGATCAGCTCGGCGATCTGCTGGCCGATGCCGCCCAGGCGGACGTGCCCGAACTCGTCCACCCTGGACGCCGCCCTCGCCTCCTGGCCGCCCAGCTTCGCGCCCTCCGCCACCACCACGATGGAGAAGTTCACCCCGCGCGAGCGGTGGCGGCGGCCGATCTGCTCGCAGACGCGGTCGATGTCCACGGGCTTTTCGGGGATGAGGATCACGTCCGCCCCGCCGGCGATCCCGGAGTGCACGGCGATCCAACCCGCGTGCCGGCCCATCACCTCGCAGACGATCACCCGGTTGTGCGACTCGGCGGTGGAGTGCAGCCGGTCGATGGCGTCGGTGGCGATCTGCACCGCGGTGTCGAAGCCGAAAGTCAGGTCGGTGCCGGCGAGGTCGTTGTCGATGGTCTTCGGCACCCCGAGGACGTTGGCGCCCATCTGGTGCAGCCTGGTCGCCACCCCCAGCGTGTCCTCGCCGCCGATGGCCACCACCCCGCCCACGTTGAGCGCGGCCAGGTTCCGCAGCACCATCTCCGCGCCGCCCGGCTTCTTGAAGGGGTTGGTGCGGCTGGTCCCCAGGATGGTGCCGCCCAGGTGGAGGATGCCGCTGGTGGCCTCGCGGGTGAGGCGGTCGTGCAGGGGCGGATCCATCAGGCCGCGCCAGCCTTCGCGCACGCCCATGATCTCCAGGCCCTGCTGCTCGCCCCGCCGCACCACCGCCCGGATCACCGCGTTGAGGCCCGGGCAGTCGCCCCCGCCGGTCAAGACCGCGATCTTCATGGCGGCGGACCCTCGCAGGAGCCTCGGGCGATTTCAAGAGTGCAGGTGCCGCCGGGTGATCATCTGCACGGGCCCGAGGAAGAGGTGCTTCTCGCTGTAGGGCTGCCTGCTGGACTTGCCGGTGGGCCGCTCCAGCCACTGGCGGGCGATCACCTCGCCATTGTGCCCCAGGCCGGAGAGCAGGTGCGCATCCGCGCGCGCCAGGTAGCGGCGCACCAGGGGGCGGAGCAGGGAGCGGAACTTCGCCCCGGGCAGCGCGGAATGGCGCCGGCCCAGGTGCAGCCGCCCGTCGAAGGCGGCGGAGATGTGCAGAAGCTCGTGCAGCAGCGTCTCCACCCGCTGCTCCGGCGTGCTGGCGCGGAAGAACTTGGGCCGCAAGGTGATGCAGTAGAGGGCGCGCTTTCCCTTCAGTGAGACCTTGGCCTTGGCCAGCGGCTTGATGGTGGCCCGCGACCCGCGGCGGGCCTCGCCGGCGACGAAGAGGATGCGCGCGGGCTGGATGTGGGACAACTCGGGCACCTTCCGCGCCATGTCCGACGCGATGCGGCGGCAGAGCAGCGTCGCGTTGGGCCGTGGCGCTCTTCGGGTGCGCATGGGTGCGACCAGCGTTCGCCTGGGACGCTATCACGGCGATGGTACACTCGGGAGCGTGAACGACCGGAAGTACTGGGTGCGCACCGAGCACGGAAAGGTGTGGGGCCCCTATACCGTGGCGGCACTCGAGCGGCTGCGCGGCCAGCTCACGGAGAATTGCCAGGCCTCCACCGACGGCGAGGAATGGCTGCCGGGCGCGGACTTTCCCGAGCTGCGCGGACTTCTGGTGCCGGCGAAGAAGGTGGAGCGACAGACGGGCATGCCGCCGGTGACGCCCCGGATCACCCGGGCGATGGCGGAGGCGTTTGGCGTCTCCGACGTCACCGTGCCGGTGGCGCCCACGGCTTCGCAGCCCGACGGGGCGGTGGAGGAGCGGGCGCCCTCGCCCCTCTCGGCGCCCGCGCCTGAGGCCAGCCCGCCGCCGCCGGTGGCCAAGCCCAAGCCTCCGCCGCCGCCTCCGCCCCCTCCGGTGCTGGAGGAGCTGCCCCCATCCGCTGACCTGGCGCAGGCCTCGCCCGCCCGGCTCTACGCGCTGGCCGTGGCCACCTCCGCCACCGGCGCGCTGCAGTTCGAGCTCGACAAGGGCAAGACGCTGCGCATCGCCTTCCGCCGCGGGGCGCCCGAGCACTTCACCTCCAGCGATCCGGAGCTTTCGCTGATCCGCTTCCTCCAGGCGAAGAAACTGCTGGCGGCGGAGAAGGCACTGGAGGCGGAGGAGCAGGCGCGCAAGAGCGGACAGGACGTGCTCTCGGTGCTCTTCCAGCTGCAGCTCATTCCCCCGGCGGACGCGGTCCGGCTGATCGGGGAGTACAGCGCCTTCCTCCTCGATCGCGCGATGGTCTGCTGGCGGGGAAAGTTCAGCTTCGAGAAGGATGCTCCACCTCCGCCCGGCGCGTTCCCCCTGGGGTCGCGCTGGGGAATGCTGGTGGACTCGGTGCGGCGGATCGAGGTGCCGCTCTTGCGCGCGCGGCTGGGCAAGCGGCTCCTGGTCCCGGTGGTCCGCTCCGGGGGGATGGCCGCGGGCAAGGTGGAGGAGCTGCCCCTCAACGCGCAGGAAGCGCGCATCTACGCGGACATCGACGGGACGAAGACCGGCGACGAGGTGCTACGCGCGCACGAGAGCGCCACCGCGCTGCACGTGCTCTACCTGCTCACCGAGCTGGGCCACCTTTCCTTCGCCGGCGGCTTGGAAGAAAAGGACGTGCCCGCCGCCGCCGCGGCTCCTCCTCCTCCTCCTCCTCCTCCGGAGGGGCAGAAGCCAGCCCAGGCGCCGCCTCCTGCGGCGGCGCGAGCCTTGCCGAAGACCACGCGGGAACCGCCCCGTCCCGCCGCGGCGCCCGCGCCGGCGCGCCCCGCCGCACCGCCAGTGATGAAACCGGTGGCGCCGGCCGCTCCTCCCAGGCCCGCGGCGCCGGCCGCGCCAGCCGTGTCGCGGCCTCCGCCCACCTTCGCCCAGCCGCCCGCCGACGAGTCGCTCGACGCCCAGAAGGTGCGCCTGGGCCAGCTCTGGGAGCGGCTGGCCGGCGTCGACCACTTCCAGGCGCTGGGGATGGAGCGGAAATCCGCCTCGGCGGCGGAGGCGAAGCGGAACTTCTTCGTGCTCGCCAAGGAGCTGCACCCGGACACCGTCACCGATCCCGCCCAGGCCGACCTGAAGGAGCTGAAAGAGCGCCTCTTCGCCCGCATCAACGAGGCCGCCCAGGTGCTGGGCGACGACAAGCGGCGCAAGGAGTACGAGGGCGAGCTGGACGGCAAGGCCGACACGGTGGACGTCTCCCGCATCTTCGCCGCGGAGGAGAACTTCCAGCGGGCGGAGATCTTCATCAAGGCCCACAAGTACCAGGAGGGCCTGGACCTGCTGGAACAGGCGATGCAGATGAACCCGGACGAGGCCGAGTTCTACGCCTGGCGGGGCTACGCGAAGTTCCTCATGTCCAAGGACCGCAAGGGCTCCTTCGAGGACTGCGCCGGCGACTGCCGCAAGGCGATGAAGATGGTGGACCGCTGCCTGCCCGCGCACCTCTTCCTCGGGCACATGGCGAAGATGACCGGCGATTTGAAGCTGGCGAAGAAGTGCTACACGAGAGTGCTGGAGCTGGACGAGAAGCACGTGGATGCGCAGCGGGAGCTGCGCCTGATGGGAAGCAAGGGAAGCTGATCATCCCGGAAGGATGATCTTCGGCTCTTCCTTCCGCGCCCGGTAGAGCAGGGCGGTGCGCCCCAGGACCTGCGCCACCTGCGAGGCGGTGCGCCCCGCCAGGTGCTCGGCCGCGCCGTGCCGGTCCTCCGGAGCGCTCTCGCCGATCTTCACCTTGATCAGCTCGTGCGTCTCGAGCTGCTGGTCGGTCTCCTTGACCAGCGCCTCGGTGATTCCCTCGTGTCCGACCTGGACCACCGGCTGCAGGTGGTGCCCCAGCGCCCGCAGGTGGCGGCGCTGCTTGCCGGACAGCCCTTCAGCCAACGTGGGCCCGCCTGGCGAAGTCCCGGTCCTGGGGGATCACCGAGGTGCGCGCGATCAGCGTGTCCAGCAGGCGGAGGAAGAGGAACACGTTGGGAATGGCGCCCACCGCCCCGCCGCCGAAGGCGAGCAGCTTGCCCTTCTGGCGGATGCTCAGGATGCCGCTCTGCACCGCCACCTTCTCGATCTCCGGCAGGGCGCAGGACTTGTA
>Ga0335085_10014171_pt1 | contig 11651 bp, 9 predicted proteins | sample Lox_Sample_45_FD_206712 | JGI IMG/M metagenome (GOLD analysis project Ga0335085, IMG submission 206712) | Soil microbial communities from Loxahatchee National Wildlife Refuge, Florida, United States - Lox_Sample_4.5 | ecosystem: Environmental > Terrestrial > Soil > Wetlands | place: USA: Florida...
TTTTATCGCCAAAAAAATTCCGGTAACGCGGGATATAAACCCCATTCGCTCTTCTGCCAAAAGTGTATTTGTCTTCATATCCTTCATAAATTCCTCCCGCATAAACTCCCAAATGATGATCCATAACATTATGGCCTAATTCTCCGCTGCTGCTTCCTAAACCATCCGGCCAGATATTGGTAGCAGAGTTCATCAGTATCCATGCACTGTTCAAAGTGGATGCATTTAAGAAAATAATTTTCGCATTGAATGTATATGTCTTATTTGTTTCTGCATCCAATACTTCAACACCAGTGGCTCTTTTCTTATCCTTGTCGTATAATACTTTCGTTACAATACTCCATGGTCTCACAGTCAGATTTCCTGTTTTCATAGCTGCAGGTAAAGTGACGGACTGTGTACTGAAATAACCACCAAAAGGACAACCATACCAGCATTTATCACGATACATACATTGCCTGTTATTCAAAGGAACTGTTGCGTGCGCACAACGACCAATAATCATTTTCCTTACTCCTTTATAATGCTCTTTAATCCTTGCTGCCACATCTTTCTCCACACAATTCATTTCCATCGGGGGAAGGAATTCGCTGTCCGGTAATTCAGCCAGACCTTCTTTTGATCCGCTGATACCTGCAATTTTTTCTACATAACTATACCAGGGCTCAATATCTTTGTAACGTACGGGCCAGTCAACACCGATCCCCTGTTTTCCATTTTCTTCAAAATATAAATCACTCCAGCGATAACTCTGTCTGCCCCAAAGCAACGATCGTCCACCCACATGATAACCGCGGAACCAGTCGAAGCGTTTGATTTCTGTGTAGGGAGAATCCTGATCACTTGCCCACCAGGAAAGGTTTCTTTCATTCAGTGGGTAATCTCTTTTCAGTACAGGATAATTTTTTATCATTTGCTGTGTTCTCTCTCCACGATGCGGATAATCCCACGCTTCTTTATTTGCTTCAGTATAATCTTTCACATGTTCAATATTCATTCCACGTTCAAGCATGATTGTCTTCAGGCCTTTTTCTGTCAGTTCTTTTGCAGCCCATCCGCCGCTGATTCCCGAGCCAACTACAATGGCATCGTAAGTGTTGTCCGCCATGAAAATTTTAATTTAAATTTTTCTTGAAATATTTTTATCAAAGGTCAAAATCGAATGGACAAAGGAAGAACAATCATTGCCCTTTGTCTATTGACCTTTGTATTTTCTATCCTAAATTTCTTTTTTTCAATTCTCCCACTGCATGGTCCACTGCTCTTGCAGTAAAAGCCATATAAGTCAGTGAGGGGTTTACGCATGCAGAAGACACCATGAATGAACCATCGGTAACAAATACATTCGGAGCATCCCAAACCTGGTTCCATTTATTCAAGACTGATGTTTTAGGATCCTTGCCCATACGTGCAGATCCCATTTCATGAATGCCTCTTCCCAAAGTGCCATCGCCTTCGCGCCCCTTTACATTTTTTACGCCTGCCGCTTCAAGCATTTCAATTGCATCCACCTTCATATCCTTGCGCATCTTCTTTTCATTGTCTTTGTATTCTACGTCGATCGCGAGTACATTCAATCCCCATTTATCCTTTACATTTTTATCCAGCGATAATTTATTTTCATGATAGGGAAGTGTTTCACCAAAACCGCCGATGCTCATAGTCCAGTGCCCCGGTTCACTTAATGCTTCTTTTAAATCTGCACCGATTGATAACTCTTCGGCTGAACGGTTGTATCCCTGTCTTCCGCTTCCACCCTGGTAACCAAATCCCCGCAGGTAATCCCTTTTATCGCCAAATAAATTCCTGTAACGGGGGATATAAATGCCATTGGCCCTTCGCCCATAAATATATTTATCTTCATAACCCTCTACCATACCCGAAGCTCCTACTCCCAGGTGATGGTCCATGATATTATGACCCAATTCGCCGCTGCTGCTTCCCAATCCGCCAGGCCATATATCTGTTGCTGAATTCATGAGAATCCAGGCGCTGTTGAGTGTGGATGCATTCAAAAAAATAATACTCGCATTGTACACATAGGTCTGATTCGTTTCCGCATCCAGCACTTCCACACCGGTTGCTTTTTTCTTATCCTTGTCGTACAAAATTTTTGTTACGATACTCCATGGACGAACCGTAAGGTTACCGGTTTTCATCGCAGCAGGTAATGTAGATGATTGTGTACTGAAATATCCCCCGAAAGGACAACCCAGCCAGCATTTATTCCTGAACTGGCAATTTGTTCTTCCCTCATGCGGCACCGTTAGATTGGCTACACGTCCAATAATCATTGAGCGCATTCCTTTATAATGTTCTTTTAATCTCGCTGAAACATCTTTTTCCACGCAGGTCATATCCATCGGTGGAAGAAATTGCCCATCCGGTAACTGCGGCAATTTCTCAAGAGAGCCGCTGATGCCGGCAAATTTTTCTGCGTGATCATACCAGGGTGCAATTTCATTATAACGAACAGGCCAGTCGATGGCAATTCCTTCCCTGGCATTGGCTCCAAAATCAAAATCGCTCCAGCGATAGCTTTGTCTTCCCCACATCAGCGAACGGCCACCTACATGATACCCCCTGAACCAGTCGAAGCGTTTAATTTCTACATAAGGGCTTTCTTTTTCATTCACCCAATAATCAAGATTGGATTCATTCAAAGGATAATCTCTTTTCAACACCGGGTAATCCTTTTTCATTTGTTGTGTTGCCCTCATGTGATGAGGAAAATCCCAGGCTTCTTTGTTTGCGTTCACATAATCCTTAATATGCTCAATATTGCGCCCGCGCTCCAACATGATTGTCTTCAATCCTTTTTCGCACAATTCTTTTGCGGCCCATCCGCCGCTGATTCCTGAGCCGATTACAATTGCATCATACTTGTTGTCTGCCATGATCTGTTTTTTATTTGCGATTTATTTTTTTGTCAAAGGTCAAATGTGAGACGTGAAACGCCAGTCGTGAGCCAAGAGTCGTGAGTCGGCACTGAAAGTTTATTTTCACATCTCACGACTCACAATTCACTCAGTTCAATATCGATTTCACACATCACAAATCTTCACTGCTTTTTTTAAGGAAGCGACTTTATCTTCTGCTGCAGGAATGAATTCCTGCGCAACATATCCTTTAAAACCTGTTTCCACAATTGCCCTCATCACCGCCGGATAATACAATTCCTGTGATTCATCGATTTCATGACGTCCCGGAACACCTCCCGTATGATAGTGTCCAAAATATTTTACATTCTCCCTGATCGTGCGGATAACATCTCCTTCGTCAATCTGCATATGATAGATATCATACAGGAGTTTGAAATTTTCAGAACCTAATCGTTTACACAGTTCAACCCCCCAGGGTGTTTTATCACACATATAATCTTTATGATCCACTTTGCTGTTGAGCAATTCCATTTGTATCGTAATCCCGTTTTTTTCTGCCAGAGGCAAAATTTTTTGCAAACCTTCCACAGAATTTTTCAAACCGGTTTCATCATCCATACCACGACGGCTTCCACTGAAACAAATCACATCTTTATATCCGGCTTTTACCATCAGAGGAATTACATCAGTATAATCTTTGATCAATTGTTCATGATATTGTTTATCATTAAATCCATTGGTCAAACTAACCGTGCCGCCATGATAACACATGGAAGAATAAATTCCGTATTTCTGTAAAGTGGGCCAGTCTTTGGGGGCCATCAGGTCGATCGCACTGAAGCCAATTTTTTTAACCACTTTGCAGAGCTCTTCTACTGAAAGAAAGCCATATGTCCACTGACAAACAGAGTGATTGATATTTCCTTTAAACTTCAATTTTCGATCAGATTTATCCGAACTGGAAGCGAGTACATTGTTCCCAACCACAAGTGCTGCAGATCCGGCTACAAAATTTTTGATGACAGTACGGCGTGAATGTTTATCTGGCATAGCAGATCTATTAAAAGGCGGAAATTACTAAATCAATTAATACGACTCACCAAATATTTTATGGCTGTCAAATAAAAATAAACAGACGGTTCAATGAAATATCTGTCTTATGCAGGAGTAGTACTTGCCTTATGTGCAGCATAATGCTTCCTGCGTGCAAGATATATAATTATAAATACCACAAATACGATGGCAGGCATGATTGCTACTTTCATAAATGTGTTTGAACTGGCTATATTATTTGCATCAGCTGCAGTTGCGCCTGTATTGATAGCAGCCTGTTTGAAATCATCAAACCATTTCCCCATTTTCGGAAGAATAAATGCTACAGACAACATTCCTCCGCCACCCATCAGTGATAAACCTAATGCACCTGTATTAGGAAGATATTCTGAAACAAAGCCAAGCATTGTGGGCCAGAAGAAACAAATGCCGATGGCAAAAACAAAAGCCGCTCCAAAAGCAGCATTGCCACTCGCTTTACTTAACAAAATCAGTCCTATTCCTGCGAATAATGCAGAAAAAATAAGCATCCCGTTTGGATTCAATCTGTGGACAACAGGCCCGGCAAAGGCACGGGCAAGAGCCATCACACCATTAATTAACACCAAAACAAGGATTCCTGAAACACCAGCGTTTTCCAAAAATCCGGGAAGCCATTGATTGGTTCCCAATTCTGTTGCTGCAGTTAAAAACATACAGGCCAGCATGATCAGAAAAAGAGGATTCAGACAGGAGGCAAACATATTACTGGTACTCACACCTTTTGTAACTCTTTCTGTTTGCGGGAAAGTCAGACTGAAAAACATATATCCATAAATAATTGCAGGAATAAATAAAGTTGCAATCATGATATGCCAATCTAATTTGAGAATATCCAATAGAAGATAAGAAACAAGACCGCCTATTACAATGCCTCCCGGAAACCAGACATGAAAGCGATTCAGCATGGTAGTTTTATTGTCTGGATAAAGTGTAACTGTAAGTGGATTGCAAGCGGCTTCCACCATTCCATTTCCAATGCCGATGCAAACCGTACCGACAAATAACATTGTTGCATCCTTAGCCAGCAGGTAAACTATAACACCTGCGATATGGCCGATAAATGCAAACACGAGCAAACGTTTCATTCCAAGCACATCACATAAAGGACCTCCAATAATCATAGCAAGCGTAAAGCCCCAGAAAGCCGGACCAAATATCCATCCAAGTTGTTCTTTGGTTAGATTGAATGCAGGCCCCCACACACCTTCCAGAGAAGCTCGAAAGGCAAATGTCATGGCCGTAAAAATTAGTGCAACACGGCTGGCAAGAAAAAGTTTGTCGCGATGAATAGTTTGTGACATGGCAAGTCAGTTTTTTGAATGGTAAAAAAATCGTTAGTAGATGAGTGGACCACTGCACATGCGGAGTGGTCGACTCATCGGAGCTCCTCAATATTTTCGCTGATTCAATTTTAATAAATAGCTTCGTAAATGTAATTTTTTATTTTAAAATAAAAAACCGAATTAACTGTTGAGATGACAATTTTCATTATCAGTTATTAATATTTATTAAAATTGCATCCCGAAATTTTATACAAAACGGAAATCTATGAATAGAAAATTAAGAATGGGAATGGTTGGCGGAGGCAAGGACGCCTTCATCGGTGCCATTCATCGTATTGCAGCCAATATGGATGGACTGATTGAGCTGGCGTGTGGAGCGCTCAGCATCAATCCTGAAATTGCAAAGGATTCAGGTCAATCGCTTTTTTTACCTGCGGAGAGGACTTATCTGAACTATGAAGAAATGATGGAAAAAGAAAGCAAAATGCCCGCAGATAAAAAAATAGATTTTGTAACCATCGTTACTCCCAATTTCGCACATTTTGCTCCTGCAATGCTTGCATTGGATAAGGGTTTCAATGTAGTGATCGAAAAACCGATCACTTTTACCATTGATGAAGCAAAGCAACTGAAGAAAAAAGTTGAATCAACCGGATTGGTTTTATGTCTGACACATACTTATTCCGGTTATCCGATGGTAAAGCAGGCGAAGCAAATGGTTCAGGGCGGCGTTTTGGGAAAGGTCAGAAAAGTTTGGGTTGAATATCCGCAGGGATGGTTGAGCAAATTAACAGAACGCGAAGGAAACGCACAGGCTGCATGGAGAACAGATCCAAAAAAATCAGGGAAAAGCGGTTGCATGGGTGATATCGGAACACATGCGGCCCATCTTTCAGAATATATAACAGGATTAAAGATCACTCATCTTTGTGCCGACCTGAATGTGATGGTCGAAGGAAGAGCATTGGATGATGATGGAAATGTTTTGTTGAAATTCGATAATGGCGCAGCGGGAGTGCTGATGGCTTCACAGGTTGCAGCAGGAGAAGAAAATGCACTGAAGATTCGTATCTATGGTGAAAAAGGCGGCATTGAATGGGCACAGCAGGAGCCAAATACATTATTGGTAAAATGGCTCGATCAGCCTACGCAAATCCTGCGCGCAGGAGTCGGGTATAAGGACCCGTTGTCAAATTTCGCGCGGCATAATTTCAGAACTCCCGGAGGGCATCCTGAAGGTTATCTCGAAGCTTTTGGAAATATCTATCGCAATTTTGCGCTGACACTATCTTCAAAAATCGACGGAAAAGAACCGACGAAAGAAATGCTGGATTTTCCAAAAGTAGATGAAGGCATCCGCGGAATGGCATTTATTGATAACGTCGTTCGCAGCGCGGCAAGCAAGGAAAAATGGACAGCATTCGAAATGTAAAATACGTTGATCGATAGCCGTTGTTCATTGGCCGACTGCTAATACAGGTTCAAAATCAAATTCGGTCATCGAGAAACGACCAAGGGCCATCGAAAAGAGGTATCATAAAAATATGAAGCAATGAAAACAATCAAAGGTCCCGGAATTTTTTTGGCGCAATTCATGGGAGATGAAGCGCCATTCAATTCATTACAATCTATTTGCCAGTGGGCAAAAAGTATTGGCTTTGCTGGTGTGCAGATTCCTTCCTGGGACAGTCGCTGCATCGATCTGCAAAAAGCAGCGGAAAGTAAAACGTACGCAGATGAAATAAAAGGGATCGTCAATGGTGCAGGCCTGCAGATTACAGAACTGTCGACTCATTTACAGGGGCAATTGATCGCTGTACATCCTGCATACGATGCATTGTTCGATGGCTTTGCTCCGGTTGCTGTTCATAACAATCCGAAAGCAAGGACCGAATGGGCTGCACAACAGTTGAGATATGCCGCCAAAGCATCTCAGAATCTCGGACTAAATGCCCATGCTACTTTCAGCGGCGCATTATTATGGCCTAACGTCTATCCATGGCCGCAAAGACCCGCCGGTTTGGTAGAGACGGGTTTCAAAGAATTAGCTGGCAGATGGATTCCCATTCTCAATGAATTTGATAAACACGGGGTCGACCTTTGTTATGAAATTCATCCGGGAGAAGATCTTCATGATGGAGCTACTTACGAAATGTTTCTAAAGCATACCAACAATCATCCGAGAGCCTGTTTATTGTACGATCCCTCGCATTTTGTATTGCAATGCCTGGATTATCTGACCTATATCGACAATTATCACGAAAGAATAAAAATGTTTCATGTAAAAGATGCTGAATTCAATCCCACCGGAAAACAGGGAGTATACGGAGGTTATCAAAGCTGGATTGACAGAGCTGGCCGCTTTCGCTCTCTGGGAGATGGACAGGTAGATTTCAAATCCATTTTCAGCAAACTGACTGCTTATGATTTTGCCGGCTGGGCCGTGCTCGAATGGGAATGTTGCATCAAACATCCTGAAGATGGAGCAAGAGAAGGTTCTGTATTCATCCGAAATCATATCATACGCGTTACTGAAAAAGCATTCGATGATTTTGCAGGAACAGGTTCAGATGAAAAGTTTAACCGTTCTGTTTTAGGATTGAAATAATCCTGAAAAATGATAGCTTTGAGCAACCGGAATAAATATCTTTTTTTATTATCATTTTATTTCACATCATGAAAAAAACAATTATTATTCTCTTTTGCAGTTCACTGGCAGTTGCCTGTGGAAATTCAAGTGACAATTCATCTGCAGCTAAAAAAGACTCTTCTGCCACGACAAACACCTCTGTTTCTTCAGCGGAAAATGAAAAAGGATTGGAATTGATCGGGTCTAGCGACTGTACCACCTGCCATAGACTTCATACTGAAGATGCCGGTTCCGTAATCGGTCCCGCTTATAGTCAGGTTGCTGCAAAGTATGCACCTGCTGCTGATTCTACTGTAAACCGTCTCGTAAAAAAAATCATTACCGGAGGTACAGGTGTCTGGGGGCAGGTTCCAATGACCGGGCATCCCTTGTTACCCGAAGCCGATGTAAGAGAAATGGTAAAGTATATTTTATCGCTAAAAAAATAAACCAACATGAAACGGATTGCTTCTATGAGCATGGCAGTTTTACTGCTATCAATGAATCTTTTTGCGCAGACTGAAAACACGCTTACCGATCAGGAAAAAGCGGATGGATGGAAATTACTTTTTGACGGAAAAACAACCAATGGCTGGCATCAATTCGGAAAAAAGTCTGTGAGTTCCCGCTGGAAAGCAGAAAATGGCGCCCTCCATATCGATGCTACCCAAAAATCGGGGGCCGGGGATATTACTACCGACCATACATATGCGAACTTTGATTTAAAACTGGAATGGAAAATTTCTAAAAATGGAAACAGCGGCATCATGTTTTATGTGAATGAAGACACGATGTATAAGGAACCATTTGTGACGGGCCCTGAAATGCAGGTATTGGACAATGACGGACACCCGGATGGAAAAATCAAGAAGCATCGTGCGGGCGATTTGTATGACCTGATTTCTTCTTCTTCTGAACCAGTAAAAGCGGTCGGAGAATGGAACCAGGCAGAAATCAGAGCAGACCATGGCAAACTGGATTTGTACCTGAATGGAGTCAATGTTGTTTCAACTACTTTATGGAATGATAGTTGGTGGGCTCTCGTGAAGGGAAGCAAATTCAAATCATGGTCAGGGTTTTCAAAATACAAATCCGGACATATCGATCTACAGGATCATGGAAACGAAGTTTGGTTCAGAAATATTAAAATCAAAGAACTGAAATAGGATCAAGTCCCGGATTCATAGATTTTATCAAGAAGATAATATGAAAAAAATTCTGAGAGGCGCATTGTTTGTTCTCATTAGCGCATTCCTGATAAGTGCATTAACACATCGTGCAAAACCGAGAGTATTAATTTTTTCAAAAACAAACGGATTCCGCCACTCCTGCATTCCTGCAGGAATTGCTGCCATCAAAAAGCTGGGCGCTGAAAACGGGTTCGAAGTAGATGCAACAGAAGATTCAACCTGGTTCAGGAAAAAAATTCTGAAAAAATATGCTGCATTGGTTTTTTTATGCCCGACCGGAAAAGTTTTCGGTCCTGATGAAGAAAAAGCTTTGCAGGAGTATATTCATAATGGAGGCGGATTTATGGGAATCCATGCCGCTACTGACTGCGAGTACAATTGGCCATGGTACGGCGAATTGGTCGGCGCTTATTTCAAGACCCATCCAAAACAGCAACAGGCAAAACTGATTATCGTTGATAAAAACAATCCTGCTACCAGTTCATTGCCAGATCCCTGGGTGAGATTTGACGAATGGTATAATTTCAGGAATATCAGTACATCTATTCATGTGCTGATAAAAATTGACGAAACATCTTATACAGGTGGCGATAATGGCGACAACCATCCAATGGCCTGGTATCATGAGTATGATGGCGGAAGATCCTTCTATACTGAAATGGGGCATACCGATGAATCCTATAGTGATACCAATTACCTGCATCATATTCTTGGCGGAATCCAGTACGCAATGGGAAAGAAATAATTATACTAACGGTAACTTATAGCCGTTGTGATATTCTTTCATTAAGTAAGCAGTATTAATGGAATCATCCGTAAATTTTTCAGAAGACGGATCCCATGCAAGTCTTTGTCCGCTCCGGAAACTGATATTTCCCATCTGAGCCACGGTAGCGACATGTGCACCATCCTGAATTGAACAATGCAGATCTTCCATTTTTCTTGATCGAACCACATCAATAAAATTCACCCAGTGCTTTTCGAGTCCGTTATCAGAAGGCATGGCGAGTGGTTTGCTAACTTTGTTCTTGCTGTTTTTTTCTTCGATTACTTCCCATCCCCATCTCCCTAATACCAATGTTGCATTATTCCCGATAAAAGCAATTCCGTGGTCCCGTCCATAAGATCCATTGTCAATTCCCATGGCATGATCCCAAACAAGGTTGAAATGATCAAACTCATAAAGAGTGGTGAGCGTATCGGGAGTTTCCTGGGATAGATCAGGATAGGCAAAACGTCCGCCCAGTGCAGCAATTGTCCTGGGAGTTCCTGCCTTCATTCCCATCAGCCCATAATCGAGCAGATGCACGCCCCAATCGGTCATCAATCCTCCTGCATAATCCCAGAACCACCGGAAATTGAAATGAAAGCGGCTTGCATTGAAAGGCTTTTTGATAGCAGGTCCCAGCCATTGGTCATAATCGACTCCCGGCGGAGGCGCTGAATCCGGGCGAACAATATCCGGTTTCATCCAGCCCTGATAGCACCAGACCTTTACTGTACGGATATTTCCTAACTGTCCCGTATAAACGAAATCAATCGCATCTTTGAAATGCTGCTGGCTTCGCTGCCACTGCCCTGCCTGTACAGCCCGATTATATTTTTTTTGCGCTGCCATCATCGCCCTGCATTCGCCAATGGAATTTCCAACCGGTTTCTCAACATAAACATCTTTTCCTGCCTCGCAGGCATTTATCATAATCAGCGCATGCCAGTGATCCGGTGTGCCAATGATCACAACATCAATATCTTTCCTATCGAGCAACTGACGGTAATCCCCATACGCTTTTACTTTCGAGGCATCCTTCTTCATTTTAGATAATTCCCCCATCCTTTTGTCCAGCACATTCTTGTCGACATCGCACAGAGCCACGAGGTTCACACCGGGAACCTTTAATGCAGCAGTCAGGTCGGCCCATCCCATTCCGTTGATGCCAATAGCTCCGATATTGATCTGGTCGCTTGGAGCTATCCGCTTTTGTAACCCTGCAAGAACTTTATTATCGAAAGCTGATATCAGTACCGTTCCTCCTATCAATGCTCCTGATTTCTGAAGAAATGAACGCCGATTACTCATATATTAGATTTGAAAGTGAGCAATATTTGCAGACTGAAATTACAAAAAAGAAATAATCTTAAATGAGAACCGGTTTTAAATGGAAACAATAGATATGAAATGATTAATTGGATATTAAATGATTAATTGATATCTATGAACAGACTCCATAAGCGCCGTAGTATGCCGCCCCCAAAAGTGCCGTCTTACTATTGAGAATAATTTTTACGGGGACTTTCCTGACCAGGTTTTGCATCCGGTCACAGTCCAAAAAATTATCGTAAAAAACATTTTGCTGTAGTATAGAAGTAATTTTAGGTGGAATGCCCCCTCCAAGAAAAAGCCCACCGGTGGCTTTCATTTTCAAAACCAGATTAGAAGACTCTCGTGCGAGATAACGTATATAAAGCTGCATCGTTTCAATACATGTTGCATCTTTTTCTTCCAGTGCCGACTGGCTAATGACAGCTGAAGGATCATTTTTTTCGATTGCTTCCTTTAACCATTCGGCCATTG
>Ga0335085_10014172_pt1 | contig 11650 bp, 12 predicted proteins | sample Lox_Sample_45_FD_206712 | JGI IMG/M metagenome (GOLD analysis project Ga0335085, IMG submission 206712) | Soil microbial communities from Loxahatchee National Wildlife Refuge, Florida, United States - Lox_Sample_4.5 | ecosystem: Environmental > Terrestrial > Soil > Wetlands | place: USA...
CGAGGGCAACGGCCCGGTGAACGCGCTGGACAAGGCGCTGCGCGCCGCGCTCGAGCAGATCTACCCCGAACTGGCCGCGCTCGAGCTCACCGACTACAAGGTGCGGATCCTGGCCGGCACGCACGGCACCGGCGCGGTGACCCGGGTGCTCATCGAGTCCGGCGACGGCACCGGCGATAGCTGGAGCACGGTCGGCGTGGACGAGAACATCATCGCCGCGAGCTGGCACGCCCTCGAGGAAGCCGTCACCTACTCCCTCCTCCGCTCCGGCCGCGAGCCCAGCTAGCCCCCGCCCCCGACGCGATGAAACCCTGGTTCCAGTGCGCTCGAACGCACTGGAACCCGGGTTTCATGCCCTTCCGGGTGCCGCCCTACGCCGCCGGGACCTTGTCCAGGAAGCCGTAGACGCTGCGGATCTGGCCGCCCCCGTTCAGCACCGCGACGTCGAAGCCGGTCACGACCGGCTCGGCCGCGCCCTCGGGCGCGAGGTGCCAGGTGAAGCGCGCCTGCTCGTGGTGCGCGTCGACCGGTCCGCCGAGCGTGAACACGAAGCCGGGGAACTGCTGCTGGACCGCGCCGATGAGCCCGTCGATCTCGGCCCGCCCCCGTGCGTCGGCCAGCGGGTCGGTGTAGCTCCCGTCCTCGGCCCACAGCTCGTCGACGAGCTTACGTCGCCGCGAAGCATCCGTCTCGTTCCACGCGGCAAGGTACCGCTCGACCATCTCCTGCATCGTTTCTCCCTCCGTAGGTACCACCGATCCTGCCGACCGGAGGGAAGCGTGGCAATTACCTCCGAGGTAATGCAAACGCGGACGAAAACCGGTTAGGCTCACAAGGATGCACGCCGGTGACCTGATCCGCGAGTGGCGGCAGCGCCGCCGGCTCAGCCAGCTCGACCTCGCCATCGCGGCGAACGTCTCGTCCCGGCACCTGAGCTTCGTCGAGACCGGCCGGTCCCGGCCGACCAGCGAGATGATCCTGCACCTGGCCGAGCACCTGGACGTGCCGCTGCGCGACCGCAACGCGCTGCTGCTGGCCGGCGGCTTCGCGCCCGCCTATCCCGAACGCGGCCTGGCCGAGCCCGAGCTCCAGGCCGTTCGCGACGCGCTGAAACGCGTGCTCGACGGCCACGAGCCCTACCCGGCCGCGGTGGTGAACCGCTGGTGGGAGCTGGTCGGCGCGAACGCCGGCATCGCGCTGTTCACCGGTGACGTCAGCCCGGAGCTGCTCGAGCCGCCGGTCAACGTGCTGCGGCTGAGCCTGCACCCGGACGGGATGGCGCAACGGATCGCGAACCTCCCCGAATGGCGCGCCCACCTGCTGGCCCGCCTGCACCGCCAGGCCGAAGCCACCGGCGACCCGCGCCTGTTCACCCTGTACGCCGAGCTCGAGGCCTACCCGGGCGGTCGGGCCACGCCCCCGGACCGAGCCGACGTCGTGGTCCCGCTCCGCTTCCGCGCGGCAGGGGCCGAGCTGTCCTTCCTCAGCATCACCGCCGTGATCGGCACCCCGATGGACGTCACCGTCGAGGAGCTGGCCATCGAATCGTTCTATCCCGCCGATCGCCAGACCGCGAAGGCCCTCGCGTGACCCCGGCCGGCTGGGCCCGGCGGACCGGGACGCCGTCACGGCCGAGGGGGAGCGGCTTCTCGGCTTCGCCGCCCCCGCGCTAGCCGCCCGCGATGTACGTTTTGTCCCCGTTCGTTCGGGCTAAATAACAGACCCAGGGCCGCAGTGGGGCGGCCAGGGATTTACGGTAGGGGCATGGACGACAAGGAGATCATGGCTCACATCGACGAGCTGATCGATACCGAGCACCAGCTCCGCCGGCAGCTCGCGGCCGGCGAACTGACCAGCCAGGAGGAGCGCGAGCGACTGCGCTCCGCCGAGGAGGCGCTGGATCAGTGCTGGGACCTGCTGCGGCAACGGCGAGCCCGCCGGGAGTTCGGCGAGAACCCGGACGAGGCGATGGCCCGGCCGGTCGGCGAGGTCGAGGGCTACCAGCAGTAGCCAGCCGCAGGATCACAACGACAGGAGTGGCGTGCGTATCGCGAGATTCGCCAAGGGCGACGGGGTCGCGTACGGCGTAGTCGAGGGCGAGCTAGAGAGCGGAGGAGCGGGGAGGCCGCCGCGGCCGGGACTGACGATCGCGGAACTGTACGGGCACCCGTTCGGCGTGGACCCCGGCGGGGTCAGGCTGACCGGCAACCGGTACCCGCTGGCCGAGGTCAGGCTGCTGGCGCCGGTGCTGCCGAGCAAGGTCGTGGCCACGGGCCGGAACTACGCGTCGCACGAGCGGGAGGTGGCCGGGGAGCCGCCCGCCGAGCCGGTGATCTTCCTCAAGCCATCCACCTCGGTGACCGGCCCGGGGGACGCGATCAAGTACCCGGTCAAGCTCACCGACCGGGTGGACTTCGAGGGCGAGCTCGCCGTCATCATCGGCAGGCTCTGCCGCGGCGTGCCGCGGGAGCGGGCCGAGGAGGTGGTGTTCGGTTACGCCTGCGCGAACGACGTGACCGCGCGGGACCTGCAGGCCAGGGACGGGCAGTGGACCCGGGCCAAGGGCTTCGACACGTTCTGCCCGCTCGGGCCGTGGATGGAAACCGGGACGAACCCGTCCGACCTCGAGCTCACCACCACGGTCAACGGCGAGATCAGGCAGCAGGCCCGCACGTCCGAGCTGCTCTGGGACGTGCCCGGGCTGATCGCGTACGTCAGCCAGGTGATGACGCTGCTGCCCGGGGACGTGCTGCTGACCGGGACGCCGGCCGGGGTGGGACCGCTGACCGACGGGGACGAGGTTTCGGTGACGATCGAGAGCATCGGCACCCTGACCAACCGGGTGGTAATCGGCGACTGAAAATTTGCCCCCATTTAGTTTAGGATTAGCGTTCGGAGCGGGCGCGACCGTGCGCCAGGACCTACTCCGGCAGGGTCGCGCAAGGGTGGGCATTATGCGTGGGGGCTACGTTCGCGATTCCGCCCGGCAACCGCCGTCATATTCCTTCTCCCACCTGGTGCCGGTGCGTCACTGGGCCCGTGACCCGGCGCTGCGCAGCTGGCCGGTGCTGCTGCTGGTCGCCCTGGTCTGCGTGCCGCCCTTCGCGCTGGTCATGCTCAACGACCCGACCCCGGCCAAGATCCGCGACATCGCCTGGATCTTCGCGGTCTACTTCGCCGTGGCCTGGCTGCTGCTGCTCGGCGTCATCGTCCGCCCGCAGCACGTCAGCCGGGCCATGCTGGCCGCCATCGCCGTCGTCGGCGTCGTCACCCAGGCGCCCACCGCGATCTTCCTCGAGACGAAGCTGCACGCGGGCACGAGCAGCCTGCTCGACATCTTCACCATCGGCCTCCCCGAGGAACTGGCCAAGGCCATCCCGATCGTGGTGGTGGCGTGGATCTGGCGGCGGTACTGGCATACCCAGACGCCGCGGGACTACCTGTTCCTCGGCGCGGTGAGCGGGCTGGTGTTCGGCGCCGCCGAGGTCGTGCACTACTTCACCGACGTGCTCGGCTCGATCTCGGGCCACGCCACCGGCCTGGACCTGCAGACCCTGACCATCCAGTACATCTGGCGCTTCCTCACCGACCCGATCGACCACGCCTGCTGGGCGGGCATCACCGGCTACTTCATCGGGCTGGCCATCACCAGCCCGCACCGGGATTACTGGATCGGCCTGATCGGGATCGGCATCGCGGCGGTCCTGCACGGCCTCAACGACTGGAACCCGATCAACAGCCACCTCGCCTGGGTGCTGATCACGCTGATCAGCGTGCTGCTGTTCCTCGGCTACGCCCGGGCCGGGGCCTGGCTGCCCCAGCAGGCGATGGCCGCGCCGGACGGCCTGGCGATGCCCGCCGGGCAGGCGGCCCCGCCCGCCCCGCCGCGCCCGCCCGCGACGCGGGACGAATGGTGGCAGCACGTCCCCCCGGCCGCCCCGCCGCCGCCTCCGCGGCCCGCCGTCGCCACGCAGCCCGCCGCCGCCACGCCGCACGCCGCCACGTCGTCCAACCGGACCGCACCGCACGCCGCAGCGCCGTACAATCCGGCCACCGCGCCTACCGTGCTCCAGCGCAAGCCGCCCGTTCGGCCGTGGTGGGAACAAGAACGATAGGTCCGTGACAGGCTAGTAGCGCCCGAGCCGGGAGAGGAGGGGATTCCTCCGGTGGTCAACCTCGACCGCAGGAAGCTTGCCACGCCGTTGTTCGCGCAAGCCGCCGCGTTCGTCGTGGTGCTGGTTATCGGCGGGTTCACCGGCCACGCAAAGACGCCCTCGCCCGCACCCGGGCCGGGCAGGACGCAGGCCCCGACCGCTACCACCGCCACGCCCACGGCCAGCTCGGCCTCGAGCAAGGGGGCCGCGCTCAAGCTCACCGTCAGGGTGATCAAAGACGGCGTCGGCCTGCCGCTGCCCGGCACCCAGGTGAACGTGCTGCAGACCGGGACGCTGACCAGCGTGGTGACCGGCACCCTGAACCCGGCCCTGGAGTTCGCCTCCAACGTCCCCGCCGGGCAGTACCAGGTGTGCATCCAGCCGCCGATCGGCTGGGGCAGCACGGTCCGCACCACGCATGTGCTGGCGGGCTGGATCTGCTCGCCCGCCGACCTCAGGACCAGCCCGCAGCTGGTGACGTTCCGCCTCGGCAACCAGGTCCCGCAGGTGGGACAGTGAAGGGGGAACGGGAGGTGGGTGGGGCGCACGGGCGCCGCGGACCGGGGCAGGCAGGCCCAGGTCAGAAGGGTCCGGCTCAGGTCGGCTGGGCCCTGCTGGTGATCGCGATGGCGCTGATCGGCGGCCTGGCCGCGGCCACCCTGGTGGACGCCTCGCTGCTCATCGCGGTGGTCGTGTCCGTGGTCATCGGCGCCATCGGCGCGGTAGTCGTGCTCCGCTCGCCCGCGCGGGAACCCGGGCTGACCTCCTCCCGGACGGCTACCATCCCGCGCTCCCGGCCGCGCCGGGCCCCATCGAGCCCCGCCCCGCCGACCCAGGCCTACCCGGTGGACCCGGTCGCTCCGGTCACCGCCCAGATACCGGCTCCGGGCGGAGCCGACGGGTTGAACCGGGACGGTGCGCCCGCCGTGAACGAGACTGTGGTCCAGATGCTTCCGCTCGGCACCGAGGGCTCGGCGGACGCGCCCTGGTGGGATTCGGCCCAGCCCGCGCCGGCCCCGAGCGCGGGCGCCAAGCGCGCGCCCGCCCCGGACCTGTCCACCTACCTGGCGTCCACCTTCATAGCGCAGTGCCCGCGCTGCGGTGCGTTCCGGCTCGACATCAGGCGGGGCAGGAGCGGCTGGGATTTCCGCTGCGAGGCGTGCGAGAACACCTGGACCTGGCAACCCGGGACGCCGTGGCCGCCGGTCCGGGTCATGCCGCCCTGAACCCTGGAGTTCCTTGTTATCGCCGGAAAGCAACGGAGGTCATTTCATGTATGAGAGGGACATCAGCCGGAGAGATCCCGGCTGCGTGGTTTTCCTGCTCGACCGTTCCGATTCGATGAAGTCCACCTGGGTCAACAGCCAGGAGACCCTGGCCCAGGGGGCGGCCCGGGTGCTCAATGAGATATTGCTTGAATTGCTCTTCACGTCGCAGGGCGAGCCGGGGAAGGCGCGCCACTATTTCGACATCGGCATCTTCGGTTACGGCCTGCGCCCGGTGGCCGGCGGCGAGGGCGTCGAGCCCGCCTTCGGCGGGAAGCTGGCCGGCCAGCCGCTGGTCGCGCTGCCCGACCTGCGGGACAACCCGATCGCGGTGCGGGAGACGCCGTCGGTGGACATCGGCGCGCCGCCGAGCCGGGTACCGGTCTGGGTCGAGCCGGTGCACGGCTACCGCACCCCGATGTGCCAGGCGGTGGCGGTGGCCGGCGCCCACGTCTACGAATGGGCGAACGCGCACCCCGACTCGTTCCCGCCGATCATCATCAACATCACCGACGGCATGGTGACCGACAGCCCGTACGAGGGCGCCTCGCTGGAGGAGTGGGCGCAGCGGCTGGTCAACATCCAGACCAGCGACGGGCCCACGTTGTTCTTCAATATCTTCCTGTCCCCCGCGGCGTCCAACGGCGTGCTGTTCCCCGCGACGGACTACGGCCTGCCCGAGCCGGGCCCCCAGCTGTTCCGGATCAGCAGCATGCTGCCCCCGCCGATGATCGCCAACGCGCAGAGTACCGGCACGACGGTGGAGCCCGGGGCGCGGGGGTTCGGCTTCAACGCCGACGCCACCATGCTGGTCCGGTTCCTCGAAGTCGGCACCAAGGTCGACGTGCGAGACTGAGCCGGCCCGTCATGCAGATCCAGATGGTCACCTTCAGCGCGGCGAAGGACGGCAACGCGCCCGGCGAGTGGCAGGACGGCGCCTGCGGCGGCGTCGCCGCCGACGGGAGCTGGGCCCGCTTCCTGGTGCTCGACGGCGCCACCACCGCCTACGACCCGGTGCGCTGGGTGGACCAGCTGGTGCGGTCGTTCGCGCCGCCCGCGGGCGGGTCGGGCGGGCCGGGCGGATCGCGGCTGCCCCGGCTCGAGCCCGCCGCCATGCGGGCCTGGTTCACCGAGATGCAGGACCAGTGGGCCGCGGAGGTCCGGGACTTCGACAGCATCATCGAGGAGCGCAAGTTCGCCGAGGTGGGCTCGTTCGCCACACTGCTCGGCTTCGACATCTACGGGCTCGACGGCCCGGAACCCTACTGGCGGGGCGTGGCCCTCGGCGACACGGTGCTCTTCCACGTCAGGAAGGGGCACCTGATCGCTGCGTTCCCCCCGATGGGACCCGATGACTTCGGCACCCTGCCCGACGGCGTGCACACCTCGCCCGCCAGCCTGGAGCGGATGACCGAACGCCTGCTCACCGGCGGCGGGACCCTGGAGGCCGGCGACTTCCTTTTCGCCGCGACCGACGCGATGGCCCAGTGGATCCTGCGCACGATCGAGCGCGGCGAGGCCAAGGTCTGGGACACGCTGACGACGCTGGCGCACCCCGACGTGTTCGCCCGGCTGATCGAGGACCAACGCAGAGAGCAGGACAGCGCTTCCAGGATGAAGAACGACGACGTGACGCTAATGCGCCTGCGGATGCTGGCCGGCCAGCCCGCCTACCTGCTGGCGTGCCGATGAACGCCTTCCCCGCCGCCGCCGATTACTACAAGGCGGTACAGGCGCCCGGCCGCTGCTTCACGGTGCCCAAGCTCCAGGCCGCCGAGTTCGTCTGGGACAGCCTCGGGCCGACGCTGGCCCGGGGCAGCAGCGCCGTGGTGTTCCAGGCCTCGGTGCAGGGCAGGACCCAGGCCCTGCGCTGCTACATCAGGGAAGACGCCTCCAGCCGGGACCGGTACAGCGCGCTGGACGCCTACCTGGCCGGTCACGACCTGAGCCCGTACGTGTCCGGCACCACCTGGCTCGACGGGGCGATCACCGTCAACCGGGCGCCCTGGCCGGTGCTGACCATGGACTGGATCGACGGCCGGACGCTCAACGAGTACGTGGACTTCCTGGTGGCCGGGTCCAACGCCGCCGCCCTGACCACGCTGGCGGGCCGGTGGCGCGAGCTGGTCGCGCTGCTCCAGCGGAGCGAGTTCGCCCACGGCGACCTGCAGCACGGCAACGTCATGGTGGACCAGGACGGGCAGCTCCGGCTGGTCGACTTCGACGGGGTCTGGATTCCGCAGCTGACCGGGCAGCCCCCGCCCACCGAGTACGGCCACCCGAACTACCAGCACCCCCTGCACCACAACTGGGACCGCTGGCTCGACACCTTCTCCGCCCTGGTCATCTACTTGTCGCTGGTCGCGCTGGCCAGGGATCCCGGGCTCTGGCTGGCCCTGTACAACTCCAAGAACCTGCTGTTCGCCAAGACCGACTTCTTCCCCCCGTTCACGACCGAGGCCTGGAAGCAGCTGGCCGCGCTGCGGGACCCGCAGGTCGACGAGCTGGCCAGGAAGCTGCAGGAGTGCTGCAACCCGCTCTGGGCGTCCAACCGGAGCCTGGAGGCGACCCTGGAGCAGCCGGCCGCGGCCACGGCCCTGCCGCCGGTACCGGCCGGCCAGCCCTGGTGGCAGCAGCGGCCCGCGCCCGGCGCGGGGACCCCGGCCCAGGGGATTCCCGCCCAGGGGATCCCGGCTCACGGGATTCACGCCCCGGCGTCGCCGTCCCGGCCCTGGCCGCAGGCGGCCCCGTCGCCAGGCCCTGCGGGCTCGCGGCCAGCGGCAGGACCAGCACCCGCCGCGGCGCCCCCCGCGGGTCCGCCGGGGGCCGCGCTGCCCGCCCCGCCCCCGCTGTCCGCGCCGCTCGGCACGGCCGGTACCGGACCCATGCCGCACCTGAGCCAGACGATGATGCCGCCCGGCGACACGATCTGGTGGACGGGGCCGCCGGCCGGCCAGGCCCAGGGTCCGCCCGGCCCCGGGTATCGCGGTTCCGGTTATCCGGGCTTCGCGCCGTCCGCGCCGTCCGCGCCCGTGCCCCGCGGGTACGCACCGTATGCCCCGGTCCCGACCCCGCCGGGACCCCCGGTGCCGGGACCCGGCGCCCCGGCGACGCGGACGCAGACGGGTACGGCGGTCGGCGCGGTTGCGCTCGCCCTCGGCGTCCTGCTGCTGGTCATCGGTGCGGCCAGCCACATCTCCGTCATCGTGATCGGTGGCCTGGTGGCCGGCGCGTGGGGCATCTGGCGGCTCGTCACCGCGACCGGGAGGAGCGGCAAGCCGCCCGGCTAATCCTTGATCCAGGTCAGCTGCTTCCAGTACGACAGCAGCTCTCCGGGGTTGGTCCCGACCAGCACGGCCATGACGTTCTGCTGGTTGTCGCTGGTGACGATGATCGGGGCGTTGCTGGTGCTGCTGTACTCCGCGATGCTGCCCGTCATGAACGGCGTCTGGTTGTGGAATTCCGTCTGGCATTCGACGAGGAAGTCGGTGAAGTCGTTGCCGGTCGTGCACTCCCGGCTCTTGTGGAAGTGATTTTTGCTGAGCAGGCTGCTGACCCCGCGGGCCAGCGCGGCCGGACTGGGATACAGGTAGTAGAGGATCGTCCCGGCAGGCAGGTTCAGCCGGGAGCACTGGCTCACCGCGGTCGCGCCGAACTGGGTGCCGGCGAGGTGGCAGTTGTCCTGGCCCTGGATCGCGGCCGGGATCTTGCTCAGCAAGAGATCGTAGTCCGACGTCGGGCTGGCATCCGGTGACGTGGCCGGGCTCGTGGCCGGTGACGTGGCCGGGCTCGTACTCGGCCCGGTGCCGGCCGACTGGGACGAAGTCGCCGCCACCGTCTTGGCCGGGAACGGGCTCAGGTGCGCCACCGCCGCGACCCCCAGGTAGCCAGCGACCAGCGCGATGGCCGCGGCTATCCCCACCGTGTTGCGGTTGAGCAGCTTGGATCCTGACGACTCCCGCCCCGCCGGACCGCCCCCCATCCCGGGCTGCGGTCCCCCTGCCATCCCGGGCTGCGGTCCTCCCGCCATCCCGGGCTGCGGTCCTCCCGCCATCCCGGGCTGCGGTCCTCCCGCCATCCCGGGCTGCGGTCCTCCCGCCATCCCCGGCGCCAGCTCAGGCCCGCCCGGCACTGCCGGTCCGCCCGGTACGCCGGTGCCGCCACCGCTCCCCGCGCCCATCTCGCTTGTGGCCGCTGCCGCTGCCGCGCCCGCGGCGCCTGGCCCGGTCGGCACGGCACTGCCGGGCGCCCCGGCGCCCGTCCCGTCCGGCGCGGGGCGCGGCATCGACTGGGTTCCGCCCGGCGCGATCAGGCCGAGGGCACGGGCGAACTCGCGCACCACCCACAGGCTCGCCGTGCCGTCCAGGTCGCTTGCCCGGGCCAGGGTGGCGGCGACGGACTGGATGGCGCCGTAGTTTCCGTACTGCGGGATCGCGTCCCTGAGCAGCGCGGGCACGTCGGACCTGGCCGCGCTGACGATCAGGATGCACTCGCCGGGCAGCGCGGTGAGCTGAGTCCGGCAGAGGTGATCCATGACGGTCGCGTCGGACAGCACCTCCGGCCCGTGCGAGGTCACGGCGTCCTGCAGGACCCGGCGGGCATCGCCGGCCGGGTCGATGACGTGCCCAGTCCCCTCAGTCACGAAGGACCTCCCCACGAGGTATCCGCAGCGCTGCTACCGGTCACCTTAGAGGACAATTGCGTCGCTGGCTCAGCGCAGGAAGTCCCTGAGGTGACGCAGCTGTCGTTCTACGTGCGCCGTGGGCACCTCGTGGCCGGTGAACGGGTGCACCGCGATGTCCTTGCCCGCGGCGATCTCGTTGTAGGCGGCGAATACCGTGGACGGCGGGCAGATCAGGTCCATCAGGCCCACGCTGAGCAGGCAGCGCGCGGTGATCCGGCGGGCCAGCAGCGCGCAGTCCACGTACCGCAGGGTGTCGAGCGCGGCGGGTATCAGGTCCACGTTGTGCGCCAGGAACTCGGGTATCTCGTTGTACGGCGCCTCCGGCGCCAGCGTGATGCCGCGCTGGATGTCGCACAGGAACGGCACGTCCGCGTGGCATATCGCGACCGCCTGCGGGGCCAGCGCGGCGGTGGCCAGCGCGAGCCCGCCACCCTGGCTGGCGCCGCTCACCGCGACCCGCGGCGCGCCGGTCAGCTCGCTGGCCGCCTCGACGGCGAGCACGGCGTCGGTGAACAGCCGGGTGTAGTAGTAGTTTTCCGGCCTGGCGATGCCCCTGGTCATCACCTGAGCGTTCTCCGGCCCCGCGGCCGCGTCGCCATGGCGGTCGCCGGTCGCCCCGGTGGTCCACCGCCCGCCCTGGCCCCGGGTATCCATCACGAACACGGCGTAGCCGAGCGCGGGCAGCAGCGCGTGCTCGGCGGGCATGCCCCGGCCGCCGCCGTAGCCGATGAACTTCACTACCACCTGCGTCTGCCCGTCCGCGCCCGGGGGTCGCAGGTACCAGGCCCTGATCCGGTCGCCGCCCGCCCCGGAGAACTCGGTGTCGAACACCTCGACCGGCGCGTAGATCTCGGTTTCGTACCTGGCCAGCACCGGCGGACGGGCCGTCGCCCGGGCTTCGTCCAGGCGCCGCTGCCACCACAGGTCGAGGTCCGGCGGCTCCGCGGTACCCGTGCGATAATCGCGCAACTGGTCCAATGGCAGGTCAAACCAGGGCATTCGTCCTCCGGCCGGTCACGGTACCTGAATCTAGCCCTACCATTTTCCTTGTGACGGCGGATCCCGGGGCGCGCGGTGGCCAATGGCGCCGCGTGTCCGGGGTATACGTTAACCGGGGTCCTGCTAGCTCCGGGGGGGACGATCCCCCCCAGACTCCCCCTGCTTATCGGGAGGCCGGCACCCCCATACCCGCCCAGGGTCATGGTTACGGGATACACGGTGACGGTATGTACGCCGACGGGACGGACGGCAGCCGCCGCGAACGCGGTGCGATTACGGGACGCGGCCGTCGCGCGGCCGCCGTCATCGCCCTGATCCTCGGCCTGGCCGGGCTCGCTGTCTCCGCGGTCGGAGTGGCCATCCAGTTGCTGCCCCGGCATTTCAGCGCCGGGGAGCAGAGCCAGATCAAGGCGTGGGAAGTGATGCGCCGCTGGCAGATCATACCCGCCGGGCAGATCTTCCCGGCCTCGGTCCCGTACCAGCTCCCCGCGAGTGTGCTCCACGACGTGGACCCGCTCCACCTGGAAGCGCTCCGGATCAGCATCGCG
>Ga0335085_10014173_pt1 | contig 11650 bp, 10 predicted proteins | sample Lox_Sample_45_FD_206712 | JGI IMG/M metagenome (GOLD analysis project Ga0335085, IMG submission 206712) | Soil microbial communities from Loxahatchee National Wildlife Refuge, Florida, United States - Lox_Sample_4.5 | ecosystem: Environmental > Terrestrial > Soil > Wetlands | place: USA...
CGCACCGTCGGGTTGGCCCGCGAGGTCCGGATGATCGACCCGCCCTGGACGTGGATCCTCGACACGTCCGTGATGGACAGGGGCCGCGCCTCCTCGATCCGGCCCTCGATGAGGTGCTCGAAGCCGTCCATGATCCCAAGGACGTCCCAGCCGGAGTTCCGGGCCTCGATCGTGGCTGCAGAAATGACCGAGTTCATCCCCGGAGCCGGGCCGCCGCCGCACAGTATCCCCATTTTCACGTCCCCATCGTTCCAGCAACGAGGCGATCCTGACAACCGCCGTCCTGAGTCACTGCCCGGACACGCTTCGCTCCGCTGAGGACGCCGAGGACGCCGCCGAGGCCGACGGCGATGGATGACCCAGCCCGGGGGGTGCGCGGCCGCGCATGCTGGAAGAACGAAAACCCGCAGATAAGGAACCGGATTCGTGCACGGATTCGGGCACGAGACGCGCTCGGCCGCCGGGTATCGAGGTGGCGAAGGGCCATCGCCTCAGCAGGTGCCGATCGCGGCCAGAAACATGGTTGGGGGGGCACGCGCCAGGCGTGGGGTCACGCGCCAGGCGTGGGCGGTCACGCCCAGGCGGGGGGGTCACGCGCCAGGCGTGCCGGTCCCCGGGACATCGAATTTGTACGCCAGCCCGGCCTGCGGCCGGAGCACCTGGAGCGGGCCGCGGCCGGCCCAGTAGGCCGCCTGGAAGTAAAGCCCGTCGGTGGCCACGATCCACAGTCCCGAGCCATCCGCGGCCCAGCGCGCGGAGACCACGTCGCTGGAGCCCGCCGGGAATGCGCCGGCGACTGCGGGAAGCGCGGCGACCGGTATCGGGCCGCCCGGCACCCGGATCACCGTGCCGGCGCTGAGGTCGGCGACGTAGACGTTCGTACCCGTGACCGCGCCCCGGCGCTCGACGGTGTCCAAAGCAAGAGCGAAGCGCTGGCCTGCCGGATCGAAGTCTGACGTGTCGTTGGGGTCGATGACCGTGTCCGGCGGCAGGGCGATCTCCGCGCCCGGGCCGCCCCGCAGGTCGGTGACGTGCAGGGGGCAGCGGGTCTCGCAGGACGCGGCCTGCCAGGCCACGTGGTCCGCGTCAGCACCGGCGATGATCGCGTTCTCCGGGATGCCGGTACCTCCGGTACTGCCGTTCACCGGGTCAACGAGCGCCAGCTTCTGGTCAGGACCCTGGACGAGCAGGCCGCGGACCGTGGCGGCAACCAGTACCTGGCTGTTCAGGCCACGGGCTCCGGACAGGCGGCGGCCGTCCTCATCGACAAGCCAGGCGGGGCTGCCGGCCGGCCCGTTGCCCCAGGGCGGCCCGGCCTGCTCGACCCAGATATCGCGACGGTTCGGCGCCAGAGCCATGTAGTTGGCCCTGGCGATGATGCGCGGGGTGCCGGTACCCGAAGCGCTGACCGGAACGAACAGGACATCTCCGATGTCCGGCAGACCGGCTGAGCCGTGGCTGAGAATAAGCGCGACAACGCCGCCGGCCGCCGAAGTGATCTGCTGCACCGCCGGATCGGGGCCGAGCGTGGTGCGCGCACCCCCGGCACCCAGCACCACGCCGGCCAGAGACGCCGGTGCCCGGTCCCGGACATTCAGCCGCCGCAGGTCCTCACCCCCCAAGAACAGCACGGTGCTGGGCGCGGCGCCCGGCTGCAGGGGCGTTCCGTGCAGCATCGACGGCGCGGCCAGTGCCACCGATGGCGGCGATCCCTGCGCCTTGCGGGGCGGGTGACCTGAACCACCCAGGATCAGGTGGAAGGCGATGCCGCCGGCGATGAGCGCGGCGGCGGTGACGCCGGCGAGCCGTCGCCAGCGCGCCGCACTGCGGCGATCGGGATCGCGGCCCCCGCTGATGACGTCGACGGCCGGCTCGTCGGGCACAAGGCCAACGTACCCGGGCACCGATGCCCACCCGGGCACGCTGAAAATGCCGAACGGGAACTGGTTGGGACCCCGACCTTGACACGTGAGGTGGAAGCGCCAAAAGTAACGTGCGAGGGTTCGACTGGGGAAGTTCGACTGGGAAAATGGAGGGGCGGCATGATCCGCAGACTGGCGGCCGAACTGCTCGGCACGGGAGCCCTCGTTTACCTTGCCGTCGGTGTGGCCACCCTGATGTTCGGGTTCGGCTTTGCGGGGGCCAGTTACGCGGCCGGGGTCGTCGCCACCGCGCTCGCGTTCGGCCTGGTGCTGCTGGTGCTCGCCTACGTGATCGGCCCCATCTCCGGATGCCATATCAACCCGGCCGTCACCATCGGCGTGTGGGCCTCGGGCCGCATCTCGCTGACCGAAGCCGTCGGCTACGGGATCGCCCAGTTCGCCGGGGGTATCCTCGGGGCCCTGCTCCTGTGGGGCACGTTCAGCACCTCGCCGCTCTACAGCAGGACGAAGACGGGCCTGGGCACGGACGGCTGGGGCGCCGCGAGCCACATCCACATCAGCGCGGGCGGCGCCTTCCTGATCGAGGTGATCATGACCGCGCTGTTCGTCTTCGCCGTGCTCGGGGCGACCAGCAAGACCGCGAACGCCGCGACCGCCGGCATCGTCGTGGGCTTCTCACTCACCATGGTGCACCTGATCGGAATCCCGATCACCGGCACCTCGGTCAACCCCGCGCGCAGCCTCGGCCCGGCCCTCGTCGTCGGCGGGACCGCCCTGAGCCAGGTGTGGCTGTTCATCGTCGCGCCGCTGGTGGGAGGCCTGGTCGCCGCGGGTTTGCACCGCGTGCTGTTCCCCGAGCCCGAGCCCGAGTCGCTGGCCTCCGGCGACATCCGCCCGCCAGTCACCGGGTAGCTCAATTCGTCGCAATGCCAACGCGCTGGGTGATTGCGGTTCTACGATGGGTGCGTGCCAGCGCATGCCAGCGGCAGCGTCGCCGTCTCCAGAGAACCCTGCGCGCATTTGCCCGTTTACCTCGCTGCGGTGGATTCCTCGCGGTGGTGATCCCTGCTGCATATTCCTTAGCCTGGAACCATGAGCGAGGATTCCCCCGGCGTCCGGGGCCGGGGCATGCCCGGGAGCCGCCCGCAGGCCCGGCAGGGCGAGGAGCCGCAGCATGCCCTGGGCCTGCCCGTCGACTGGTTCGGCGGTGTCGACGTCGAGTTCTTCCGTTCGTTCCTTCATCCCCGCAAGGCATACCGGCGCTGGTCACGGCGCCGCCGCCTGGGCGCGTACGCGGTGGATGACGACGGCACCCGGCGCGGCTAGAACCCCGGGCCGGGTGCCGTCCCGTCAGGGCTAGAACACCGGGCCGGGTGCCGTCCCGGCGCGGCTAGAAGCCCGGGCCGGGTGCCGTCCCGTCAGGGCAGCTCGTGCTCGGCCGCGGCGACCTCCAGTTCGTCCATCTCGGCCTGCGCCACCCGGGTCTCCGCCGCCACGTCGATCGACCGGGAGAAGACGTAGTAGAGGACGCCGGCCACCGGCAGCCCGATGAAGAACGAAATGTCCGCGCCGCCGAGCGCCTTGGCGGCGGCGCCCTCGTACAGCGTGCCGACGTTGAAGAACGGCGTCATGGCGGCGAAGCCGATGAGGTACGCGAGGATCCCGCGCCACCCCCACCTGCCGTACATGCCGTGCGGGTTGAAGATCTCGGCGATGGCGTAGTGGCCGCGCCGCACGATGTAGTAGTCGACGAGGTTGACCGCGGTCCACGGGATGAACAGGTACAGGATCAGCAGCAGGAAGTTGTTGAAGTTATGGAGGAAGTTGCTGGTCGCGGCGAGCGCGCCGATGAGCGAGAGCGCCGCGGTCAGCCCGACGGTGATGACCCGGATGGCGAGCGTGGGACGCACCTTCTTGAACGAGTCGACCGCGCTGATGAGCGTCAGCGAGCCGCCGTACATGTTCAGCGCGGTGACCGACGCCAGGCCTATCGCGGCCACGATCAGCACGACCGCGCCGAAGCCGTCGAAGACGTGGTCGCCGACCGCGTTGAGCTCGGCGATACCGGTGCCGGAGAAGTTCTTGCCCGCCCAGGCGGCGAGGACGGCGCCGATGATCATCATCCAGGCGCCGCCGATCGCCGAGCCCCAGTAGGTCCAGTGGAAGGTCTTGCGCACGGTCACGTTGGGCGGCATGTACCGCGAGTAGTCCGAGACGTAGATGGCCCAGCTGATCTGGTAGCCGGCCACCACGCCGAACTGGCCGAAGAACGGGCTGGCCTTGAAGGTGCCGATCGCGAACGTGCCCGCCGGGTAGTGGATGAAGAACAGCGTGATCGTGAAGATGCCGAAGATCACGATCATCAGGTACGTCAGCCACTGCTCGGCGCGGTGGATGAGGTCGTAGCCGATGAGCGCGACCAGGAACGCGGCCGCGGTCACGATGACGATCCACAGCTTGGTGCTGCCGTGGGCGGTGGTGTTCATCGCGTCGGCGCCGAGGATGGTGTTGAAGACGTTGAAGCCCGCGTACTGGATGTAGGCGAACAGCCAGACCAGCAGCGCCCCGACGTAGCCGAACTGCGGCCGGGACTGGATCATCTGCGGCAGGCCGAGCTGCGGCCCCTGCGCGGAGTGAAACGCCATGAACAGCGTGCCGACCAGCACGCCGATCACAATGGCCAGCACCGACCAGAACAGCGACGCGCCCTCGGTGATGCTGATCAGGCCGACCGCCAGGGTCGCGATTTGCGCGTTGGACATGAACCACAGCGGGCCCAGATGCCAGATCCGGCCGTGCCGTTCATTCAACGGTACGTAGTCGATCGAGCGGACCTCGATACCGCCCAAACGCGGCTGCGCATTTGTCATGGAGACACTGTGACGTGACTTCGCCCGCAACGGAATAGCTGGTGGCCTGCGCTTACATCACGAAACATAAAGTTTTTATTAGTGCCGAACGAGCCGGGGGCAGGGACGCTCCGGGAGTGGAAGGGCCGGTAGGCGCCTCGCGATCCGGGACGGCCCAGCCGGGAACGGGACAGGTGGAGGTCCGCTGGTCCGGTGCGGTGACCAGGGAGCCAGCCGCAGGACGGTCGGCGGGCTCCATCCGCCCGGCCTATGCGGAGTACGACTCACGCGGGCGGAACCGCGCACGCAAGGGCCCCAGCGGTGGCCACGCTGCCCCGCCGGGCGACCCCTGCGGCACGGTTCTCATAGACCGTAATAACCGGTTAACAACAATTTAATGCACCGAAATGTAACAACTTGGACTCAAGATGCCGCTGTGGTCATTCGGGAGCCTGCTTGCGTACCTCTTCCCAGAGGTCCCGGTAGCAACGGGCGGCCGGGTTGCGCGGCGCGAACACGGGTACCGGGGCGCGCTCGACGGCCATCCGCTCGATGACGGCCAGGGCGGGGATGGCGGCCGCGGCGATGTCCGGCCGCTCCGTGGGCAGCCGCGCGGTGATCTCACGGTGAATCCGCTTCCGCCGGTCCACCATCGAGAAGAACGCCAGCACATCGGGGCGCGGGCCATCGACGTCCGCCACGAACCCGGTGAGCTGGTCCAGTGTGCGCAGCGACAGGGTGGCGGGGATGAGCGGGACGAGGATCAGGCCCGCGGCCTGCAGCACGTTTTCCGACACCAGCGAGACGCTGGGCGGGCAGTCGAGGAAGACGACGTCGTAGTCGGCGGCCAGCGGGCCGAGCAGCCGGGACAGCCGGCGGACCCGGTTTTTGGCCCCGTCGAGCAGCAGGTCCATATTCCGGTACGTGAAGTCACCCGGCAGGAGGTCGAGGCGGTCGAAGTCGGTGCCCTTGATGGCGTCGTCCAGCGGACGGGTGCCGCGGATGAGCGCCTTCCCGCCGCCCTTGACGCGGGGCCGCACGCGGAGCATGTACGTGGCGGCGGCCTGCGGGTCCAGGTCCCACAGCAGCGTGCGCAGGCCGTCCTGGGCCGCCAGGTAGCCCAGGTTGACGGCGGCCGTCGTCTTCCCGACGCCGCCCTTGATGTTGTAGGTCGCGATCACCCTCATGCGCTGTCCGGCGCGGTCAGTGCCGCCATCCGGCGCCGCCCCGCGGGGCTCGCGAACCCGGCGAACCGCTCCGCGAACTCGGCGCGCGCCTCGCGCTGGCAGGTGCCCAGCTGGGCGGCCAGCTCGCCCATGGCCAGCAGTGTGGGCGCGGGAGCGGCCTGCTGGGCCAGCATCGCCGCGGCCAGGGACTGGATCTCCTCGCGCTGAACCTGGCTGTCCTGGAAGCCGCCCAGGCAGTCCTGGAGCCGTTTCAGGTCGCTGAGCACCGCACGGTAGATCCGCGGATCGTGCAGGGATGCGAAGAATTCCAGCACGTACCGCAGGTCTTTGCACCGCTTGCGCAGCGTGTGCAGGCTTTCCGGCGGTGAGCTGGCCGTGATCGCCGATCCGAGCTTGATGACCCGCCGGTGGGCACGTCTGGTCCGGTCCGCGGCCAGTTCGGCGGCGGGCGGCCCCCCGCTCACCCGGCGGGCATCGTGCGGGACGAGCAGCGCCTTACGCCAGTCGCCGACGGTGGCGGCGAAACGCGCCGAACGCAGCACCCGGCTGAGCTTGCGCCGCTCGGCGCCGCGGCGGCGCGCCAGGTAGGCCAGGAACGGCTGCACATCCGCGGGATCGGCCGCCACCAGCCGGGCGGCCATCGGCGGCAGGGACAGCAGGTGCACGTCCAGATCCCGCAGCGGCGTCGTCATGTCGCCGAGCCACCGGAACTCGGCGGCGAACCGCAGGGTGAGCTCGCCCGGCAGGACATCACCGAGGAGCTTCAGCCCGGACCGCGTGCGCCGCACGGCGATGCGCAGGTCGTGCAGGAACTCGGTGTCCGTGTCGTGCAGCACCCCGTCGACGTTCGCCTCCAGGTTGTCCAGTTGCTGCAGCAGAATGGCCCGGACCGCATCGGCGCCCGGCATGGCCGGGCGGAGTGCCACGTCGACCTTGCCCGAGTAGTCCAGGGCGTGCCGCCCGGCCGCGCTGAGCGCGTCCTCCAGCGCGGTCTGCCGGCTGGGAGCCACCCCGGCGATGCCGGCCAGAAGACGCTCGGCCCGCCGCGCCGGGGCCGCGTAGCCGCGAACCTCGGCCACCGCCAGCCGGGCCGGGATCGGGGCGCAGCCCGGCACGGGGAGGGACATGGCGTCCAGGAAGATCCGGGCAACCGTCTTGTCGTCCGCATTGCGCAGCCGCACCTCGCGCACCTGGCTGATCACGCTGACGGCGGGCAGCAGGGCGCGCAGGCCGGCCACGGCCGCGACCCGGTCCCGCAGCGGCCCCGGCGGGAGGTCGCCCGGCGGGCAGGGCCAGCGGCTCCTGGCGCCCGGCGCGGTCTGCGCGGTGAGCCGCTGGCCGCCCGTGCCGGTCAGCACCAGTTCGCCCGTCCCCCGCTCGCTGACGTGCTGCAGCGTGAGCCCGGCCCGGTACAGCCGCCAGTCGAAGGTGTCCAGCCACATCCGCCGCAGCCGGGTGGCATGAGGGTCCTCCTCCACGGTGAAGGCCGTCGCCAGCTCATCGCGCACCCGGCCGGGCGGTTGCGGACCGGATTCCGCGAGGACGTATTCGCGTGAACGGGCCTCCACGAGGCGGACGGTATCACCCGCGGGACAACCTTTTCCAGAGGTGAACACGCGGCAAACTTTAGGTTACGCAGAGTCGGCGGACAGCTTTGTGCATAAGGGCACAAGGCCTGTCACAGTTGAATTTTGCGTGATGCGGGAATGCTTCCGGCCCAGCCCGCGGCCGGCGGCCAGGTCACACCGGTGCGGGCCAGGTCATACGCCCGGGCGCGGCCGGGGTTGGCCCGCGGCCGGCGGCCAGGTCACCCGCGGTAAGCGCCGGGGCATCCGCCGGGCGCGGCATGGCTCAGCCCGCGGCCGGCGGCCAGGTCACGCCGGTGCGGGCGCGGACATCCGCCGGGCGCGGCATGGCTTCCTGGGTGCCACGCCTCGTCGTGGCGACGGCCGCGGCGGCGCAGGCCGCGCGCACCGCGGCCTGCGGGGGCGCGCCCATGGCCAGCGCGACGGCCAGCGCACCGACGAACGTGTCGCCGGCGCCGACGCTGTCCACGGCGCGGACGGGAAACCCGGTCACCACGCCGGCGCCATCCGGGCCCGCGAACGCCGCGCCCTCGGCTCCGGCCGTGACGACGACGTGTCTGGGTCTGGCCCGGGCTCCGGGTCCCGGTCCCGATCCGGCCCGGGCTCCGGGTCCCGGTCCCGATCCGGCCCGGGCTCCGGGTTCCGGTCCCGATCCGGCCCGGGCTTCAGCATGGGTACCGGCGGGCCCGGACACGGCCAGGTCGGCCGCGGCAGCCTGGGCTTCGGCCAGGCCGCTCACCGGCCGGCCGAGGACCCCGGCGGCCTCCGGCTCGTTCACCACCAGCCAGTCGACCCCGCCGGCCAGCAGGCCGGCCGCCTCGGGCGGGGCCGGGGCCAGGTTGAGCAGGCAGACGGTGCTCCCGGCCCGGGCCCGGGCCAGGGCTGCGGCGATCGCGGTGACCGGGATTTCCGCGGAGATGACCAGCACGTCACCGGGGTGCGCGCACGCGGCGGAGACCTCCGGTTCGGCCACCGCCTGGTTGGCTCCGGGGGCCACGGTGATGGTGTTCTCGCCGTCGGTGTCAACGGTGATCAGGGCCAGCCCCGAGGCCACCTCCGGGACCACGCGGACGGCCGAGGTGTCGACCGATTCGGCGCGGAGGGCGCCTGTCAGCCGGCTGCCGAAATCGTCGCCGCCGACGCAACCCGCCATCGTGACCCGGGCACCGAGCCGGGCCGCCGCGACCGCCTGGTTGCCGCCCTTCCCCCCGGGCGCGAAGCGGGCGGCGGAACCGAGGACGGTCTCGCCCGGACCGGGAAGCCGCGGCACGGTCACCGAAATGTCCATGTTCATGCTGCCCAGCACGGTCACTCGCGGGGTTACCGCCATCTGCGCTCCTGCCGGCTACTCCACCGGCCGGCGGTGCGGTCCCGGCCAGGTTCGTTCGGTTTAATCGGGCACGGCCAGCGCGGCGCGATCGCGGTCAGCCGCGCTCGGCCACCGGATCACCGGCCCGGCTGGCGCGCCAGGCCAGCAGCATGGCCAGCGCGGACGCGACCGCGCCGGCGAGCATCGCCGCGCGATCACCGGTCACCCCGCCGCCGCGCCCGACGCCTTCCGCCACGGCCGGCAGCAGCGCCGCGCCGATCTGGCGGCTCGTGTTGATCGTCCCACCGACGACGCCCTGGTCGCGGTCGGGCACGTCGCGGCTCGCGATCACGATCGGGCCGAAGGCGGTCCCCGCGGTGCCGAAGCCGATCAGCATCACCGCGAGCAGCAGCGGACTGTACCCGGCGGCGGGAAGCTGCGTGAGCACGAGGAAGCCGACCGCCGACGCCGCCGCGGTCACGGCCACGCCGCGCGCCCGCAGCTGTGCGGCCAGCCCTGTTATGGCCTCACTGGGTCGCATGACCGCGGGACCTTGGCCTCTTCGTACCGAAGCCAAGGCGACACGCATTCAGCCTCAGTCTGTATAGCGTATGTGGGCCTTTCGCCCCTAGCGCACGCCATGGAGGCGGCACAGCGTGAAAGGCAACCATAGTGTCTTAACGGTTTTACCGGAACCTTGTCAACGCGCACGGGGAGCTGCCATGGCTAGCGCAGAAACATCAGGGTCGGCGAAAACGGACAGTGCGGGCAGTCCGCAGAAGACGAAGATCGGGCTCGTGCTGCAGGGCGGTGGCGCCCTTGGCGCTTACGAGGCTGGCGCGGTCAAGTGCCTTTACGACAGCGGCATGGAGTGCACAATTGTCGCGGGGGCCTCGTCGGGCGCGTTGAATGCGGTGACGCTCGCCGCAGCGAAGGGCTACCCGCCGGGCGAACTCGAAGCTATGTGGAAAGGATTCAAGACCCCGGACATCCTGGTACCGCCCCCGATCGGCCCGGCCGAGCACGTGGGGGCTGTGGTAGTCCCTCACATGTACCGGCCGCGGCTGGACTACTGGAGGTTCTTGGCCTGGACATACGCGGCCAACAACACGCCGCTCAAGGAGACACTTGAACGCCTGGACTGGGATCACGTGCGCGATTCAGGCCACATGCGGGTGTTCGTGTCGGCGAGCGACATCGAAAACGGCAAGACCGTCTACTTCAGCAACCTTCCTCCGGAGAAGCTCCCCGGGCCGGAGTACCCGGCCGTGCTCTTCGGAGTGGAGCATGTGCTGGCCAGCGGCAGCTTCCCGGGGGGTTTCCCGTGGAGGGTGATCGATGACCGGGCCTACTGGGACGGCGGCTTGACCGATAACACGCCACTGCATCCGGTCATCGACAGTCTGACGGAGGCAGAGGCCGAGACGATGCCGATCTACGTGATCGATGTCAACATTGGCGCTGGGCCCAAGCCGAACAGCCTTCTGCAGGTGGTGCTACGGGAGTTCGAGATCCTCCTGCAGAACAATCTGGAAACCGATACGCATAGAGCCAACAGATACGGGCGCTTCATCAGCCTGCTGACGCAGGTAGATGAAATACTGCAAACGGTGCCCCCAAACCCACCGCCCGGTCCCCTGGCAGATCTTCTGGCCCTTAAGGGCACGGCAGCCTGGGAAGCCGCCATGACATACGATCATGTCCAGAATATACATGCGGTCAACATCAAGAAACCGGCCGGGGAGAGCCCCGGAGACTTCACTGGGAAGGCAATCGAGCGCCGCCTCGACGAAGGATACAAGCAAATGTATGAGTATCTCGGTTCGCCGTGACCTGCTACATCTGGCTCGGCAGTGACGAGCCTGCCGAGGAACACTCCCGCGAGTTTGTGATCACGCAGCCGCCCCGTCACCCGGCACCGCGGCGGGATGGCCGGCAGCGACTCGGTGACCGTCCGGCGTGCGCACGAAGCCACCCGGCATTCCCGCCGCCGCTTCACCCATGCCACGTTGACCTGGCCCGGGCCATAACCGATATCAGCCGGCCGCGTCACCACCTGCTCCCTGACATGCTCCGACGGCGTCTTGCACATCGGGCACACCCGCGCGCCCGGGTCCGCCGTCACCACCCACACCGTCCGGCCGCCGCCGGGCTCCTCATCAACCTCCGCGACCTCCGCGCCGTCCAGCGCGAACAGCCGCGACACCATGTCCTGACGCACGTGCCCGTGGCTTCGGGCCGTCCGCCCCGGCCACCCGGCGCCCGGCCGGGGAGTCCTGCATGTCTGAGCTAGTCATGGTCACTGTCTGCTGATCCCGTCTAGCCCTCAAGTTCCACCAGTAACGGTTGCCCCTGGTGTCTCACCTGATCCTGACACAGAGGGAGGCCCAGAAATCCCCGTCATGGCGGGGCGGCCATTGCGGGCCGTCCGGGACGCTGCGCGGCGATTTGGGGGCCGAACTGCGGGCCTGGGTCCGGGCGGTTACCCGCCCCCCGGCCGGCCGGATGCTCGGCGAGCTTGTCGGCCAGGCCCAGCACGATAAGGATCTGGCCGCGGCCTACCGGGAACGTGTCCTCAAGCCGCTACGCCGACAGCACCGGATCACGCTGGACCGGGCCATCGCGCGGGGCGAGATCCCGGCCGGGACCGACCGCGAGGTCGTCCTCGACCTCCTGTTCGGCGCGGCCCAGCATCGCCTGCTGCTGGGGCATCTGCCGCTCACGGACGGTTTCGTGCGCGAGGTCGTCGACGTGATTATCGGCGGCATCCAGGGCCCGGCCCCCTCCTGAGCCTGGCAGGGTCACGTTTGGATATCAGAAGAGCGAGGTAAGGTGC
>Ga0335085_10014174_pt1 | contig 11648 bp, 11 predicted proteins | sample Lox_Sample_45_FD_206712 | JGI IMG/M metagenome (GOLD analysis project Ga0335085, IMG submission 206712) | Soil microbial communities from Loxahatchee National Wildlife Refuge, Florida, United States - Lox_Sample_4.5 | ecosystem: Environmental > Terrestrial > Soil > Wetlands | place: USA...
ACGGGCGGCAACAAAGCGAAGGCCGCGGAGATCCTTGGCGTCTCGTTGAAAACTCTTTACAACTACCTCAAAGAGAATTAGCTGCAGAACCGAACCGATTATAGGGGCACGAGGCTTTATCGCCGGGGACGGCCTCGGGTTGCAGAACGTCCGCAAAGACCAACCGCCCAGCTTCCATCACGCATCGGGGCCAGTTTCTCAGCCAGGATCGCGCCCGACCGCGTTTCGAACCTCGCTGTCGAACACCCTGGAGTAGCCGCACCAATCACGCGGCAGCAGCGGAACCAGGCCAACGGCAAAAGCCAGGCGCCCCCTCAGGTTCTCTGGAGCCCTCCATAGAGCGAGCGGTGCGGTGCGGATGGGCCTTTCGCGGTGCGCTTCCAGAAACGAGGCGAGCGCGCACATCGCGGCGATACCGACGACATTGACGAGCAACTCGAGCGAGCGTTTTTCACCAGCTTCTGTGATTACGATGTAAGCGACGCAACTCAGCAGGACCCCAATCCCATAGACTGAAAGCGAATGCTGTCCGCATCGAAGCAGCGGCCGGGCAAATTTGCTGCGCAAGGCCGTAGCCTGGCTGGGAACCACATATGCGAAGGCATACACCAGGGCCAGGACGTTAAGTATCCGCAGCGGGGCGAGAAAAGTTTTGTTCGCCGGCCATAGTTGAAGTCCTATATGCGGCAGCGCCAAGCGGCCGCTTTGTGCAGATATGATTCCGCAGACGATCATAACGACACTCAAAGCCAGCCATCGCCTTTTCCACGGGATAAGATTGGGCACCGTTCTACTAAGGTGGCAACCTACCATTCCGATCACGTACAACAACTGCCATGCCAATGGATTGAAGTACCACTCTCCTATACCCGGGCCAGCGCGCAGCAGATATACCGCGCAAGAGGCCGCCAGCGCCGCTCGATAATCACATTTTACGAGGTAAATAAGCCCGGGAGCAAATCCGAGTAGCACGAGATAAAAGGGCAGAATATCGAGGTACGTTGGCAGGTATCGGAGACTCAGGGCCGCAACGATCGCTTCGGTGGGCCGCTCCTTTAGCCACTTAATGTGCAGGTACCCGAGATAGTCGCCATGCGACAGATATCGGGCGGCCGTGAAGACGGTCGCCGACATCAGCCCGAACAACGCCAGATGAGCCACATAGATCAGAAGCCAGCGCTTGCCAACCGCCTTTGCACAGCCCGAAAATCCCGCTCTATCCAGCTTCGACCCATATGCAAGGTATGAAGCCATCCCGGAGATCAGGACGAAGACTTCCGCAGCGTCGCAGAACGCGAAATTGTGGAGCGTCCAATCGGCCAGCGGATTCCTGGCGATATGGTCGATGAAAATGACGATCAGCGCCGCGCCCCGACAGACGTCCAGGCGAAGATCTCTTTCGCGATTCTGCGCCATTTTGTCCTTATTAATCCTATCCGCAGGCCGGGGTTCCGCGCCCGGTTTTTCTTCTATCGAGCAAGAACAGCGGGACTCGGGATGCCGATGACAATCCCCAGAATGGGCTACACGAGCCATGCCACATTCCGTCACCGCATCTTTCAACGCTTCTTTCGCTCGAGTCAGTGGACTTTTGTGAAAATCTTCCTGCGCCATTGCGGCCCATAGTCACGCGATTACACTCCGGCGAGATTAGCTTGCAAGTGTATTCGCCATAAATAACATTAAGGCCAATATAGCGAAGGCTTTGCGGCGCTTTCATCTCTATTCTAGCCGTATCGGCGTACTCAGTCCGAAACTCAGCAGAACTGGAAGAATTCTTTAGAAGCCGCCCAATAGCTCATCCGTGAGTTTAGATCTTTCTCCGCGCTAATATGACACTGCACAGATTGACGGACTTGAAAGACGTTCCTCTTGACTCGCCCCGCGAAATTGACGACTGTGAATTTATCAGCCGCCTTCCCTTCGAGAAGGCACCATTCACCAGCTCATTTGCGAGTAGTCATTTGCCGATCGCTAATCGGAAGGTCGTCTTTCTTTTTCAATGGCAATACGAAAGGTCTTTGCCCGAGTGGCTCATTTCTCTTGTGACTTCAACGAATGCTTGGAAGGAGGTTTCGCCTGATGCTTACAATAACGAGACAAGCAGTTGCAGTACTGAAGGCCACCAGGACCGCGGAGGGAGCGACAGACTATGCGGACGTTCGGATTCGAACTGGCGCCGAGCCCAATGGATCCCGCATCGCGGTGGGTTTCGCGGTTCCGCGAGGAGCCCGATCCAGGCGACATGGAACTCGAGCAGCACGGGCTCCGCATTTTCGTGCAAGATGTCCTGGTCGAACCCCTTGATGGCCGGGTTCTGGATGTTCGCGAGGCCGCTGAGGGAATGGAACTTGTTTTCCGCTAGTTGCCTTGAGCGCTAGTCAACGAAGGAGGAGGCTAGACATGAGCTTTTCAGCCAATGTGGGAGCCGCAGTAGCGGGCTTCATCGTGACATTCCTGATTTTGCCGGGTCTGTCCTTGGGCCAGGATGGAAACCCAGATCACAACCCGGCGCCTTCCGTTGCCGGAGTCTCCGCCAACCCCGGCACTATCAATGACGCGACTCTGAAACGGACCGCAAAGGCATACGTAAAAGTGAGGCAGATAGTGGACCAGGCGAACAACGACCTCGGCAAAACAACTGACAGAGCGCAGCAGCAACACATCGCGACTGCGGCGGAGGCGAAAAAGATGGCGGCCGTGAAATCTGAGGGTTTGCAGCCGCTGCAATACAACCAAATATTGCAGCTCGCACGAGCCGACAAGACGTTTGCTCAGAAGTTTCTACCCTACGTCAATGACGTAAAGCGCTCATCAAGCTGAGCACCGCTCAGTTCGATGAAGAACGGGGAATGCGATCGTATAGCCAATACACGGCAGGGCTCGATGGTCACCCTCCCCGGCCATCGAGCCCGTGTCTTCTCCCTTGTCTTCTAGGCAGCGTCCATGAACGTAATAGATTGCTGGGCTGCCGTAGTCAGCAGTATTTGCTATAAGCTTTGGTCGCCAGCCAGTTGGTTGAAGGACGCTCGTCCTGTCAAAACAAGGCGTACCATATCGTGCCACACCATCCTGCGCGGTCTGCACTGCAGCTCGACCCTTGCTTTGCTTTCGATTCAGGTTGACAATTGGCGTAAGCCGGTTCGAGCAGCCCAGGAGGTCATGTCCTATGAAAACGTGGGCTATAATAGTGGTCGTTCTAATCGCGTTGTCCGGCCTAAGTTATCTAGTCCGTCATCCCAAGAGCGTTGAACAAACGTACGCGAAGGTCTTTCCACACAACGGCGAATAAGCGCGGTCGCTGTCTTGAGCGATGAATCTGCTCAAGTGGCTCAGTGCTTGCCATGTCTAAGGCCGTTTCTTGACGCCTCAATAAAAGGCCGCAAGCCTGAGCCACTGAGCAACGGCAGATGCCTGGCCGTTGGGATTTTGGCCCATGCGACTCAGATTCGTTCCGCCCGATACTAACCCTTTCCTCCGGGCCAGATCTTATTGCTCAGATGGAAGAAGAACCCGCTGCTGGTATTTGTGAGATAGCTAACAGCGCCGCCGTCATACCAATCGCCGAAGTAGTGAGTGGCGAGACAGCCCAGCGCGAGATATTGCAGATTGGTCTCGTTAGTGAGCAGGTTGGTCGGGTCGGTCTGTCCGGACGGCACGAGGCCGGCAGGATTGGATTTCGCGCGAGACACCGCGTCGGTATAGTCGGAAAGCCCCTGGAACCACGCCAGGTTTCCATTCACGCAGGATCTCCACTTGGCCCACCTGTAGTCCTCGCTCCATGCGGTGGATATGGCGGCCATCGGCCACGTGAACCACTCGTAATTGCCGACCTTGTTCTGGATAATTCCGTAGCTCGCCCATTGGTTCGGCCCGCAGGTTTTACCCCAAGCGTCGTTGGCTCCGATCATCTCGGCGCCGATAAACTGCGCGCTGCTATTGGTCACCTGCCAGGACTGGCCGCCGGCGCCGAAGCTTAGATTCGCGGATTCGCCGCCCGAATCTGTATCGGGATTGCCGCAATCTCCGCCCGAATCACAGGTAGTGCCGCCGTGTATCTACGCGCAGGCGTTGGTCCAGCTTCCGGTTTCCTCGGCGGTTTCGGCGTAGGCCCAATCCTCGTCGACGCCCCACTTGCAGGCGGCCCAGCGAATAATACCTGAGTGGAATCGGAATAGTTGCCGTCAACCCTGCTGAAGTCCGCCGAAGGCTCGTAATTCCCTTCTGCGCCGGCGTTCGAATAGAAGTACGCGGGCGTGCGCCAAATCTGGTTGTTGGCATTCCAGCCGGTGCCGTCGTTTACATTCTCCCCGGTGGTCTCTGGAAAATTGGCCTGATTAGCCAGCGTAGCGCAGGTCGAGTCTGATGGCAGGCTCGCACCCGGGGTGAGGTTTGCGAGGTGGCTCGACGGTGTCGGAGTCGCAGCGGGCGTCGGAGTCGGACTGGCTGTGTTTCGGTTTTGGATATTGAGCGGTTCGATAGCGCTACCAAGCTCGACCGAACCGGGATTTACGCCCTGGCTGGCTATCTCAACCGAATGGCTACCGTTCGTGAACGAAACACTGTTGAGCACGACCGCACCGGGTTCGTAGTCGCCGATGTGCACCCCATCAACGTAGAGGCTCTCGAACCACACGCCGGAACAGACGTCGTGAGTGCTGATTGGCACGCTCGAACCGCCGACCGTCGCATTCGCAGCGGGTGCGGTGATGCTTATGCACACGGCAGGCGTGGGCGTTCCGGTCGGCGTCGGCGTACGCGGGATGGGCGTGGAAGTCGGAGCCGGAGTCGGCGTGGCGGACGCCACGTCGATCGTGATCGAGGCGCGACCGAGCATCACCGAACCAGGATTCTCGCTCTGTGAGGCAACCTCGATCACGTGATTTACGGGTGCATAGCTCAGGCTGTTGAACATGACCTGGCCGGGCGCAAAGTCGCTCACGAAAACGCTGTCAACGTAGAGACCTTCAAACCAGACGCCGCTGCACAGGTCATGCGTATAAATCGCGACGCTGCCGCTCACCACGGCGCGATTTGCGGGCGACGTAATCGTTATGCATGGCGCCGGTGTCGGGGTCGCGGTCGGCTTCGGAGTCGCTTTAGATGGAATGGGAGTTCGGTTCGGCTTCATCTGCGGCAAGACCGTCCGGCCCAGCGCAGCGCGCTGCAGGTCGGCGGCTCGAGCAGCCGGCAGTACCGTGAAAACGAATGCGAAAAACGAGGTTACAAGGCGCAAATCTCTCCCGAGGCTTGGATAGCCTTTCATAGCCCCCCAAACAGGCGATCGCCGAGACAGTTCCCTGCCTCTTCACTGCGTCGGCCCGCGAGCCTCCGCCGTGAAACGAGCGAGCAACTGTCGCCTTTAACGAGGGGTTATCGGATCAGAGGTAGCGGATTGGATTAGCGGGTTCAGCGCTGGAGTTTCTGGCGTGAGCGCGTCCGAAGTCATCCTCCCGTTCGATAGTGTACGCATAATACAACGCTGCATCAAGCGTTATTAAAATGTAATCACAGATTTGACTCTATTCTACACTATATTTAGCATGAATACAATTTACATTATGCTATTTCAAGCAGACACCGCCATTTGATGGCGGAATACCCGTCTCCTCTATCATAATCAAACCTGGCCCGACGCATCGGACGGCGACACCTTCAACTCGGCTGGTGCTCGCGTTACGCGTGCAGTTCAAATCACGGGTGAGGTCGAGACTTCGAATCTAAACTACTACGTCAGCAGCCCTTGAAGCTGAGCCGTCGGTTGCCCGCTCTGACTGTACATACATCGATCGGTAGATATTGGTGTGACTATACCGATTGTCCCGCTGCGGCGTGGCGCAATCCTCATCATCAGGGCAGAGACCGTGCTCCGCTGGCATCGTCGAGAGTTCCGCGGGACGCTGGTCTTGGCGCCGTGCCAGCACACGCACTAGCGATGATAGCGAACTGCGAGCCTTAATCCGGCTCGCGTGCCGGTAGCATCTTACCTGAGATCAGGCCATTGACGTGGAAGCCGACACCCCCACCGCAACGCCAGACTATCATTTTGCGGTTGTGCCCATGTAGGCTCAGAGAGGAGGCCTAACCCGGTCCTGTAATATGAATATTCGGTGTTAGCCAGCGCCTCTTCGCTATGTTCGCTCTGATATCATTGATATACTCGACCGCAGCACGATCGTACCATTCTCCCGACATGTGACTTCCGACGCATCCCCACACGACCGTCTTCAGATTCGCGGAGGTGGGGTCTTTGGCGTAATTTGCCTGATCAACTGCATACGTATTATGGCCGAGCCATGCCTGCCGGCTCGAGAAAAAAGTAGCCCAGTCGCCGTTCACGCATGAGCGAGTCGTTGCATAATGAAAGTCGGCCGCAAATGAGGTCGAATCCTTGATCATCGGCCACGTCATCCATTCGTAACGGACTTTCGTTTGCCAAGCCGACCACGAGGTCCAGCAGCATTTGGGACAGTCGACTTTTGCTCCGTCGACCAGCGAGACCGTAGTATCCCACAACGCCACGAAATTCCCTTGAACACATTGCGCCCGGGATTCGCGCCGATCGCCCGTCCGCCACTGCTGCCACCAGCTCTCTTGCCACGCCTGACCGCGCACGATGTTCTCGTCTATTCCGTATTTACAAGCGGCCCACCGAATGATCATATCTGTAGAGCCGGTATAGTCTCCTCTTATACGTGAGAATTGCGCCTTACTTAATAATCTCTCGAAGGTATAGCCGTTTCTGGCGAATTCCGCGAGTTGAGCAGCAGTCGCCATGGTACGATTAAAAGGTATATTTCCCGATACGGTCTCCGGCGTCGCAGAAATGTCCTCCGCGCACTGGCTACCGGTCGGGAGTGGAGCGCCCGGAGGGAGCGAACCGAAATATGCCTGCGATGGATGACCGACCGCGGCTAAAGGTCGAAACTCCGATGGCGCAGCCGATCGAGCCGATATCACCGATATCGCTCCCAACACAACGGCGGCATATAATGCGCGTGACAGGACAACTACCATGTTCCTCCCTCACCCGCGGCCAGATTGCTTCTCATGAATGCGCCAGCCTTTGGAGTTCAGCGGCGGCCGACGAACGAACCTCACGACCGGCGTCCCGTTGTTCCGGAGCGGATGGCCCCGTTTGTTGACTAACGATCTGATAGCGCTCCGCTATGGTCCAGCTCACATAGAGGAGCAAACCGCGGACCGAACGTGGCTCGCTTAATCCTGATTCGTCCAGAGCCAGCAGTAAAGCGGGGAGGATCACGAGCAGCACCAGCGGCTTGAGCTTCCACGGATCTTCTCGGCCACGAATCAAAAGCCACCAGGGCCCGAGGAAGATCGATAGCCAGAAGATCGTGGCCGGGATGCCTGTGCCGATAATCAACGTCATGTAACCGTTGTGAAGAGGTGTATATGCGCCACGGTCCCAGATGTTCTGCCAATTATTGAAATGACGGTCGCGTAGAATTTCGCCCTCGGATTGATAGCCATAGCCAAAGAAAGGGTTCGCTTCGGCCTTGGCGATCTCGAAATCCCAGGCTCCAGTGCGGCCGGTCATCGTGTCGAGACCTCGATTCAGGTACGGCTGGATTTCCGGCTTCAACGCGTAAAAGCAGCCACACGCAACGACTATAAACAGCGCTACAGTGACGAAAGCCTTCAATCGGTACCGCCAGATCGCATAGCTCGTGCAACCGATGATCGCCACGAAAGTCTCTGAGCGAGAGTCCGCCGCGATCGCGAAAAACACCCCCGCGACCATAGTCGAGGCCAGCAACACCTTTCGCCACCCGGTGCGCACGGCGGTCCAGTGCGCAACGCCGGCGCCAACCGTGGCCAACATTAACGACCCCACGGCATTAGGTTCATTAAACACACCGCAAAAGCGCGCCAGTCCGCGCTCATCGACCATCCAGGTAGCACGCAGCGTCTCCCCCGTTCCGCCCAGAACCTCCGCTAGAAACAGGTAGGCAACTGCCGTCAACGATTGCAGAAGACCGCAAGCCAACACGAAGCGCCCCAATACCTGTTGAACGTCTTCCGCGCTCTTGATGTTCGACCCCACGTAGCACAAGGTGGAGAACAACAGAAAATCCGGCACCAGCCGGCCCATTGATGCGCCTGGATCCAGCGAGTACGTAACCGTCACCGCTGACCAGACAAAATACATCACCATGAGTCCGAAACGACCCTGAAATAGAATGCCTGTCTTGATCGTTGACCAGAGCGCCGGCAATGCCAGTGGAAACAGGAGCGGATACCGAAGAAACCATCGACTATCGGGACTGACCGGAATAACGTTGAAATACGGTACCGTCTCTTCGATCATTAGCGCGCAGATATACCATCTTGGTTCCCGAAACGCATAACGTATCACCTGATATAGGGCTATAATTGACAGGACACCGAGCACGCCGATTTGCAGCTCCTGATCGCGCGAATTCAGCAAGAATAGCAATACAACTACCGCAGGAACGATAAACACTATGATTAGTCGGTAACTGCAGGGCCTATGGCTAGTCCGCAATGGCCACCCCATTCCTTCATCAGTCGGTCCAGGCTGTGTTTTGCGAGACAGCTTTGTGAACATGGTGTCGTGGTCTCGCTCTCCGGATCTTGATTGCTCTTTCACGTTCACCTCGCTCACAGGGGGCCTATATGTTAGACGGCCCGCAAGCGCACATACGCGACGTGCCGCCCCGATCCCGGTACATCCATTCGTTATTCGCGCACGCCGCGTTCGAGTGGTGATGATGCGTTACAGCGACGCGGTTACGCCTTCCGTCGACATCATTTCCCAAACTTGAGAGGAAAAGCCCAGCGTGGCCGAAGACCACTCGCATTCACTACTCAGCGTTGAGCATTCAACGGCCGCCTGTCAAGCGCTCTAATGGCGAGGCTTCTATGTAGAAGCATCGAAGCACGCTTCGACCAAAAAGAACGAGCTTGATACAGAGGTTGTCAGAAATGGTGCACGACGACGATCTTCACCACATATCCGCACGCTCTCAGGTCACAAGCCTCCCTAAAAGCGGCAATTATTCACATACGGTCCGCAAGACGACTCTCGTCTGTCCAGCCAGCTCATTGTGCGACGAGGTGAGCCGAGGCTGCGCGCCATGCGGCCCCGTTGCACACGGCGCCGACTCGCGCGTCTTGCACCGCAACCGCAATCCGACCATTTCATTTCGGCTTAACCGCGTCACCTGCGCGAGGTGGCGGAATGGAGCAAAGTTGGCACGCGATTTCCGAAGGCTCTTCGCCGCGGCAGGGAGTCGATAATCGCAAGTATGCCGTCTAAATGAACCGCTGGCCCCGCACAAGTTTCTGGCTGTGGCGAGCCTGCTTTGTAATTGTCGCCCCACTCGGCCAACATTTCCCAACTCAAGTCTCAGGAAGACAATGTCTCTCGAAGAGGGGTGTCTGTTTCGACAATCAATAAAAGGCATTTCGTACTTGGCATGGCGCGTGCGACCCCCAAAGATGGGCGGCCCCTCGGTTACCTCTCGAATGTTCGAGGTCAATCCTGACCTACCCCCCCTTCGAGAGAAGCATAACTCCAAGGGCCGCCCTCTTTTTTATCGCCGCGCCGAACAAGGGGCATGCTCTATCACGAGGTTAGCAAGCTCTATCACGAGGTTAGTAGGAGAGCGGGCCTCGGCGATGGGCCCGCCCTTCCCATCTTGGGCCTGCGAATGACTAAGGCCTGTAAAGATCGGTCGTGGCGTTCAATCCAGTGCCATTCGTGCCGCCAGCGATGAGCACTCGACCGTTGGGCAAGAGTGTCGCGGACGCGAGTCCCCGCGGATCGTTCATGTCCGGACCTGGCGTGATGGTTTTCGTTGCGGGATGGTACAGGTCCGTGGTGCTGACAACGTTGGTCCCGCTGTTATCGGTATAACCTCCCGCGATGAGAACCCTTCCGTTAGATAGAAGAATCTGGCTGTGAAACTTCCGCGGACCGCTCATGTCAGGGCCCATCGTGAACTTGCGCGTCGTCGGGTGGTACATTTCCGTCGTGGCGACAACACCAGCGTTGTCCGAGCCGCCCGTGACAAGCACTAGTCCGCTGGGCAAATTCGTAGCGCGGGCGCCACCCCGCGCGTCGTTCATTGTGGGGGTTTTCGAGGCTGCGGCGAAAGTGTTGGTTGCGGGATCATATATCTCGGTGCTGTCCAAGGGCTGGCTCTGCGTGACCGCGCCAAAGCCTCCGATGATCATCAGCCTGCCATTCGGCAGTGTCGCTATCGCACAGTCATAGCGCGCCACATTCATCGCGGGGCCCGGGGTAATGGTGTTTTTCCTCGGATGATACAGATCCGTGCTCACGAGAGTGCCGGCGCTGTTCCGTCCGCCTGCTATCAGGACCAGGCCGTTGGGCAAAAGTGCCGCGATTGCGCCTTCTCGCTGATCGCTCATGTCAGGCCCCGGCGTGATGGTTTTTGTTGCCGGATCATAAATATCGGTTGTGTTGGTCCAGGTACTGTCGTCCACAGCCCCTCCAGCAATCAGCACTTTGCCGTTGAGCAGGAGCGTCGCTGTCTCGTTCGCGCGCAGGCTACTCATCCCTGGAAGTGCGGAATCGGGAATAAAGGTGTTGAGCTTCCAACGATAAATTTCGAGGGTATCCAGGAATGCGTTTGTACCCCCTCCGCCGGCGAGCAGTAAATTCCCGTTGGGCAAGCTGGTCGAGGCCGCGTCGTAACGCGCGGTGTTCATCGAGGCAGGTACAGAAGGTGGAGCGAAAGAGTTGTGGACGGCAGATGCGGACTGTGCAGACGCTCCAGTGATCGCTGCCAGGCATACTATTAGGGCCGAAGCCGACGCGGTGATGTACTTGTAGCTCAAGATTTATCTCCCTTCGCCTTTTTTGGACGGCTGCTCTAGCGCGACTATATGCGAGGTGAAATCAATTCCTGGCTTTCCTTCTCCTCTAAAACTCGGAATTCGCCTGTAAAACCAGGTATTCCCAATTACTGTTCGTTTGTTGATCGCAATTGCAGCGACTTCTTGTCGCGGCATGCCGCTTTGTCGGAGAGCCAGATTCGTGCCAGCGAAAACAACGAGAAATAGGGATCGGGCAGGCCAACGATCTGTTCGTGATTGTAAATTCGTCAGGCTAGGAGGCCCCGGCTGGGTAGCCTTTACTTAGTGGCGTGGCGGGAACAGGGTCTAATCCCATGGATTCGCCGGGGGATCGTCTAGGCGGCGCACGACACAAGACTCCCTCGCGAGCGCGGGATTCTTGCGCCGGCTTTTGGGTGCGCTAAAGTGGAAATCACCACTTCGTCAGCGGCACCGCCGTCATTGAAACAGGCGCTGCCTCGAAGGCAGGTGCCTCCTCATTCTCATCGCGCACGTCAGTTTCAAGGGCTTGACGGGCGATCTCGAGACGCAGGCTCTCGGATACCGGAATGCGAAGTACGAGCTCCCGGCAGACCTCCTCTTCGGAACGGGCTAACTGGATGTCCCGCAATTGGAGCAGGGATTCGGCGGAGTTGATCAGAATATCCTGCGGAGTGAGCGCTGGGAGAACGTTCACATCGTAGCGGCTGCCGTCAAAGTCAATCAGATGCTCACCGTCGTGCGTCGACACGATGCGGCCTTTTACGCCCACCTGCCACGCCGATATCAGCGCCAGATAATAA
>Ga0335085_10014175_pt1 | contig 11648 bp, 7 predicted proteins | sample Lox_Sample_45_FD_206712 | JGI IMG/M metagenome (GOLD analysis project Ga0335085, IMG submission 206712) | Soil microbial communities from Loxahatchee National Wildlife Refuge, Florida, United States - Lox_Sample_4.5 | ecosystem: Environmental > Terrestrial > Soil > Wetlands | place: USA: Florida...
TGAGCGTATGGGCGGTGCCGGACGTCGAGAGATTGAGCGTTCCCGACTGCGTCGCGTTGGCTAGATTCAGCGTGTAATTGCCGCTGGAATTCAATGTGCCGCCGGAATTGATTCCGGAAAGGGCTGCGCTGCCACCCAGATTGACCGTGTTGGTGATCGTGCTACTGTTGGTCGAGCCGAGAGTGGCGCCGCCGCTGAGCGCCACGATGCCGGTGCCGAGCGCCGTGTTGCTGTTGGCATTCAGCGTGCCGGCGCTGATGGTGGTGCCGCCGGAATAGGTGTTGGCGCCGGAGAGCGTGGTGGTGCCGGTGCCCGATTGCACGATGCTGCCGCTGCCGGTCGAATTCGAGATGACGCCGGTGAGATTGGTGGCGCCGCTGCCGTTAAAGGTGATCGCGTTGCCCTTGGTATCCAGATTGCCGTTCAGGTTGAGGGCGGAGGTCGTGTTGTTCTGGATGTTGATGGCATTGTTCGCAACGAGATCGGAGTTGACCGTCTGGGTCGCCGTTCCGGTGGTGTGGGAGACGTAGATGCCGGAGGGTCCCAGGACGCCTTCATTGTTGAATACGATCGTGCCGTCGTGCGCGGCCGAGCCGACGGTATAGCTGAAGGGCGCGTCGATATCGAGGGCGCGGAGGGTCTGGGTGTTGCCGTTCAGGCTGATCGTCTGTGCGCTGGAGACGTAGGCGTTGTTGAGCAGGACGTCGGACGGATTGCCCGCGGAGGCGGCCGAGCCGGGGGCCGAAGCGGGGTTGCCAAACCAGTTGTTGGTCGTGCCCCACTTGCTGTCGGCGCCGGTATTGGTCCAAAGATTGGCCGTGACGCTGGTCAGCTGGAAGTTGGCGACCTGCTGGGTGGAGTTGTCACCACCGGTGGATCCGGTGAAGCCAAGGATGAGATCGGAAGGACGGGTATAGGCGGACAGGTCAGCGGTGAAGATCTGCGTGTAAACCCCACCTTCCTGCATGTACATCACAAGCTGGTTCGTCGCGCTGAGGGTCATCTCAAAGTTTGTGGAGACGGAGCCGGACGTAGGCGCCGAAAAATTCGGCAGTCCGCCGGTGGTTCCGCCGAGGTAATTGTAGCCATTTTGGCCCGAGCCGGGACCGCGCACGGCAACATTATTTGGTTCGGAGCCGGGACCGCCGATGCGGCCTTCGGTTGGGTTGGAGTAATTGCCGAACTGGTCGATGCCCAAGCCGAGGTAGCCTCCGTTCAGGCCCGAGACGCCGTTGGGCGGGGCCGCGCCGGCATTTTTTTGTGCATAGCCGAGGCTGCCGCCGAATGCACCCGGGCTGAATCCGCTGGCGGCGACGACGCTCGCGTCGGCAAGAAAGAAAGTGATGCCATCGGCCGCCGGATTGGTGCCATTGGAGGCGGTATAGGTAAACTGGACGGCGATCGTCGCGTTTGCGGAACTAAATGCCGTGGGATCGTAAGCGTAGGTCGATTCGTTGCCGGCGCTCGTGGTCAACGTCATGCCCGCGCTGGTGCCCGAGGCGGTGGGCGAAAAAGGCGTGATCGTGCCGTTGTTGTTGACATTGCCGCCGTAATTCCAGCTGGATGGCAGGGTCGCGCCGGTGAAGCTCTGGCTGATGGTAACGACCTGTCCGCTCGCTCCCTCCCCAAGGGCCGCGATCAGGGCAAAGGCAGCCAGCGCACGTTTCATCCTTAAAGACATCGGCTATTTTTATGGGTACTACACCCCAACTCGTCAAGAAATTTTATAAAAATTTTGTAACAAAAAGTTATTTCATGATGCAAATTAGTAAAAACTTTAAATATTGATAGACCGGATGAAGCGTAAATTATATGTCAAATCCGGGTTTTAGCACCGAAAATTTCCCTGAATCCCCGGCTTATTTTTGCGAAAATTTGGGCATTTATTGTGGAAGAACTCCCGCATTCCAGCGCCGGACCAATCGCCTTCCAAGGCCGGCGTGAACGGGGCTTTTGGCGGTTTGCACAAAATTCGCCGCCCGCATTCCTGCCGCTGACGCCACGGTGAAGCGGCTTGCGGATCATCCGGGCCGCATCCTTGATGCACGCATGAGGGCGATGTCGCTTCTGGTTCTTGCCGCCGGTGCGGGCTCGCGTTACGGCGGGCTGAAACAGCTTGAGCCGGTGGGTCCGTCGGGCGAACTGCTGCTTGATTATGCGGTTTTTGACGCCGTGCGGGCGGGCTTTGCGCGCGTGGTCTTTGTCATCCGCCGGGACTTTGAGACGGAGTTCCGCAAGAAAATCGGCGTACGCTATGCCGGCCGCGTCGCGGTGGATTATGCCTTTCAGTCGCTCGATGCGCTGCCGGCCGGCTTTGCCCCGCCGGCCGGCCGGGAAAAGCCCTGGGGCACGGGTCACGCGGTCTGGTGCGCCCGCGACGCGGTGGAGGGAAATTTTGCAGCGATCAACGCCGACGATTTTTACGGAGCGAACGCCTTTGCGCGGCTGGCGGTTTTTCTCACCGCGGCCGGGCGTACGGAATTTGCCCTGGCGGGCTACCGGCTGGCCGGCACGCTCTCCGAGCATGGGGCGGTTTCGCGCGGTGTGTGCGAGACGAATGCAGACGGGATGCTGCGCTCGATCGCCGAACACACCGGCATCATGCCGGCGGAAATCGGACCGGGGCGGAAATTTTCCGGAACGGAGGTGGTCTCGATGAACTGCTGGGGCTTCACCCCGGCGGTGTTCCCGCTGCTCGGGAGCCAGCTCGGAGAATTTTTGCGGACGCAGGCCGGCGAGATGAAGGCGGAATTTTATCTGCCGACCGCGGTTTCCGGTCTGATCGCGCACCGGCAGGCCACGGTGCAGGTGCTGCCGACGACGGCGGCATGGTTCGGGGTGACGTACCGGGAGGACCGGCCCCGCGTGCAGGCGGCGCTCGCCGCCCTGGTCGAGCGCGGCCAGTATCCGGCCAAGCTTTTCTAGGTTCGTCGAATTTTATTTCGACGAGGCGGCCGGCAGCGGCCGGAGGGTGGCGCCGGTGTTCCACACGCCTTCGACCATGCTGGTGACGGCCTGGACCGGCAGGCCTTTCTCATGGTGCTCCACCATGCTGACCAGGACTTCGACCGCGGTGGCGCCGATGAGCCGGCCGTTTTGGTAAATGCCGCTGTATTTGCTGCTGTTTTCCGAACAGGCGAGATGAGCGAGGCCGACGTCCCCCGGCACCCGCCGGTCCAGCGACTCCAGCAGCGAATGGAGCTTGTCGGGGAAGGGCGTGATGATCACGTCCGGCTTTTGCTGTTTGAGCCAGCGCTGAAATGCGGGGAGGGTCGGCCAGCCCTCGAGGATCAGCGGCTCGAGCATGGCCAGGTCGGGGAAGTTCAGGCGGCCGGCATAAAATCCACCCTCCCAGCGGCGCTGCAGGCGGAGGTTTTGCGCATGTTCCAGCACCAGCCCGGGCCGGCGGTATCCGCGGCGATGGCATTCTTCAATCGCCGTCACGCTGGCGAGAAAGTTGTCGTTGCAGATCGTCGGAACCGCCGGCGCCGCCAGCGGCATGCCAATGCGCACGGTGGAAAAATAAGTCCACTCGAGACCGGGCGGCGGCGTGCCCTCGATGTTCGGGCCGAGCAGGAGCCCCTGGATCCCCCGCGTATACAGCATGTGGCTGAAACGCGCGGGCGACATGCCGGCTTCATGCAGCCAGAATTCCTGGGCTTGATAGCCGTAACGCGCGGCACGTTCACGCGCGCCCTCTCGCATCAAGCGGAACGTGGTGAAGGGCGAATTGCGCCAGCCGTCGGCCCGGTCGGTGGTGCAGACCAGGGCGAGGATGGGCCGGCTGGACAACGGCTGTCCCCGCCGGCGGCTGCGCATGAGGGCGGAGACAAAAGGATTGGGCTGATAGCCGAGCCGGCGGGCCAGGGTGGTGATGCGCCCGCGGGTGGCCGGTGGAATGTTCGGCTTGTTCCGCAGGCTCATCGACACGGTGGCGACGCTGACGCCAGCACGACGGGCGATGTCCGCCATGGTCACGGGGGAAGGCATGGATTAATTTAACGATTTAACAACAAGGCCGGCCGGCCCTTGGCAACCGAAAAACCGGCCGGCCCCGCCGGCTGGCAAAAAGATTGCTTCACCCTGGGTGAAAGGTACGATTGGCTCCTTTTATCCATGAATTCCATGGGCATAGAGCTGCTGGTCATCGGGCTTTTGCTGCTGGCCAACGGTTTGTTTGCGATGGCGGAGATCGCCGTGATTTCTTCCCGCAAGGCGCGGCTGAAAAAGCTGGCTGACGACGGGAGCGTCCGCGCCCGTGCGGCGCTGGCCCTGGCTGAGTCGCCGACGCGGTTTCTGTCCGTCGTGCAGGTGGGCATGACGCTTTGCAGCATCGTGGCCGGCGTGGTGGGCGGAGCGGCGCTGTCGGACCGGTTTGCCGCCTGGCTGGAGCGGGTGGAGCCGGCGTTCGCGGCTTACAGCCATGCCGCCGCCTTTGTGCTGGTGGCGGGCGGCATCACCTTCGTCACGCTGCTGGTGGGCGAGCTGGTGCCGAAGCGCATCGCCCTCTCGAGCCCGGAGCGCATCGCGATGCTGCTGGCCGGGCCGATGCAGGCCCTGGCCTGGCTGGCGCGCCCGGCCGTGTGGATGCTGACCGCCGTGACCGACGCGGTGGTGAAGGCGCTCGGGCTGGCCCAGCGCAAGGAGGCGCCGATCACCGACGAGGAGCTGAGCATCCTCATCGAGCAGGGTCTGCACGCCGGCACCTTCAACAAGGCGGAAAAGGAAATGGTCGAGGGCGTGCTCGGGCTCGACCAGCTGCCGGTGACCGCGCTGATGACGCCCCGGCCCAAGATCATTTTTCTCAATCTGGACGACCCGGAGGAGACGAACTGGCGCAAGATCGTGGCCAGCGGCCACTCTCACTTCCCCGTCTACCAGGGCGGCCGCGACCAGGTCGTCGGCATGGTTGCGGTCAAGGCGCTGTGGGCCCATTCCGCCATCGGCGTGCCGACCAACCTGAAGAACCTGCTCGTGCCGCCGCTCATCGTGCCCGAGACGATGCATGCCATGCAGCTGCTCGAGCAGTGCAAGAAGACCGGCAAGCACGTCGCGCTGGTCGCGGACGAGTTCGGCAGTATCCAGGGTTTGGTGACGCTGATCGATGTCTTCGAGACCATCGTGGGCGACATCCCCGCGCAGGACCGGCGCGTCCAGCCCGAGGTACGGCAGCGCGAGGACGGATCCTGGCTGCTCGACGCCACCGTCTCGACCGGCGCGCTCAAGGCCCTGCTTGCGCTCCAAGCCCTGCCGGGCGAGAACGAGGCGGACTTCCAGACCCTGGCCGGTTTCGTGGTCACGCAATTCGGGCGCATCCCGGCCGCGGGCGACCGGTTTGACTTTGCGGGCTGGCGTTTCGAAGTGGTGGACATGGACCGCCACCGGGTGGACAAGGTGCTGGTCAGCCGTCCGCCGGCGCCGGCGGTGGTGCAGAAAGCGGCCGGCTGAGGCCCGGCGGTGAACAAGCGGTGAGCCGTTTGCGCGCAAAAAACTTTTGCATCGCGCCGGCAACCGGAGAGGTTTGCCTCATGGCCAAGCCATGCAAGATCCCTTCACCGGACGCCCCACGGTCATCCAAGGCCGGCACCTCCCCGCGCCCGACGCCTGCATCCGGCTTCTGGACGGTCACCGGCAGCGACTTCGGGCGCTCGATCACCTGGTCGAAACAGCGGCCCAATGCGGTATCGAGGCAGATCAAGACCGCGATTTCGTCCTCCTCGCGGAAGACGAAGTGAGCCTGCTGGAAGGCGCGGGCGGGGAGTGGGCGGAACTGGGCGCGTCCATCCGGGCCTTGCGCGCGCTGCTGCCGGTCGTGCCGCTGGAGCTGTTCGGCTTCCGGCCGGAGGCGGCGGACCCGTTCGAGGTCGACGCGCCGCGGTTGCGGCGCCACGGCGGCGGGGTGGAGGCGCTGGCGTTCGTCGACGACGAATGGTCGGTCTATAAGTTTTTTCTTTTTCGCGAAGGCGGCGAGGTGGGCGCGGCCTTTCAATTCCATCCGGAGGAATCCGCCCCTTTCGCCGCCGTCGCCGTGCCCGGCAGCTACCGGCTGCTCTTCGCCAAGCTGCGCATCATCCACGAGCTCGGCATGCCGACGGAAATCGCCGGCATCACGCCGGAAGGCATCGTGATCGCCAAGCAGACGTTCGGCCATCCGGTGCCCGAGGGCCTGGACACGTCGCAGCTCGAGCCGCGCCGCCTGGTGCCGTTTCCCTCCCGCTTTCTCCGCGCCGACCGCGACCACCCGCGGCTGGCCTTCATCGACGGCGAGCCCTGGCTGCTGGCCGACACCCACGACCGCAACGTCGTGGTGGATGAAAAAGGACGCGCGCGCATCATCGACCTCGTGGCCGCGCCGCTGCCGGCCGGGCTGGTGGACGGATTCGCGCTGCTGCGCGACTGGATCGAGCGCGTGCGGCGCGATCCGGCGGCGCCGATGCTGGCGCCGGTGCGGGACGAGGAATTGTGACGGCAGGTCGGCGTCCGCTCAGCTTTTCTGGGCGTCGAGCACCTTGAGCACGTCTTCCGCCTGCTTGCCCGGCACGGCGTGCAGGTCTCGCCACAGGAGTTTGCCGTCCTTGAAGAGAAAAGTCTGCCGGCTGGCGATCTCGCCGTTGCTGGCGGTCTGGCGGGTCGGAACGCCGAACGCGTTTATGACTTTCTTCTCCGGATCGGCGATGAGCGTGAACGGAAAGTGCTCGGTCTCCTTGAAAGCTTTCTGTTTTTCCACCGGGTCGGTGCTCACTCCGATCACGGTGACACCCCGTTTTTGCAGGACGTCGTAAGCATCGCGCAAGTTGCAGCCCTGCGTGGTGCAGCCGGAGGTGAAGGCACGGGGATAGAAATAGATCAGCGTGAAACCCTTGTTGAGGGTGGACAGGTCGAGGGCCGCGCCCGTTTCGGTCGTGCCGGTGACGGCCGGGAGGTTCGCGCCGACGTCGATCGGATCGGCCTGGGCGGCGGAAAAAGCGGCGAGCATGAGGGGCAGGGCGAAAAGAAGGCGGAGTTTCATGGCAAGGCCGAGATACGCACGGGCCGCGATTTTGCAAGCGAGGGGCGCAGGCAGTGCCCGTGCTTATTCCAGGCCCTCGACCGGCAGATCGGCCGGATACTCGACGCTGAACTTGAGCGGCACTTCGCGCTTTTCGCCGGGCTTGAGGTCGAGCCGCCAGACCAGCTTGCCGTCGGCCTCGCGCGAAACTTCTTTCGGCGCATCCGGCGTGCCCAGGTCGTCTTTTGCCGGCGTGATCAGCTTCACCACGATCTTTTCGTTGCGCGAAACCGGAACGAGGTCCTTGAAGACGACATGCTGGGCGGTCTTCTTGTTGTTGGTGAGGGTGACAAGAAATTCATAGGTGATGCGCTTGCCCTTGGAGACGATGCCGGTGTCCTCGGTGAAACGGTTCACGACCTTGCGCTTGATCGCGATGCCCTCGTCGGCGCCGAGGGCGAGTTCGAATTTTTCGCCGGGCATGACGGTGCTGAGCGAGCTGGTGGCGACGAAGCTGTCGTCGAGAAACGCGTTCATGCTGCCGGCGAGGAGCGGAAAATCGGTCGAGTTGGTGGCATAGGCGCTGAGGAAGGCGGCTTCGAGCGCGCGCGGCGTGGCCTGGTACTGGAGCCGCGCGGCGAGCCTGGCCGTGGCGATGCCGACTTTCTGCGGCGCGTTGTCGCTGAGAATGGTTGCGGCGACGGGAATCTTGAACGACGCGCTGGTGACGGTGCTGGCCACGGTGGCGGTGGCGAGCGCGGCGTCTTTTTCTTCTGGCGGCGCGGCGGGAACGCCACCGACGCTGCCGCTGGCCGCGGCCTGGTTGAAGGCCTGGCGACCATTTAGCGCCTTATCCGAGGCGACTTCAAACGAAGACAATTTCATGGTTTCTTCTCCAACGACAGGCTGTGGCTGCGCCACGTCCACGATCCATGGTTGCAATTCCGGCGCGCCGCCGCCAAGCGATGGCCGCGCGGTCGAGAGCGTGAGCGCCACATTTTTCCAATCTTCGCCGGTGGCCTGCTGGACGATGCCGAAATAGGTCAGCTCGACGACGCGCTCCTCGCTGTGCAGACGCGCGTCGTAAGCGGGCCGCCAGGAGGCGCCGGGCACGGCGTAGGCGAGGGTGAGGTCGAGCGAGCCCGCGCTAGCCGCGGCCACGCGCACGATCACGGTTTTGTAGCTGCGGCCGCCGTCGCTGTCTCCATGCAGGTTGTTGAACTGCGCAGTAAGTGCGGTGATCTGGGCCTCAAGGTCCTTGCGCTGTTCGTCGAGCGTCTGCTGCTCGGCGGCGAATTTGTTGCGGTTGTCGTCGGCGAACGAAAGCAGTTTCTGCCAGTCGTCGACGCTCGGGCGCGCTGCCGTGGAGTCCTTGGCGGGCGGCGCGGTCATGGCGCTTTCGATCTTGCCGAGCAGGGCACGCTGCTGTTCGAGGACGGCGGTGCGGTCATCAAGCGCGCGGACTTTTTTTCGCACGGCCGCGATCTCGTCCTCGATAGGCTTGAGCCGCGGATCGGTCGTCGCGGCGACGAAGCTGGTGCGGGCGTCGACATCGAGAATGGTCACATCAGCCGCGCCGCGGCCGGAAACTTGCAGCGACTCATCGATCAGCGCGGCAGGGAGCTTTTCAAACACGAGCTCGGCCGGGCCGGCGGACAGGTCGAGATGGGCGGTGCGGGTGACGAGCGCACGGTCGGTGTAGACCGTGACGGCGGAGATTTGCGAAGAGACGGGCAGGGGCTCGGCGGCGAGCACGGAGCCGGCGGTGAGAACGAACGCGGCGAGGAGGCGAATTTTCATGGGAGGATGAGCTGGAGGAGAAAACGGACCAGTGAGGAAAATCTTAGGCCAGCGGGAACAAGGCGCTGGCGGGCTTCATCTTGGCCGGCATGACAAAAACCCTCACCAATCGTCCGAACGGAAGGGCGCGGCGGGCAGGCCGGCGCCGTTGAAGAGGTTGGCGACGGGGGCGTTGTGCCAGGCGTAGCGGACGGCGACGGGCGCTTTCACGTCGGGCGAGGTGACGAGCAGCGTGTCGCGTTCGATGCGGCCCTGTGCGGGATGAAAATTTTTGTCGGCGCCCGCGAGCTCGAGCGCTTGCACCGGCTGATCGTGCGCGACGAGTCCGTTGTCCGCGTGCGTGAAATGAACGCGCAGGGCGGCGCCTGCGCGCGTCGCGCCGGCAAACATCGGTCCGGAATCGTCACCGGGGATGCCGTAGAGGCGGTTTTCGGCGATGAGCGCGAGCCGGCGGCCGACCTCCTGCTTGTTGCGCGGATGGACGGTGTCGGGATCGCCGACGTCGATGGTCACGGCCATGCCGGTCTGCGGCAGCGACAGTGTTTGCGCCTCGCCTTCGCGCAGCTGCGCCCAATCGATGCCATTGGCGTCGCGGTTGGATTTGAAGTTCGGCAATTGCACGAAGTAGAACGGCAGATCGCCCTGGCCGAAGTGCGCGCGCCAGGCGGTGATCATCGCGGCGAGCAGGGCATGGTATTCGGTCGGATGCGGGGCGTTGGTCTCGCCCTGATACCAGAGGATGCCGCGCAGCGCGCAGGGCAGCAGCGGATTGATCATGCCGTTGAACAGGCCGGCGGGCGTCCACTGATGGCCGGGGCCGGGCGGCGGGCGCGGGGCGCGTTCGGCGAACGGCTTGCCGGCGGTCTTGGCGGCGGCGCGCGCCATTTCCCATTGCGCGAAGGCGGCATCGTATTCCTTTTTTTTCTGCGGATATTCGGCGAGGGTCTGCCGCCAGCGCTCGCGCACCACCGCGAACGCCGGACTGCGGTTGAGCGCGAAGTCGCTCATCCAGGCTTCGATTGGCGTGCCGCCCCACGTGCTGTTGATCAGGCCGATCGGAACGTGAAGCTTTTCATGAAGATGGCGGGCAAAAAAATAGCCGACGGCGGTGAAGTCGGCCACCGTTTGCGGCGAGCACACGGTCCAGGCGCCGCCGATGGTCTCGGCGGGCGCGTCGGCCTCGAGCCGCTCGACCTTGAATTGGCGGATGAGCGGAAAATTCGCCGCCGCCACCTCGGCGTCGGCGTTGAGCACGCGAAAGGTGGGATTGGCCGGGCTGCGGACAACGAATTCCATGTTGGACTGGCCGGAGCAGAGCCAGACCTCGCCGACGAGCACGTCGTGGGCGGTGACGGTGTTCTTTCCGGCGACGACGAGGTCGGCGGGATCGGCCGAGGCGTCGAGTGCGCCAAGATAAACGATCCACCGGCCGTCGCTCGCCGCCGTGGTGCCGGCGGTCTGGCCGTGAAAGGTCACGGCAATGTGTTCGCCGGCGTCGGCGCGGCCCCAGATGGGAATCGGCTGGCCGCGCTGAAGCACGGCGTGGTCGGCAAACAGCGGCGCGAGGGCGACATTGGCGCGAGCCGCCAAGGCAAGCGCGAGAAAAAGCCAGACGACCGGCAAGCGGGGGTGACGCATGGTTGAAGGGGCTGCAGCGCACACTGGCGGCCTTGGCCGCGGCCAGCAACGAGGATCTGTCTCCGGCACGGATCCGTCGGGGCGCCGGCGGGGCTTTTACAGCTTTTGCAAAAATGCGTGCAGTTCGGCGGCCAATTTGGGGCCGAAGCCGTCCACTTCCTGGATTTGCCCGGCGGTCGCGGCGCGCAGCCGGTCGATCCCGCCGAAATGCGCGAGCAGCGCCGCGCGGCGCACCTCGCCGAGGCCGGCGAAATCGTCGAGGATGCTCTCGCGGATTTTTTTCGAGCGCAGCGCGGCATTGTAGGTGTTGGCGAAGCGATGAGCCTCGTCGCGGAGGCGCTGCAGCAGCTGCAGTCCGGGGTGGGTGAGCGGCAGGTTGAGCGGGGCGCGTTCGTCGGGAAAAACGATGGTCTCGCGTTTTTTGGCGAGCCCGATGATCGCGGGCGGCATGCAATCGAGGCCGACGAAGGCCTTCAGCGCCGCGCCGACCTGGCCGCGCCCGCCGTCGATCACCACGAGGTCGGGAAAGGGTTTTTGTTCCGCGGCCAGCCGGCGGTAGCGGCGGCCGACGACCTCCTCCATCGCGCGAAAGTCGTCGTTGCCGATGAAGCTTCGGATCTGGAAGCGCCGGTACTGGTCCTTGTCCGGCCGGCCGTAGGAGAAGCGCACCATCGACGCGACGACGAACGTACCGGAGATGTGCGAGATGTCGAAACACTCCATCGCGCGCGGCGGACCGGCCAGCCGGAGCGTCTCGCCGAGGGCCCGCAGCGCCTCTTCGTCGGAGGATATCAGCGCGGGGTCGCGCTCGAACTTGCGCGTTTTCTTCAGCGTTTCCTCGAGCGCAAAAACCACGTCGCGCAGCCCGGCGGCTTTTTCGAATTCCTGTTTTTCCGCGGCGGCGCGCATCTCGCCGCGCAGGGTTTCGAGCCACTCGCGCGACTTGCCCTCGAGAAAATCGCAGGCTGCGTCCACCCGGCGGCGGTAGTCCTCGGCGGTGACGGCGTTGGGAAAACCGTACAACTCCTGCCGTACGTCGTCGTAAAGCTGCCAGGCGCCGCCGGCCAGCCGCTGCGGATGCGCATCGCCGAGCAGAATGCCGAACTGGCGGCGCATCTGCGCGAGCGTCTTGCGCAGCAGGCTGCTGTGGGCGAACGGTCCGAAGTAGCGCGAGCGGTCGTCCTTTTTGATCCTGGTCAGGCGGAAGCGCGGCAGTTCCTCG
>Ga0335085_10014176_pt1 | contig 11648 bp, 10 predicted proteins | sample Lox_Sample_45_FD_206712 | JGI IMG/M metagenome (GOLD analysis project Ga0335085, IMG submission 206712) | Soil microbial communities from Loxahatchee National Wildlife Refuge, Florida, United States - Lox_Sample_4.5 | ecosystem: Environmental > Terrestrial > Soil > Wetlands | place: USA...
TGTCCCCCGGTGCCCGTTCGTGAAATGCGGGCTGATGAGGAGCGCCATGGCATCGTCACGCAACTGGTGCCCGACGTGACGGGTGACTTCATCGCAGAGCCGATCCAGCGCGGTGCCCAGATCCTGCCCGGAGAGCAGCGCAGCGCAGCGGTCAAGCCGGTAGAACTCGCCGGATTTGTCCCGCGCCTCGCTGATGCCGTCGGTATAGAACAGCAGCCGCTGGCCTGGGCTGAGGCAGATGACAGCAGTCTTGCGCGCACTAACCGCGAGCTGTACTAGGCCGAGGGGCAGGCCAGCCTCGCAAGGTTCGACGAAGCGTACCGCGTTGCCGGTGAGCAGCAAGGGAGGCGGGTGGCCGCAGTTGAGGATCTCGATCGCTGGCCCGCCATGAGGGATCTGGGCCAGGACGGCCGTCACGAACTCTTCCGCCGCAGCTTGCCGCTTCAGGCTGCGCTCGATCCGGGCGGCGATATCCGCCAGCCCGGCTGCGTCGTAGGCCGCCTCCCGGAAGGCACCCAGGACCAGCGCTGCCGTCTGCACCGCCGCCAGCCCCTTGCCCTGCACATCGGCGACGATTAGCCGGATCGCCTGCCGCGCCGAAATGACCTCGTACAGGTCACCGCCGATCCGCGCGGCGGCGCTGGCCGAGATGTAACGCACGGCCACCTCGAGTGGCCCGACCTCATGCGGTACCGGATGGAGCAGCACCCGTTGCGCCGCCTCCGCGACGGCGGTCACGTCCGCCAGCTGCCGCTCCCGCCGGTGACGGGCCATGCTGGCGATCACCCCGGCCACGGTGACCCCGCCGATTGTGGCCAGGGCGATAACCGCCCGCCGGGAGTCCAGGAGGCCGTCATACACAGCGAGCAGCGGGCACAAAACAAGCGCCAGCCCGCCCACTAGCGCTGTGTGCGCCGGGCGCCGTGACATCGCTGCCAGCACTGGGCCCAGCGACAGCAGGGGCAGGAGCCCGAGTCCCGGGCCGGCCAGGACGTCAGCAGCTGCCACCGCGCCCATGACCGCGAACGGCAGAACGCCCAGTAGCACCTGGGCGCCCGGCCGCCCGGCCGGGCGCCTGCCAGCGGCCGTCGAGGTTCCCAGTTCGCGGAACGGGTGCAAGCGGACTGCCATCAGCGCTGTCCGCGTCCCCCCGCGCAGTGGCGGCCCAGGGTCATCACATCCTTCCCCCGCCGAGGCCATCAGCCATCCACAGCGGACACTGGTCCCGGGATGCAGACCTCGAACCTGCAGCTAGTATTGCAGATAGCAACAGTATTCTGGATATGATTGTTCAGATCTGCAAGCTGTCATCGAGTCATCCGCCTTGGCACTGCTGGTGTCTGCGCAGGCCGGACCGTCGCAGTCCAGGCCGGACCACTCGCGCTGTGGGTTCCGCGCCACGTTCTTCCTGAACTGGCGCAGCACTGGCCTCCGGTATCGGGGCCAGGTCCCCGGCACCGCCTAGCAGGACGGCTCAGGGTACTGGAATATCTTCCCTGCCCAGCCGCTACCTGCTGACTTCCCGGAAGGAGCCCAGCGGCCGCGCGCCCGGAAAACTAATTGCACTATACTACTATTGCTAGAAGCAACTATGTGAAGGATCACGCAGTGAACCCAGTGGACGAGAGCGCGGTAGATGGGGTGCTTGCGGCGAGCCGGACGCTGATCGCGGTGGCCACCCGGTCGCTCGGCGCGGCCGCTGAGGAAACCACGATTGCGCAGTACCGGGCGCTGGTCGTGCTGGCGTCGCGGGGCCCGCAGCGGCTGGTGGATCTGGCGGCGGCGCTGGGCGTTGCCCCGTCCACGGCGGGCCGGATGTGTGACCGGCTGGTGCGCAAGCGGCTGATCCGGCGGCACCGGGCGCGGGCGGACCGCCGTGCGGTGCTGGTGTCGATCACGCCCGCGGGCAGGCGGGTGGTGGATCAGGCGACTACCCGTCGGCGGGCGCTGATCGCGGACATCCTGGCTGGGCTCCCGCCCTGGAGGCAACGGACGGTGGCTGAGGCGCTGCGGTCGTTTGCCGCAGCCGCGGGCGAGATCCCTGACAGTCAGTGGCCCCCCAGTCCGGCGGACCAGCCAGCTGCCGCGGCTGAGATGCGGGAGCCGGTTCCGTCCGGCCCGGAAGGCCGGTCATGACCGCAGGCGCGGCTGGCAGTCCGCCAGTGTCAGTGCCGTGGACCGGCAGGGCGGGCGCCTGGCTGCGGGGTGCCCGTGGCGGGCTGTTCGTCCTGGCGCTGCTGGTCGGTGGGGGTTCGGGGCTGGGTGCGGTGGCGTTCCGGTACCTGGTCTACTTCTTCACCTGGCTGGCCACCGGCCATGTGGCGTTCGGCCAGCAGGGCCACATCGGCAGCTCGCATCTGCCGTGGCTGGGGCTGGCCTTTTTCGTGGTGATACCGGTCGCGGGCGGGCTGATATACGGCCCGCTGATCAACCGCTACGCGCGCGAGGCCCGCGGGCATGGCGTGCCCGAGGTAATGATCGCGGTCGCCGACAACGGCGGCCGGATCCGGCCACAGGTCAGCGCCGTCAAGGCGATCGCCTCAGCGCTGTGCATCGGCACCGGCGGATCGGTCGGCCGAGAAGGACCGATCGTCCAGATCGGCTCCGCGCTCGCCTCCAGCCTGGGCCAGGCCGTGCGGATGCCGGAGAACCGGCTGCGGATCCTGGTCGCCTGCGGCGCGGGAGGCGGGATCGCGGCAACGTTCAACGCCCCCATCACCGGCGTGTTCTTCGGGCTGGAGCTGATCCTGCGCGAGTTCTCGGTCGAGGCGCTGTTCTCAGTGGTGCTCTCGGCGATGGTCGCCGACGTGATCGCCGAGCAGTTCCTCGGCAGCGGCGCGTTCCTGTCCGGGTTCCCGCGCGGCATCGCCCTGCACCACATCGGCAGCTACCTGCTGGTGGCCCTGCTGGCCGTGACTGCGGCATTGCTGGGGCTGGCGTTCACGAAAGTCCTGTACAAGACCGAGGACCTGTGCGACCGGATATGGAAGCACCGGCCGGAGTGGGCCCGGCCAGCTGTCGGCGGGATCGTTCTGGGCCTGCTGCTGCTGGCGCTTCCCCAGCTGTACGGCGTCGGCTACCCGGTCATATACAAGGCCATGGCGGGGGACTACGTGCTGTGGTTCCTGCTCGTGCTCGCCGCCGGGAAGATGATCGCGACCAGCCTGACCATCGGTATCGGCGGATCCGGCGGGGTGTTCGCCCCCTCACTGTTCATCGGTGCCACCTCCGGCATGGCGTTCGGCGAGGTCGCCGGTCATCTGCTCGGGCCCGCCGCCGGGCCGCCCGCCCTGTACGCGGCCGTGGCGATGGGGGCGGTGTTCGCCGCCGCCGCCAGGGCGCCGCTGACCTCGCTGGCCAGCGTGGTGGAGATGACCGGTGATTACACCCTCACCCTGCCGGTGATGCTGGCCGTCGCGATCGCCACCGCCGTGTCCCGGGGGCTGAGCTACGGCACGATCTACACCACCAAGCTGCTGCGCCGCGGCACCGACATCGACCGGCCCGCGCCCGAGCACGCGTTCCAGGACTTGAAGGTCGCCGACGCCATGCACCCATTCCCCGCCCCCCTGGCCGTACCGCCCGGCCTCAGGGACGAAGGACGTCAGCCGGCCCGCGGCTGGGCATCCGTGGCCGGGCCGGTCACCTACCAGCGGGCGCCACAGGCCGTGTTCGCCGGGGAGTCCCTCGCCCAGGCGCTGCGCCAGCTGCTGGTCTATGGCCGCGACGGCCTGCCGGTACTGTCCGCCGACGGCCGGCAGGTGCAGGGCTGGGTCACCAACAACCGAGTGCTCCAGGCCATCGCCCGCCAAATCCATACCTCCCAGGCCCAGGCCACCCAGGCCCAGCTCGCCGCCGACTGGGCTCTCCCCGACCCAAACACAGCGCTGCGCGAACCGCCCACCCCGCTGCCCGGCTACCAGATGCTGGAGATCAGCGTCGAAGAAGGCTCCCCCGCGGCAGGCGCAACCCTGAACGCCATCGCCTGGCCGCCAGGCACTACGCCGGCCGCAATCCTGCACGGCCGCACTATCCGTGACCCCGACCCCGGCGTCACGCTCGCCCCCGGGGACCGGGTCATTCTGCTCGTGAGCGAATCTCCAGCCGAGGAGGCAGCGGAATCGCCCGTGTCGCCAACCGACGGAGCCGTCGGCGGCCAGCCTCCGCATCGCCCGCCTCAGTCAGCGGAACCACAGTCGCCAGCTGGGCCACGGCAAGAGGAGGCGGCCACCGACGGCCGCGCAGTACAGGCCGCGCATCAGCAGAACGATCACCGCAGGCCCATGTCGCAATGACCACTGGCGCCAGGCAGTCAGCCCGGGCAAACCGGCGCCTATCGGTCGGCCCAGGCCGGTGGCCGCGCCTGCACCGTCTCTGCGGACCCGGAGTGCAGCACGCAGGGCTTGCTATCCTTGTCATTGGCAAATATTGTTGCTAGCAATATTAAGCCCTCGCAAGGTTGAGGTCGGCCGCGTGCCCGTCATGTAGGCCCGGCCGGGTGTGGGCTATGACGAGATGACACCGCAGAGCACCTGAACCCAGAACCATCAGCGCCGCTGGCTGCCGGCGCTCGCGACGGGCGGCCCTGGCCAGTGAGGAGGGTCCGCAGTGAAGCAATTTAGGTTCCGGGCTCTGGTCACTTTCGACGCGATCGCGCCCGATCGCGCCGCCAGACAGTATCCGAGCGGGACACACGCCCTGATGGTCCACATCCGGCGGTCCGCCAGCGCCGGCAGCGACATGTTCTTCCCTGCGGTGATCACGCAAGATGACGACAAGCCGCTACGGCCGGGTATGCACACGGTTGTCAACATCACGCTGACCAGCGACGGGACGGCGGCTCCTCTCGACGCAGGCCAGCATTTCACCCTCTGGGGTGGCGGCGACATCGGGCATGGGATCATCACCCGCCAGGTTTATACCGCCTTTGGGCCGTCCTGACGGGCGACGTGACCTGTGGCGCTTATGTCCGTGGGACGAACCGGAGGAAGGGCATTCGCTGCCCAACCGCCCGGAAGTCAGCGTCCGAACCGTCGACCGCGTATCCCATCAGGCGAGGAAGGAGCTGCTTCGCCGCCGTGCGGTGGCGGGATGCATACCTCGCGAAGATCTCCGCTCCCTCATCCCCGGAGAGCGGCACACCGGTCACCGGGATCGTGCGCCTGCCAACCTGGATCGTGACCTCCGGCGTATGGCGGACGTTGCGGTACCACGCAGCGTCCGGCCCCCACCCGGACGCCACCACGTAGCTGCCGTCGTTCGCATCATGGTCCACCACCTCCAGGACTGCCTGGCGCCGCTTGCCGGTGACCCGGCCGATGTGGTTGACGACCATGAGGCGATGACCGAACAGCCACCCCAGACCGGACCGGTAGAGGTAGAGCGGTAGCCGGAACAGCAACCGGGTCACCCCCGCTGGCGGTGTCACGGTCTTGACGATCTCCACGAATGCGCTCCTAGCTCAAGGCGGCCAAGCCGCCACTGGATCGAGATCCCCGTGAAAGCTGGCAATCCGGGCGCGGCTCCTTCCGGCCAGGCACGCCACACGTGGAGGGTCAGCGGCCTACAGCCAACCGGATCCGGGCACACTCCGCGGCAACGGACGAGGCCAGCACACCACCATCTCCAACGAGCAACCCGCCGAGCCGCCTATGAAGAGCCCCGCTGCTTCATACCCGCAGGGGCACTGACGCTATTGTCAGTCTTGTCTTACACAACTATTGTTGGTAGCAATATTTGGTCATGTCAAACTCCGCGCCCTCGGCGAGATCTTGGCCGGCGGCCACGGCCTAAGTGGATGGGCCGGAACCGGCAAACCAGCCGCCAGGTCCGCACGAGGAGGTATTCCATTGACGCCCATCGTCTGGCTCACCCTCGGCCTCGCTGGTGTGGCCTTCTGCGTGTGGACCGGCTGGCCGCTATACAACATCTACAAGACCCGCGGGCAGGGAGCTGACGTGGCCGAGGGACAGGCCTACTTCAGGGCCAAGGCCAGGGCCGAGCGGACGCAGGCCGGGACCGGTGCGGCTGAGGAGGCCCGCCCCGGCGCGCAGGACACTGGCCAGCCCGCTGAACCCGATCCGGCCGCCCCGCCATCCCGCGACTGAACGCGATGACTGAATCCCCCAGGGGTTGCGTGGAGACTCTGGACCAGCCTGGACACCTCGCACCGGTACCGACCCGCTCACCAGGGAAGGGCTGGCCCGCCATCGAAACCTCCGGCCTGTGCAAGAACTACGGGCCGACCCGCGCCGTCATCGAGCTGGACCTGGTGGTCGAGCCGGGTCAGGTCTTCGCGTTCCTTGGGCCCAACGGTGCGGGGAAGACCACGACCATCCGGATGCTGCTCGCTCTTCAGCGGCCGGTCAGTGGCCACGCGGCGGTCCTGGGGCTGGACTCCGTCCAGGACAGCGTCGAGATCCACCAGCGGATCGGCTATCTCCCCGGAGAACTCGCGCTGTACCCGAAGATGACCGGCCGCCAGCACATCGCCTGGCATGCCCGGGCCAGGGGCCTGCGGGATCTGTCGCTCGCCACCGAGCTCGCCGAGCGCTTCGATGCCGTGCTCGACCGCCCCGCCCGAGAGCTTTCCAAGGGTAACCGGCAGAAGATCGGCCTGGTCATGGCCTTCATGAGCCGACCGGAACTGCTTGTGCTCGACGAGCCGACCTCGGGCCTGGACCCGCTGATGCGCAGCGAGTTCGCCCGGCTCGCGCGCGAGGTGGTGGCCGAGGGCAGGACCGTGTTCTGGTCCTCACACGAACTGGACGAGGTGCAGCGCCTGGCCGACCGGGTCGCGATCATCAAGCAGGGTCGGCTCGTCGCCACCGAGACCGTCGAGCACCTGCGCGAGAGCACGCCCCAGACCATTCACGCCAGGTTCGCCCGCCCCGCCGATCCCTCGCTGTTCGCCGGGATCGACGGGGTGTCGGTCCGCTCATGCGCTGGCGGCGCCGTCCAGCTTGAGGTGACCGGCGCGATCGGCCCGGTGCTGCGGGTGATCGCCGACCATGACCCGGTGGACTTCACCTGCCAGCACGCCGACCTGGACGAGCTGTTCCTGGCCTACTACCGCGAACCCGCAGCAGCGGAGCCACCTCATGCACACTGACATCGCCCGCCTCGACCTGGCCAACCGGCGCCGCAGCCTCACCGGCTACTGCCTCGGCATGGCCGTGTACACGCTGCTCGTGGTGGCCATGTACCCGGCGTTCAAGACCTCCACGTCCCTGGACAAGCTCATCCACAGCGACTCCACAGCCGCCGCGCTGTTCGGGGTGACCGGCCGCATCTCCTCATCGGGGGGCTGGCTCAACGGCAACATCTACGCCAACTTCTTCCCCCTCATCCTGCTGCTGCTGACGATCGGCTACGGCGCGGCCTGCCTGGCAGGCCAGGACGAGGACGGCACCCTCGGCCAACTCGCGGCCCTCCCCGTCCGCCGTGCCGCCATCGTGGCGCAAAAGGCCACCGCGATGGCGATACAGGCCGGCCTGCTCACCGTTACCGTCGCGGTGCTGGTGATCATCGGGCGGTCGTTCCAGCTGGATATCACCATCGCCCACGTCGCGTCCGTCTCGGCCGCCATCTTCTTGATGGGCGTGGACTTCGGCCTGCTCGCGATGACCGTCGGGGCGCTGACCGGCAGAAAGGGAACCGCCATCGGCGCCGGGACAGCGCTAGCCGCCGCCTCCTACCTCATCAGCTCGCTGGCACCGGTGGCCTCCTGGATCCGGCCAGCACGGTACGCGTCACTGTTCTACTGGTCGGTCGGCAACAGCCAGATCAGCAGCGGCGTCAGCGTCGGCGGCTACGCGGTCCTGATCATCACCGGCCTGTGCGCCCTCGCTGCGGCCACGCTCGCCTTCCGCCGGCTCGATATCCACTAACCGGGCGCCCCTGGGCAGGTAGCGTCACTATCCCGGACCTCAACGCCGCGGCCCCGGCATCGAACCTGCTTGCGCCGGATTGCGGATGATGAAGCCGTCGATCAGCTGGCGGCCAGTCCGGCAACTGTGTCGGGCACCCCGCCGAACTCGCCAGCCGGCGTGAGGTGGCCGTCTTGGCCCACGGACCAACTGACCACCTTCTGCGCATCGGCGTCGATCGCATACAGGTGGCGGCCATCACCGGAGATCGCTTCGTCGCGGAGGCCCTTGCTGCCCTGCCTAGTCGAACCCGCTACCGAATCGTGCAGCTTGAGCCTGGCGCTGCACGTTCTGCTGAGACTTGGACCCCGGCTGCGCGGTGACGACGGCGATGTCGCAGCCGGCGGCGGCCGCATCGGCGAGCCGCGCCGACAGCAGCGCGGTCTGGACGCCGTGGCGGCGGTGCGCGGGCGCGGTCGCCGCGCCGGTGAACTGGGCGATGCCTCCGCCATGCGGAGACTGGCGCCGCCGGCGATGACCCCGTCGCGCCATGCGGCGTAGCGCATGACGCCCGGTGCTGTGACGAGATCGCGCTCGGCCGCGGCCAGGGCCTCGCGCGCGAACTCTTCGTGGGAGGGCGCCCCTTGAGTGTCGGGATGGAGGCCGGCATCCACCACGACGTCGAGCCAAGCCCCGCGACCTTGTTGAACGGCGAGCCCTCTTCGGCGAAGCTCGCCACGCCCCCGGCGATCGGGATCACGAAACCCGCCGCATCTGCCCCGCGACCGCGGGCTGCCTCGCTCGCCGCGGCGATGAGCTGCGCCTCGGCCCGCTCGATGCGCCCAGCCAGGGCAGCGTCGCAGAACAAGGGCAACCGGCCAGCGCCCACCAAGCACAGCTAGTCTCCGCCAGACACGCCCTCTGGCCAAGACCGGCCGGTCAGGACCAGCATGTTAGCCACATCCGTCGCACAAGTCACAGCGCGGCGCCTCAGAATGCGCGGGAGCCCGGCACCCCCCTCCCGCGCCGGGCTCCGTCTAGCGCCCTCCCGCTACCGCAAGCTAACGGTCACCCCGCCGGAGAACATCGAGTCATGCAGCTCAGCCTTGACAGCCTTGTCGCCCGCGGGCAGATCCAAGGCAATGCGCCCGTGCACCGTGTTCCCAGGATTGATGTCGTCCAGCCATGTGCTGTTCTGGCCATTGGCGCCGGCCATGTCGATGTCGGCCGAGCTGGACGCGTCGAACTTGCGGCCTGCGGCGTCGTAGGCGTACTGCGAACTGTCATCAAGGGTCTGGGCCTGGTTCCCGATGTTGGTAACCGTGATGTGCAGGATCGTGTATTCGCCCTGTGCAGTGTCGCCGAGCCCGAACTGCGTATCGCCGACACTCTTGGCATGGGTGACCTTGGTGATGACAAACTGGAACTTGCCGTCCCGAACCTTGTCGCCGATCCCCGGCAGAGCAGTACTGGTCGCGCTCTGCGCAGCCTGGCCGCTGCTGTTTCCCGTGCTGGTGCCCGTGCTTGCGCTCGTGCCGGTCCCGCTCTTGCTGCCGCCCAGCGCAGCAGCAACGATGATCAGGAGGACGATGCCACCGACGATGCCAGCCGTGATCTTCAGCCCGCGGTGCCGCTTCTGCCGCGGTGGTGGCGGTGGCTGTTGTTGCTGGTAAGCGAGGCCAGGTGGGGGCCGCTGGTAGGGCGTCCCGGGTGCCTGCTGATAGGTGCGGTCAGGTAGAGGCTGCTGTTGGTACGGCATGTCTGTCGGCGGCTGCCAGTCTCGCCGGTGGCCGGAGTCTCCTGGCGGTTGCTGGTAGGGGCCGTCGGGCGGCCGCCCGACGTATGGGCGCTGCGGCCCAGGTGGCTGCTCCGAATCCATGGAATTCCCCCTCTGCTCCTGCGGTTGCGAGAACGCGCAGGTAGCGCCGCCCTTGCGGAGCAGTGCCCCAGCTCTTCCCGGCAGACCCCAAGGGGAGGCGGGTAGTGCTCTCCTGGCCTGCTTGATCGCGCGGCTGCCCAAGCTCTGGACATCTACAATCATCGGAAATAGCAAGGCTTTTACACTGCAACAGTTGCTAGACGCCCCACTCTCGGCTCAGGTTTACAGGACTCAACGCTGATTGCGTTAGCACCGCCCCAGCTATGCGCTAGGCGTTCCCCCGTTCTCGACACGCCTGAGCGCCTTGGCGACGTCCTCCGCGCTGGCGCCGTGGAAGGTCGTAACCGCGGTAACGGAGACGCTGGCGGCCCGCTCGCAGTCGGTCTCACCCTGCCACCAGGTGACCTGTTCCCATGGGCCGAGCCCTGGCGAGAGCTCGCCGGGCGTTACGTCTGTCACAGCGACCTCACTGTGGAGGCGCCCTCACGCAGCACGGATCGCAAGCACTCACCGCGAGGTGTGCCGATGTGTGCCAGTCCTGACCGGGGCCTGCCGCGATCCGCGGTTCCGTCCCGCCAACGAACCGCCAACGGATGATCAAAAAGGCCTGACCGCCTCCTGGCGATCAGGCCCCTGACCTGCACTTACTGGTAGCGGGGGCGGGATTTGAACCCGCGACCTCTGGGTTATGAGCCCAGCGAGCTACCGAACTGCTCCACCCCGCGTCGATGTCCCTTCACTTTAGGGCCCACGCATCCCGGAGGCAAATCACGCCCACCCCGCGGCCATCAGGGACGGCCCGGCCGGAAGATCATGTCCCAGTCGCCAGGCCGCCCGCCGCGCCGGCCGTGCCCGGCCCTGACATCCACAGGACATAATGCACCGGCCAGCCCGACGCCGGCGGCTGGGTCAGCACATGGGCGTCCCCCATCGTCGTCAGGTTGACCACCTGCCGGGGGCCACCTCCATAGGGCGTGAGTTCCGCCGGTCTGGTGGCGAGCAGCACGGGCTGGTGCCCCGTCCGCATGATCTGGCCGATGACGGCTTCCACCTGGGCCGGCGTGGCTCCGGCCATGACCCCGGCCGGGATGCCGCACATGCCGCGGAGCACCTGGGTGAACCGCCGGGCCGCGACCCGGTCCAGGATCAGCACCGGCGAATCGCCCGGTATCGCCCCGCACAGGTCGGTGATGGCGGTGAGCTGGCCGATGCCCGTCCGCTGGAAGGCCGGGACGGCGCTGGCCGGATAGGGCGCGGGCGGCCTGACAGGCCTCGCCCCGATCCCGAACGTGGTCACCACGGACGGTACCCCCAGCGCGGCCACGGAGCAGGCGACGACGGCCGCCACCGCCACCACCCCCGCGCCCCGTCCCCTGGCCAGGGAGGCCAGCAGGGCACAGACCCAGATCGCGGCCACGATCACACCGGGGAGCAGTACCGGGACGAGCTGCCGGCTCGCCCACGGCTGGTCGGGCACGGTGTGGGGCAGCCACAGCACCGCCACCGCACCCCAGCCGATGATCATCAGGGGCAGCGCCCAGGCCCGTGCCATCCCGGTGGGGTCCTGCCAGGTGATCAGCGCCCGCAGGCACCGCCGCGTGAGCAGGGCGAGCCCGGCCACGCCCAGCAGCAGGGCAGGCAGCCCCAGGTACCAGACCACCCAGTACAGGCTGTCCTCGGCGTAGAGCCGCCGCGCATCCACCGGCAGCTGCGATATCCGCTGCAGGACGGCGACATACGGGTTCGCGGCGCCCTCCACCCGCTGCAGGTACGGGCGGATGAGCAGCGCGGCGGCGGCCGCCACCACGATCACCGCCCCGGCGTCGGGCAGCCAGCGCAGCGGGCGGGCCCGGAACAGCCGGGCCACGTTCCGCCGGACCGGGTCCACCAGCCCAGCGGCG
>Ga0335085_10014177_pt1 | contig 11647 bp, 9 predicted proteins | sample Lox_Sample_45_FD_206712 | JGI IMG/M metagenome (GOLD analysis project Ga0335085, IMG submission 206712) | Soil microbial communities from Loxahatchee National Wildlife Refuge, Florida, United States - Lox_Sample_4.5 | ecosystem: Environmental > Terrestrial > Soil > Wetlands | place: USA: Florida...
GTAGATGGCCTCGGTGCGGTGGCCGAGAAACTCCAGCGTCACTTTAGCCTCCTCGGCCACCGGGATATCCGACGTCCCGGCTGTGATGATCAGAATTTCCCCTCTCGTTTCCGGAGGTCGCGACCGGCGGCGTTGGTTCCGTTGCTGGATCGTAATGGCACGGGCCGAGTCGTGATAAACCGCTCTCGGCTCGATCCGCTTCACGGCTTGAAACAGTTGGGGGGTCGCCCGTGTGGCCAGAACCGGACTCTTGACGGCCACCATCCGGCGGATGATGGCCACAACCTGTTCCGGCCGCTTCCCCTCGCAGAATATGACCTCGGAATGCCCTTGCCGGAGCGTACGATGGTGATCGATGGCCGCAAACCCCAGCGCTTCGTAGGGCAGATGCCGAAGCCGTTTCACGGCGGCATCCACCGAGAGATTCCCTTTTTTTACCTGAGCCAACAGCTTCCGGGTATCCTCGGAGTTCATGGGTTATTGCTCTTCAACGATGGGATACGCGATACTGGTTACGTGGTGGTTGATCCGGACCAGGTTGGTTAAGACGTCGAGATGGATCGCACTGGTCTCGATCGATTCCGCGAGGCCTGCATGCAACCGCTGAATATGTGCGGCTCGAAGCTCACGCTCAAGATGTTTGACCTCGTCTTTGGCCTGAATCACTCGCTGGGCCAGTTCCGGATCGTGGCTTGCAAAAGCTGAAATCACCCGTTCCAAGTTTTGACCCACCCGGCCGTGAAGCTCGACAATCTCCTTCAGCCCTTGATCGGAGAAGCGCAGACCCTTATAGATTTTTTTCTTGGCCAGTTCCATTAAGTTGCGGTCGATGATGTCGCCGATCGTTTCCAGATCGCTTGTCAGGGTCAGGAGGTCCACTTCGCGCACCGATTGTTCCTCCGTCAGTGATTTCGCGGAGAGCTTGGTGATGTAGAGCTTAATTTCACGGTTTAACGCATCCACCCAGTCGTCTTTCCGTTCGATCTGTTCCAGGACCTCCTGGTTATCTTCGGTGAAGACCTGAATGGTTTCCCGATACATATCCCGGACGATATCCGACATGCGCAGGGCCTCTCGTGTGGCCTGACCCAGAGCCAGGGCCGGCGAATCCAAAACATGCGGGTCCAGGTATTTCGGCCGCGAACTTTCTTCCAGGGAAGGTCGTTCGGGAACCAACCAGGCGACGAACCGGGCGAACGGAGCCGTGAACGGGAGAAAGAGAAGCGCGATTCCGAGATTAAAAAGCGTGTGAGCGTTCGCGATCTGCCGCACGATGTTTTCGGATGTCTGACCAATGAAGCTCTCGAAAGGCAGTAGAAACGGGAAGATTAGGACGACGCCCAGGAGTTTGAATAGAATATGCGCCAAGGCCACGCGTCTGGCCTCGGTGGTCGTGCCCAGGCTGGCCACCCAGGCCGTGGCGCAGGTCCCTACGTTGGCCCCCAGGATGATGGGGATCGCCGAGGCCAGCGGCATCAGTCCCTGGGTCGCGAAAGCGATCGCAATCCCGATGGTGGCGGCGCTGCTGGAGAGCAGCGCGGTTAAACCGGCCGAGATCAAGATCCCCCAGATCGGGACATCGCTGACTCCGAACAGCACCTCACGCACCAAGCCGTTTTCCTTGAGCGGGGCCATGCCGTCTGAAAGAAGCTTCAAGGCGAAAAACATCAGACCGAAGCCGAAGAGGACCGTGCCGACCAATTTGATTCGACGTTGTTTGCTGAAAAAGTAAAGGGCGAATCCGACGGCAAGAATGGCCAGCGCATAGTTGCTGATTTGGAAGGCGATCAATTGAACGGTGAAGGTGGTGCCAAGATCGGCGCCGAGGATCAGCGCAACCGTCTGGGAAAGCGTCATGAGCCCGGCGCTGGTAAAGCCGACCAACATTACCGTGGTCGCGCTGCTGCTTTGAATCACGGCCGTAATGAAGGCGCCTGTCGCCAGTCCAAGAAAGCGGTTCTGTGTAAAAGTGGCCAGAATTGATCGGAGCCGGGCTCCGGCCAGTCCTTGCAGTCCGTCCCCCGCCCATTGAAGGCCGTGGAGCAAAAAGGCAACGCCGCCCAGCAGGCTGAAGATCATCAGGGTGGTCAAACGCAAGCTCCTTTTCTATCTATTATATAGGAACTCTGCGAGTGAAAATGCATGTAAGCGCGGCCTTGGTTAACGGATTTCATCGCCAACGGCGCTTTCCATCAAATCCGTTACGGCCCGACGTGGATCTTTGTCCTCGAACAGGACGGAGTAAACCTGCTGGACGATGGGCATCCGGACACCGTGCTTTTGAGCCAGGAGATGAGCGGCACGCGTGGTTTGGATGCCTTCGGCGACCATCTTCATCTTTTTTAGAATTTCGTGGAGCTTCTCGCCCCGTCCGATTTGATATCCCACGGTACGGTTTCGGCTCAGGGCTCCCGTCGATGTCAGGATCAAGTCCCCCAGTCCGGACAGGCCGGAAAAGGTCTTTGGATCGGCGCCCAAGGCCTGTCCGAGCCGGGTAATCTCGGCCAACCCTCTTGAAATGAGTGCGGCCCGCGTGTTATGGCCGAAGCCCAGCCCGTCGGCACCGCCGGCGGCCAGCGCGATCACATTTTTAAGCGCCCCTCCGAGCTGCACGCCAAGAATATCCCTCGTCGTGAATGCCTTAAAGTAGTGCGTTGTAAATAATGGCTGCAGTCGCACGGCCAGATCGTGGTCCTTGGCCGCGAGCGAGACGGCGGTCGGATGACGCTGGCAGACTTCTTTGGCAAAGCTGGGACCGGAAAGGGCGGCGATGTTGGAAGGGGGAATCGGTAGCACCTCTTCCATAATCTGTGACGTCAACAAAAGCGTGTCGTTCTCGATTCCTTTGGTTCCGCTAATAACGGGCGTCTCTTTGGGAAGAACCGGTCCAAGTTTTATCAAAACCGAACGGGCCACATGTGACGGGACCGCAAACAGTACCACCCGCGCATCCTTGACCGCTTCCTCCAAAGACGATGTCGCTGCAATCCGGTGTGAAAGCGCCACACCCGGCAGAAATAAGTCATTTTCGTGCTGATCATTTATGGAGGCGACGAGATCCTTTTCGAAGACCCAGATCGTTACGTCATAACCCCGATCGGCCATGAGGAAGGCCAGACCCGTGCCCCAGCTTCCGCCGCCGATCACGGCAATCTTTATGGACATGGTGGACGGCCTTTAAATGAGGGTTCTCGTGTCAGAAATTTTTTTAATTATAACGTGTTATGAAAAAGACTGTCAAGCCGATGAACCGGAGATCGGCTTGATGGCCTCGATGAACTGTGCTATAGTGAAACCGGATTAGGGAGCATCATGGAGGAAAGCCTCATTTATAGCCTCTCGGCCGCGTTGATTCTGGGTTTGATCATCGGGAGTTTTTTAAATGTCTGCATCCATCGTCTTCCACGAAACGAATCTTTGATCGCCCCCTCTTCTCGTTGTCCTTCTTGCCATCATTCGGTCCGCTGGTGGGACAACATCCCCGTGATCAGCTTCTTGATCCTCGGTGGCCGATGCCGAGATTGCGGACGACCGATTTCGTGGCGATATCCCGTCGTTGAGCTCGTCAGCGGGATCGGCTACCTCCTTCTGGTTTGGCGGTTCGGCGTGGGATGGCAAACGGTCGTTTATGCCCTGCTGTTTTCCTCGCTGTTGGTGATCACGTTTATTGATCTGGATCACCAGATCATCCCGGATCGGATTACGCTGCCCGGGATGATCGTGGGTCTAATTGCTTCCTCGCTTATTCTACCCATAGGCTTCTTGGATGCTCTGATCGGTCTTCTGTTGGGCGGCGCACTGTTCTATGGAGTTGCCGTGGCCAGCCGGGGTGGAATGGGCGGCGGGGATATTAAACTCATTGCGATGATCGGCGCCTTTCTCGGGTGGAAGCAGGCGTTATTGACTATTTTGATCGGTGCGCTGGCCGGCTCCGTGATCGGGCTGTTCCTCATGACCTTCAAAGGAAAGTCCAGAAAATATCCCGTGCCTTTCGGTCCCTTCTTGAGTCTGGGTGCCGTGGTCTCTCTGTTCGCAGGACCGGCGATCTGGGGTTGGTATCAACATTTGGGTTCGTTTTAATGCGGCCGGCGGGAATGGCGCGGCCTTTTCGGTTTTCGGAAGAACTTCTAAGCCGTCAGGGAGCGATGGAGTTGACCCACCTCGTCCGGTTAGCGGCGGTGCTTGTGATTCTGTTTGCAGGACTGTGGGGCCTTCAGGCCGCCGTTCTGCTTCAGACCGCAAAACGGTATCGGATGGAAGAGGCCACCCGGTACCTGGTTGCGGTCACCCGGACCTTGGCGACAGAATTCCGGACCACCGGGCAGGACGCATTAACCGACCCTGTTTTCTTGCAGAAGCTGGCAAAGCAGTATGGGGCATACCGACTATCTATTTTGGATCGCGAAGGCCGATTATTGCTGGACACGTCCGATCCAGACCGCATCGGCTCCTCGAACCCCCTGCGGGGAATAACGCCTCAACAGTTCGAGCAGATCTTGGAGGGTAAGAATCTCGTGAAAATTCCGGATTCGGATTCGTCCGGAGAGCAAATTCTGTCGTATTTCGTTCCGCTTCAAAATCCGGACCCGAGTCGTGTCGGTGTGCTCCGCGTGGATTTGGGATTGCGTCCGCTGGAAGCCGGAGGCGCGGCGGCGACAACCACATTACTGTTGAAGGTGGCCGGGATCACCATTCTCGTCGTAATGGCGTTCTACTCTGTCCGTACGGTCATCCGGAGCCGACGCTCCAGCGCTGAAGCGGGGGGGCAGTCGAGCGAAACGGCCGCGATGATCGTCACGTTTCACGAAGTGGTTCGTCAACTCAAAGAGAAGGAGCAGGAGTTGGAGCATTTGAGAACCCGGGCGGAGGAACGAGCGGCGGATATTGAAAGCTACAATGAGAACATCCTTCAAAGCGTGGTCAGCGGCGTCATTACGTTCAATCCCGAGCATATCATCACCACCTTCAACCATGCGGCCGAGCGGATTCTGGGCCGGTTGCGTTCGGCGGCGATCGGTAAAACCTGCGAGGAGGTGTTTGGTGCCCAGAGCAACATCGTTCATCTGCTCGATCAGGCGCTGACCCATCAGGCCACGATCGCGCGTCAGGAACTGGAGTTGACCCGTCCGAATCCCGGCCAGTCGAGCCCGCAACGGATCTGGGTCGGAATCAGCACGTCGTTGCTGCGGGACCGTCAGAGCGAGGTGATCGGTACGACCTTCGTCTTCACAGATCTCACCGAGATCAAGAGCCTCCAGGAACAGGTGGAGCTCAAACGGCGCCTGACCGTTCTCGGAGAAATGTCCGCCGGAATTGCCCATGAGTTCCGGAATTATATGGGGAGCGTGATGGGATTTACGAAGCTGCTTTCTAAGAAACTACCGCCTTCCGATTCCGATACCGGTCAGGAGATGGTCGCGTCCATCATGCGAGAGCTGACCGCGATGAATCAGTTGATTGAACAATTGCTGAGTTTCGGTCGCCACGACGAATTGCACTTAGAGCCCGTGGCCATTGAGCCGCTGATCCGCCGCCTTCTGGATCAATTGTTAATGCAGGCCAAGGCGGACAAACCCCGTTTGGAAATCAAGATTCCGATCGGTCTCCCGGAGATACGGATGGACGAGGTATTGATGCGTCAGGCCATCGGAAATCTTCTTCAAAACGCGATGGACGCCATGCCGCGAGGCGGGGATTTGGGCATTCGGGCCACCATTCTGGACCACGATTCGAGTTCCGGTCTAGGAAGCCGACGGCACCGGAAGGAATTGTCGCTTGAAATCCGAGATACGGGGATTGGCATTCCTAAAGATAAACTCGATAAGATCTTTCTCCCTTTTTTTACCACGAAAGAAAAGGGAACCGGCATGGGGTTGGCCCTGGTTCACAAGATCGTGCTGTCGCACGGAGGCCGGATCGAGGTGAACAGTGAAGAGGGTCGCGGTACGACCTTTCAGATCCTCCTCCCCCTGGCCGAGGTGGCCTAATGGCAGTCATTTTAGTAATCGAAGACAAGGAAAGCATGGCCCAGATGCTGAGTCAGGCGCTGCAGTCCGAGGGGCATCAGGTGATCGTGGGTCGCGATGGACGGGAGGGTCTGGAAAGGTTCAAAGAGTCCAAGATCGATTTGGTTGTGTCGGATTTACGGCTTCCGCACAAGTCCGGACTGGAAGTGCTGGAGGTGATCAAGGAACACAATCCCCTCGTGCCGGTGATCTTGATGACGGCTTACGGGACGATCGAGACGGCCGTCAAGGCCGTGAAAGAAGGAGCGTATGATTTCATCACGAAACCCTTCGACCCTGACCATCTCATTCATTTGATCAACAAGGCCCTGGAAAAGCAACGACTCGTCACGGAGAATCTCATCCTGCGTGAAGAGTTCGCCAAGCAACTGAAGTTGCCCAAGATTATCGGGAAGAGCCCGAACATGCTTGAAGTGGTGGGGAAGGTTCAGAAGGTGGCGGCCAGTCAGACGACGGTGCTGCTGCTCGGCGAGTCCGGAACGGGCAAAGAATTGTTCGCAAGGGCGGTTCACTATTTAAGCCCCCGCAAGGACGGTCCCTTTGTGGCGATCAACTGTGCCGCGATTCCCCGCGACCTGTTGGAAAGCGAACTATTCGGACATGAGCGGGGGGCTTTTACCGGTGCCGTGGCCCGAAAGATGGGAAAGTTTGAGTTGGCGAATAAGGGGAGCATCTTCCTGGACGAGATTGGGGACATGGACCTGGCCCTTCAGGCGAAACTGCTTCGAGTTTTGGAAGGCGAGGAATTTATGCGCGTGGGTGGGACGGTGAAGATTAAAGTGGATGTCCGGGTGATTGCGGCGACCAACAAAGATCTCCTGGCCGCGATTAACCAGAAGCTGTTCCGTGAAGATCTCTATTACCGTCTGGCCGTTTTTCCCATCACGATCCCGCCCCTGCGGGAGCGGGCCGAAGACATCCCGGCGTTGGTGGAGCATTTCGTGGGCTATTATTGCCAGGAGCTGAAAAAGGAACCCAAGACGGTGGCTCCGGCTTCGATGGAATTATTGATCAGGCATCCCTGGACGGGCAATGTCCGTGAACTGCAGAACTGCATCGAACGCGCGGTGATCTTGAGCGACGGTCAAGTCCTTCTGCCGGAACACTTGGGGTTACGAGTCAAACCAACGGCTGAGACCGGCCTGGCGGAGCTCCAGACGGAAGGCTCGCTTCAAGAAGTCAGCCACGCCGCCACCCAGTTTGCCGAGTCAAGAATGATCCGGAAGGTTTTAAAAGAAACAGGGGGAAACAAGTCCCGCGCGGCCGAGGTTTTAAAGGTCAGTTATAAAACGCTGCTGACCAAGATCAAAGACTACGGAATCGAAGGTTAGCGTTTTGGAAAATCAGCACCACGAGAAACTGAGACATCTGTTTAAATCCGGGGTCAACGCACAAGCGAGGTAACCGTGAAAGTAGGCTTCGCGGTATTGGCGGATTGCGCAAACATCTCCCGGGAAGGCAAACTCAATATCCTGGGCATCTTTGATTCCATTCAGGCCCAACAATTCCCGGTGACCCATCCCCAGATGCAACTGGTGATGCGGTTTGAGGCCGATCGGGCCGAGGCGGGGAAGGCAAAAAAAATCGAGGTGCAGCTCATGGACGAAGACGGCCAAAAGCTGTTCGTGCTCGGCGGTGAATTTACACTCGGAACAGGCCGTCCGGGCGAGGCCATCGGCTCCAATCATATTTTGATGATCCATATGATGAAATTTGAACATCCCGGCGATTATGAATTCAAGATTTTGATCAATGACGAGTTGAAAGCCGAAGTCCCCTTGAAACTCCTTCAGTTCACTGCCCCGCGTAACGAAGTCTCCGGTTAATTCGTTGGCATGCCCTCCGGCCGATTAAATTTCTTGAAAAAACGAAAGTCTTGAAGTATAGTGGAGCCGCGCAGTACAGAAATCCCACAGAAGTCCCTTACCAGTCTCTAACATATCAATCTGGAGAATTTCTCCCGTTACGAGAATCTCTCCGGAAGGAGGCGATATGCAGACGCAGACGGCCTGGGCCACCGGCTTTCTGACACAACTTCTCCTCAATCATCTCCAGATTCATTATCCTTCGCAGATGCAGAAGGTGAATCCGCGAGCCTTTTTTTCAGGGGTTGAAGGATACGACGCGCTGAAAGATCCTCAAGATCTTGTCATGGACAATCATGCCTGGCTTCCCGAGGAGGTGCTGCGGGAGGTTCTCCGCACGGCCGAACGCCTGTCCGGCCGAAAGGAAATCGCCTACGAAGCCGCCGTCGACTACTTTGCCCGGTCGGCTCGGAAGGGCGAGAGACACGTCCCATCGATTTTTGAGATCATCGCCCGGACCTTCGATGATGTTCGAACGGTCGCCCTCTACTCCGGCCTCTGGGCCGGCGCCTACACGACTTTTTTGCGTCTTCAGGCGGTCGCCAAGAATCCCGCCGACAACGAGATGATCGTGCTCTCGCAATGGGATTCGGGATTTCACCCTCTTCTCGGCACACACTTTATGCTGAGGGGGAATTACGAGGGATTCGTCCGTCTTTATGATTTTGTGGAAGAGGCCCATCTGGATGAAGAGTTCTTGCAGTATCGGGTCCGGGACATCGTAAGCGAGTTCGAGGGCTACGACATTGAGGAATCCGGTTCGGAACTCAAGATCGTGGAAAGGAACCGGGAAGAAACCGCGGTCGTTCTTCGCGCGGTGCAACTCGTCGAGGAGGAGATTCTTCTGATCCCGCCTCCCTTCGATGTTTTAGGGATGGGCACCGAACAATCCTCCGGTCAGAACGAGGCGCTTTTTGGAGGGGCGATCCTCAAGCCCGAATCGAGGTTGGGTGGGCCGGCTTTCCTGCGGATTCTGACCCCGCGTGCGGCCGACTTGCCGGATCGAACCGATCCGGCCTCCAGGGTCTTTCGAGTCATTCAGGGCGGGACCTTGAGGTCGGGTTCTCTGGAGCATGTCTTTCGAGAGGGGTCCTGCTATGAGGCTCCCTACTCAAGATACCGCTTTTACTGGCGGGAGCGTAAACGACCGTTCCCCCCATCGGCCGGACTGGAGCAACGGATCCAGAAAATGACCTATCTCCTTTTTGCATACCTTCAGGAACTTAAAGCGACCCAGCAGCGGTTGCTGGCCTATGCGGCTGAGAACAAGACATTGACGGCCGAGAATGTGTATCTGCGGCGCGAGGTCCAGGAAGTCAACGAGGGACGGTCTTCAACAAAGCCGATGGGCGATAGTCCTGGAATGAAGGCCGTCTTCAGCCTGGTCCGACAGGTCGCTCCGACCGATTCCACCGTCTTGATTACAGGAGAGACCGGCACGGGGAAAGAACTGATCGCGAGGTTGATTCATCGCTCCGGAAACCGTTGTGACCGGAGGTTTGTGGCGATCAATTGCGCCGCCGTGCCGATGGAATTGTTGGAAAGCGAGCTGTTCGGTCACGAGCGAGGGGCTTTTACGGGGGCCCTTTCGCGCAAGGTCGGAAAGTTTGAATGGGCCGATGGCGGGACACTTTTTCTGGACGAGATCGGCGAGATCCCGATAGCCGTTCAGGTAAAACTCCTGAGAGTTTTACAAGAAAGGGAACTTATCCGAGTCGGGGGCAACGATCCGATCAAACTGGATGTGCGAATTATTGCGGCAACAAACCAGGATCTCAAGGCACTCATTGAAAAAGGGTTGTTTCGAAAAGACCTCTACTACCGGCTCCATGTGATCCCGATTCATCTTCCCCCGTTAAGAGAACGATCGGAAGATCTTCGCGGCCTCGCGGAATATTTTCTGATCCATTTTAGCCGTCGACTTCGAAAAAGCGTGCAATCCCTATCACCCGAAGCCTTGCATCGAATGGAAACCTATTCTTGGCCCGGCAACGTTCGCGAAATGGAAAACGTCCTTGAACGGGCCGTGACGTTAATACCGGCTTCCCAAGCCATGCTGACCCCAGAATACCTGGCGCTCGAGATCCGGGACGGGATTCAACCCCCTCCGATGACTGTGGAGGGCGAAGATCCACAAGATCCTAAAAGGGATGGCCGGAATGTCAAGGACGTCATCGACCAAATCGAGTGGCAGACCCTTGTGGAGGCCATGAAAATCGAAGGCTCGATGGATTCCTTTCTTAGGAAGATCGAGTGGGCAATGGCGCAACGGGCGATCCTGGAATACGGCAGTAAAACCGAAGCCGCCCGGGTTTTGAAGCGCACCTACCGATGGATTCGGAAGCTTGAAAAGGAGATGGAAGATAAACCTTCGGTATGAATCTCCATTCATTGACCCTGAACGGCGGTGCTGGATGAAAGAAAATAACGGAAGGGCCATCGGCGGCCCTCTCCGGGTTCTTAAGTCGGCCACGGCCGATTTCATTTCTTCAAAGAATCTCTTAAGTTAAATCCCCCTCCTCCGATTTTCTTTCTAATCCATTCTTGTTTGTCTACCTGTCTCCAACCCATCCGGCATGGATCTTGTAGTTCTGCAGGATCATGGACACCATTATCGACACTCAAAAGGGATTCAGCCTGACGGAACTATTAATCGTGATGGTCATTACGGCCATCTTTTCCGGGCTGGCCTCCGTCAGTTTTTCCACCCAGCTTCCGCATTATCGGCTCAACCACGCGGCCCGCGACGTTGTTTCGGACCTGCGTTGGGCCCGGCAGTTGGCACTGGCGGAACGCCAGCCCATTTCGGTTGTCCTGGATCTTGAAAGGGATCGGTATCAGATTGAACGACGTTCCCAACCTGGGGTACCAATCGGCTGGGTAAGAGATCTTCAGAATCGGGTGCAGGGATATGGAGAGATTGACCTGGTCAGCTCTTCCGGCGGCGGAACCCTCACGTTTTATCCTCAAGGGACGACCAACTCGTGGACCACAATCGTTTTAAGAAATCGATTCGGAGAACAGCGGCAGATCACCCTTGTGGCCACCGGGAAAGTCAAACTGACATGAGCCGGGATTTCCTCAGTCGGCAGAGAGGTCTGTCCCTTATCGAAGTGGTGGTCTGCATGCTCATCCTGGCCCTTGGGATGCTTTCGGGGATGGGCATGACTCGGGCCAGCCAGGCCGGCCTGGAGGCCGGGCGGAGGATCTCGGCGGCTGCGGCGTTTGCGCAGGCCAAAATGGAAGAGGAAATTTCATTGCCGTATCAAAAGCTGATCCATGGGAATCCTGAAAACAGCGATGATGCCGAAGGATTTATCCGAACCTGGACCATTCAAAACAATCGCCCTTATTCTAATAGCTCGACGATTCGCGTTGAGGTTGACTGGACGGACAAAACGGGTCAAGCTCACTCACTGGCTCTGGTGACTATCCGATCCAAAGGAGTGGTTCCATGACGCTCATTTCGCCGCTTTGGGACAGAAAAGGAGCCTCATTGATTGAGTTGATGATTGCCACGCTGATTTTTTCGATGGTGGCCGCTTTCGGGATGAAGTTCTTAATCTGTCTGAACAAATGGGGTGTTCTTCAGGAGGACACGGCCGAAGCACAACAACAGGTGCGCACGGCGCTAGATTTCATGGTGCGTGAGCTGGGGCTTCTTGGATTTGGTCTTCGAGAAGGGGACGCAAGTATCCTCAAGGCCGAAGGACAAGAGGTGAAGTTTCTTGCGAATCTGGATGCAGCCGCTGCCCG
>Ga0335085_10014178_pt1 | contig 11647 bp, 11 predicted proteins | sample Lox_Sample_45_FD_206712 | JGI IMG/M metagenome (GOLD analysis project Ga0335085, IMG submission 206712) | Soil microbial communities from Loxahatchee National Wildlife Refuge, Florida, United States - Lox_Sample_4.5 | ecosystem: Environmental > Terrestrial > Soil > Wetlands | place: USA...
AGCCGTATCTACCGCCCAATGGTGGCAATAGTCTCTGGTTGTCCTAGCGGATCGCTACGGGAGCTGATCAGGGGATGGACTCGCTGACCGCGACGGACCTGCGGGCCGTCGGGTACACCGCTCCCGTCGTCGCGGCCGGGGTCGACGACAACCCGCCGTGGCTCGCGACGGCCTTTGTCCCCGGACCGTCGGGCGTGACGGCGGCCGGCGGCCGGATCTACTACTCCACCGACCTGGCCGTGCAGGCGCTCGACGCCAAGACCGGCGCGCCGGTGTGGGCGTTCACCCCGTCGGGTACCGCATCGGGCACCGCGACGTTCCTCTCCACCCCCGCGGTGGCCAGCGGCATGGTCTTCGTCGGCTGCGGTGACGACAGCCTCTACGCCTTCCAAGCCTGACCGCCTGCACCCCTGCTCGATCGGATGTCTACCATCCAGGCAGCTTCAGCCCGGCGGTCAAGCAAGAGATCCACCACACTCTGCGGATCGAGGCCACTGGGGTCAACCCAGAGTCCAACGTGCGGCAGGCGATCAAGGCCCCGCTCGATGATGCCCTCGAACTCGTTGACCGGCCGGCCGTCGGCTGCGGCTTGGACACGGGCGGCGAACGTCGCGGCTTCGGGGTGATCTGAGTTGCCGTAGCGGTCCGATAGATACGCCGCTTCCTCGGGCAGCCGGTCAATCCCGCGCTGCCGCAGCACTGCCGCAGGCGGGCGGAGCACCACGAAGTTGACCCGCCGGCCGCCCAGGACCTCGGTTAGCGACTCGAACCCTTCACCGATGATCGCGTCGGTGACGATGGCCGTGATCCCGGCATCAGCGAATGCGGCGGCGATGAGGCACGCGTTGCGGATACGCAGCGCGTACTGGGTTCCCGCCGGGCCGGCCAGGCGCCCGGTGGCCGGGTCGCTGTCGCTGGGCACCGGCCACCGGCAGCCAGAGACGATCAGCCGTTGCATCTCGTCGCCGTCGACGTGCGCGGCGAGCGGGAGCCGTTGCGCGAGCAGGCGGGCTGTCGTTGTCTTGCCCGCGCATGCGTTGCCGCAGATGATCCAGATCTCGGCGTCCTTGGCTGGCCGGCTGGCAGGTCCAGAAAACATCGGCTCAGCATAGCGAGGCGCGAAGAGGCCGCCCCGTCGAGTGGTCATCCGCCATCCGCGGCTACCCGGCACTCGGAATTACTCGTCACCCGCGGGCGGAGTAGCCGTGCAGGAAGACGCTGGTGATGTCCTGCGCCAGCTGACGCGTCGGGTAGTCGCCGGCTGGGTGGTGCCAGCGGACGGATAGCCAGACCGCGTCGCGGATCAGGCGGTAGAACACCCGGGGGGCGATGTCGCTGCGGAAACTGCCCTCGGCGACGCCCTTCTCGATGACCAGCAGCCAGGTGCGCTGTATGTCGGCAGCGCCGGCCAGCACGGCGGCGAAGCGCTCCCGTTCGCGCAGGTAGGGCCGTTCGTTCTGGTAGATGGTGGTGGCGTCGGGCTGCTCGCTCGCCACCTGGAGCGAGGCGAGCACAAGGTCGTGCAGGCTGTCAGCGGGAGCCTTCCCGCTGCCGAGGACCGCGGCATAGCGGTCCGAGATCGCGGCCAGGTAGCGGGTCAGGATCTCCGCGACGATCGCGTCCTTGGACTCGAAGTGGTGGTACAGGCTCCCGGAAAGCAGGCCGGCCGCGTCCGCGATCTCGCGGACCGTGGTCATGCCGACGCCCTTGCGGGCGAACAGTTCCGCGGCGCACGCGAGAATGCCGGCCCGACGGTCCTGGGACTCCTTCACCTTCGTGAGGCTATCAAGCGCTTGCTCGGCACGCTAACAGGCGAAGCGGCCGCCCGGTGTACACTAATAGAACACGTTCTAGCTCGCTTGGAGGGCGGATGCGCATTGCCTACACCCCCGAGCAGGAGCGGCTACGACGGGAGCTGCGCGACTACTTCGGACGGCTGATGACGGACGAGGTGCGCGCCGGGCTGGCCGACTCGGCTGAGGGCGACTACGGGAAGGGCGACGCCTACCGCGCGGTGGTGCGGCAGCTCGGCGCGGACGGCTGGCTGGCCCTGAGCTGGCCGCACGAGTACGGCGGGCGCGGCGGCACCATGCTCGACCAGCTCATCTTCACCGATGAGGCCGCGATCGCGCGGGTGCCTGTGCCGTTCCTGACCATCAACACCGTGGGACCGACGATCATGCGGTTCGGCACGCCTGAGCAGAAGTCGTACTACCTGCCGAAGATCGCCGCGGGCGAGGTGCACTTCTCCATCGGCTACTCGGAGCCGGAGGCCGGCACTGACCTCGCGTCGCTGCGGACGACCGCGACACGCGACGCGGACGGGTACGTGGTCGACGGCCAGAAGATGTGGACGAGCCTTATCCAGTACGCGGACTACGTGTGGCTCGCCTGCCGGACCGATCCGGACGCGCCCAGGCACAAGGGGCTGTCGATCATCATCGTGCCGACGTCGGCGCCCGGCTTCTCCTGGACGCCGGTGCGGACGATGGCAGGCGTCGTGACCAGCGCCACGTACTACCGCGCGGTGCGGGTGCCGCTGTCCGCCCTCGTCGGCACGGAGAACCAGGGCTGGCCGCTGATCACCAACCAGCTCAACCACGAGCGGGTGGCGCTCACCTCGGCGGCGCCGGTGCTCTCCGCGCTCGCTTCGGTGCGGGAGTGGGCGCGGGACACGAAGCTGGCGGACGGGCGGCGGGTCATCGACGCCGAATGGGTCCGGCTCAACCTGGCCAGGGTGCACGCCAAGGCGGAGTTCCTCAAGCTCATGAACTGGCGGATCGCCAGCCAGGCATCGATCGGGCCCGCCGCGGCGTCGGCCACGAAGGTGTACGGCACCGAGTTCGCCGTGGAGGCGTACCGGCTGCTGATGGAGGTGCTCGGCGCCGGGGCGCTGGTGCGTTCCGGTTCGCCCGGCGAGGCACTGGCCGGGCGGATCGAGCGCCAGCACCGCGCCGCGCTGATCTTGACCTTCGGCGGCGGGACGAACGAGGTGCAGCGCGACATCATCGCGGCGGCCGCGCTCGGGCTGCCCGCCGCGCGCCGTTGATCCGTCAGTTCCAGGAGGGGCCGTCATGGACTTCTCGCTCAGCGAGGCGCAGACCGAGATCGCGGTGCTTACCAGAAAGATCCTTGCCGAGCAGGACAGCGCGGCGCGGCAGTGGGCCGACCTCGCCGCGGCCGGCGTGCTCGCCGCCGGGCTGCCCGAGCCGCTCGGCGGCGCGGGCCTGGGCTTCCTCGAGCAGTGCTCGGTGCTCGCGGAGGCCGGCCGGGCGGTGTCGCCGGTCCCCTACCTTTCCGCGCTCGTGCTCGGCGCGGGCGCGATCGCCGCGTTCGGCAGCGCGGACCAGCAGCGCCGGTGGGCAGTTCCGGCCGGGGACGGCTCGGTGGTGCTCACCGCCGCGCTGGCGGAGGAGGACAGCGTCGATCCGGCGTCGCCGTCGACGCGCGCAGAGCGCACGGGCGGCAGTGCTGGCGACAATGCGGGCGGGTGGCGGCTGTCCGGCGTGAAGACGGCGGTGCCCGCCCTGCCGCGCGCCGATCTGGTGCTCGTCCCTGCGACGGTGACCGCGGACGGAGCCGAGGGAGCCGGCGAGGTGCTCGTGTTCCTCGTTGAGCCGTCGGATCACGGGGTCGGCATCGCACCGCAGGAGCTGACCGACAGCGTGAGCGGCACGGAAGGGGCGGACGCCGGGCGTCTCGTGCTCGACGGTGTCCGGGTGGACGACAGCCGGGTGCTCGGCGGGCCGGGCCGGCGCGGGGACGTGGCTGGCTGGCTGGTGGCGCGGGGCACCGTCGGACTGTGCGCTTTGCAGGCCGGCGTGGTCGGGCGGGCGCTGGAGCTGACCGCGCAGTACGCGCGCAGCCGTGAGCAGTTCGGGCGGCCGATCGGGTCGTTCCAGGCGGTGGCCCAGCGCCTCGCCGACGCCTACATCGACGTCGAGGCGGTCTGGCTCACGATGTGGCAGGCCGCCTGGCTGCTCGGCACCCGCCCGCATGACGACGCCGAGGCGGCCGCCGCGGTCGCCACCGCCAAGTTCTGGGCGGCGGACGCGGGCCACCGGGTCGCGCACACCGCCGTCCACGTGCACGGCGGGACGGGCATCGACGCGTCGTACGTGCTGCACCGGTACTTCACCGCGGCCAAGCGGGCCGAGTTCACCCTCGGCGGCGCCACCGAGCAACTGCGCCGCCTCGGTGACCTCATCGCGACCACGGAACCCTGACGCCGGGGCGATGGATGTGGCATGGTCGCGGCTCTTTTTGAGTGAGGGTCAGGCGGGCCGGCCGCAGGTGAGTGAGGCACCCCGAACTTCCCGGACAGCCATCCATCAGGGACATCTGGAAAGCGGATTATTTTGACTCGGAGGAATAAGAGCTTCTCACCTGAATTCAAGGACGAAGCCGTGAAAATGGAGAACGAGTTCCTGAGAAAAGCCGCGGCGTACTTCGCCCGCGACCATCGGTGACCGCGAAGTTCGCGTTCACCGACGCGGAGTATGCGGCTTCCCGGAGATGGGGTTAACGGGGCCGCCGGGCACGGCGCCGGCCCGGCGAGCAGGCCGCCCAGGGTCTCCACGGCGGCCAGCGCTTCCCGGTGCATCCGCGCTATGTCCAGGCCCTCATCCCCGATCACGACCAGGACCGCGCTGCCGCCAATGGCGTAGATGGCCACGTAGCCCCCCACGCTTCGGGTCATGGCCTCGCGCAGCGTGCCCTGCCCGGCTAGCTGAGACATGCGCTGCGCGAGCGCTAGCCATGTCGCTGCGATGGCCGCGAGGTTGTCCGGGTTTACCCCGCCAGTGTCCTCCCGGACGATGAGGCCGTCCCGGCTGGCCACGGCTGTGCCCGTGATTCCCGTTACCTTGTCCTGCAACGCCCGCATCTCCGCGAGCAGCGCGTCCTCCGCCACCAGCACCCCCTCTGTGTTGATTGGTTACTACATTCCGCGAGGCCGGCAGCCCTCCGCTAGCGCCTTCGTTAGTGCCCCTCCGCCCGGGGCCGCAGCAGGCGGCGCACCGCCGGCAGCGGACGGCTTGCGGTATCCGCAGCGGGCGGCGGCTGGGCCGGGCGGCCATTCTGACGGCGCGGCAGCCCCGAGGTGGTCGTGCCGCTGTCCCGGGCCGAGTCCGGCTGGGGCGCCTGGCCGCCGGAGTCGGCGGGCACGCCTCGCGCGGGCGGGGCGATCAGCCCCTCCCCTCGCATGCGGGCCAACTGCAGCATGGTCGCGTAAAGGCCGTGGCCGAGGGCGAACGCCAGGTCGCGGGCAGTGCGCCGGCCGTCGGCGAGGGCCAGGATCTCATCGCGCCCGCCGCCGAGGGCGACACCCCGGCGCTTGGCACCCGGCACGGCCACCACCCGGTCCCTGGCACGCAACGGCGGGTCAGGGAAGCCAGCCAGGACCTGCATCCGGCGCAGCGCCTCGCCCAGCAGCCAGCCCACGTCAGCGGGAGGCTCCAGGGGCAGCAGGTGGTCCACCGCGCTTTCCTCGGCGCGGCACGTGTCAACGAAGCCAGCGGCGAACGCGAACATCGAGTCGGCCAGGGTGATCCGTAGCAGGACCTCCAGCTCGCCCGCTCCGATCAGGCCACGATGGGTAAGCTCGCCGCCTAGCTGGCCTCGGGCCAAGGCCGCCGCCGCCGAGGCGGCCTCCCAGTCGGCCTCGGCTACCAGCCCGGAGCGCAGCATGATGACCTCGGCGCTCGGCGACCACGAGGTCTCGATCGCGGCGACCGCGCCGTCGATGAGGTATATCGTCCCGCCCGGCGCGCCAATCACGTTGAGCACGCCGGTGAAGCCGGCGGCCGCGCAGTCCGCGAGCGCCGTCGCGAGCGGGCCAACTGGCCCGTCGGCCGGCCCCCAGCTACGCACGCTTACGCCAGCACGGCCGGCGCGAGCTGGCCGACTCGAAGCGATGCCAGGGCGACATTCGCCCGGGCCCGGTCCATGTCGATGAACAGCAGCAGGCCCTCGCCGGGCCGGCTATGCAGGATCTTGGCCAGCTGCAGCCGGGACTCCGTGATGGCCGACATCTCATCAAGCTCGCCGGCCGGCTGACGCGGCCCCAGTGCCTCACGCGCCGCCCTGGCCTCGTCGGCCACGCTTGCCGCGGCAGCGGCCAGGCCCACGTCCTGCTCGCCCGCCGAGCGGACAACCATGCCGCTCGCGATGTCGACAAGCGCGACCGTCCGGACGCCCTCCATCGCCAGGAGCTGCGCGAGCACCTCCTGAACGCTCGACCTCACCCCTTACCCCCCAACATCACAGCCTCTTCCAGAAGCAACCGAAACTTACCGAAACACTTCAGAAGTGGTTTACCCTAGTTTCCGCCATTTCCGGTACCCGAGCCGGACAATTAGCATATCGAACACTCAAAATGAACAATTTGCCACATAGGACAATATATCGGTTATTCCTCTTGAAAGCGTAACGATTGACTAGTCTCGGGGATGGTGATCTTGGTGCAGCGAGCACAGTCAACCGGGAGGGGATAGCAGATGAACATCGAAACGGCACTCAAGGAAGCGATGGCGATCGAGGGGGCCCTGGGGACCGCGCTCGTCGACTGGGAGAGCGGCATGACGCTCGGGACCCTCGGCGGCGGCAAGTACCTGGACCTCGAACTGGCGGCGGCCGGCAACACCGAGGTGATCAAGGCCAAGGCCAGGACCCTCGAATCGCTGCACCTCAGCGACACGGTGGAGGACATCTTGATCACCCTCAGCAGCCAGTACCACATCATCCGGCTGCTGAAGAACGCCACCGGGCACGGCCTGTTCCTATACCTCGTCCTGGACCGGTCGAAGGCGAACCTGGCGCTCGCCCGGCACCACCTGAAGACGATCGAAGGCGAGCTGACCGTCTGAGCCAGGTCCCGCGCGCCCGCGATAACAGGCACCAAGTCCCCGGCCATCCCGCAGGACAAGAGGGATGGCCCAGGGCCGTCGGGAGAATGTTGCGGCTGCTGAGGCCGGCTCGATCTGCTACCCGGACCCGCCCGGGCCGGCCGCGGATCGTGGGCCATCCGGGATCGTGGACCATCAGCGGCTACATTCGCCGCGGATGACCCGCAATCTCCACAGCACGCCCGGCAGTCGTCGGGCAAACCGGGATAAAACCTGACAGTCCGGGAGCCGTCGGGGGTCATTTCCCGCGGATGGCCCACAATCACCGTGCAGGCCTGGACGCTCGTGCCTCTAACGCCTTTCTTAAGTTCCTGGCATTGCCCTACAGCCGTATCGCTGCCACAACCACCGGGCAGACGCGGGAACGGGCATGGCGGATGGGGCGAGTGAAGGACGGGCGTGGCGGATGGGGAGACGGGGCGTGCCTGTTCACCGGACCAGGTCGGCGACCTTTTCGAGCAGGCGCAGGTCACAGCTGGCAAGGAACGTGGTGAGCACGGTCTCCCGCCAGCGCTGGATCTCGTCGGCGATCTTGGCCCAGGGGCCGATCAGCGCCACGTCCTCCACCAGCGCCGTCGGGACAGCGGCGATCGCGCCTTTCTTGTCCCCGGCCAGGTAGTGATCCTGGATCGTCCTTGCCTGCCCCTCGTAGCCCATCCGGGCGAAGACCTCGTAGTGGAAGTTCATGCCGCGGGCGCCCATGCCGCCGATGTACAGCGCGAGTGCGGGCCGCAGCCGGTCGGCGGCGCGTTCGAGGTCGTCGTCGACGACAATGCCGAGCGGGCCGCCCACCACGTCGAAGGCCTCGCTTGAGTGGCGCGCGCCCGGGCGGCCGAAGCCCTCGGCGAGCGCCGCGGCGTAAAAGTCGTTCATCGCCGGGGAGAAGAACATGGGCAGCCAGCCGTCGGCGATCTCCGCGGCCAGAGCCACGTTCTTCGGCCCCTCGGCGCCGAGGTAGACGGGGATCTCGGTGCGGTACGGGTGCAGGATCGAGCGCAGCGGCTTGCCCAGGCCTGTACCGGCCGCCAGCGGAAGCTGGTAGTGCTTGCCGTCGTAGCTGACCGGCTCCGCGCGCGCGATGACCTTGCGCAGGATGTCCACGTACTCTCTGGTGCGCTCAAGCGGGCGCGGGTACGGCTGGCCGTACCACCCCTCCACCACCTGCGGGTTACTCGTGCCGATGCCGAGCAGTACGCGGCCCTGGGTGAGGTGGTCCATCGTCATCGCCGTCATCGCCAGGGTGGCGGGCGGGCGCGCCGACAGCTGCGAGACCGCCGTGCCAAGCCGGACGCGCGATGTCCGTGAGCCGTACCAGGCCAGCGGCGTCCACGCGTCACTGCCGTAGGCCTCGGCCGTCCAGACCTGGTCGATGCCGAGGCGCTCGGCGGCGTCGAACAGGTCCGCCGCGCCCGGCGGCGGCCCCGCGCCCCAGTAGCCGGCGGTGACGGCGATCCTCATTGCTGGTCGCCCGGCCGCCGGGGCACCGGGGGGGTTTGGGGGGGTTGCCCCCCCGGGCAGACAGAGCGCAGCGCCTCGTCGGTCTCTGCGACGAGCGACCCGATCACCTCGGCGACCGGGCGGATCTCGCTGATCCGGCCGACAATCTGCCCGGCGGGCATGGGCACCACGTCCGGCTGCCCGGAGCGCATGAGCCGCTGGTGCGCGTCGGCGACCAGCAGGTTCTGCAACGGCATGCGCAGCGGCTCCGGGGCACCTGGCTGCTCCCACGCGGCCGTCCACCGGTTCTTCAGCAGCCGGGCGGGCTTGCCGCTGTAGATGCGCGACCGTACGGTGTCCGAGGACGTGGCCTCAAGCAGCGCCTGCTGCACCCCCGGCGCCGCCGTCATCTGCGCGTACTCCCTGGTGAGCAGCCAGGCCGAGCCCATCCAGACTCCGGCGGCGCCGAGCGCGAGCGCGGCGGCGACCTGCCGGCCGCAGCCGATGCCGCCCGCGGCGAGCACCGTGGCCCGGTCGCCGACCGCGTCGACGATCTCCGGGATGAGCACCATGCTGCCGATCTCGCCGGTGTGCCCGCCGGCCTCGTAGCCCTGGGCGACGACGATGTCCACGCCGCTGGCTACCTGGGCCTGGGCATGCGCCGCCTTCCCGGCCAGCGCCGCCACCAGCATGCCGCGCTCGTGCGCGGTGGCGATGATGTCCTGCGGCGGCGGCCCGAGTGCGTTCGCGATGAGGCGCGCGGGGTGGGCGAGCGCCACCTCGACGTGCTTGCGCGCGACCGAGTGCAGCCAGCCCATCACCCCGTCCGCGTCCGGCGCGCCGTCGGGCAGCGGCGGCACGCCGAGAGCGAGCAGCGTCCGCTCGACGAAGTCCCTGTGCGGTTGCGGGATCATCTGCTCCAGGTCCCTGACGGCCCCCTCGGTAGGCACCCGGGCGGGCATGACCACGTCGACGCCGTAGGGCCTTCCGTCGGTGTTCGCGTCCATCCAGTCCAGGGCCGCGTCCAGCTCGGCCGGGTCGTTGTACCTGACGCAGCCGAGCACGCCAAGGCCGCCGGCCCGGCTGACCGCCGCGGCGACCTCCTCGGACGGGCTGAAGCCGAAGATCGGGTACTCGATGCCGAGCAGATCGCAAACCGGAGTCCGAATGGTCATGTCGCCCTCTCTGGCTGCGCCGGGGCGGCGGGGGGATGTTCGTCGGCGTACCGGCGCGCCCAGCGGTAGTCGGCCTTGCCGGACACGGTGCGGCCGATCGAGTCCACGAACCAGACGGTGCGCGGCACCTTGTAGCCGGCCAGCTGGCCGTGCACGTGCGCCTGGATCGCGGCCTGGTCGGCGGCGGCCCCGTCGCGCAGCTGGACAAGGGCGGCCACCCGCTGGCCGAGCCGGTCGTCCGGCACGCCGATGACCAGTGCGTCGAACACGTCGGGGTGGGACTTCAGCGCGCCCTCGACCTCTTCCGGGTAGACCTTCTCGCCGCCCGTGTTCACGCACGTGTTGCCCCGGCCGAGCAGGGTGAGGGAGCCGTCTTCCTCGACCCGGGCCCAGTCGCCTGGCACCGCGTAGCGCCTGCCGTCGACCTCGGCGAACATCTGCGCGGTCTTCACCGGGTCGTTGTAGTAGCCGAGCGGTACGTGCCCGCCGCGGGCCAGCTTGCCTGTCTGTCCCGGGCCGCACACTCCGCCCGCCTCGTCGATCACGATGACGTCTGGGCCCGCCAGGACGGTGGGACCGCCGCGGCTCTCGTCGTCCGCGCTGACGAAGGCGATGCCCGCGAAGCCGGTCTCGGTCGAGCCGATCGCCTCGCTGAGGAACACGTTCGGCAGCGCCCGCACGACCGCCTCCTTGACCGGGGGCGAGAACAGCGCGGCGGTGGAGTTGAGCGACACCAGCGAGGACGTGTCGTAGCCGCCGTCGGCCAGCGCCTCCATCAGCGGCCTTGCCATCGCATCGCCGATGACGGAAAGCACGTTGACCTGGTGCCGCTGCACCGCTTCCCACACCGCGTCCGGATCGAACTTCGGCAAGATCACGGCCGTGTCTCCGCCGAACAGGCACGCCAGCGTGGCCACCATGGCGGCGCCGTGGATGAGCGGGGCCGGCGCCATGCGGACCATGCCGTTGCCTTCGGCCCCCGCCTGAGACTGCGCCCACTCGTCCTCGAGCGGCTCGAAGGTGATGAAGTCGATGCCGCCGCCGAGCGTGCGCCAGATGTCCTCATGGCGCCACATGACGCCCTTCGGCTGCCCGGTGGTGCCTCCGGTGTAAATGATGTAGACGTCATCGGGGCTGCGCGGGCCGAAGTCGCGGGCACCGGACCCGGCGGCGACCGCCTCGGCGTAGTTCCCCCCGATCACGACGCGCGGCAGCCCGGCGGGCGCGACGGCATCGACGACCGGCGCCAGGTCCTGGTCGTGGACGAGGACGCCAAGGCCGGCGTCGTCCAGGTGGTATGCCAGTTCTTGTGCCAGGTACCGGTAGTTGATGTTGATCACCACGGCCCTGAGCTTGATCGTGGCGAGCATCGTCGTCACGGTCTCGATGGAGTTGCGGGCGTACAGGCCCACGTGGCCGCCGGGACCGATGCCCTGGGCGGCCAGGTGGTGCGCGAGGCGGTTGGCCTCGTCTTCGAGCCCGCGGTAGGTGACCTGGCGGTCGCGGCAGATCAGCGCAACCCGCTCGGGGAAGGTGTCCACGGCATGCTCGAACAGGTCGGCCATGTTCAGCGCCATGGGTAGAAATTAGAACGTGTTACTGTTTTTAGCAATAGCTGGCCACCACTCAGGGAGGCAGATTGACATCCTCCCCTGCCTGAAGGCGGGGGATTCCAACTCACGCTAGGAGCGCAGGTTGAGGTTCGCGGTTCACGGGCCGGGCAGTCCCGTCGCCTCCCCGCGCTTTCACGGCGTGCCCCGCCGCGATGTTCCTGGCCGCGTTCACGTCAGCGTTGCAGGCGAAACCGCAGGCCACGCACCGGAACGCCGCTTGGCTCTCGCGGGATTCCCTGGCGACGTGCCCGCACGCGCTGCAGCGCTGCGAGGTGTAGGCGGGCGGTACCTTCTGCACCCGGCCGGGGGCCTTGTCCTGCAGCCGGCGGACCAGCAGCCCCCAGCCGGCCTTGCCGATGCCCCGGTTGAGGCCGGCCTTCTGCGCGACGTTCCTGCCGGGCTGCTCCACGGTGCCCTTGGCGGACCTTGTCATGTTCTTGATGTCGAGGTCCTCGACGCGGATCACGTCGAACCGCCGCGCGAGGTCCGTGGAGGCCTTCTCCGCCCAGTCCTTGCG
>Ga0335085_10014179_pt1 | contig 11646 bp, 9 predicted proteins | sample Lox_Sample_45_FD_206712 | JGI IMG/M metagenome (GOLD analysis project Ga0335085, IMG submission 206712) | Soil microbial communities from Loxahatchee National Wildlife Refuge, Florida, United States - Lox_Sample_4.5 | ecosystem: Environmental > Terrestrial > Soil > Wetlands | place: USA: Florida...
CGCGGCCGCCCGGACCGGGTCGGCGGGATGGCCCGCCTGCAGGCCTCGCGGGTACACGAGGGCGTCGCCTACGACCTGGTCGTGGACACCAGTGCGGCCAGCGCGGCCGACTGCGCCGGGACTATCGCTGCTTACCTGTCGGGCCCAGCGGCTGGCTAACTGCCGCTGAGGCAGACCCCGAGCACCGATACCGAGCGCTTCTTCTTCTTGGCCGTAGGACCCGGCGACGGCGATGACGATGAGTGCGCCGGCGACGGCTGCGGCGTCAAACGCAGGCGGATAACCAAGGCAGAGGAAGCGCTCACCCCGGCCCAGATGTTAAGCGTCATCGTTCCCCATGCCGAGGTCCTACCGCATACTGGTCCGGTGGAGACGGCAGCTGATTCCGTCGGGGGGCAGGTCCAGCCCGCCGCAGGCCGCCGTGCGCGGGCCCGGCACCCTCGCTTAGCAGGGCCATCAGATCTGGCTCTGGACCGGCTGGCCGGCTGGTATGCGATTGCCCTGCGCCTCGGCGGCGCGGTGTTGTTCACCGCGGTAGCCGTGCTGGCCGCCACGAACCAGATCTCCGGCTGGTGGCTGGGTGGGCCGCTGACCGGGCTGTGCCTGTGGTCAGCGTTCTTCACCTGGCGGATCCGGCGGGCCGGGCTGGTGCCAGCCCTGGTGCTGGCCGACGCCGTGCTTATCGCGGCGCTGGCGCTGGCGCAGCAGCACCTGGTCCCGGCCGTTCTGATCCAGGACAGCACGAGCTGGATGCTCCCGCTGGCCTGCACGTCGGTGTACATCCTGCAGCTCGTGTTCCGGCCGGCGCTCGGGCTGCCCGCGGCCGCCATCGTGGTCATTGCCTACGGTGTCGGTGCCGGACGTCCGGTCGATGCCTTCCTGCTGATAGTCGAGGCGATCGTCGCCGCTGGCCTGGTAGCAGTGATCCGCGGCGGCGCCCGGCAGGCGGACGCGATCGTCGCGGCCGGCCTGGAGACCGAGCGGCAGGTCCGGGCGGAGGAGGCGCGGCGCGCCGACGAGCGGGAGCAGCACCGTCAGCTGCACGACACCGTTCTGTCCACCCTGACCATAGTCGCGGCCGGTGCGTTTGCCGGACCGTCCGCGGCGCTGACCGCCCAGGCAGCCCGGGACCTGCGCGTGCTGCAAGGTCTCGAAGGCGCCCCGGCCGGGCTGGGCGAACCGGCCGGGACGGCGCCGCTGACCGACCTGAGGCCCCGGCTGGAGCAAGCCGCCGCGAGCACCGATGACCTGGCCGTGCGGCTGAAGGCCGACCCGGTCACGCTGCCGTCGCCGGTCGCGGATCAGCTCGTGGCCTGCGTTGGCGAGGCGCTGCGCAACGTCGAGCGGCACGCCGGGACCGGCCAGGCCGAGGTAACCGTCACCGGCGGGGCGGGCTGGGCCATCGTCAAGATCATTGACCGCGGCCGCGGGTTCGACCCGGAGGCCACCCCGCCATCCCGGCGGGGCCTGCGCGAGTCGATCACCGGGCGGATGCTGGCGGCCGGCGGCCGGGCCGCGATCGCCAGCCGTCCCGGCGCGGGCACCACCGTCACCGTGAGCTGGCCGGCATGACCGCGTTGCAGCCGGCCGCGATAATGTCGGGCCGCTATCAGCGGGCGTACACCCTCGCGGTGATCTTCCTGGTCGCGGGGTGGCATCTCGCCGGGGCGGGCGGGCAGTTGCTGCGCAACCGGCCGGACTACACCTCGTTCGCGTTCCAGTGCGCCATGTGGCTGATCATGGCGCTGGCCATCGCCGCCGGGTCGGCCCTGGTGCTGCGCGGCACGCCAGGCTGGTTCCCGGCGTGGTCGGTGGCGCTGATCGCGCTGGGCGCCAGCACCGCCGCGGCGGCGGCCACCCCGGCCAGCCAGATGCTGGCCTTTAACTGGTCGTGGGGCAGTGCCGGCTGGATAGGCGTGCTCGTGCTGCTTCGCCGCCGGTTCACCGAGCTGGCGTCGTTCCTGGCCGCCGAGGCCCTGGCCATCCTGGGCGTACAGGTGTGGGACGGGCTGAACCGCACCGACCTGGCCGGGTTCCTGGCCCTGCTGGCCTGGTCGACCGGCGCGCAGATGGCCGTCGCGGCCGGGGTCAGGGCCCTCGACGTCGCGGCCGGCCAGGCCGCCGCCGCCACCCGGCGTGAGCACGCCGCGCGCGAGCGGGCGGCCACGGCGGACGTCATCCGGGCCGACCGGCACGCCCGCTGGCTGGCGCTGCAGGAAAGCGCGGGGCCGCTGGTGGCCGAACTGGCCGCGGGGACGGCTGACCCGGGCGACCCGCAGGTGCGCATCAGGTCCGCGGTCCAGGCGGCCCGGCTGCGCCGGCTGCTGGCCGAGGGCGATGAGGTGCCCGGATCGCTGATTCACGAACTGCACGCGAGTGCCGACGTGGCCGAGCGGCGCGGGGTTGCCGTCGAGATCGAGACGGCCGGGCTGCTGCCGCAGGTGCCCGGCCCGGCCCGGCGGGTGATCACCGACGCGGCCATCGCTATCCTGACCGCCGCGCGCAGCCAGGCCCGGATCACGCTGGCCACGGTGGCCGCCGGAATCGCCGTCAGCTTCGTCGCCGATACCGGCGCCGCCGTCCCGCTGCCCGCGGCCGGCGCGGGGGTCACCATCGAACAGCAGCAAGACGGCGGTACCCTCTGGGCGGAGGCGCGATGGAACAACCGGTGAGGAAGCAGCCGGTGACCGTGGCGATCATCGAAGACCATCCGGTCGTCACCGAGGGGGTGGCGTCCTGGATCCGGTCCGATCCCGGCCAGCGGGTGCGGCTGGTGCAGACGGCGCACGACCTGGCCCAACTCGGCGCCTCACCACCGGCCGACGTGGTCATCCTGGACCTGGAGCTGTCCGGCGAGCTGGTCACCACGCAGATCCCCGGGCTGGTGACGGCCGGATACCGGGTGGTGGCGTTCTCCGGGCACAGCGAGCCGGCCATCGTGATGGAGACCCTGGACAACGGCGCCCACGCCTACGTGTCCAAGGAAGAGGGCCGCGACCATCTGGTCGAGGCCGTGCTGGCCGCGGCCACCGACCGGCCGTACGTGACCCGGTCCCAGGCCCGGGCGATGCTCGCCGACCAGCGCCCAGCCCGGCCGGCGCTGTCTGACCAGGAGCGGCAGGCACTGCTGCTGTGGTTCCAGGGCATGTCGAAGGCGTCGGTCGGGCGGCGCATGTCGATCAGCGAGAACACGGTCCGGCAGTACATCAGCCGGGCGCGCGCCAAGTACGCGGCCACCGGCCGGACCGCGCCGAGCAAGGACGCGCTGCTGGCCCGCGCGATCGAGGATGGCGTGATCAAGCCGCGCGAGATCACGCCGTACAACTCATTCGCCCGCGCCGCACCGGGCCGCCCTAGCTCAGGTGCCCCGGGCCAGGTGAGTGACCCGGGACACCCAAGCTTCCCCCCCGGAGTTGCCCCCAGGTGAATCGGCCGCAAACCGGCACCAAGCTGCCCGGCCAGGTGCCGCGGCGTCATCAGATCGCATTGCTCGAGCACACCCAGCATTCCCGATCGGGGCGGCGCTGTCATGACGCCCGATCGGGTGACACGGCTGCGGGCGGGCGCCGCGGGTCCGCCCAGCCCCGCTACTACCGTGGTTGAGTGGCGGCTAACCAGCCTGCTTGATCAAGGAGTAATGGTGGTCGACGTGGAGTTCGACGTCTTCGTGCAGGGCACGGTGTTCTCCGACCTGGTACTCACCGGCCTGCCCACCCTGCCGACCCGGGGCACCGAGGTGTACGCGGAAGGCATGGGCACGTCGCCCGGGGGCATCGCCAACCTCGCCATCGCGGCCAGCCGGCTCGGGCTGCGCACCAGCCTCTCCGCCGCCTTCGGCGACGACGTGTACGGGGAGTTCCTGTGGCGGACGCTCGCGGAGCAGGAGGGCGTGGACCTGTCGCGGTCCCGCCGCTTCGCCAACTGGCACTCGCCCATGACCGTATCCCTGGCGGTGCAGCGCGACCGCTCCATGGTCACGCACAGCCACCCGGCGCCAGCCACGGCCGACAACATGATTGGCGACCCGCCGCGGGCCCGGGTCGGCATGGTCCATCTCGGCGAGGCGCCCGAGCCCTGGGCGGTGAAAGCCCGGGCCAACGGCATGCAGCTGTTCGGCGATGTCGGCTGGGATCCGAGCGAGGAGTGGTCCCACGACCTGCTCGACAACCTGAAGTTCTTCCACGCGTTCATGCCCAACAGCACCGAGGCGATGGCCTACACCCGTACCGAGGATCCCCGCGCCGCCCTGCTGAGGCTGGCCGAGGATGTGCCCGTCGTGGTGGTCACCTGCGGCGGCCAGGGCTCGATCGCGATGGACTCCACCACCGGCGAGGACGAGTGGGTACCCTCGCTGCCGGTCAACGAGGTCGACGCGACCGGGGCAGGTGACGTGTTCGCCGCCGCGTTCATCCTGGGGACGCTGCGCGAGTGGCCGCTGCGGCACCGGCTGGCGTTCGCCAACTTGTGCGCGGCGCTGTCCGTGCAGCAGGTGGGCGGCTCACTGGCCGCTCCGGGCTGGGGTGACCTCGCCGACTGGCTGGCCGAGACGCAGCAGCGGGCGCGCACCTCGCGCGCGGCCGCGGTGCTCGCACACAGCTACGAGTTCCTGGCCGAGGTGCTGCCCGAGGGCCCGGTCCGGGCGGTACGCCGTGCCAGTGCCACCATCGCCCGCACGTCCGACGCGTAGCATGCTCAGCTAGCCCGGCCAGGCTAGCCCGGCCGGGTCGCCGGGCCGGTGCTCTCCCGCACGACCAGGCGGGTCTCGAGTTCCATGCTCAGCGCCTCGTGGGCGTGCCCGCCGTGGCCGACCTGACCAGCTACAGCTGAGCACGGCCGGTGGACCCGGCCGCAGCCACACCGACCCGATGCGGCCGGGTCCCTCCGCAACAACCATTTAGCCGAACGCCAGCTGATAGCGGCGGCCGCCGGGTCGCCCCGGTGAGGCGTCTGAGGCCGGGCCCTAGGCCAGTACCGTCCGCTCACGGCACCGGGGGCTCGCGGGGTTGTAGTAGTCGGCCGCCCAGTTGGCGCTGCGGGGTTTGAGCTGGAGCGGCTGATCGTCGGTGGCCTTCTGCATGGCAGCCCGGAAGCGGTAGTGGTCCACGAGCTGGATCGCTTCGATCGCGTATTCCGCGGCGATGCCGGGGTCGGTGAAGCAGACGAGGTTGTCGCCGTTCTCCTGTTCGCCGCCGGCGGCCAGGTTGGAGGAACCGGCGAAGACCTGCGGGCTGTCGCCGTTGAAGTCGGTGACGACGAACTTGTGGTGGATGACCTGGCCTACGCCGCCACCCCACTCGGCCCGGAACGGCGCCGGAACCTTGCTGGCCAGGTAGGAGAATGGGATGAAGGGCGAGTCGGCCGGGTCGCCGGATCTCTGGACTTTGAGGGATCCATCCAGCCGCTGGGTCGTGCCGAACGCGTAGAGCCCGGGGCGTGACGGCAGCGCCCGGATGGCATCGAGCAGGCTGCCGGTGCCGGTGCCGATCTCCATGATCGCGAAAAGAACGGAGCTGGTCGCGCTGGTGACTGCGGCCGCGACCCGGTCGAGGGAGATGGCGGCACGGTGATGAGGGCTGAGGCAGACCGAGTAGCCAGGCAGGCCGTCGTGCCCGCCGCAGTCATGCCAGCCGGCCGCGAGCGCGCTGCTGGCGAAGCCGCCCGGGTCGTCCCAGGACTGCTGGAAGGCCTGCTCGTAGAGGGCGGCGGTGGCCGGGTCGTCGAACGTGAAGACGTTGTTGGACTGGACGTAGAGGCCGCGGACGGAGAAGTTGGCGGAGCCACTGAGCACCTTGACCGCGGTGCCGTTCCGCTTCTGGATCAGGACTTTGTCGTGGGAGAAGCGCTGGAAGTGGCCCAGCTTGACCTGGGCGCCCTTGGTGGCGAGCCAGGCATGCGCCTGGGGTTCGGGGTCGGTGGGGCCGACATGGCTGTCGGAGTCGTCGAGGTACAGGCGCAGCCTCGGCCCAAGCTGGCCGAGCTGCCGGATGAAGTCCGGCTCGTCGAGGTCATAGGCGAAGACGTCGAGCGACAGGCCCTGGTCGGCCAGCGTCTCGGCCATGAAGTCGAAGACCAGCCGGCGCGCGTGGAAGCCGAGCCAGTGGTACTGAGCCTGGTACGCGCCGGTATCGAAATCAAAGGTGGCTGGTGCGGGCGCGATCGGATGGTTCTGGAACTGCTCGGCGTAGGCCTGTGAGGACAGGTACCCGCGGGTGAAGCCCAGCTGGAACGGCCCCGGCCGGGGCGGCATCAGCGTCACGCCGGCTTCGACCGCCGGTCCGGCCGTGATGGCGGTTTCCTGCCCCGGCTGGAAAAGCATCGCGGTGGCTTTGTAGCTGAAGGTGCCCGGCTTGACATCCGGCGGGAAGTGCACCCAGTGGAACTTCTGCAACGGCGCCTCGCTGGTGGGGAAAAAGCGGCGCTGCTCAGGCGTGGTCGTGCTGGTGATTGGCTGGGCGAAACCCAGCCGGTTCAGCACCGGGAACGTATGCCCGTCGGGATCGGTGTACTCGACCGCGAATCCGGCCAGATCCTGCTGCATTTCCTGGTCGAGATCGAAGGCCAGAAGAACCGCACCGTCGCCCGGATAGGCAGTAAAGGTGAGCCCTCCCGACTGCTGCCTGACCTGACTAGTCACCGTCTACTCCCCCGTTATCCGCCCCGTGATAGCTACGCCTAGCGTCTTGGCTCACGTTCAGTCAAGAGATAGCAATGAAAGAGTAACGAGAGTGTTAGGCATACCCGGCGGCCGGGGTCAGCTCGGCGCGAGCCGTGGTCATGGCGAGTTCGGTCAGGTGCTTGCGGGAGGGCTGGTGCATCTGCCGGAGGCGGAGGACCGCGAGCCCATCGAGCAAGGCGGAAAAGCGGAGGGTGAAGTCGTCCATATCGGCTGGCGGAGCGAAGGCGCCCTCCTCGACGCCGCGCTCGACAATGGCGGCGAGGTTATCGCGCCATGGTGCCAGTAGTTCTTCCAGGAACTGGCTCACCTGCCGGTTGTGCGGGGCGCGGGCCCAGGCCTCCATCCACAGGATCCAGCTCGGATCGGCCGGGCCGGCCGGCAGGTAGTGGCGGATGAACCGCTCGAGCTGATGCCAGGCGCCGGCCGTCTTGGCCAGAGTGGCCCGGGTACGCGCCAGGTCCTGGTGGTCCCGCCAGGCCAGGGCCTCCAGCAGGATGTGTTCTTTGCCGGTGAAGTAGTACATCACCTGGCCAGAACTCATCTTGGCCCGCCGGGCTATCTCGGCCACCCGGACCTGGTCGATGCCCGCTTCGGTGATCAGCTCCACGGCCGCTTCCAGCACCCGGTCCCGGCTGCGCTGCCCGTTCTCGGTACTCGCGGGCCCGCGGCGCCGCGTTGCGGGTGCGGTTATTCGTGCTGGTGGTGTCATGGTGAGCCGGGCTCGCTAGGTGATCTCAGAGTGCCTGGATAGGCCAGTGTAGCTATCACGATCTAGAGAACTAGCCTAGACCATTACTCTAAAACTCGGTATTCTGGGCGCCTATCCGGGAAAACGGGGCTGACATCGGGGGCCGCTGAAACACCCGGCGTAATGAACGACGCCGTCTCAGGTGTGAGAGCGATGAGCACACTGATTCGTACCGACGATGTGTCCAAGGCCGACCGTCTCGACTTTGTCCGCGAGATGTCCGCCACCATGTGGGTGCCGATGGACTGCTGCGCCCTCGGCGAGCACGCCGACTACGCGGAACAGTTCCGCGTCAGCGGTCTGGGCGCGATGCAGGTGGTCGTGATGGAAGTCATGCCCATCATCGTGCGCCGCACCCCCGACCTGATCTCCCGGGCCGACCCGGACATGCTGAAGATGGTCCTGGTGTGCGGCGGCAACTCGTGCGTGATCGAGCAGGACGGCCGGCAGGCACCGGTCTCGGCGGGCGAGTTCGCCATGTACGACACCCGGCGCCCCTACCAGGTGGCGTGCGGCGTCGCTGGTGACCGGCCGGTCCAGATGATGACGTTCATGTTCCCGCCGTCCCTGCTGCCACTGGCCCGCAACCGCCTCCGGGAGCTGGCCGCGGTGCGCTTCCGGGCCGACGCCGGCCTGGGCGATGTGACCTCGCAGTTCCTGCTCCAGCTGGCCCGGAACGTCGATCACTACAGCCCGGCCGAAGCGGCGCGCCTGTCCACCGCCGCACTCGAGGTGCTGGCCACGCGGCTGGCCCACGAGCTGGACGTACGGGAGTGGGGCACCCCGGAGGCCCGCAGGCATGCCCTGCTCACCGCGGTGCAGGCCTTCATCCAGCAGCACCTGCGTGATCCCGCGCTGTCACCGGCCATGGTCGCCGCGGCCCATCACATCTCCCGCCGCTCGCTGGACCAGCTGTTCCACGACGAGGGCCTGACCGTGGCGGGCTGGATCCGGCAGCGGCGGCTGGAACGCTGCCGCCAGGAGCTTTCCGACCCGGCGCTGGCCGCCCGCCCGGTCGCGGCCATCGCGGCCAAGTGGGGGTTCTCCAGCCCGGGCGACTTCAGCCGGGCCTTCCGTGCCGTGCACGGGCTGCCCCCGGCCGAATACCGGATGTCTGCGCGCATTGTGAAGGGCTCTGCGCGCTAGCCCAACGACAGTCCCTCCCGGCCAGCCGATGCTTGCCATATACGGCGAACCAGCCTATGGCGACAGAGACCGGGGGAATGGCAATGAGCACCACCGAGACCGAACGGCCGCAGGCCGTCTACTCGCTCGGGCACACACCGGAGGAGTACGAGCGGCTGCGGATGCAGGCCCGCGTGTGGCAGCCCGCAACCGGGCGGCTGCTGGATCAGCTCGGCCTCGGGCCCGGCGCCAGCTGCCTGGACGCTGGCTGCGGGCCCGGCGAGACGATGCGCGCGATGGCCGGGCGGGTGGGGCCCGCGGGCCGGGTGCTGGGTATCGACGCCGACGCGTCGATCGGCGCCCTGACGCTGGCCATGCTGCGCGGTGAGGGCCACCGGCAGTGCGCGTTCAGCGCGCAAGACCTCACCACGGGCGAGCCCATACCGGAAGCACCGTTCGATCTCGTGTACGCGCGGCTGCTGCTGTTCCACCTGCCGCAGCGGGCCGAGGTGCTGGCCCGGCTGTGGGAAGCAGTCGCCCCCGGCGGTCATCTGCTGATCCACGACTACGACCTGCGCTGCATCAGCACCCTGCCCGAGCTGGACAGCGTGACCGAGCTGGGCCGGGTGGTGTTTGGCGCGTTCGGCGCTGCGGGTGCGGACGTGTCCACCGGCGCCCGGCTGCCGCAGCTGTTCGCGCAGGCTGGGGTCGGGACTCCCGACGGCACCGACGTGGCGGGCCGCATCGAGCCGCTCGGAACCGGCCATACCGTGCTGGAAAGCGTCTTCCACAGCCTGCTGCCGACCGCCCTGGCGCACGGCATCACCACCGAGGCCGACGCCGCCGCCACGATCGCCGCGGTCGGCCGCGACGTCCACCGCTTCGCCGACTACCCGATGCTGTGGCCGCTGCTGATCGGCGCCTGGAAGCAGAAGGAGCAGGCATGACCCCCCTGCCCCGGCCCCGGCGGGATCCCGCCGGGGCCGGGGAGGCCCCCGCCAGCACTCTGGGCCCGCTGGACGCCCAGGCCATCCGCCGGCACTTCACGTTCCAGCAGTCCGGCCGCATCGTCACCAACAACGCGGCGAGCACCCAGCCGCCACGCGAGCTGCTGGCGCTCTACCAGTCCCTCGCTCCCCGGTACGAGAACGTCCACCGCGGGCAGTCCACCGCCTCACAGCAGATGACCGCGCAGTTCGAGGAGTCCTACGACACGATCGCGCAATTCCTCGGCGCGCCCGGGCGGGCCTGCATCGCGCTGTACCGGAACACCACCGAGGCCATCAACGCCGTCATGTACTCGCTGCTCACCGAGTTCCGCGACGGCGACAACGTGGTCACGACGCTGCTGGAGCACAACTCCAACTACGTCCCGTGGTACGCGATGTGCCGGGAGGTGCTGCCCCGGCTGGGGCGGCGGGTCGAATACCGGCTGGCCCGGTTCGATCCGCGCACCGGCCAGCTGGACCTCGATCACCTGGCCTCGCTGATAGACGCCCGCACCAAGCTGGTGTGCTGCACCGGCGCGTCGAATTTCCTGGGCACCCGCACTCCGCTGGCCGCCGTGCGGGCCCTGGCCGACGCCAGCGGCTACCGGCAGCCCACCGGCGAGCAGCGTTCCTACCTGCTGGTCGACGCGGCCCAGCTGGCCCCGGGTTCGTTCCTCGACGTGCAGGCTCTCGGCGTGGACTATCTGGCGTTCTCCTTCCACAAGATGCTGGCGCCCTTCGGCGTCGGTGCGCTGTATGCGCGGGAACAGCTGCTGGATGCATCGCTGCCGTTCCTGTACGGCGGTGACATGATCGCCGAAGGGCGCGTGTTCCCCTGGCAGGTCGACTACAACGCGCTGCCCTGGAAGTACGCGGCCGGGACGCCCAACATCCTCGGCACAATCGTGTCCGCGCAGGCGCTGCGCCTCCTGCTGGACCTGGCGCTCACCCCGGACCGGCGGACCTACTTTGGCACCACCAGGCCGCTCGGCCGGGCCGCCGTGCACGCCGCCATGAACCGCATCGGCGGCTGGAATCAGCAGCTGACGAGCCGGGCGCTGAATGGTCTGGGCGCCGTCCCCGGGATCACCATCTACGGGCCCCGTGACGCCGCGCAGCGTACGTCCCTGGTCGCGTTCAACCTGGCTGGCCGTGATCCTATCGGCGTGGCCGAGGCCCTGGACCGGGCTGGGGTGGAAGCCCGGGCGGGCTGTCACTGCGCGACACTCGCCCATCACGCGCTCGGCCTGAGCCCGCCCGCCAGCTGCCGCCTCAGCTTCTACCTGTACAACACCCCCGGCGAGGTCGACCGGGCCGTGGCCGCCGTGGCCGACATCGCCGCAGGCCAGCGTGCTCCCGCACCGCCCTGGTACCGGCTGCGCCGTCGCGAGCCGGGCCCGCGGCCGGTGCGCAGGCCCGTCCCCCTGGCCCGGGCATGACCGGAGGAACAACCATGCCGACGCTCGTACCGTGCCCTGACTGCAGCGCACCAGCCGAAATCACCGAGCGCTTCCGCCTGCCGAGCACCGAAGGCCCAGTTGATCACATCGCGGTGCACTGCGCCGCCGGCCATCACTTCCGGATGGCCGCGGACCGGCTGCCAGCCCGGCCGCCGCGATCGCGGGCCACGCCACGACCCGCGTCCGCGGGGCTGCCATGCTGAGCCCGCCCCGCCTGCCGCGCACCCATCAGCTCTGCGTCCACTGCCGCCAGAGCCCGGCCGGATTCTGGGTCAGCCACAAGAACGAGACGGTCGTCCGCCGGCCCTGGTGCCTGGCCTGCTGCCAGGATCTCGACCGCGCCCGCTGCGACCTGACCAGGTTCGCCAGCTAGCGAGGGCCGGTGGCGGCCAGGGCGAGGTCCATGGGGCTGGCGGCTGCGGTGTCGCGGTCGTCTGGCCGCAGGGGCCCGGCCGAGACCTGGGATGTCGCCTCGACCAGGAGCAGTGCGACGTCGTCGTCGAGTTTGCGCCTGGTGTGCGCGAGGAGCTGGTCGAGCAGGCCGTCCGCGGCGGCCTGCAGGTCGGGCTGGCGCAGCGTCCCGGCGCAGTCTTCCAGCCGGAAGTACCGGCCCGCCCGGTCACGTGCCTCGAGCAGGCCGTCGGTGTA
>Ga0335085_10014180_pt1 | contig 11646 bp, 9 predicted proteins | sample Lox_Sample_45_FD_206712 | JGI IMG/M metagenome (GOLD analysis project Ga0335085, IMG submission 206712) | Soil microbial communities from Loxahatchee National Wildlife Refuge, Florida, United States - Lox_Sample_4.5 | ecosystem: Environmental > Terrestrial > Soil > Wetlands | place: USA: Florida...
CTCTCTCCATCCATGATGGCTGCCAGTTTCTGCATATGAGAAACGTGGTATTGTCCAGCGACAATTTCCCAAACATTCATGGAAAGAAACTCATCTTCTGTGAATTTGAGATGTTCACACATCACCTTGTTCACAGCTAAGAATCTTCCGGTCCAATCGAGAATGAATATGCCAGTCGGACTTTGTTCTACCAGTTGTCGATATTTCGCCTCGCTCTCCAATAAGGCTTCTTCCGAACGTTTGCGATCCGTGATGTTTTCGAACACGGCAACGAAATACCCTGTTCGAGGGCTAAACGTGGAGATTGAGAGCCAAATTCCGAGTGGCTCAACGTAGGTCTCAAGCTTCTCCGGCTTGCCTGTGAATGCTACTCTCCCGGATACATCAAAGAACTCAGGATTTGAATTCTCAATGCCAGGGATCATTTCGGTTACCGTTTTCCCAGTCACATCCTTTAGCCCCGTAAGTTCTTCGAACTTGGTGTTGACATCGAGGTAAATGAAATCCTTCGGCTTACCGTTCTCGAAGACCATTTTACAGTAGGCATATCCATCCAGCATGTTCTCGAACAGGGAGCGGTAAAGCAATTCACTTTCGTTCAATGCTGCAGCAGTTCGTGATCGCTCCCGCCGATCTTCAGCCCCACGGAGTTCTCGTTCAATCGCGGGAACGAGACGGTCAAGATGTCCTTTCATTACATAGTCGTGGGCCCCGGCTCTCATGGCTTTGACGACGAGATCTTCAGTCATGGTCGCCGAAACCATGATGAAAGGGATATCAAGGCTTCGCTCTTTGAACAATTGCAGCGCTGTCAAGCCGTCAAACTCAGACATACTATGGTCACACAGAATCAAATCCCAATGTTCAGATTCAAGAGCCCGAAGAAATCCCTCCTTGGTATCAACCCGAGACGCGATCGCATCGTAACCGCCGCGTTTCAACTCATTCTTCACGAGAAGCGCATCGAGCTCGGAATCCTCTACAATCAAAGCTCGTAGTTGTTTGTTCATCGACAATTTTTCGTGCAATTCAGACCTCATTGCAAATCAAACCCTCCACCAGCCACATTGTTGAGCTCGATGCAAACAGGCTCATTTACGCGGACGGCCATTGGATCGCGCAGGCATTTTCCTTCGACCCCTCTTCCCCGCATTTCCGTCTCTGGGAAGATTCCCTTCAATCTTGTTGAACAGATCCCGCAACGAAATCTCCAACGCACTTGAAATTCTGGAAATACTGTAGAGCGATGGGTTGCGCTTCCCTCCCTCGACATCTGTAATGTATGTTCTGTGGAGGCCGGAGCGGAATCCAAGCTCTTCTTGGGTTATCTCCAACCTGCTTCGTTCGGTTCTGACAATAAATCCAAATCTTTTCTGAATACTTTCTCGCATTGCTGCCTCTGATTGTTCATGAATGGGAAGAAATAGTGTTGTTTTCTGTGGTTGTCTACAGATTATGTGTGACACAAACCTTTCTTGTCTGACGTAATCCAGTTGCTTCGCTCCGAGTTTTCTCGATGCGCTCACCTGGATGAGAAACCGAGCCTAACGTCGGATTGCAATGTACGCAGCTTGAAAGGCGTTGGTAAGAGCGGGAATGGTGATTGTTGTGAAGCGGAAGTCAGACTGGCGTCGTCAAGGAATAGCTACAAGAGCCGTAGGACCCGATGAATACCCAACATAGTGCAGTATGAAATTCTCAGACAGAAAGACAGCCAAGCGACTACACATCAGTCCAATAAATGATGCTCCAGTACATAACGAGTCAATTCGCTATTCGATTTCATATGCATTTTCTCCAAGATGCGAGATCGATATGTTCCTATCGTATTGACACTTAGCGTCAGATTTTCTGCGATCTGTGACAGCGATTTGCCGTCGGCGAGTTGGAGAAAGACCTGATATTCACGGTCGGAAAGATCCTCGTGGAGAAACGTAGACCGTTTTTCGACTATATGTTCTGCAAGTTGATCGGCGAGTGACGCGCTGATGTATCGTTCTCCGTTAGCAACCTTTCGAATTGCCGCAACGATCGTGCGAGTTTCCGCATTCTTCGTAAGATACCCCGAGGCACCTGCTTTGAGCGCCCGGATTGCAAACCTGTCTTCAGGGTGCATGCTCAGTATGAGGACTCTTGCCTCCGGGTACCTTAAGGACAGATCCTTTAATATGTCGATTCCGCTCTTGTCAGGCAGTGTCATATCCAGAATTACAACATCCACAGAATTCTTGTCTAACCGTTCGAACAGACCTTGCGAATTCTGCGATTCCCCTACTATCGATATGTCCGATTCGCGGGCCAGGACTTTCTTCAATCCTTCCCGGATGAGTTCGTGGTCATCAACAATGAACACCCTTATCATTGTTATGAAACCTCCTTCCTGGCGTTATCCACTGTCTTGTCAGGTAACCTGAACACCGGAACCTTCAGCGTCACGATTGTGCCCCCGTCTTCAATCCCACGGATTTGCAGATCACCTCCCAAGGAAAGAGCACGTTCCTTCATACCTTGAATTCCGAGCGACTCGGGGGCTTCAGCCTTCTCCTCTGAAATTCCTATCCCATAGTCGTTCACTCTCAAAATCAGATTATCGTGCTCAGTTTTCAACACGACATCCACCTTTTTCGTTTTCGCATGTCGCGCAATGTTTGTCAGCGTTTCCTGAAAAATCCGAAATATGGCTGTCGTGGACTCACGACCGATCTGAGTATTTTCCAGCGTTGAATTGACTTCACAGTTGATGCCGGTATGCGCACCGAATTCCCTGGCTTGCCATTGTATCGCACCATTCAGGTCCAGGCTATCGAGCACCCAGGGTCTCAACTCCGTGACTATCGACTGTATTGATTGGAATGCACGATCTATCAGGTTAATCGAAGACCGCAATTCCGCCTGAATGGACTCCTGAGATAGCTTCTCCCCGGACTGGATTCTTTCCGACAGCAACGATAGACTCATTCTTATTGCGGTAAGTGCTTGCCCAAATTCGTCGTGGATCTCTCTCGCGATTGTCTCTTTTTCATCCTCCCGAATTGTCTCAAGCCGTTGCGCCAATACGTGAAGCTGCTCCATCGAGGCTTTGAGGGCACTCTCCGCTTTCTTGCGTTCCGAGATGTCGCGCGCGACAATCTGAACTCCTTTTGATCCTTGCCAATCGATGGGAGCTGAACTCACCTCCACTTCGACCATGCTGCCATCATGGCGAACGAACGTTTCCTCATAAAGCGGCACCGGGAGACCACGACGAACCAAATCCTCGCGTTCACTCATCGCCTGTTGGTCCCGAGGATGCACCAGCTCGAAGACGGACGTTCCCACAATTTGAGAAGGTTCATCTACTCCAGTCAGCCGGCAAAAGCCTGGATTGGCGATCGTTACCGTGTCGTCGACAAGCACGCAGAGTCCATCAAAAGCGCACGCGAAGAGCGCACGGTAGCGCTCCTCACTCTCGCGGAGTGCCTTTTCAGCCCTTTTGCGCTCAGTGATGTCCAGAGTCATGGACAAGAGTGCGGGCTGCCCATTGTATTCGATTGCATTGTTACAGGCCTGAATCCAGCGCATCGAGCCATCCTTGTGCATCATCCGCCATTCAACCCACAAAGCACCTTCCTCGCCAGCCAGGCGTTTGACGACGTGCCCTTCAGCGAACGCGCGATCCAGAGGATGTACCAGCGCGGCGAGTTGGTCTGGTGACATGGATTTGATTTCCTCGATGGTGTATCCGAGGATCGCTGACGACGCTGGATTTGCATAGACCACGTTCTCCCCCTGATAGATAGCAATGCCCTGGAGCGATTGTTCGGCAAGAGTACGGAAATTGGCCTCTGATTGGCGCAGTGCTTCTACCATCCGCTTGCGCTCGGTGATATCACGCACCATGACCTGCACTCGTTTCGATCCATGCCAATCGACTGCGACTGCATTGACCTCCACATCGACGGCTGTGCCGTCCAAGCGAATGAATTTTTCCTCGAGAAGCGGCGCGGGCTGACCGCCGAATACCACCTTCCAACGCTCTCGCATTTTCTCATGGTATTCAGGATGCACTATCTCAAATACCGACTTCCCAATCAATTGTGATGGCTCATCAGCACCCAGCAGTTGGCACATTGCTGGATTCACGAGGGTGACTCTTTCCTCGCCATGAACATAAATCGCATCGGGTGAGTATGTAAAGAGCGCTCGGTAGCGCTTTTCACTTTCGCGAAGAGATTCTTCCGCGCGTTTGCGTTCAGTGATGTCCTGTACGGCGCCAAACATGCGGATGGGCTTACCTGATTTGTCATACTCAATCTGGTCTCGGACGTGTACGAATCGGACGTCACCGTCGGGACGGACAATGCGGTATTCCACATCATAAAGCTGACTGCCTTGAAGTGCTTCGCTTAAGGCATGTTGTTGAAGCCGGCGATCATTCGGGTGAACAAACTCTTGCAACCGAGCCTGATTCATAACGCCATCAAATGCTTCCACCCCAAAAATACGCCAGGTTCCTTCCGACCAAGTAATGCGGTCAGCGATAAGGTCGCGCTCCCAGTACCCGATCATCGCAAGTTGCTGGGCATCCTTCAGTTTGGTTTCGCTCTCTCGAAGCAACTCTTCCGCTTGTTTGCGTTCGGTGATGTCCATCTTGGTCCCGTACCACTTTGTGATTTTTCCCGATTCATTGCGAAGGGGAATCGACCGAATCTGCAGCCAGCGGTAGTCTCCGCCGATGCGTTGAAGACGGGCTTCCGTCTCGACAGGCTCTCCTGTCCCTAGTGCTTTGCGCCACTGACTCACAACCCTCTCCGTGTCGTCGGGATGAATGAGGGCCGTCCATTTCCAGCCATCCAAGTTGTCAAACGAACGACCGGTGAAATCCTTCCAACTCTTGTTGACAAAATCAACCGCGCCATCGGGTTCTGCACTCCAGATCATTACAGGGGTTGAGTCGACGACGCGTCGCAGGTGGTCTTCACTCTGTTTGAGTAATTCTGTCGATCGCTTCTGCGAAGCGATGAGGTACACAACGATGGATCCAATGGAAGCGAAAAAAATCAGACGCAGTAAACTCGAGATGTCCACCGCAAACGAATTGGTCGGAGGCAAAAAGAAGTAATCCAGCGACAGAACCGAAAGCACAGTCGCGCAACTGCCAGGTCCGACTCCGCCAAACCAGGCGCTGAACATCACTGCGCACAGGAACATTGATACGTCCATAGCGTTGCCCAGATCAGTCTGCACGCGCCGCAGAATCAAGGTCATAATGCCGACCGAAAGAACAGCGACCCCGTAGCTCAGGGTTTCATGTGGCGCCGAGAGAAAACTCTTAAATCGTTTCATAGCGGTTCCTCCACATCAACCTTCTATACAACAAATCTAGAGAACTACTGACCAAGAATCATTTCAGAAGAAGTGCAGATGGATGTTCACGAGAAAGAGGGCGATGAATCTATCGAGAATTTTGAAATAAGCTTCCTTCAAAGTCCCGCAGACCAGAAAGGGATAAATACAATGAGAGGATGGACAACCTCTGGTGGTTGCTTGAGTATTCTTGGCAGGCCCCATTCGTCTTATCGAGTGAATGGTGAATAATACATCAGAACATTGGAAATGTAATCACCACGTCGGCAAAAGGCAACAAGCGGATTGCCGAGTCTGGAAAACGATCGCCCGCCTTCTACGCGGCCGATGTCAAGTTGCCTTTTCGCTTCTGTTCATTGGCTACCGGTCGTGCACAATGTTGCACCATCCCGGGCGCTCAGAGACTGTTTATCTGTGAGGTGCGAGTCCGTTGTACTGGTTTTGCAGCCGACCGAGCAACAACATGGCATGCGTGTCCATTGTCGCACACCAGGCACGAAGACCGTTCCAGGGTCTCCTGCGGTTCCCACTCACATTTTTACCTTTTGATAGAATACCCTCTTTGCGAGTTCCGCTGCGGCAATGTAGAACAGTACTACGATCCCAATAAGAATAAGAAATCGAATCGGCACCGGGCTGAATCCAAATACTTCAGCGATCGGCGTGAAGGGCAGAATTAATGTCACTACGATGATCGTCAGGGTTGCCCTCAGCAGATACTTACCCGGTTGGCTTTTGTAAAACGGTTTTCGACTTCGAATAACAAGCACAATTAAAGATGCTGACACAACAGATTCCAGAAACCAGCCGGTCCTAAATTGGATTTGCGTAGCGTTCAGTATCAGCAGTAGTGCACCAAAGGTGAGAAAGTCAAATACCGAGCTCACAATGCCAAAGGTCGTCATGAACTTACGGATGTCCTTAATGTTCCATCGCCGAGGACGATCAATCATTTCCTTGTCAACTCTATCCGTAGCGATCGTCATTTCCGGAAAATCCGTGAGCAAGTTTGTAAGCAAGATTTGCTTGGGCAATAACGGCAGAAACGGCAAGATAAGCGACGCTCCAGCCATGCTGAACATGTTTCCGAAATTGGCACTCGTTGCCATAAACACATACTTGAGCGTGTTCGCGAAAGTCTCCCTGCCTTCCTGCACTCCCTGCACCACAACACCGAGGTCGTTTTCGAGCAAAACAATATCCGCGGCATCCTTGGCCACATCCACCGCGGTATTCACGGAAATACCGACATCAGCAGCATGAAGCGCAGAAGCATCATTAATCCCGTCACCCATGTACCCCACCACATTTCCGGCTTTTCGGAGAGCGATGATGATACGCTCCTTCTGATTGGGTTCGATTTCAGCGAAGATACTCGCATCCGACACTTTCTTGAGCAACGCCGCATCGCTCAATTCTCGGAGTTCCGTACCGGTAAGAACTTGCCTGTCGGATAATCCTATCTGCTGAGCGACGTTGGCGGCCACCAGATGATTGTCGCCCGTGATGACTTTGAAAGTAACGCCGAGGTTCTTGAGGCTGGTAATCGTCTCAATGATGTTAGGCTTGGGCGGATCAAAAAGAACGAGGAACCCTAGAAAAGTCATGCCCGCCTCGTTGTCTTTGCTAATGAGTGACATTGATCCCATGTCCTTGAAAGCAACGCCCAGTGTGCGATAACCCTTACGACTAAATTCCTCAAAGCGTTGCTCGATGCGATCCTTTACCGAAGCGATTGCGAGACTTGTCCCGCCTTCTGTTTGTGCCGATGAGCAGACAGCCAGCACTTCCTTCAGCGCCCCTTTGGTTACCATCATATACGAACCTGCGCGGGAAACCAGGATACTCAGTCGTTTACGCAGAAAATCATACGGAATTTCGTCCTGTTTTTGGTAACCGGACACGTCAAACTGGCGATAGGTCCGAATAGCTTCATCAATCGGATTCGTGAACCCTGTCTCGTAAAAGGCATTGAGATATGCGTGAAAAAGGACTTTGTCACTTGGGACACCATCGACATCAACGGCGGACTGTAAGTGAACGGTTCCTTCGGTTAACGTGCCCGTCTTATCCGAACAGAGAACGTTCATGCTTCCGAAGTTTTCGATGGAAGCGAGGCGCTTGACGATAACCTTGTTCAGAGCCATCCGTTTGGCTCCATGGGAGAGGTTAATGCTGATGATCGCAGGCAACAGTTGAGGCGTTAACCCAACAGCGAGTGCCAATGAAAATAGAAATGAGTCGAGCACCGGACGCGCCAAATAGACGTTGATGGCGAAGATGGCAACGACCAGCAAGAGTGTAACTTCCATGAGGAAAAAACCAAACCGACGTATACCTCGCTCAAATTCCGTTTCCTGCGGCCTGAGTTTGAGCCGCTCGGACACTTTGCCAAATTCAGTGTTCTTGCCGGTGTGAACAATCAATGCCGTAGCGCCGCCACTCACCACATGCGTTCCCATCCACAGCGCATTCGTCCTTTGAGCTAACGGAGTCTCAGCCGGTAACACCGACGCTGATTTTTCCGCGGGGAACGTCTCTCCTGTTAGCACAGCTTCATCAACGAAAAGATCCTTGGACTCTTGCACCAGTCCGTCCGCGGGAACAACATCCCCTGCCTTCAAGACCACAACATCACCCGGTACGATGTCCTCCACCGGCAATTCTTGAGCCTTCCTATCACGCAATATCGTCGCTTTAATCTGAACAATCGAAAGCAGCTTCTGCACGGCGTTTGTTGCGCCACGTTCCTGCCAAAAACCGAGCAAGCCACTTATGAGAACGATGGAAAGAATGATGAAACCATCGGCGGGATCCTGCAGAAAAAATGACAGACCCGTCGCGAACAGCAAAATGAGAATGATCGGACTTTTGAATTGGGCTATCAGGAGCGTCAATATATCAGAGCGTTTGGGGGGCTTGAGGATATTGGCTCCAATACGTTCGAGCCTCTGTCTGGCTTCATCACTCGCCAATCCATCTTGAGCCGATTCGAGTTTTTGAAGCATTTGGGTAATTGATATACTCCAAAAAGCAGAAGAGATCTCATCCATTCTCACCATCCTTTTCAAAAGTTTATCCCCAACAAATGAATCCATTGACTGTCTGTTGAAGCTATAATGTAGAGCAAATTTCTCTCTCTATGTGCACCCTTATTCGACTCCCTGAGTCAGCGGGCAGCTGTCCCTCGTAGAACATGCTCTGATACGGAACCAGTTCGGATGAGGCTGAAACCGCCGAACAAGAGATCGACTCCCACGAATATTCCGACCGCCCACGTGCCAGAGAAGGGCCACTGGTATGTGATGAAAATACCCAGGAGTATTGAGACAACACCATTGAAGAGCACCCACCCCCAACCCGGGATCGGCTTGAGCTGAAATGAAAAGATCATCTTGAGAATTCCCACGGCCGTAAAGTAGGCCGCGAGGACCAACGTCAGGATTGCCAGATTGACGAGCGGGTGAGCCAACATGATAACGCCGCAAATTACCGCCAGGATCCCTACCAGCGCTTCCCATAGGCCCGAGCCCCAGGATTTCGCGTGAAAAGAAAATACGGTCCAGGTAACGCCAGCGCCAATCACGATGAGACCAACAACGGCCTGCACCACCAGGCCTGAGATCCATGGCGTAACGATTGAAAGAATTCCTAAAATCACCAGAACGATTCCTAGGGTCAACATCGTCCGGGCTCCCGCATGGAGCGCATCAACAAAGTCTCCTGTGTATTTCACGGTTCGTTCTCCTTTGTTTAGTTTATGTCTAATCAGTTATTATGTAGCTTCTAACTCCGAAGAGAATTCCAGATATCCGTCACCAATGATCGTCGATCCAAAAGACCGGCTCAACAGGTCTCAGTTACTTCTTGACTTTTGATTTCGCCGTGAGCACTGCCCTCGCCCTTTTTGCATCCTTGGGCCGAATATACAGGGACACCCCTTCAGTATCCTGAAGTGAGGGAAGCATGCCGCCCGCATCATCCTTTGACACGATCGCTTCGATTCCCGCCGATCTCAGACGCCCGCTGGCGATTTCTGCTTCAAACTCATTCTCGAATTCCGCAAGGGAAATAAGGTGCTTGTTCATCGTCGTTCTCCATTTGTTATTCTCTTGATACGACTTACTTGTATTCCCATGGTTGTCACCATCGTGCTGACACTGCCGATAAATGCGATGAGTCTTGTGTGCAACAGCTGGAAACCCTGCACCGATACATCCACTCTTGATGCGAAAGGCCAGCAATTCCAAGTTCATTTCATCTCGAGAGTATTCCATTTTGGGATGTGCCTGCAATTTTGACTCACTCATGAATTCGCTGAATTGTACCTTCGACCATTTGACTTCGTTATCCGTTTCTTCAGAATCTTAATAAGATGGCCTTTCCGGAAAACCTCAAAACGCTTTTTTGAGTCTTCCAATGTTCGTATTGTGCCCTGGTTTTTCACCAAGATGACAAGAAAATCGATTATTGCATTAAGCTTTGCAGTCGATTCCACGTAGAACCTCAGCATTTCCTCCTCGCCGATCTTCTTGAAGAGAAACGTGGCTGTCAACCGCTCAAGTTTTGAGTCGAGTTCTTTGAGTTGCTCGTCGATAGTCATTCTCGACCTTTCGAAATGAGTTTTAGCGCGGCTCTGCAAGCTCTGCATATTGGACGAATCCGTTGAAAGCCCTCATTGTGCTGTTTCGAATGGTTCATAGTTCCGGGTTCCGAGGGGCTATCTGTGAACCGGTTTGAAAGAGAACAGCTCATAAAACCTACTCACCCCATTTCGCGAGCACGGCCACCTTAAGTTCTTCTGCGAATTCCCGAGACCATTGTTGATAATTATCCATTGCAGAATTTGGATTTCCTATCTGTCCTCTGAGAATTGTGAGAATTTCGCATAAAGCTATTTGATTGACAGCCACGTGTGCATCGATGTCAATGAGTAACGACAAGTATGCAGTCGGAATTATCTCCGGTGGAATTGATAGATTCGGCACAGCAACATCAATGGGCATATGTTCCTCGGCTAGGTGATAGAGAAAAGAACAAACAGCTGGACTCTTCTGTTAGGTCGTCTTTGCGTTGAAATCAGTTTGAATTACGTACAGCCGAAACGCCAGAACAAGTAGCATGATACCAAAGAGCAAAGCATACGTTCCAATGAGCCACGTTATTGCCATTTCTCGGGACACAGGCAGACTTGCTACCAACGCACCAAACGCAAAGGACTGTAATCCATCAAGGCAGTAGAGAGTCATGTCATCAAGCTCGTGCCTTAGTCTTATTGCTTCGGCGACTTTGAGGCCGCCCATTGCCGTTGTCCATCCGACCGTCACAAAAAGGAGCAAAAGGACGGCAGCATCCGGGCACACAGCCGCCGAGAATCCGACACAAAAACCAATCAATCCGTACAATATGATTTCCCATCGCCAGAAGCGTTCAGAACCATCTCTGAGGCCCAAAATAATCCGTATGCTGTGCTCGAGCAGGGTATAACTTCCGAAGATGAGGACCAAGACTAGTAAGGGAATATCGGGCCAGCCCAATACGAGGAAACCGAACAAACACGCAAGTACACCGCGTAAGGTCGTTAGCCTCCAATTGTTTGCGAGTCGCGCAGGTGTTGCCGTGTTTTCACGTAGTCCCCTGTACCCTGCTTGCTGGTTGATGAGATTTTCAATCAAGGTTTTCCGCCACGCCTCGAAGGAGATCTGAAATCTTCCCGTGGATTCTTGATTGGATTGCTTCGCTTGGTTTTCTACATTAACGGACACGTCCTCGTTTGCAACATGTTTGGATGTCGTTAAAACGGACGACGTACAAGGCAATCTTCTGAAGACTCCAGAGATGCGTCTTACGGTAACCTTAAGTTCGGTTGTAACTGGTTGCACGGCCAAATTCCTTTCTCGGTTCAAAGTGCTTCACCTAGAGCGACGCTTGCAAGTCGCGAACAAGTCTTTTTGAAGTTTCCTAAGGATGCATTCAACTTGACGACCGACGTCTCATTGTACTACCCGATGATCATTGTCCACGTGAATTTCAGCGGTACTACTACTCAATCGCTAGACTCGCATTGTGCATAACACGAGCAGAGTTCATTGAGATGAGTCATAATTCGCTTATGGGATCTTTCAAGTTCCTTGATGCACCATTTGAAATCTCTCGAAACGGACTTTAGAGATTCAGAATTGTTCTTTTCCTGCTTGGCCTCACGGAGGGAGTATTCTTTGATTTTGGACACTGATCCAAGCACTTTGCATTCAGCGTTGACGAATGCTACAAAGTCGGTTTCCAATTTAGCGAGGAGTC
>Ga0335085_10014181_pt1 | contig 11646 bp, 7 predicted proteins | sample Lox_Sample_45_FD_206712 | JGI IMG/M metagenome (GOLD analysis project Ga0335085, IMG submission 206712) | Soil microbial communities from Loxahatchee National Wildlife Refuge, Florida, United States - Lox_Sample_4.5 | ecosystem: Environmental > Terrestrial > Soil > Wetlands | place: USA: Florida...
CGCGGCTAGGGCGTAGGCGATCGGCATTCCGACGTCGGTCCCGTACATGGCGAACCGCTGGTGCCCAAGCGCGTCCATCACCGCGACCAGGTCGCTAGCGAGGGTGCCGGTGTCGTACCCGTCCTGGGGCTTGTCGGACTGCCCGATACCGCGCTGGTCGATCGCGACGACGGTGAAGTCGCGGGCCAGGGCGGGCATCAGCAGGCGCCAGGCGTACCAGGTCTGCGGCCAGCCGTGCACTAGCAGCAGCAGCGGCGGGCCGTCGCCTCCGGTGACCGCGTGCAGGCGCAGGTCACCCGTGTCGATGTACCGGCTGGTGAACGTGTCGGTGAATCCGGCTGGGAGGTTCGGTGCACCGGAGACCGAGCCGGGGCCTTCCGGGGTGGTGGCCGCAGATGAGCTCATGAGCATCCCCTTTCCCGAGACCTTGCGGACTTTCGCGGCGGAATACAGGACAGACAATCCACCCCCGAGACCGCATAGCTGCTGACGGCTCCGCTCCGACCCCTGCGGACACCGGACGGTCACTCGCGGATCAAGGCTCGGCAAAGGCCGGACTCACCGCCAGCATCTCTCCGCCTTGTGCTGCTGGCAACAGGTCGGGACATGCCGAGGACGGCAACCGCAGCAATCCGGGCAGCTGGCAGCAACGGTGACGGCAACGGCGACAGTCAGCACCCGGAAAGCTGAACGACTATAGCCAGGTTCTGTAGCAACCATGCGCCCGGGTGCTGCTGTCGCGGCGATGACTGTCGGGGCGGGGACAGTACTTTTAACGGCTCTGTCGCACTTTCGGTGGTGACAGGAGGTCGCAGTCTGCCACGATGAGTTATATGTAACGAATGTGTCTTGTGAGTACGGTGTTCTCTGGGCTGTCTGCGCTGGTTATCGAGGATGTCCAGGACGCCGGCGAGGTGATCTGCTTGCGGGCGCGGACTGCGGACCGGGCGGTGGCCTGCCCAGACTGCGGCGCGGTGACTGCCCGGGTGCACGGCTACTGCGAGCGGACGGTGACGGACGTGCCCGTGGACGGCCGCCGGGTACGGGTGCTGGTACGGGTCCGCCGGATGCGCTGTCCGGTCCCGGGCTGTGCGAGGCAGACCTTCCGCGAGCAGGTCCCCGGTGTCCTGGACCGCTATCAGCGGCGCACCTCGCGGCTGACCGGGCAGGTCGGCGCGGTCGCCCGGGAATTAGCGGGCCGGGCCGGGGCCCGGGTGCTGACGGCGCTGGGCGCTGCCGTCTCCCGGCACACCGCGCTGCGCGTCCTGCTGCAGATTCCCCTGCCCGCGGCGGCGGTGCCGCAGGTACTCGGGATCGACTTCGCGCTGCGCCGCAGCCGCAGCTACGCCACCGTGCTCATCGACGCCGAAACCGGCCAGCGCGTCGACGTCCTGCCCGGCCGCACCGCCGATGTCGCTGAGGAATGGCTGCGGGATCATCCGGGCGTGCAGGTCGTGTGCCGTGACGGCTCGGGTGCCTACGGCGAGGCGGTCCGCCGGGCGCTGCCCGCCGCGGTCCAGGTCAGCGACCGCTGGCATCTGTGGCACGGCCTGGCCGAAGCCGTCCAGAGGGAGGTCGCGGCGCACAGCGCCTGCTGGGCCCACGCTGGCCCGCCGCAATGCGGCACGCGCGCCGAGACCACCCAGGAACGCTGGCGCCAGGTCCACGACCTGCTCGGCAAAGGCGTGGGCCTGCTGGAATGCGCGCGCCGCCTGGACCTGTCGCTCAACACCGTCAAGCGCTACGCCCGCGCCACCCAGCCCGAGCGGCTGCAGCGCGCCCCGCAGTACGATCCGCACACACCAGCGACTCGGGGACCCAGGTTTCCGATTCCCACGGCAACGCAACGCCAGCGGCGCATCATTTCTAAATACGCCTCAATTCGGCAAACGCAGAGCTGGTGCTGGTTTGCCGACCGCTGGGTAAGGGTCAGAGCGTGGCGTTTTGCTCCAGCTGCCAGTGGAGATGCGCGAAGCTCAGCCCGCTCCAGCGGTCGGTGATCATGCCGTCACTGTCGATGCGCACGGCGTCGGAGACGTTGAGTACCAGGTCCTTGCCGGTCGGCTCGTATACCCGATCGGAACCGGGAAGCACCAGCGGGCCGCGGTCATGAACGTAGGTCACGACCATGCTCGCACCCACGAGGTCTCTGGGGTCAGCACCTCCGGCCAGCCTGGACAGGGCCGCGCCGTCCTCGATCCACGTCACCGTGGCAGAGCGGACAGTGGTGCAGGCGCTGTTGATGCGCTCGCGGAATTGCTCCATGGCCTCGATCCCCGCGCCTTCGGGCGGGCGCTGATCGCCGGGGAGCAAGTCGTGCGGCCAGAAGCTGGTCGCGAACCGGGACTTCATGTCCACGGGCTCCAGGAGGGCTTCAAGGTAGCCCAGGAAGATCTTCCTCTTGCTGCGCTCCTCCTCGTTGCGGGGCTGACTGCCCCGGATGGTCCAGGCATACTCATCCGCCATGTTCGCCCCAAGGATTGTTCCTGCATGACGTGACGGCGACCCACACTATAGGGACGCAGAAGCCGCGTCCAGGAGCACTGGGCCTGGCTGGTGGCCATCAAGCTCTAGGCCGGCGCCGCGTGGAGCGGTAACAGGCTTAGGCCGTCCCGGCTTGGGAGTGGGCTCGGCCCTTTCCTGGTCAGGCACGCTCGCTGGCATAGGCAAGTGCTTGGTGATATTCGTTCATTCACTCGGCGTCCTGCTGGTCCGCAGGTATGCCTGCGCGGTTTGCAGCAGGCCGTAAGTGTGCTGTGTGGGGTCGGCTCCCGGGGTGGCCAATGCGGCTGCTGATGCGCGTATTGCGCCACGCGGGCGGCCCTGCAGGCGGGCCAGCTCCCCGGAAACTCGCTGCTGTGGCGGCAATAGTGCCGTCGCCAGCCTCGTCGGCCAGGTCCTCGGCGCCGGCGAATAGCGCCAGAGCCCGGCTGTCCTTGCGGACAGCTGTGTGAAGCCAGCCAACGAATGACATCCATTCCGCGATGAGCCAGGCTGTCATGGTCGACGTGGCCGCCCTCATCAGCTGGGCGTCACACGCCCACGGCGGCGTCAGGGTGGTTCCCGGGCACGCACCACGGTCCGTTCGGATCAATAGCTTTCTATCCCGAACGGACCTGGGTGCTAGCCGCCGGATCCCACCCGGCGGACTTGACGTCCTCTGTTAGCTCGGACGCGATGAGCAGCGATACCGCCTCGATCAGGGCCAGGTGGGTGAACGCCTGCGGGAAGTTCCCGAGGTGCTCGCCGGTTGTGGTGTCGATCTCCTCTGCGTAGAGCAGAAGCGGCCCGGCGAATGACAGCAGCTTATGGCAGAGCGCTCGTGCGCGGTCCGTCTGGCCGATCAGCGCCAGCGCCGACACCAGCCAGAACGAGCAGATGGTGAACGTTCCCTCCTCGCCGGAGAACCCGGTGTCGGTTCCTTCGACCCGATACCGCAGGACCAGGTCGTCCTTGGTCAGCTCGTCGGCAATGTTCAGGACGGTCGCTCTCATGCGCTTGTCGCTGGGAGGCAGGAACCCCATGAGCACAAGCAGCAGCAGCGAGGCGTCCAGATCGTCGGTCTCGTAATGCTGGCGGAACACGCCCCGGCCGGACACGCCCTTCTCGAGCACCTCGGCCCTGATCTCGTCGGCGCCCGCCTGCCACTGCTTGGCCCGCTCGTCGTCGCCGCGCTGCCTGGCCAGGTCGGCGCCGCGTGATGCCGCCACCCAGCACATCACCTTGGAGGCGGTGAAGTGCTTCGGCTCGCCCCGGACCTCCCAGAGCCCCTGGTCCGGCTCACGCCAGTGCTCGAGGGCGGCCTGCACGAACCCGGCCAGGCCCTCCCACAGCGGCATCTCGATCTGGGAGGCATTCCGCCGGAACTGGACGTCGACCGCGTCCAGGATCATTCCCCAGACGTCGTGCTGGCGCTGGTTCCAGGCGCTGTTGCCCACCCTGACCGGGCGGGCTCCCCGCCACCCGGATAGGTGATCGAGGGTCCGCTCGGTGAGCTCCCATTCACCGCCGATGCCGTACATGATCTGCAGCCCGAACGGCCCGTTGCGGTCGCCGCCGCTGACGGCGTCGATGATGAAGCCGAAATACTCGATCGCCTCCCAGCCGAAACCGAGCTCGTACAGCGATCGGAGCATGAACGCCGAGTCCCGGATCCAGGTGAAGCGGTAGTCCCAGTTGCGCGCCCCGCCCGGTGTCTCGGGCAGCGAGGTGGTCGCCGCCGCCATGATGGCGCCGGTCGGGGCGTAGCTCAGCCCTTTGAGGGTCAGCGCGCTGCGCTCGAGGTAGGGCCGCCACGGATGGTCGGGCACCTTGGCCGCGCTCAGCCAGTCGCGCCAGTAGCCGACGGTGGCGTTCAGCGCGGCGGCGGCCTCCTCCCCGCTTCCAGGGACGCTGCCGGCGTCCCAGGACAAGGTGACGTACGCCGACTCGCCGTCGGTCAGCGTGGTGCGGCCGTAGCAGCGGATGCCGAACACCCCGAGCCGGATGTCCCCGGCCAGATCGAGCCGGAGATCGCCCTCTTCCGGCGCGGCCGTCATCGACACATACCCCTCCCCCCGGTAGCTCCAGGTCCCGCCGGTGGTCCCGTAGCCGAACAGCGGGGAGCAATCCACCATCACCTCGACCTGGCCGCCGATACAGGTCGCGGTCCGCAGCAGCACACCGGTGGCGCCGACGTCGGTCGGCGCCCGGCGGTAGCCGGCGCGGCGGTGACCGGCGTCGGTCCGGCCCATCACCAGCAGGTCATGAACGACCAGCCAGCCGGTGGGTGTATGCCAGGTCGTCTCGAGCACCATGGTGCCCGGGACGTACCTGCGGTGATGCGGCGCCTGGGCACTGGTTGGACCGAACCTGAACTCCCCCGCGGTCCGGTCCAGCAGCGCCCCGAACACACTCGGCGAGTCGGGGCGGGGCAGGCACAGCCACTCGACCGAGCCGTCCGGCGCGACCAGGCAGCTCTGCTCGCAGTTGGACAGGAAGGCATAGTCCGCAACGGGCGGAAATGTGCTCATAGGCCCGTAACCCTCCGTAGGCAGCAAGCACGCCGACGTGATGGGCAGTGCCGACCGGAGCGTTTCGTGACCAGCCTAACGTAATCGGCGGGCGCCCGGCCATGTCCCCCGGCCGGGCGAGCTGACGCTGAGCGACGAGGGGCGTGGCGACCTGCCGGAGACTCTGCGCGAACTGATCGCGCGTCACCGCTCGGGCTCCGGCATGCAAGGAGTTTTCCCGCCGGTGAGCTCGACGCGCTCCAGGACGTCGAGCAGGCGCTCGCGCCCGGTGACCTGGTCCAGCGCTATGAGTGGCTGTTCGCGAGGCAGCTCCCGGAGCTGGGCGACGACCGGCGGTTCAGCGATCCCGGTTACGAGACTGCCTTGCGGGAGCGGCGCAACGCGGCGGTCGCTGAAGTCGAGAGACACGGACTTGACGCCGTGCGCGGACTCGCGTCGGATGCTGTCGATGCGCGGATTGTCGGCGGGTGCCTGGCTACTGCGGCGGGCGACAAGTACCGCACCGACCTCGTCGCGATGATCCCGGCAGCGACTCCGGCCGACGAAGGGCTGGCCGAGGGCTGGCTCGCTCGCCGGTTCCAGGATGAGGGCTGGACGTGGCTAGACGGGCTCCTCGCGGAGGAAGCGACCCCCGAGCAGGGGGCCCCGTGGCGCTGCTCGCGTCACGGGATTACCCGAAGGCATGGCAGGTCGCCGACAGTCGCGGGACACCCGTCGCGGAGGCGTTCTGGCGGTATTTCTCGATCAGCGGCCTGGGGCACGGCTTAGCCACGCCGCCTAAGCCGGAAGTCGGCTGGCCGAGGCCGGACGCGTATCCGCGGCGCCGAAGCTCGCCGTGATCTACCTGGACGATCTCGGCGGCCAGGCCGCGGATTTCCTCATCGGCCTGCTCGGCCAGTTCACCAGCAAGTACAAATCAGATCCCGAGATCGGGCTTGTCAGTGAGTACGATTTCCGGTCGGTATTCAAGTACCTGAACCAGGACGCGGACCCGCGACGCAGCGCTGAACTCGGGCACCTGGAATGGGAGTTTCTCGCCGTCCTTGGAACCGAACCCCCAATTGGCCCGCTATATGAGGTGCTCGCAGCCGATCCTGGTTTCTTCGTGAAGGTCATGGAGGTGGCCTGGCGGGCTTCTGATGAGAAAGGGGACGAGGACTACGGGCAGGACGACGACACTGCACCGGAGGAGGAACCTCTCACAGAGGAGCAGCTACAGCAGGCCGAAAACGCCTACATGCTCTGCAAGACCGCTTCGGACCATCATGCTCGCGTGGGCTGGGATGCAGGCGTTACCGGCTGCCGGGCGGGCGTCGAGACGGCTCGTGGTGAGCAGGCAGCGGCCATGTACTTCGCATGTACCTACCTCGGGTACACCTTTCATTACCTCCGGTGAAACAGCTCGGAGACCGCTGAATTAGCAGCCCTCCTGTTCTCTGCTCGCACCATACGGAACGCCACTAGGAAGCCCGCCGGGCTCGCCGACGGTTGCCAGCCGGTCACGTTCACCCCGTTCATGCACGTGTGCCACGAATGCTGAGAGGGGCTGGAATGTAGGGAGACCTTCTTGAGGCAATGTTGTGTAGTAGATGAAGGTTTTGTGGCCCTTCGGCATCGCCCTGCGGGGGGAGATGTCAAGCCGCCTCAATACTGCCTTGGCTGAAGACCGTGGTGGGAAGCGATTGAGGAAAAGGCGGCGTGAGAGTCGTCAGGCGGGGATCAGAAAGGCGAGCGTAAGCGATCCGCTGATGAAGCGTCGAAAAACAGGAGACGACACCAAAACCGGGGTGTGTGCAAAACCCCGGGATGAGTCTGGCGGGTGCCCGTTTATTGGCCAGGCGGTGTCCGGCGTGAAGGCGGCGCGAGTCTGATCTGCGGCTACTACATGAAACGTGGGAAGGCGCAGGCCGATACGGCGCACGCTTTCCGTGAAGGGGAGCGGGTGCGAGAGGGAGTGCGTCAAGTAGCAGAAACTGCGAGGCGTCGAGTACCGAGGCGGCCGCGCTGGCGGACCAGCTCGTAGTAGTGATGAAGCACCTGTAATGGGTGTGGAGCGAAGGGGCTGGCTCATCCGTGGTTTGTTCGCGCGAACAACCGGACCTGGTCTGGGAGGACCCGAGTGGGCAAGTCAGATCCAAAGGACAAGTCGTTTGACATCTCGAAGAGGCTCGTGTGGGAGGCGTACAAGAGCGTCAAGGTGAACAAGGGGGCCGCTGGAGTGGACGGGCAGTCCATCGAGGAGTTCGAAGCCGATCTGAGAAACAATCTGTATCGGATCTGGAATCGGATGTCCTCGGGGACGTACTTTCCGCCTCCGGTGCGGGCGGTTGAGATACCGAAGCCGCACGGCGGTGGGACAAGAATTTTAGGGATTCCCACTGTCGCCGACAGAATCGCTCAAACAGTGGTGGCGCTGCAACTGTTGCCGCGAACGGAGTCGATCTTTCATGACGATTCGTACGGGTACCGGCCTGGGCGTTCACCGTTGGATGCGGTGGCGAAGTGCCGCAAGCGATGCTGGAAGAAGGACTGGGTTCTGGACCTTGATGTTCAGAAGTTCTTCGACTCGGTTGATCACGATCTTATGGTCAAGGCGGTCCAGGCCAACACCGACCAGAAATGGGTGGTGTTGTATGTGAAGCGCTGGTTGACAGCGCCGATGCAGATGCCCGGTGGAACGATGGTCGAGCGGGACCGTGGCACCCCGCAGGGGTCAGCGGTGTCACCCGTACTCGCGAATCTTTTCATGAACTACGCGTTCGACTGGTGGTTGGAGAGGGAGTTTCCGACCGTGGAGTTCGAGCGGTTCGCCGATGACGCGGTGATGCACTGCGCGACCGAGCGTCAAGCCCGGCAGGTATGGGCGGCGCTGGCGGACAGGCTGGAAAGCGTCGGGTTGCGGCTGCACCCCGGCAAAACCAGGATCGTGTACTGTGGGGACAGTAATCGAAAGCAGAAGTTTGACTGCATCTCGTTTACCTTCCTGGGGTATACGTTCCGTCCGCGGGAATCGAAAGCGGGGAAAACTGGGACCATCTTTACGTCGTTCCAGCCCGCGATGAGCCCGGTGGCGCTGAAGAGTAAAAGCCTGGAACTGCGTCGATGGCGCATTCACAGGCGTACCTCCTTGGATTTGCGAGAGCTGGCCGAGTGGTTGAATCCCATCGTACGTGGGTGGATGAACTACTACGGTGAGTTCAACAGGTCCGAGATGTACTCCCTTCTGGAACGCATCAATACCTACTTGATGCGGTGGGCTCGTAAGAAATACAAGCGACTGCGCACATGGAAACGGTTCAAAGCCTGGTGGCGGGGGCTCACTGCAAGGGAGCCCGAACTCTTCGCACACTGGGCATGGATGCGCGCGTACCGGTGGAGAGGATGAGAAGAGCGGAATGATCGGAGACGGTCACGTTCCGTTCCGTGGGAGCCTCGGGGGGAAACTCCCCGGGGCGACCCGACTCCCTGGTCTGGAACAGCCACCTCGTCGAAGCCGACTACACCCCGAGACGAATACCCTCGGTGTTCAGCTGGGACATGGTCCGGACGAGGGCGACCGGATCGGTGCGGCGCTCGACCAAAGCGACTTCGGGTGCCCCGGCTACGTCAAGAACTCCCTGACGGGGGACTACATCCGGGCCGCGGCGGCGGCCATTCGTATCGGGTTCTTGACACTCAGCGACGAACTGTCCATCGGACGGGACAACCACGACCGCTATACCGGGCTCAGTGCCAGCGCGCCACTTCCGCCTCGGTGGTTTCGTGATCAGGCCGTTGTTCAACCTCGCGACGGAGGCCGCGGGCGGCGGTGCATCCACGCAGGCGGGGCGGTGCGTCTGTGCGGCCAGGCGGCCAGGTGAAACGATCGTGCCGTGACGGCACCGCAGCCAGGCGAGATCGAGGTCGAGGATCAGCTCGAGCGCCGCATCCGCAAGCCGGTCGACCTGCTGCGCTGCGTCTTGTCCTGCATCGGGATCGTCGCACTGGCGGTGGCCGGCATCGCGGCCAGCGCCACCACGTCCGGCGTGGAGACCGACATCGTGGGCGCGAGCCGCCGGCTGCCGCACGCGCTGCTCGTCGTGGCCCCCCCGCTGGCGCTGTTCGCCCTGCTCATCCTGCCGGTGGCCATGGCCGTCCAGTTGCTCGTCCGGCGCCAGTTCCGGCGGCTCGCCGAGGCGGCGGCCACCGGCGTCCTGGCCGCGGCCGTGACTGCGGTGGCCAACGACCTGCTCACGCGGCCCGCTGCCAGCCGGCTCTACTACGCGATCATCATGGCCCGTCCGGGCACCAGCCACGCCGCGGCGCTCGACCCTTACCTGGCGGGCCTGGTCGCCTACGCCACCATGATCGGCCTGGCCGGCCGGCCGTACTGGCGGAACGCCCTGTGGGCGGCGATCGCCGTGTACGCGATCGTGCACGTGGGAGCGTTGCACACCACCGTGCTGACCTTGCTGATCACGCTGCTCGGAGGCCGCGCGATCGGCCTCGCCGTCCGGTACGCCGCGGGCTCCGCGTCGCAGCGGCCAGGCGCCCTGGACATCGCCGGCGCGCTGGGCGCCGCCGGCCTGCCGGTAACCGCGATACGGCGCGTCCGCCGCCACAGCCCCCGCCAGGGAAACCCATCGCGCCACTACGCGGTCACGACCAAGGGAGACGGCTGCAGGCTGGACGTCGTCGTGTACGACCGGGACCAGCAGGCGGCCGGTGCCGTCTACCGGCTGTACCGGCGGTTGCGGGTGCGCGGGCAGGTGTCACGCAACGCCCCGCTGGCGGTGGGCCGCGCGGTCGAGCGCCGGGCCCTGCTGTCCTACGCGGCCGAGGACGCGGGCGCGCCCACGCCGCGGCTGCGCGCCGTGGTCCGGGCCGGTCCCGAAGCCTCCGTGCTGGCCTATGAGGACCACGAGGGGACGACGCTGGCCCAGCGGAATGCCGGCTGCAGCGACGCCGAGCTCAGCCAGATCTGGGACGCGGCCGGCCGGCTGCACGCCCGCAAGGTCACGCACCGGGGCCTGACCGCGGATCGCATCCTGCTCACCGACGACGGCCAGGCCATGTTGCTCGACCCGGGCGACGGCGATGTGGCAGCCAGCGACCTGCAGATCCGCCTGGACGTGGCCCAGCTCATCGCCGAGCTTGCCCTTGTCGTCGGGCCGGACCGCGCCGCCGGCCTGGCGGTGGCGAAGATGAGCGCGGACGACCTGGTGGCGGTGGTGTCGCTGCTGCAGCCGGTCGCGCTGGCCCGTCCGACCCGCAAGGCGCTGCGCCGCCGCCGCGACGTGCTGCCCGCGCTGCGCACCCGGCTGCTCGCGGCGGTGCCGGGCGGCGAGGTCCCCCCGGCCCGGCTGGAGCGCATCCGGCCGCGTACCCTGCTGACGCTGGTCGCCAGCGTCGCCGCCGTCTACCTGCTGGCCGGCGAGCTGGAGCGGGCCAGCCTCGGGAGCGTGCTGCACAAGGCGGACTGGCGCTGGACCATCGCCGCGCTGGCCCTGTCGGCGGCCACCTACGCCGCCGCCACCGAGGCGCTGATCGGGTTCGTTCCCGGCCGGCTGAGCTTCCGCCGCACGCTGCTCGCCCAGCTGGCCAGTTCCTTCGTCACGCTGGTGACCCCCGCGGCGGTCGGCGGGGCCACGCTGAACATCAGGTACCTGCAGCGCCAGAAGATCCCCGCGGCGGCCGCGGCGGCCAGCGTAGGCGTGGCCCAGGTGGTCGCGTTCGTCCTGCACGTGCTGCTGATCCTCGTGTTCGCCGCGATCGCCGGCAGCTCGGCCAGCGAACCGATCCACCCGCCGCGGTGGACCTGGTTCGTGCTGGCCGGCCTGGTCCTCATCGCGCTCGTGGTGCTGGCCATCCCCGCCGGGCGGCGGATGCTGCGCGCCCGCCTGTCGCCGATGCTGGGCCAGGTGCTGCCGCGGCTGCTCGAGGTCGCGCAGCACCCGGCCAAGCTCGCCCAGGGCATCGGCGGCACGCTGCTGCTCAGCTTCTGTTACATCCTCTGCCTCGCCGCCTGCGTGGCGGCGTTCAGCCGATCGGTGCCGATCGCGAAAATCGGCCTGGTGTACCTGACCGGCAGCGCCATCGGCTCGATCATCCCCACCCCCGGCGGCATCGGCGCGGTGGAAGCGGCCCTGACCGCCGGGCTCACGGCCGCGGGCGTGCCGGGCGCGGTCGCGGCCAGCGCGGTGCTGCTGTTCCGGCTGCTGACATTCTGGCTTCCCATCCCGTTCGGCTGGGGGGCCCTGAGGTATCTGGAGCGCGAGCAGGCCCTGTGAGTTCCGCCGACCGGGAGATAGCGTGGAATGACGACGTTAGCCGCTGGAAGCTCGTCGTGGCGGCATTAGGCCTGCCCGGCGCGCGCCGGGCCACGCATCGCTGGGACGACGCGCAGATCAAGGTCACCTAACGAGCACTTACCAGGTATCTGCGGTGCCGTATTCCTGCGCTCCCGAGTGCCAGCACGCGGCCACCGCGTCAATGGCGGCCCTCCGGGCAGCCGCACGCGATCAGCACACGATCGGCCACGTCGACCATTGACCCGGCGACCACTCGCACAGATTCGGCGGCTACGTGGAAGGACGGGGTTAACGGTCTTTCGGTCGAGTCACTGTTCCCGGGATCTGTTACGGCAGTTCCTCCG